>Ga0192275_1095_pt1 | contig 12905 bp, 12 predicted proteins | sample Koala_Koa24_H3_FD_131265 | JGI IMG/M metagenome (GOLD analysis project Ga0192275, IMG submission 131265) | Enriched cells from koala feces incubated with labeled cellulose particles, San Francisco Zoo, California, United States - Koala_Koa2-4_H3 ...
CTAGCCGATTATCTCGAATCAGATATCTTCTGCGGCGACAACATGAAGTCTACGACCGAAGCTCCCACTGAGAGCGATATCGAAGGCTTCAATAGCTACATGAAGAGATATCAGAATATGCTCCCCGCCGAAAGAGTAGCAGTAGAGAATTATAAGTAAATCCCGAAATCCGAGAAAGGAGTTCAAATGAAAAACAAATGGCTGTTCTACGCCACGGCGTTCTTCTCAGGACTGTCAGTTATGGCGATAGAGCTCGGCGCACAAAGGCTTCTGGCGCCATATTTCTCATCATCGCAGATAGTCTGGACGATAGTCATCGGCACAATCATGATTGCGATGGCGATTGGAAACGTATTGGGCGGCAAAATCGCCGACAAGTACAATAACCCTGACCGACTTTTCGGCTGGCTTTTCGGAGCCGCCACCTGGACGATGCTTATTCCGCTTGTCGGAAAGTTCATCATCGCAGGAGTGGCACTGGTTCTTGCAATGTTCGTGACTACGAACTATCTTATAGTAGCGGCGTTCGTATCCTGTATACTGGTCTTCGTTTTCCCACTTCTGGTTTTGGGAATGGTAACCCCGAACCTCGTCAAGTATGCGACATCCAGCCTTGAAGAAAGCGGTCGCACAGCCGGTCGAATCGAAGCCTGCGGAACAATCGGCTCCATCATCGGCACGTTCCTCCCGACCTTCGTCACCATCCCGAACATCGGAACAGCGCTGACATTTGTCCTTTTCGCAAGCATACTCTACATCGTCTGCATAGTCTACTGGATTATGAAGAAAAAGCGCTTCGTTGGCAAAGGTGTTGTAATCGCAGTCGTGTTTGCCTTGGGAATTCTCTCGAACAACATCGGCGTCGCTTTCTGGGAGACGGACATCCTCTATGAGGGCGAATCAATCTATAACTACTTGAGAGTTGAGGAGGACGAGGACTCGATTTACCTGTCGACGAACGTCCTCTTCGGCGTTCAGTCGGTAAAGATGAAGACGACCGGCTTGACGGGAATGTACTATGACTATGCACTCGCCGCACCTGTAATGGCGGGAGCCGCCGAAAATAGCGACACTTCTGTCCTGATTCTTGGGCTCGGCACCGGAACATTCGCCACCCAGTGCGAATATTATTTCGGAATCACCGACATCGACGGCGTCGAAATCGACCAGAAGATAATCGACCTGGCATATGAGTACTTCGACCTGTCCGACTGCGTCACAACATATACCCAGGACGGCAGAGCCTATATCAACCTCACCGACAAGACCTACGATGTAATCATGGTCGACGCCTATCAGGACATCACAATTCCGTTCCAGATGTCGAGCGTCGAATTCTTCGAGGAGGTCGCAGAGCACCTTAACGAAGGCGGCGTGATGGTCGTGAATATGAATATGTACTCAACAAGTGATGAGGACAGCATCAACGACTATCTCTGCGGAACGATAAAATCCGTCTTCGACAGCGTCTACACAGTTGCAACAAGCGGCTCGAATCTCGTTCTTTTCGCCTCAAACAGCTATGACTGCCAGGAACAGTTGGAAAGCAATCTTGACTCCCTTGACGGAACCGTCAACACCTTCATGACCCGAGTCTATAACCGAATGACCGAAGTGGAAGAAAGCAATTTAATCCTCACCGACGACAAAGCCCCCGTCGAGCTCCTCGGTATGAGAGTCCTCGACGAAATGATATCAAGTGAACTCGAATCCCTCAAAAATATGATGCAGGACATGAGCATCTCGGAACTGTATCAGTATCTGGTGGCATGAAAAGTTTAGAAAGCCTTGATTAGTTGAGAAATCTATGATATAATAGTATTGAGCTAAGATTTCTCATAAGGAATGGGGGATGACCGCTAGTGGGCAAGCCTGATACCGCAACAAGAGAATATATCAACGATTCACAGATTTTTGCGGACGTTTTTAATTACTACGCTTTCGGCGGCAGAAAAGTCGTCGAGCCTGACAAGCTTGAAGAGCTTGACACTTCAGCGCTCCTCACTGTTTTTGGAAAAGACGGCGATGAGGAAACAATCCAGAGATATAGGGACGCATTGAAAATTGCAACTTTGAGGACAGATGATAATGCGGCTTACGTTATTTTCGGAATCGAAGCTCAGACCCACATCGACTATGGTATGCCGATTCGGACATTCCTGTACGATGGTCTCCAGTACGACAGTCAGGCAAGGAAAATTAAGACTGCTCATATGGACACGGGAGACAAATACAGCAAAGATGAATTTGTATCTGGACTATATAAGGACGATGGTATTCTGCCGGTAATAATGGTTGTAATCTATTTTGGTGCAAAGCCGTGGGATGGTGCAACGAGGCTCAGAGACCTGTATAAGTGTAAGTACAAGGAGCTTCTGGATTTAGCACCCGATTACAACATGCACCTGATAGAGCCCGCCAGAATGACCGACGAGGACTTTGAGAAGTTCTCAACAAGCATGGGTAAGGTTCTGAAATTCATGAAGCTTTCCAGCGACAAAGACGGAATGCGGAAGTTGATGGAAACAGATGACGCCTACAAGAGCATGGACAGAAAAGCAGTCAGAGCACTGAAAGAGTGCGCAAACATTTCGATAGATATTGATTCAAATGAGGAGGTAGTAGATATGTGCAAAGCGTGGAGTGATGCGCAAGAGGATGCAGCGAGGAGAGCCGCAAGAACTGCGTCAATTTTGGCTACTGTTAAAACTGCCAGAAAGTATGGAGCTACGGACGAAGTAATTTTTTCAGATATCATTACACAGTTTGACCTTACTGAAAAAGAGGCAAGGGAATATCTGCTTAAAGAAAGTGCGTAATTATTTGAAAATTATTGGCGTTTGAAAAGTGTGAAGTGAAACAATTAATCCCGCTCTGTTAGTTCAAAGCGGGATTAATTATGGTTAAAAATGTCTCCCCTGGGGCACGTCGTAGCGAGAGGTATGTGGAGTTCTATCAACACTAAGATATTCTGTACATGGGTAAATGTCAAGTTATCTTCAAAAATTATTTGCGTTTCTCACCTACCATCACCTTCAAAGCCTTCTCCCTGACCTCAACCACCGTCTCCTTAAACTCTCCACCCTTTTCGCCGTCGACCGTCCAGGCAATCGGCGTTTTGCACCGGAGGGTGATTTTCGACGTCTTGAAGCCGTCCATGTACTCGTTGTCGAAATCAAGCTTCATGACAGATGAGATGATGTGGTTGAGTTCTGCGGTGTTTTTCGGGTTCTTTATGAGAAGAACCTCGAATTTTCCGTCGTCGAGACGGATGTTGTCGACACCACGAATCTTCATTCCTCCGACGTGAACGGTGTTCAGGATGAGCCCCAGGATATAATCTCCCTTGCCGCATCTCTCTTCCGACTCAAAAGTCAGTTCATAAGAAGTCATTGCCGGAAGCGAAGCCAGACCTTCCAGAATGTAAGCGCTGAATCCAAGCTGGTTTTTGGCGTTTTGAGGAGTGCTGTAGGAGACCTCCGCAAGCGTCCCGAAAGCCGCAACATAGGTGAAATACCTGCCGTTCAGGTTCCCGACATCGCAGACAAACGGAACGCCGTTAATCGCTGTTTTAACCGCATCAATAGTCCTCGTTGGAATCCCGACGGATTTTGAAAAGTCGTTCGTCGAGCCGCAGGGGATATATCCGAAGCTGTCCTTGAAATCAGCAGAAATGAACCCGTTGACAGCTTCGTTCAGCGTCCCGTCGCCGCCGGCGATGACAATCCTGTCGTAATCCATTTTTGAACATTCGGAGACCGTTTCAAGACAGTCGAGCCGCCTTTGCGTCGGATGGACGGTGACCGAATAGCCGCCCTTTGTGAAGGTGTCCACGATGTCCGAAAGTTTTTTCGCAATGGTTTTCGTCCCCGAATTGGGGTTATAGATTAGTAACAGCCGTTTATTGTTCATGAAATCGCCTCCGTTTCTCATTATCTGAGAATTTTATTTTCTGTAGTAGGAATAGTGCGCCGTGACAAAGCGCTTCTCGCCGGTGTAGTCGTCATAGCCTACAATTTCGACTCCGTTTCCGCTCAGGAGCTCGCCCATGGTTGCGTCTTTAATCCGGCATCTGAAAACTTCGTGCGCCTCACACATAACGACAATAACGTCGCCGAGAATTATAATCCCGCCATCCTTGCCCAGGACCTTCTCCTGACCGTCGATTCTTTCGACGGCATACTGAATCGGCTTACCGTTGAACTTCGCCAAATCCTTCTGCGAGAGCACATACTTGTCTTTCTTTTTGAAGAGTCCCATCTCTCAGCCTCCCGCAAGCTTTAGGAGCTTGTCGATTTCACGTTTAAGCTTTGCAATCGGGAGCCCCATCACGTTGTAATAGTCGCCGTTAATGCCTTTTATAAAGAGCGCACCGCCGTCCTGGACGCCATAGGAACCGGCTTTGTCAAAAGGCTTGAATTCGGTTATGTAGTTCCGGATTTCGCTGTCCGACAGGGGATAGAACTCGACGTCCGTCTCCTGCGAGAAGGAAAGCGTCTTGCCCTTGTAGCAGATGCAGACGCCGCTGACAACGGTGTGCGTTCTCCCGGAAAGAGTCCCGAGCATGTCGTAAGCGACCGCTTCATCCTTCGGCTTCCCGAAGATAACGCCGTCGAGGATTACAACCGTGTCGCACCCGACGACCATTTCGTCGGGATGACTTTTCGCAACGCTCATAGCCTTCCTGACCGCCAACATCTCCGGCACGGAATAGGGCTCAATCCCGTCTGGCAAAACCTCATCGCAATTGGGCGAGATGACCTCAAAGTCTTTAGTGATATACCCAAACAACTCATGCCTACGTGGTGAACTCGACGCCAAAATATATTTCATGTCAAAATCGACCTCCAAATTACATTCTACAATCATTGTAGCACAAAAATCAGTGAAAATCAACTTGACAGACGTAGGTATTCTAATGTAAAATGGTAAGAAGTAAAAAGGCTCCCCTGAAAGGGGAGCTGGCGCGAAGCGCCTGAGGGGTTTCCGGAGGGTTATATATGGATTTAGTTATAGATGTATTCCTGGACGCACTCATAGACACGGCGAGGATGCTTCCGTTTCTGTTCGGTGCGTACTTACTGATAGAGTTTCTCGAGCATAAGGCAAGCGACAAGCTTGCAAATTCTCTTCGCAAGATGGGACCGTTCGGACCGATTGGCGGTGCGATAATCGGCTGTGTGCCGCAGTGCGGGTTTTCCGTTGCTGTTACAAATCTTTTTTCGGGGAGGCTCGTGAGCCTCGGCACTCTGATGGCTGTCTACATCGCCACTAGCGATGAAGCAATCCCGATTCTTCTTTCGGGAGGAAACGCCGCTGATGTCGGAAGACTTATCTTGGCGAAGCTGATAATCGCCGTTCTGGCGGGGCTTCTTATAGACACAATACTTCGGTTCTTCCACCGCAAAGGCAATGAGGAGGAAGAGCCCTTCAGCGACCTGTGCGAAGGCTGTGGCTGCGAGGAGCACGGAGTGGTCTATTCCGCCGCAAAGCACACCATCCAGATTTTCATATTCTTATTCATAACGTCGCTAATCTTAGGCTTCGCAATCGAGCTTCTCGGCGAGGACAGGCTCGGGAGCATCCTGATGACCGACAGCATCTTCCAGCCGTTCTTAGCGGCTCTTATAGGACTCATCCCGAACTGCGCCGCATCGGTACTTTTAACTAACCTGTACGCCGCCGGAAGCCTCTCATTCGGCTCGGTGGTCGCAGGACTCTCGACCGGAGCGGGCTTGGGAATCGTAGTCCTCTTCAAGACCAACAAGCGCCTGAAAGAAAACATCGCAATCCTTCTGCTTCTGTACGCAATCGGCGCACTGAGCGGATTGATAATAAATCTTGTAATGTAAAACGGAGGTACAAAAATGGACGAACAGCTTAACAGTGAAGAGATAGAATTCAGGTATGACACCCAGCTCCTGATTGACGGCGAGAATCTCGATGAGGACGAAATCGACGATTACTTTGTCGAGCATTTCAAGGGCGACTGCCTTCTGGCATATGGCGACGAGGAGACCATCAAGATTCACTATCACACAAATGAGCCCTGGAAGGTTCTCGAATATTGCTCGACTCTCGGAGAAATCTACGACATAGTTGTCGAGGACATGGTTCGCCAGGCGAAAGGCTTGAAGGGCTGATAAAAATCAAAGCGCAGTAGTCTTTAATGAGAGTACTGCGCTTTTGCAAAGGCTTTATTTTACCGGTTCGATATAGGAAATCGGGTCAATCCATGTGCCCTCATATTTAAGAGCAAAGTGCAGATGCGACTCCAAGTCCGACTCGATATCTGCCGTGTTCCCGACCGTTCCGATAACTGTGCCCGAAGCCACTTTGTCCCCGACGCTTACTGAGATATCATCTCCCAAGCCGCAATAGTAGCCGATAACCGTGTCGCCGTGATCTATGACGACGCAGTTGCCCCAGAGGGTGTCGTTATAGATATCCGTTACGGTTCCCGAGGTCATCGACTTGACAGCCGTTCCTTCTGCGGCGGCGATGTCGATTCCGTCATGGGTCTTCCAGACGCTCCCCGTCATCTTGACGAGTTCTCCCCACGAATATTCCGTGAGAATCTCGCCCGACACCGGCAGGACCTTCGCCTCCTCATAGAAAAGCGTTTCGAGCTCCTCGGTGATATCTGCGGCGGTCACTTCCGAAACGGTATCATCCTCAATTATTGCCTCTTCTTCTGATTTTGCGGCGTTGGTGACAACCGAATCGACCGTCTCGTACTCGTCAATGTCGGGAAGTCCCATCGTGTCACTCACATCCGGAATAAGTGTCTCTGTGAGAGACCCCACCGCCGCCCGGTATCCGACCGCCGTCGCCACCCCGACCGCCAGAATTCCCACGCACAAGGCAATGTACACTCCGCTCGATTTAAGACTCTTTTTGACTTTATCATTCATACTGAATTTGCACTCGCTTTCTGCCCCAAAGGGCGTTCTTTAAAGCTAAGTATTAACAGATTTTTTGGAAATATACATGGAGGACTGTATGGACAACTCAACTCTTTGCTACATAGAAAAAGACGACTCGTATCTAATGATGCACCGGGTCAGGAAGAAAAACGACCTCAACCACGACAAGTGGATTGGCATCGGCGGGCATTTTGAATTCGGCGAGTCGCCCTATGACTGCGCCATACGTGAAGCCTACGAAGAAACCGGCGTCACCCTTGTGAACCCCCGTTACCGTGGCATCGTGACTTTCGTGACGGATGACACCTATACCGAGCAGATGCACCTCTTCACCTGCACCGAGTACACCGGAGAACTGAGTCTTAACTGCGATGAAGGCGACCTCGAATGGGTGAAAAAATCCGAAATAAAAAACCTCCCCATCTGGGAAGGAGATAAGATATTCTTTGAGCTCTTAGACAGCGACGAGCCGTTCTTTTCGCTGAAACTTGTGTATGAGGGAGATGAACTCAAAAAAGTTGTGCTGAATGGTGAGAAACCTCTTGACAAGAAGGCATAATTTATGTTATAATTAGATGAGGGAACTAATATAAGTGTCCACTTACTAAACCCGAAACCAACTTTAAGGAGGCGTTTTTAATGAAGAAAAAAGTTTTATCAGTTGTACTTGCAATAGTGATGGCAGTGTGCTTGTTATCTGCTAATTCCTTTGCAGGAAGTTACGCTGGCACAATAAGCAGTGACACAGAATGTAGCGATGCTCGTATTGATTTAGGATATAGTATGATAATATCTGAGGGTGTCACTTTTAAAGCAACCTATACTGGTAACGAAACCTGTGAGATAGTCCTTAATAATTATACTCTTACAAATTATGGAACTATATATGCTGCTGATTCACATGCTTTTTTCGCAAATGGAACTTTTTATAATTACGGAATTTGCAACATTGGAACTTTTCGCAGTGTTACTGTATACGACCTCACGCTGAAGTCCATTGCCTTATCTAAAGGCACTCTTTCAAACTTCTCTGCAACAACAAAAGAGTACGCAGTGACGGTTAGCAGTGATACCATTGATATTACGCCGACTTTGAATAATAATAACGGCAATGTTTCGGTCACTGTTAATGGCACGGCTGTATCAAGCGGAAGTGCCACAACTGTCAGCCTGGACTATGGCGTGAATGAGATTAAAATAGTTTTAACTGCTAACGATGGCAATAGCTCATCGAATACTTATACTTTGCAGGTGAATAGGGAAATGCAACATTCTCTTGGCACGGCAGTTATTGAAAACGATGTTCCGGCATCTTGCACTACCGCTGGCTCCTATGATGAAGTGATTTACTGCACCACATGCGGAGATGAAGTATCAAGGGATACGATTACGGTTCCAGCTACCGGGCACGACTATGACGAAGGAGTTGTTACACAGGAAGCTACTTGCACTGAAACCGGAGAGATAACCTATACTTGCTCTGTTTGCAATGAAACTTACACCGAAGCGATACCGGCAACCGGCATCCACACCGCCGGCGAAACGGTCGTTGAGAACAATGTCCCGGCGACTTGCACTGAAGATGGGTCTTATGACGAAGTAGTTTATTGCTCTGTGTGTGGTGAGAAATTGAGTAGTGAGACGATTACGGTTTCTGCCACCGGGCACACCTACGAATCAGTCGTAACTGCTCCGACTTGCACTGAAGGTGGGTATACAACCTATACCTGCTCTGTCTGTGGGGACACTTATACTGCGGACGAGACCGAGGCGACCGGGCACAGTTACGAATTCCAGGGGTTTACCTGGTCGGGGGATTTGAAGTCGGCGACGGCGACGTTTAAGTGTTCGGCTTGCGACGACACCCAGACTGTGGATGCTACAGTCACTTCAAGAAATGTCCTCGGCGTGGTTACGAGGGTGGCGACGGTAGAGTTTGGCGGCGTAGCCTATACTTCCGATACTGTCACCACCGGCACGAGCCTTCTGATAATCGGAGCTCTCACCCAGACAGAGTCCGGAGAAGTTGACTCGGAAGAAGTCGATTCCGAAGAAGTCGAAATCACCGAACCAATCGAGGACACGAACACCGAGTCCGAGCCGGACGAAGAAACTCCGGTTGAGGAAAACCCGACAACAGGAATTGCGGTGGCGCTCTTACCGATGGTGATTGCAATAGCAACAGCAGTTGCGAGCAAGCAAAAGCTTGCATAGAATAAAAAAAGCCTCCCCTGAAAGGGGGGACCGTGCGAAGCACGGTGGAGGGGTTTCCACGGAGCTGTTGGCGAAGTCAAACTTCAATTTCGCCAACGGTATTTTTCCATATCCACCCTCCCATCCTCCAAAAACTCCACACCCTCATCTTCCAGAAGCTCCCTCTGCCGATTCTCCCCGCCAAAGGCAAATGCCGGCGAGAGCGAGCCGTCTTTCATGACGACACGGTGGCAGGGGATAACTCCCGGCTCGGGGTTGCGGTGGAGGGCGTATCCTACAACACGAGACCATTTTGGATTACCCGAAAGAGTGGCTACCTGTCCATAGGTAGCCACTTTTCCTTTGGGAATTTTCTTTACAGTCTCGTAGATTATATCGAAGCTTGACATAATCAAAGCTCGATTTCGACTGAGGTCGACCCAGCAGGGCAGGAAACTGCCTTGTCGCTTCCGCTCAGCTTGACGGTGAAGTCGCAGTCGCACTTGTCGTAGCTTACAGTAACGGTGTTGCCACTTCTCGAAGCGGTGATTTCGGTAATCTTGACTGCGTCCTTGTCATAAACAACTGCGGAAGCGGTCTTACCGTCATCAAGCTCGTAGATAAAGACCTCGGCGTTCTTCATGTAGTCATACTCGAAATCTCTCACGAAGTCGCCCCAGACGATGATGGAATTGGGCTTCGCAAGAACCGGCATGTGGAAATAGTCCATATTTTCACGGTGCCACTTTTCGCCGTCGTAGACCTTGCCGGAGATGACATCAGTCCACTTTCCAGCAGGGAGATACCAGAGTGCCTCGCCACGGTCATTCATAATCGGAGCGCAGAGGAGGTTGTCGCCGAGCATATACTGAGTGTCGATAGTCTTGCAGGTCGGATCCTCAGGGAATTCCATAACCATAGCCCTCATCATCGGAACGCCTTTAACGTGCGTCTTGACAGCCTGAGAGAAGATATATGGCATCAGCTTGCCCTTTAATTTTGTGAAGAACCCGAGGACGTCGCAAGCCTCGTCGTCAAAGAGCCACGGAACTCTGTAGGAGCTGTTTCCGTGAAGTCTTGAATGGGTCGAGAGAAGTCCGAAGGCGCACCAGCGCTTGTAGATGTCGGGAGTAGCAGTCGATTCAAATCCGGAAATGTCGTGCGAGAAGAATCCGAAGCCGGAAAGCGAAAGTGAAAGTCCGCCACGGAGGGTCTCAGCCATCGAGCTGTACTCAGCCGAGCAGTCGCCGCCCCAGTGAACAGGGAACTGCTGTGAGCCGACAGTGGCGCTTCTTGCAAACAGGCAAGCCTTGTTCTCGCCGTAGTAGTCTTTAAGGACGTTGAAAACGGTCTTGTTATAAAGATAAGTGTAATAGTTGTGCATCTTGATTGGGTCTGCGCCGTTGTAGTAGACACATTCGGTCGGGATTCTCTCGCCGAAGTCGGTCTTGAAGCAGTCAACGCCCATCTCGCAAAGAGCACGAAGCTTACTTGCATACCACTCGCAAGCCTCAGGGTTCGTGAAGTCGACAATAGCCATTCCCGGCTGCCACATGTCGCACTGGAACACCGAGCCGTCCGGGTTCAGGATGAAGTAGTCATTCTCGACACCCTCGTCAAAGAGCTTCGAGCGCTGGGAGATGTACGGGTTAATCCAGACACAGGTTTTAAGACCCTTGTCGTCGTGAAGCCTCTTTAACATTGCCGGCGGGTCGGGGAACTGTTTTAAATCCCACTCAAAGTTGCACCACTCATACTCCTTCATCCAGAAGCAGTCGAAGTGGAAGACGGACAGCGGAATGTCTCTCTCAGCCATACCGTCGATGAAGGATGTGATGGTCGCTTCGTCATACTGAGTTGTGAACGAAGTTGTGAGCCAGAGACCAAAGGTATAAGCCGGAGGAAGTGCAGGCTTGCCGGTAAGGGTGGTGTAGTTTGAAAGCACTTCTTCCAAATTCTCGCCGCCGATAACGAAGTATTCAAGGCTTTCGCCAGGGAGTGTGATGGAAACCTTCGATACAGTATCGGAAGCCACCTCAAATGAGACGTTGTCGGAGGAATTCACGAACACGCCGTAGCCATTGGAGGAAACATAGAAGGGAATCGACTTGTAGGACTGGTCGCAGCAGGTTCCGCCGTCAGCGTTCCATACCTGAACATTCTGACCGTTCTTTACAAACGGAGTGAACTTCTCGCCGAAGCCGTAGACATATTCTCCGACGTCGAGAGTCAGCTGTTCACGGATGTAGGAGGTGTGGGTATCCGCCGGATAAGCCCAGAATGTGTCGTCGATGTGTGTTGCAAGCCTCTTCTCAGCGTGGCTGTTCTGCTCTGTGATATAGCTTAAAGCCCTGTAGCTTCCGCCGGTGAGGTGCCTGTCGCCGTAGTAGTACTCGATGCCCCAGTTTTCCTTGTTGATAACAACTTTGGTGTTGCCACTTACGATAGTGGCGCACTTTTCGCCGTTCTCGACCGTGGGCTTGAATCCTGTGTCCTCGTTCAGCTCGAACTTCGGTGAATCGTCAAGAGTTCCCTTGTAGTGGACAACCGAAACCTTGATTACATTCTCCATAGTTGAGGTGATTTCAAGCTCAAGCGTGGGTCCGCCCAGGGTCTGTCCACGGTTCCAGATTTTAGAATTCGTAGCCAGGATTTTGAGACCATTCGGGATTTCGTCGACCTCGTAAGCCTCAGCGGCATAGTTGACCGAATACCCGACCTGATTAAGCCAATATCCGTCTGCAAATTTCATGTTGCGTTCATCCTTTCATATTTTGGTGTTTATTATTCAATCGAAAGATATTCTTCCGGAATGTAGCTGAGTACCTTGTCTATCGTGTCCTGAGTGAACCCCGAGCACCCGTGCGCCGACAGTAAATCGTCCGTGTACGTCGCATACGTCTCGATGTGGATGTTCGAGTAGTTGTAGCCATACTGTGTGATGATGGGAATCGCCCTGACATTCTCGATGGTGATTTCGCCGGTGTCCATGTTCTTCGTGATTTCTAATTTCCCGAGAATCCCGACCATCGCCAGCGGGTCAGCCATCGCAGAGACGAGATTTCCAAGTCCATAGAAGACAAATGCTTGTCCGCCGTCCGGCTTGTCTATGTACTCCATCGTCTCGACCGTGTGCGCCTGTGTCCCGATGATGAGGTCTGCGCCCCATTCAACCAGCTTCGGAGTAAATGTCTTCTGCAAAGTAGATAGCTCGTTCGAGACTTCCGTTCCGTAGTGAACAGAGACGACACCCACATCCGCAATGCTGTCGGCATACCGAACCTGCTCTTCAATCAAATCCATGTTTGCATCGGTGATTCTTATAATCCAACATTCTGTGTCTGACGGAAGATAAAGCCCGTTAGTGTGCTCGGTGTAGCCTAAGAACGCAAAAGTAATCCCGTTAATCTCGGTGGTGCGGATGTTGTTCATATCCTCTTCGCTCTCGTAGGCCCCGTAGCAGATGACGTCCTCCTGCTCTTTCCAGTAGTTAAGAGTGGAGATAAGTCCGGTTTCGCCACGGTCGAGAACATGATTATTGCATATCGAAATGACGTTGAACCCGAGGTCTACCATCTTTCTTCCCAAATCTCCGGGCGAGCAGAAGTTTGGGTAATCACTCGGTTCGAGCTCGTCGGTGACGATGGTTTCCTGGTTTAAAATCGCAATATCGACGTCCTCAAAATAGCCTTCGATGCTCTCGTAGATATAGTCGAAGTCATACCCGTCTTCGTCGCCGTTAGCCTTTGCCCTTCTGTGAGCCTGATTGTAAATCGAAGAGTGAAT
>Ga0192275_1096_pt1 | contig 12843 bp, 14 predicted proteins | sample Koala_Koa24_H3_FD_131265 | JGI IMG/M metagenome (GOLD analysis project Ga0192275, IMG submission 131265) | Enriched cells from koala feces incubated with labeled cellulose particles, San Francisco Zoo, California, United States - Koala_Koa2-4_H3 ...
ACTTTGAAGCGAGATATGGTTTCCACGATATGTACTCCGGCGGGTTCTATCCCTATGATACTCTGGAAGAGCATTGGGCATACTGGAGCCGATATATCTATGTCAACCGATATGTGGATGCGCCAAAGCCGGTTTATCAGGAGCTGCTCTCACTTGTAAAGGATAAGGATTATTTCGTTTTAACCACGAATGTGGATCACTGTTTTCAGAAAGCAGGATTTGATAAAAAGCGTCTCTTTTACACCCAGGGAGATTATGGTTTATTCCAATGTTCCGAACCGTGCCATCAGAAAACCTACGACAACGAAGATATCATCCGGCAGATGGTAAAGCTGCAGCGGGATATGAAAATCCCGTCAGAACTGATTCCACGTTGTCCGGTCTGCGGCAAACCAATGACGATGAATCTGCGAAGCGATGATACCTTTGTGGAGGATGAGGGCTGGCACAGGGCAGCGGAACAATATACGCTGTTTCTTCGCCGTCATGAAGGAATGCAGACGCTGTTCCTGGAACTCGGAGTCGGCTATAACACGCCGGTTATTATAAAATATCCCTTCTGGCAGATGACAGCGAAAAATCCGAAGGCGACTTATGCCTGCATCAACAGAGGGGAAGCGTTATGTCCGAGAGAGATTGAACGGCAATCAATTTGTATGGATGCTGATATTGGAGATATAATAAATCAATTAAAAGAATTGTAAAAAGGTGAGATATGATTTTACAGACAGGGCTTCGGACGGATATTCCGGCATTTTATTCCAGATGGTTTGCAAACCGGCTTCGTGCAGGTTTTGTCTGCGTGCGCAATCCCTACAATCCTGTCTCTGTGACCAGATACACGCTGTCACCGGATGTTGTTGACCTGATTGGCTTCTGCACCAAAAATCCTGCGCCAATGTTTCCATACATGGATCTGCTTGCTCCGTACGGGCAATACTGGTTTGTCACCATTACGCCATATGGGAAAGATATAGAGCCAAATGTACCGAAAAAAGAAAAAGTGATGGAGAGTTTTCGCAAACTCTCCAATATCGTCGGCATTGATTCTGTTGGATGGAGGTATGACCCGATCCTGATTTCGGATATTTATCCCGTGGAACGGCATATCTCCGATTTTGAAATGATGGCGGCATATCTTTCCGGATATACAAAGACCTGTGTTATCAGCTTCATAGATATTTATAAAAAGGTCGAGCGTAACTTCCCACAGGCGCGGCCGGTTCGTCAAGCAGAACGGGCGGAAATCGGAAAAGCTTTTTCAGAGATTGGGCGTAGATACGACATGACAATCAAAGCCTGTGCGGAAGGAAATGATCTGGCTCCTTATGGAATTGACTGCTCTGGCTGCATGACGATTGAAACTTTTGAGACTGCTCTGCATTGCAGACTGGACGCTCCGAAACGTAAATCTGCCCGCAATGAATGTGCCTGTTACCTTGGGAACGATATTGGCGCTTATAATACCTGCGGCCATCTCTGTCGTTACTGCTACGCCAATGCAAATGCAGCTGCAGTTCGGCAGAATATAAAGTCACATAATCCGGAGTCTCCGTTCCTGATAGGAGAGGGGCATCCGGATGACCAGATTCACAATGCAAAACAGACAAGCTGGATTGACAGACAATTAAATCTATTTCCGCAAATAATAAGAAACGCCTGACGAAAAAGTTGCTTTCTGCTTGAATCAACTTTTTGTCAGGCGTTTCATGTCTTAATATGTCTTTATAATTCAGTTATGTCCTTTCACAAAACTCCAGACTGATCCGTCCGTTCCGTCCGCTCTGGTACGCTTTCAGCAGTCCCCATCCGGTAGCCGATCCCGTCCCAGGACCCACCCGGATATTCAGGTTGCTGATGCTCACCTTCACCTGGAAGCTTTCCGTCTCCGCGCTTTCAGAAGCCTCTGCCGCCGTCAGTTCGCCGACATATACCACATTTCCATCCGCATCGAATCCGCAGAAATTTCCACAACCACCTGCGCGATAAACTCCGCATAGGTTTCTTCCTTCGCCGTGAACTCCATGCTGATGATCTTCGTATTGGAATCCGCAACGGTATAAGCCGAAGCGTTCGTATAGGTGTAAAGCCCCATCTTCCCTTCTTCGATCTGGCTCAGCAGCCCGGAGATGTTCTTATCATTTTTACTCTTTGCCTGGGACAGCTTCGGGTTCTTCCCCACGCATTTCAGCGTCTGCCGCCCGCCGATCGTGTACTTGATGCTCGTAATGCAGGTAATCTGATCCTCATCTGCCTGACCACCGGAGAACGTCAGCACGTCCCCCAGATCCAGCGCCGGGTTCCCGATCGTGTCCGAATCAAACGGCACATAATTCACCGCCTGCAGGTCATTCAGGATGTTCGTGCACAGCTGCGCCCGCGTCTCATCCAGACCAAACTGCAGCAGCGGGTTCACGCCCAGGTTCATCGTCAGACCGTCATCCGGATCCACACTGTAATACTCCGCCGTCTCCGTCCGCATATTTGTGGAACTCACCGCCGTGTATCTGGTAATAAAATCCGAAAAGGAACTGGAAAACCGGTGCTTCTGCGCGATATCCAGAACCGACTCGCTGCCGTATTTCCGCAGCTCCAGCTTCCCTTTCCGGTTGATCACAAAAAAACCTCCCAGAACCTGCCCCACATAATAGAGCACGTCCCGGTAGGTCTCAATGTCCTCCTCAGAATAAATGGAAAGCGTCTCGGACCCGTTCGCCATCGCCTCAATCTCATCCTGCGTCTGCGCCATCTCCACCGAACAGGCAAGGCAGCACAGATTGATGAAATCATAAGCCGTGCCGGTACTCTGGAACCCGTTGAAGCTTTTCTCAAACCGCAGCATATAATCATACGCCTTGATCTCAATGCACTTCGCCGTCCGGTTCGCCTCCGACACCTCAAACACGCCATCGGCACTTCCTCGTAACTGCCATCCGCCACCGCCTCCTTCCATGCACTAAAAAAGCACCAGCCGCTGTGACTGATGTTCTGTGTAAAAATGTTCTGTTACCGACAATCTGGAAATCGTCAAGCTGTTATACTGTATCCAGATTGTCCGAGTATGTCTAAAGCCTTTTGATAGTTTTCTTCTTTTAAAAGAACATAATCAGTATTGTAGGTTGACACCGCAAAAATTGAAATACTTTCTTTTGCCAGTATCGTTGAAATTTTTGATAATACTCCAATCAGTGAAAAATCCAGAACCCCTTGAATACGAAAACCTTTCCAACCATCATCACGTTCAATAACATTTGACGGAACATCTGCTGTGAGACATACAAGTGATTTTTCTTCGTCCGTTTTTCCTACAAAACAGTATTCTGCATCCATATTCACAAGGGAAAAATCCTCAACCTTACACACGGTAAAATTATCACTAAGCACTTTTAATACCATAACGCCTCACCTTTCCAATTTCCATTTTGTATACTCGCCGGTAAACTGAAATTTGCATTATTCAATTCTTCTCATTTTATCTAATCGCTTTGCTTTTTGATGTGCTAAATCCAAAAACTGCTGAATGGACAGTTGCTCATAGTCCCAATTCATTGGTTCTAATGACGTAGCACCTTGATATCCAACATTTGATATTTCCCGCATTACATGAGTCCAATCAATATGCCCGTCAAAAGGCAATTGATGCTGATTGTGCTGTCCACCGTTATCATGTAAATGCAGAGCCATTAACCGATTTCCGTATTGCTTAATCAAATCATTATCAGAAGCATAATTGTAATGGTGGCAACTATCATAGCAATAACCTACTTTTGGGGACTTAAAAGTGCCTAACACCAATGCTAAATTATTCAAGTTGTTTAGATTTTCAAAAGCAATCCGAATGTTATCTGTTTCTGCTTCATCAATAATCTTCCTAATCCTTTCAAGACCTAAACTGTTGATAGGGTTCTTGTCACTGGGCAAGTGAATAACCATTGTTGGAATACCATATTTTGCACAGTCCTTTACACACTGCAAATAGGTTTGAAACATGCTGTTTCCCTCTAAATTATCTAACGATAAGCTGTTCTGCTCATGCACTGGTGTGTGCATATTTTCAATATATAATCCTGCATCTCTTGCAAAGCAAGCATCTTTTTGATAACCTGTCCCTCTGCCGAATTTGTCACTCCACCACAGCATTACACAATCAAAACCCGCTTTTTTTATCAATTTATACCTTTCATCAAAAGGTACATCATATCCTGCACCATAACCAAAGCAATCGTATATTCCTATCATTTTAATTCCTCGCAAACTTCATTCTGTCAAGCAAATCAATTCATCTCTATATTCCGATTTCTGATTAACTTCATTTTGCTCTCATAATGAACGTCAGGCATTTTCCACGTTACCTTTTCCGGGCTCTCACGCGAATACGGACATAATCAATGATCCATCCGTCATGTGTAAAAAGCACTGGCCTGATTTTTTCAACTGCCTCAGTTATAATCGATTCCTTTTGCGCAACCGGCATTCCAATAAATGGCGTCTTTATAAACATTCTGATCCAGTTCGCTGCCCCATCCGCTGTGCTCTGCAGCGTAGGACGGTCAAACAGCAGAGCATATTCAACACGAAATCCCACTGTTTCCAGAATAGGAGCATACTGTCCGATTGTCGGGAAATAAAATGTTCTGGGATAATCCAGCCCATGTTCAGCGAAGCATTCTTCCAATGCACTGTGTACGGTTTCTGCGCATCCACAGCCGCCGAACTCGCAGACCAGCATCCCGTCTGTTTTCAGATTGTCAAAAATATTTTCGGCGAGTTGCTGTTGATTGTTTTCATCTATCCAATGGAACACTGCATTTGAAAAAATCACATCCGCTTTTTCTTTCAGGTGAAACGTAAGAGCGTCTGCACGTGTGAATTTTATGTCGGGGTGCAGTTCTTCTGCTCGCAAGATCATATCTGCAGAATCGTCAATTCCTTCGGCACGATATCCCAGTTCCAGCAGTTTTTGTGTCAATGCTCCATTTCCGCATCCAAGATCAATTACGTAACTACCTTGCGGCGCGTCAATCAATTTTAATACATCTTCACCGTATTTATGAACGAAATCAAAATTTTTCGTGTAATCTGCTGTGTTCCATTGGATATTCATACAAATGCCACCTTCCCAATTCCGATTTACACTTAAGTACACCCTCGCATTCTACCATACCCAATCCATCAATGAAAGCAGTTTTTAAAATTCCTTCAGCGTGAAACTCACTTCCCACAGCCCCTTATAACTCGTATCTGCCGTCTCCGCTTCACTCCGGTCGGCGCTAAACGGACGTCCACTGGACGTCCAGCGCCCTCACCGCCTTGTAGCCGTCAATGTACATTTCCGTGCTCACGATCTCCAGCGTCTCCGTATCAAAATAATCCACCGCAATCTTTTCCTGCTACTTGAATCCCGTCAGCAGTTTCAGCCACTTTGGCGTGACGGAGAATTTCACCGCAATGCTCCGCACGCCCAGCCGCACCACATCCCTCTGCGTCGTCACGGCCTCGGTCTCAGCGGAAACGCCCCCTCGCTTTGCTCGGCGGCAAATCGCACTGCCCATTCCAATGCGCTTCGCGCAGGGCAGTGCTACCGCCGGAATCCGCCTCCACATCGCTCATATCCACTTCATAGGAATCCGGGAACGGCAGCGCCGTCCCGTCAAACGTCAGATACTGCACATACGCCGCCATGTCACCGACCTCCTGACCTCAAATTTGCCCTCTGCTGGGCATTCACAATCACCTCATCCAGCATCGTCCCGCCCAGGTAAACCGGAATCACGATATCCCCGGACTGCCCGCCAAAAGACTCCGCCATCTCCCGGATCCCCGACAGGATCCCAGACAGGGAAGTATCCGCTGTTGCGGAACTGCCGCCGGATCCCCCGTCGCCCTGCATGGACGCCGCCTGCGGGCTGATGACCATATCCCCGGCCACATCCGACACCGCGCCCCGGATCAGGCTCCGGCTCTTCTCAATGCCGTCTGCAAGCCCTTCCATGAAGTCCGGCATCCAGTCCTCAAAATCCGTCAGCATCTGTCATCAATCCCGCAGGGATTGGTGACGTAGGCCGCGCCATCGTGCGAAGCACGATCTACAAATGCGCGGCTCTCCCGCCCCTCATCCGGCACGGAAAAATGCAGGTAGGACTTAATGGTCTCCGCCACATTGGAAACCGCATCCTTTACCTTGCTGATACAGCTTCTAATTCCATTCACAATCCCGTTGATAATGTCGGATCCCCAGCTGAACGCCGAAGAGGCCAGCCCCTTGATGAAACTGACCGCCTGGTTGAACCCGTCCTTTGCCGTATTATAAATCCCGGAGACAGTTGACTTGATCCCGTTCCACATCGTGGAAAACGCTGCGGACACCGCAGACTTAATGGAATTCACGATTTTGGAAACCGTGCTCAAAATGGTATTCCAAACCTTTGACACCGTGGAAGAAATCCCGTTCACCGCCGTGGTAACCACGGATAAAATCGCATTCCACACAGTCGTGATGACTGTCTGGATCGCGCCCACCACCATGGAAACGATCTCCTGGATATTCTCCCAAGTATCTGAGAAAAATTCCGACAGTGCCTCCCACACGCTTTTCGCCGTCTCACTGATGGACTCCCACGCCGCTGTCAGGAAGCTGGAAATGGCTTCCCAGGCTGCCGTCACAACCGCCTTGGTGCTTTCCCAAAGGTCAATCCAGAACTGCCGGAATTCCTCGTTCGTGTTCCACAGATAAATGAAAGCCGCCACCAGGGCCGCAGTGGCCGCGATTACCAGCGCGATCGGGTTCGCCATCATCACGGCGCTCAATGCGGAAAATGCAGTCTTCACCGCGTTAAACGCGCTCACCAGTTTCAGCACCAGCGTCTTCCAATTATTTATTATTCCATTCCATACAGGAAAAGTAATCCGTCATAAAAATAGTCTGCTGCTGATTTCCAGTCATGTGATCTTCCCTCTGCAAGATTGTAGTACAGATTTCCTTGCCCTTTTTCCTCAGAGAATACAAATACATCTGACAATTCTTTCATCGCATTGATCTGGGGATTTAGCATAGGATACGCAATGTCCTCTGTACCTGTCGCCGCATAGATTTGAAAGTCCTTCGCTCCATAACCAGATTCGAGCACACCTTCTGCCAGCCTTTTCGCAGTTTCTTCTGACGCGCTTCCTCCAGCCTGCACTCCTTCTAGCCATGAATCTCCACTAGATGGCATAAACGTTGAAACTCCATCTAAGAACTCATGAAATACATACCATGTTGTAACAGAGCCCATAGAAAATCCGCCACTCGTGATGCAGCATTGGCCACACTGCTATCGCTATCACCGTTCGGATAAAAAGTTGGCAGCACCACAATCACAGGCTCAATTCTTCCATCCTCTATCAAGTGATCCACTGCATATTTCAGATAAGTTGGGGAATCCGGTGTGCCAAAATAAGTTGCTATATCACCACCACCACCATGCATCAAATATACAATTTCATATCTTGTCTCAACGTCTGATTCATCATATCCATAAGGCAGATACACATACGCCTCTTTTACCCCATCATCAGTCTGATATGATATCGTCTCCATAGTTCCTGCATTTTTTGCTTCCTGTCTATAGTTTTCCGGAATCTCTTCAAAACTTACCTTTTGTAGATTTTCATTACTTATCTGCTCCGATTCAGAAGATGAAGATCCCGTAATACTCTCTACATTCTCCGTTTCAGTTCTTCCGCACGCGGTTAGTAATAAAAGAACTCCGCACAATGTAATAATAAGTATTTTCTTCACTCGACACCACCCTTTTCCAAAAACACCGCCATGCAAATAACAACAAGGCGGTGTCAGATTTCTCTTTTCTATTAGCGATAAGATTCCTGATAAATTTTTAAATATTCCTCATCAGTAAGGGCACATGGATCATTTAAGAAGTTCACACCAAGTGTATCCTTTGCGTTCTGTAACATACCTGGGAATTCTTCCGGTGTAATACCATAGTCGCTCATCTTCAAATCTGCTACGCCACACTCCTCTTGCATCTTTGTGAGCACTGTAATGAAATCTTCCGGCTTATCGGCATCCTGCATTCCCATAAGACGAGCCATCTCTACAAAACGGTCATCAATCACATGCTTATCAATGAAAGTCTGATAATAGGCTTTCGAAATCATGATAAGTCCTGCTCCATGAGGTAACTTCTCGTGCATTGCACTTAAGGCATGCTCTAATGGATGTGCACTGGTACAAGATCCTACACACATCTGAATACCAGACAGATAACTGCCAAATGCAACGTTGCTCACAGCTTCAATATTTTCAGGCTCTGCAATCGCAGCTTTCAGATTCGCGCTTACATTGCGGATTGCTTCTGATGCAACCATCTTGCTCATTTCATTTCTCTTATTTGAGATAAATCCCTCTGTGCTGTGGAATAATGCGTCAAACCCCTGATATGCCTTGAAGGAAGCAGGTACACTCACCATCAGTTCTGGGTCAACAATTGCTATAACCGGCATTGTTCCTGTGCCAAATACACCTGTCTTTTCCTGTGTTTCCGGGTTTGTGATAACAGCGCCTCCATCTGTCTCAGAACCAGTTCCAGCAGTTGTAGTAATCGCTACAATTGGAAGAGATGGTACTGGGGGCCACTGTTTCTTACCAGTTCCAAACATGACATAATCCCAAAGATCGTCACTCGGATTCGTTGCCATAAGACCAATCGCCTTTGAAGCATCAATGACACTTCCTCCACCAAGCGCTACGATAAAGTCACATCCGTTCTCTTTTGCAAACTTTCCGCCTTCTTCTACAACAGGCTTGGTAGGGTTCGCAGATACTTTATCAAATATGACGTATCCCACACCTGCCTGATTTAACTGGTCTTCCAAACGATCCAGATAACCATTTGCTCTTGTGGACTTACCGTTAGAGATAACAATTAACGCTTTCTTTCCCTGCACAGGCGCTCCAGGCACTCCGATCATTGTGTGTAACTCATTTAACTTACCTGCGCCAAATTGTGCATTTGTTGCTACTGCAAAATTAAAACTCATTATATGTCCTCCTATTCTTCTAACCATTCTGTAAATTGGCTTCTAACTTCATTATTATCTGTGCTTGCACTTATCGTAAAGCCTTCTGCAATCGTTGCATCTGGGATTAGTTCCTTTAACTGCTCCCTCTCCTATCCTAATGACCACCAAATACTTTAAATTCCATTGATTCTAATTTGTTATCAATTTCTTTCAATTCTTCTTCAGATAACACAACATTGCCTGCTTCAAAATTGGATGTTAATCTTTCTACTTTTCTACTTCCCGGAATAGGAATGATATTGTCATATTTATTAATCATCCACGCCAACGACATTTGTGCATTACTTGCTAAATGTTTCTTTCCAATCTCACTGACCACACCTAATAATTCATTTGTCTTCTGAATTCCTTCCGCACTATATTGTGGCATATTTACTCTAAAATCTTGTCCAGATTTTTCATCGAATTGCTTTTTGCTTGTATAAATGCCTGTCAAAGCGCCATTAGCCATCGGGGAAAATGCAACATATGTAATTCCTAATTCCTTACATACTTTTATAATATTTTCATGCCATCTTGCCATCATTGAATATCTATTTTCCACAACTGTTACCGGACATACCGCATGTGATCTTCTTAAGTATTCTTCTGTAGTTTCTGAAATACCCCATGCCTTTATCTTTCCTTCTTCAATCAATTCCTTCATCACGCCAGCAACAACTTCAGGCTGAATTTTAGGGTCAATTCTATGTTGATAATAAATATCAATGTAATCAGTTTGCAATCTTTTTAAAGAACCTTCTATAGATTGTCTGATTTTTTCTGGCGATGAATCAAACTCCAAATGATCACCTTTATGAGTCACACCAAATTTTGTACATAAAATAATTTCATTTCTAAAAGATTTTACTGCTTCACCTACTGCTTCTTCGTTATTAGCTATTGTTCCGTCTGGATAGACTCCCGTATAACACTCTGCGGTATCATAGAAATCATAACCAATTTCATGTGCTTTCTTTAAGATTTCAACAGCTTCTTCTTTTGGTATCGGATAACCACTGGCATGTGACAATCCCATGCATCCTAATCCTATTGGATTGACATACATATTCGTCTGTCCTAATCTTCTTTTTCCCATTATTTTTCCCCAATTCTCATTTCTTACTTGTCTGATCATTCGCTGCAACAATTTCTGTCAGCTTGATATGACTGTTATGAAATCTGGCATTCGGGTTCTTTTCAGGCATACTCATGGTAATTGCCTTCTTTGGACAATGATGAATACATGCCATGCACATCTGACAGTTTTCTCCTGTATGAATCGCTCTCTGCTTCTCTATCTTGATACAGCCCGCCGGACATACTCTGCTGCAGATTCCGCATCCAATGCATTCATCCGTTACGGTATAAACTTTTACGAAGAAGTCATCCGGTCTGCCGTTCGGTGTTCGGCTCAGGTATTCCTGATGTGCATCACGATCTGTCTGCGTTACAAGAACTCGAAAACTCTTTTTTTCCTGAATATCTTTCTTAATCAACTCGATATGTTTATCAATTTCTTTTTCAGACTCTGTAGCAATCTGTTCATCCATATCAAATCCTGGCAGGAAATTATCTACCATGACAATATGATTGATGTAATCCGCTTTCTTTCCAATGGATTTTAAGAAATCGTCAGCAAGCTCCACTGCCCCACCATGGCGTCTGCCATAAGTTAACACAATATAGAAGTATTCGGTATTAAAATTTGCTATTTTGATAAATTCTTTTACCATCTCCGGCATCTCATGCCCGTAAACCGGGCATACGATACCGATACTCTCATCTGTGAAATTAAGCTCGTCCTGATGAATCACCTGAGGAATACTAATTGGATTATTTTCTAACTGTTTTGCTACATATAGGCTGTTTCCTGTTCCAGTAAAATAAAATACCATGATGGTTTCCTCTTCTTACTCGTGAATCTTAAAACCAAGAACATATTTTACAAATACAGGATCGCGATGATCTGCAATTTCAGTATGCCCCATATCAAGTGCTTCAATCTCCTTCATATCCTCTTCTGTAAGAGCGAAATCCCAGATATCAATATTCTGCTCCATACGTTCCTTGTGTGTAGACTTTGGAATAACCGTTACTCCACGCTCTACATTCCATCTAAGGGCAACCTGTGCTGCACTCTTTCCATATTTTTCTCCAATCTTTGTAAGTACCGGATGAGTGAAAATGCCATATTTGCCTTCTGCAAAAGGTCCCCATGCTTCAGGCTTCACTCCATACTCTGCCATAATCTCAAGAGCCTTAGCCTGCTGGAAGAATGGATGAAGCTCTACCTGATTTACTGCCGGCATAACATCAACTGTCTCACAGAAATTGATCAGTACCTCTGGGTAGAAATTACATACACCAATTGCACGTAATTTTCCTTCCTTGTAAGCTTCTTCCATCGCACGATAAGCTCCAAAATAATCGCCCATTGGCTGATGAAGTAAGTAAAGATCAATATACTCTGTTCCTAACTTATCAAGAGAAGTCTGAATTGCTTTCTTTGCAGCTTCATAACTTGCATCCTGTACCCAAAGTTTTGTTGTGATAAAAAGTTCTTCTCTAACAAGTCCACATTCTCTAATCGCTGCTCCTACTGCTTCCTCATTTCCATAGGAAGCAGCAGTATCAATCAAACGATAACCGCTGGCGATTGCATCCAAAACACTCTGCTTACATACTTCTGGATCTGAAACCTGAAATACTCCGAATCCTTCCTGTGGCATTTTTACTCCGTTATTAAGTGTTACATAATTCATAGTTGAATCCTCCATTTCGTTATTTGCTATTTACTATTTGCTTGTTTTCTCTTGCTTCTGATGTTATTATATCGTTGATTTTCTCATAAGTACAATATCAATGCTGTATACCAGTATCAACGAAATGAATACTGACATCTTCCATTCTGCATCCTTTCGTGATATATTTAGCAGAGACATAACAATAATCCGATACCAGGAATTGGAGGCTTCCATGATTGAAATATACCAACTGGAACAACTGATTGCATTTGCAGATAACGGTACATTATCCGAAGCAGCAGAAAAAATGCATATATCTCAGCCAACACTGACACGTACCATGAAGAAATTAGAGGAGGAATTTGGTGTTCCTCTATTTTCTCGTACCAAAAATAAAATGGACTTAAACGAGAACGGACTTCTTGCATTAAGTCACGCAAGAAAAATAATGGAACAGACAAGCGATATGCTTCGTCTTGTAAGAGCTCTTGACCGGGCAAGCCACACCATTTCGATTGGCAGCTGCGCTCCTGAGCCAATGGTTCAATTGGTGCAGCATTGCTCTAAGCTCTATCCTGAAATGGCAATTTCCTCCGAAATGAAGGATCTTGACTATTTAAAACAAGGATTAGACGATGACATTTATCAGTGTATCATTCTTCCAGAAAAGCCATACGATAACAACTATACTGTCGAGGAGTTTGGTCATGAAAATTTATATTTTGCATTGCCGAAATCTCACCCAAAAACTAATAGCCAAAATCTGTCCTTTTCTGATATGAATGGAGAGAATATGATTGTATTTTCTGCGATTGGTTTCTGGTATGAGATGACTAAAAATCAGATGCCAGACTCCAGATTTCTTATGCAAAATGAACGCTATGATTTTACTGAATTAATCAATTCATCAATTTTACCTTCCTTTGCAACAGATACCACACAGATAAGTGCTCCTGCACCAGCAGACAGAAATCTTGTGCCTATTACGGATGAATGCGCTCACGTTACTTACTATATTGTTTGTAAAAAGAAA
>Ga0192275_1098_pt1 | contig 12773 bp, 11 predicted proteins | sample Koala_Koa24_H3_FD_131265 | JGI IMG/M metagenome (GOLD analysis project Ga0192275, IMG submission 131265) | Enriched cells from koala feces incubated with labeled cellulose particles, San Francisco Zoo, California, United States - Koala_Koa2-4_H3 ...
CCTTTGCTATTTGTGACGATGACGGAGAACAGACGAAGGGTCTGCGCCGTATGCTTGCGTATTGGAGTGCCGATAAGCCGTTTTCCCTCCAAATAACCGAATATGAAGATGCGGAGGAGTTTTCCTTTGATTATCCCGAAAATCCCTGCGATTTACTGCTGCTTGATATTGAAATGAAAGGCATCAACGGCATGGAGCTTGCAAAAAAGCTGCGTGACAGAGGAGATATGCTGCCGATAATTTTCATCACGGGCTACAGCGAATATATGTCCGAGGGATATGATGTGGAGGCTCTGCACTACCTCCTAAAGCCCATCTCGCCGCAAAAACTGTATGGCGTTCTTGACAAATACATTGAAAGATATTCCTCCCACTCACGGGAAATCCTCGTTACCTGCGGCGGCAGGGCTTTACATATTCCCACGGACAGTATTATCTACATTGAAGCCTTTGGGCGAAAAACCCAGCTGCACCTTGCCGATAAGGGCACACTTGACTGCGACATGAATCTGGGCAGCTTTGAGAACGTGACGGGACTTATACACTGTCACCGTTCATACCTTGTAAATCTTAGGTTTGTAAGGAGCATAGGAAAAAATACCGCCGTTTTGGACAACGGAGAAGAGCTGCCCGTTTCAAGGCGGCTGTTCAGCGATGTGAACCGACAGCTTATTGACTTTTACACGGGAGGATAAATTTCGTGAGGGCTATAATGATTATCCTTATAACGATAGCAGCTGCCGCCCTTGCAGCGGTGCTGTTTTTATTTGTAAGGTGCAAAATGTACGACCTTATTGACCGCCGAATTGAGCGTTTCCAAAGCGAGCTTATCGAAAATCAGATCCGCGAAACAGAGAATATGTACAAACAGGTACGAGGGTGGCGGCATGATTACCGCAACCATATTCAGGATACGAAAATACAGCTTTCGCAGAGAAATTACGATGGGCTTGACGACTATCTTTCTCAGCTGGCGGACGATCTTAATACCGTTGATACCGTTATAAAAACCGGAAACGTCATGGCGGATGCGATACTTAATTCAAAGCTTTCCACCGCCCAAGGGTTTAATATTTCCCTGAATGTCAAGGCAAATATTCCCGAAAAGCTTGTACTCTCCGATGTGGAGCTTTGCGCTGTCATGGGAAATCTTTTGGATAACACTATTGAAGCCTGCGGTACACTTCCGGAGGAAAAGCGATTTATACGAATTTACATAGGACAGCTTAAGGGGCAATTTTACCTTTCAATTCAAAATTCGGCGGGAAAAGTAAATAAGCGCGGAAGCAGCTATCTCTCAACAAAAAGCGGTGAGCATGGCTACGGACTTTTTCGCATTGACCGCATATCGAAAAAATACGGAGGATATATAAATCGTCAGAACGAGGACGGCATTTTTGCAACAGAGCTTATGTTGCCACTTCCGCAATAAACAGCCGAGGCTGCGGCACCGAATATTCGATTACGGTGTCACAGCCTCGTTTGTGTAAGGGTACCCCCTACACTTTATTTTAATTCGACAATGGTTACTCCGTCCTCGCCCTCGCCGTACGCACCGCTGCGGAACGAATGTACAAGAGGGTGATTTCTTAAGTGCTGCCGTATTCCGTCCCTCAAAAGTCCCGTTCCTTTTCCGTGGATAATGGTGACAAACCCCACATGGCAAACGGCTGCATTATCGAGAAAGCTGTCCGTTTCGGCAATTCCGCTTAAAACATCATAGCCGCGTATATCAAGCTCCATGCTCGCCTTGCGATTTACCTTTCCCGCAAAGCTTCTGCTTGTTGTTGACATAGGCTTCTTAGCTGCTTGCTGCTTTTTGTCCTCCTGCAAAAGGCGCAAGCGGGAAATATTGGTCTTTGTACGCATATTTCCGACCTGAATGAAAACATTACCCGACCCATCGGGATTTCCTGCAAGAATGCCCTTTTTACCGAGGTCAACGACCATAACGCTGTCCCCTCTCTTGTAGGGACGGGGCGGTACATATTCATCGCTCTTTCTCTCGGTTACGGGGTTTGCCTCGTTATACATACGATTAAGCACGGATTTACTCTGGAATTTTGCCGATACGGCACGACTGCTGAAATCCGCCTTATCCTTTTCCTTACGCAGCTGCGTCAGCTCATCAATCAGCTTGTCAGATTCGGCACGGCAGCTTTCCACAATCCGCATTGCCTGAACACGAGCCTTTTCAAGCTCATCCTCTTTCCTCGCCTCAAGCTCCGATTTTTCCTTTTCAAGAGTTTCATTCAGCGACTGCTGCTGCTTTTTCAATTGGGCAAGCTCCGTATTCTGCCTGTCCAACGCTCGCCTTGACGCTTCAAGCTGTGCTATAACATTCTCAAAACGCCTGTTATCATCGGAAACCAACGCCTTTGCCTCGGATATAATGCTCTTTGGCAGACCAAGCCTTGCGGATATGGAAAATGCGTTAGATTTTCCCGGCGATCCAACTATCAGCCTATATGTGGGCTGCATGGTTTTTTCGTCAAATTCACAGGAGGCATTTTCCGCATCCTCGGTTTCAAGGGCAAATATTTTCAACTCCTGATAGTGAGTTGTAACTATTACCCTGCTGTTCCTTGACATCATTTCCTTTATTATGGCAATGGCAAGAGCAGCACCCTCCACGGGGTCTGTACCCGATCCTAATTCATCTATCAGTATCAGTGAGTGTTCGTCCGATTGTGAAAGTATCTGCGCCACATTGCTCATATGAGAGGAGAATGTGGACAAATTCATCTCAATGCTCTGCATATCGCCTATATCCACAAGAATTTTGTCGAAAACCGAGAGCCGTGTACCGTCTGATGCGGGAACCATCATTCCGCACATAGCCATCGCCGACAGAAGTCCGCAGGTTTTCAGCAAAACGGTTTTTCCTCCCGTATTTGGACCCGTTACAATCAGCGTGCCGTACTCCTCACCGAGAGTAACGTCCACAGGCACTACCCTTTCCGGAGAAATAAGAGGGTGTCTTGCCTTTTTCAGCACAATAACTCCATCATCGGACATTATGGGTATACAGCCTTTCATCCTTGCACCAAGGTTTGCCTTGGCAAAATAAAGGCACAGCTCCGCACAGACGTCATATCCCGAAATAATCGCTTCACCGCATGATGCCACATCGGAGGAAAGCTCGGCTATTATCCGCTCTATCTCCTCCTGCTCCATACCCTGCAGCACACGAATATCGTTATTTGCCTCCACAACAGCCTCAGGCTCAATGAAGAGAGTTGAACCCGTTGCAGAGGATGCGTGGACTATTCCCCTGACGCTGCTCTTATGCTCCGCCTTTACGGGAATAACATATCTTCCGTCACGCATTGTAACGATATTCTCCCGGAGGGATTTCTGCATCTCCGCAGACCTTATCATTTTATCCAGACTTTCCCTTATTTTCATTCCCGCACGGGCGATTTTACGCCTTATAGAGCCAAGCTCCGCACTGGCTGTATCGGCAATTTCATCCTCGGAAAGAATTGCATCGGAAATCTTCTTTTCAAGCCATTTGTTGGGCAAAAGCGCGGAAAACAGGAAATCAAGCAGGATTTCCTCCTCACCGCAGGATGAGCGGTATTCATCCAAAGCGCTTATCTGCCTTAGCATCAAATTTATATCCAAAAGCTCTCTTAGTGACAGGCTTGCGCCCGACTGAGCCCGCTTTACCGAACCCCTTATGTCCTTGAAATTGTAAAAGGAGGGAGTACCCTGCTTCACGGAAAGCCTGAATGCCTGATCCGTTTTGGCAAGCTCCCTCTTAACCTCGTCAAGCTCACTTAACGGAGAAAGCTCGGAAATCATCCGTTTGGTTTCCGCATTTTCAGCCATGTCCGAAAGCATAGCCAGAACCTTGTGAAGCTCAAGCACCTCACAGTACCTATTCATCTTCATAAAAATATATACCTCGCGTATGGTCAATTCCCATTGTTGTATTGTAAAAATCCAGCGTTTTAAAGCGATGATCAAAATGCCGAATAAGATAGTTTTCGCTTATGTAGCAAAGGACGTTCAGCGCCTTATCAGCCACACGGAAATTAAAAAGCCTGTCCATTTGAGCAAGGCAGGCAAATTGCAGAGCCTCTAACTGACCCGATGAAATCTCTATTACATCGGCGCAGGGCGCACCTCCGCGACGTTTAAGGTGTTCTCTGCAAAACACCTTTCCCTGCGGTATATCAAAATAGAGCCGCACTCCCTCGTAACGATAGCAGTCGGCACAGCCTATAAGCTCCGGCAGCAGACCGATTTCCGAGGCCATTCGCATTTCAAACACGAATTTCAGAAAATCACAGCTGCGCTGACCGTTGGCGAGAAAATGGAGAGTATTCATGTAAAGCCTGTATATATTCCTTGCCGTCTGCCCCTGTGTTGCGCTGTACCGTATTACATCGGCAAAATAGGACGCCAGCGCCAGCTTTTCAACGCTTGTCCTTATATCGTAAAACAGGCATATTATTTCGCTGCTGTCAAGATAATATCTGCCGTTTCTCTCGCTGATGCAATATTTAGCCGCGGAAAAAAGCTGAACCGCTCCGCCGTTTTTGGCGGTGTATTTCTTTGCTCCCCTTGCGGATACCTCTATCAGACCATAGTCGGGAGTAAGAATGGTGACAAACACATCGCTGTCCCCAACCTCACGTCTGGAAATAACCGTACCATCCGTGGTTATCAGCAAAGCAGACCGCCCCTTTCCGCATAACTATATTATTTGCCATCGTTTGAAAGACCAAAGTTTCTTATAAGTCCCTCCCTGTTGCGCCAGTCCTCCTTGACCTTTACCCACAGCTTCAAATTAACCTTTATACGGAAAAAGCTCTCTAATTCCTCTCGTGCCAGCCTGCCTGCGTTTTTGAGCATAGAGCCGCCCTTTCCTATAATCATTCCCTTATGGGAATCCTTTTCACAGTATATGACCGCATCTATATTCAGTATATCCTCTCCCGCCGTTGTAACGCTTTCGTTCAAGGATTCTATTCCCACAGCAACACCGTGGGGCACCTCATCGTACATAAGCAAAAGCAGCTTTTCACGGATAATTTCAGCCATAATAACCCTCTCCGGCTGATCCGTAACGGAATCATCGGGGAAATAATGAGGTCCGTCCTGTGCAAATGCCGTAACCTCGCCCATAAGCTCCTCTATTCCCTCATGCCGAGGTATGCTTGTGGGAACAACCGCCGCAAAATCATAAAGCTGCGAAAATTCGGCTATTCTCTCCGCTACAACGCTCTTATCCTTTACAAGGTCGGTTTTGCTCAGCACAAGTATAACGTTTTCTCCCGAATCGGAAAACGCCCTTATCATCATCATATCACCCTCGTTAATCTTCTTTGTGCAGTCGAAAACATAGATAATGCAGTCTATACCGGTAATGCTGTCCCTGACAGTTTTGTTCATATGCTCCCCAAGCTTGTTTTTCGCCTTTTGTATACCTGGGGTATCCATGAACACATACTGTATATCGCCCTTTGTAAGTATACCGGTTATTTTCGTGCGCGTTGTCTGCGGCTTATCGCTTACCATAGCTATTTTTTCTCCCACAAGCTCATTAAGCAGCGAGGATTTACCCGCATTTGCTCTTCCCGCAATTGTAACGAACACTGTTTTCGATGGCATAATCCATCCTCCATAATATAAAGCTTATGTATTTTCCACAAAGGTGGAATCCCTTGAAATGCCAAGCTCGCTGAGTATAGCCTCTTCCTTTTCCCTCATATTTTCCGTGTCCAGCGGCGAGGTTTCGTGATCATACCCCAACAAATGAAGCATTGAATGTACCGTAAGAAAGCCTACCTCTCTTTCAAGAGAATGACCGTACATTTTTGCCTGCTTAACGGCGGTTTCCATGGAAATAACCACGTCGCCCAACAGCTTCGCACCCGTTTCGCAGTTTACGTCATAATGTCCGTCCTGACCCAAGGGAAATGACAGCACATCCGTTGCCCTGTCCTTATTTCTGTACAGCTTATTAAGGCGGTGTATTTCGCTGTTATCCACAAACAGAACGCTTACCTCCGCATCACTGCCGAATCCCTCATAAGCAAGGACGGCGGCACAGCACTTGCGCACAAGCAGCCGCATACCTACGGGAATTTTCACCTTTCTCTGACTGTTTTTTATATATACCTTCAGCTTTGACATAACAGTCACCTCTTTCTATCGTTATAAGCCTTTTCATATGCCTTGATAATATCCTGTACCAGCTTGTGACGAACCACATCCTTTTCGGAAAAACGCACCGTTGCAATATCTTCTACATTTTTCAGCACGTTTATGGCGTCTACAAGTCCGGATTTTTTCGGATCAGGGAGATCTATTTGAGTAACGTCACCCGTTATAACCATTTTACTGTTAAAGCCAAGACGAGTGAGAAACATTTTTATCTGCTCGCGGGTGGTATTTTGGGCTTCGTCCAATATAATAAAGGAGTCGTCCAATGTACGCCCTCTCATATAGGCAAGAGGCGCTACCTCTATAGTACCCTTCTCCATATGCTTGGAAAAGGTTTCCGCACCCATCATGTCAAAAAGAGCGTCATACAGGGGACGAAGATAGGGATCTACCTTATTCTGCATATCGCCCGGCAAAAAGCCCAGCTTCTCTCCCGCCTCAACGGCGGGACGGGTAAGTATGATCCTGCTTGTTTCGTGTGCCTTGAACGCCTTTACCGCCATTGCAACGGCAAGATAGGTTTTTCCCGTGCCCGCAGGCCCAACGCCCATAACAATGGTGTTTTTGGATATACAGTCGATATACCTTTTCTGACCCAAGGTTTTCGGCTTAACAATTTTACCGCTCTGAGTGACGCATATACCGTCGTCCGTAAGCTTTACCGCCTGCTCGGCAGTGCCCTCGTCAACCATAGACCCCACATAGCTCATGCTTTGACGGTCGATATGCTCTCCCCTGCCAATCATGGACAGCAGCGTATTTATCACCGCCGATGCGCGATCCACATCCGCTTGTGATCCGCTGATACGTATATCGTTACCTCTGCTTAGTATAGCAACCTCATAACGATGCTGCAAAAAATTAAGATTTTCATCAAATCTGCCGAACAGCTCCATAATGCTATCCATATTTCCCACTTCAATAACAGCTTCCGCCAAAGACAATCCTCCCATTCCTTTTTGTTATGATGCCCTCACCTCGGCAATATAACCGATATCTGTCCGCATCAATTTTATGGCATAATTTCTGCCTTCAAACAGTTTTATTATATACTCTTTATCCCAAGTTGTCAAGTATCCCAAGCTACATTTTACAATGTGTAAACCAAATTTACTTAAGCTTAGATCATTTCCTCAAGCGCCGATATTATCCTGAAACCGTCGGTTTTTATCCGAGCCTTATCCTCATCGGAGTAATCGCCGCGGTACATTTCATTGTTTACGCCCTGTGCAAGTCTTGTAATCTCCTCCGAACACTCCGGCAAAAGCGCCGATATTATTTCAGCCGCTTCAAAAGAGGTTGCGCTTTCGGGTATCTCCTGTCCCAACAATCTTGCACCTTTCAGCACAAGCCTGTACACGGGCAGACAGTCCGTATTTTCCGAGCGTTTGTATTTTCTGCATTCCCTTTTCCATTTTGATATACTTCTTCCCCTGCCGTATGCCCTCTCCCCTTTAGGAGATGACAATTCCGTCAAAGAAACGTATTCATAGGTATCCTCATACCCCATAATGGTTTTATCATTGCGCTTTGTCTTGATATGAACAAGGGATCTGAGCCACTCCGTCAGTCTTTGTATAAGCCTTTGAATAAAGTCGTCTATAGCTCTATGGTATTTCAGAAATATGAAAATAACAGCCGCCGCTATTACCAGTCCAAAAACAAGGTCAATTACTCCGTTGGCTGAATAGGACTGCTCCCTCTCCGCATAATTTTCCGAATAATCGCTGCGGTAGCTGCCGCCGTTTACACGGTTAATCATTTCTATGATCCACAATATAACCGTAACAATACATTTCACAGCGGTTTTAATTATAAATGACAGCGCGGCGGCTATCTTTTTTCGGAAGATAAAGAGTACAAGACCCACAGCTGCTATCACTGCCACCAAAAAAGCGTTATAACCCCTTATCTTATCGGGCATACTGTTTTCCGAATGGTGTCTTCTGCGCATAAGCTGTCCTATATGATCCTGATTTTGTGCAAAGGCAAAGACCGTTACCTGTATCAGAAAAGCGGCTATATAAAGCTCCGTATAATAATCCCTGCGGGTAAGGTACAGCATGGCAATGCTGATTACTCCCGCCGCCGCGTGTATGGCAATAATCTGTGAATCCATAACATCGGTATCGTTCTTATCAATCGCTCTTCCCCCAAGCAGATACGATACAGCCGCAATTATAATTCCGAAAAACAGATACCCTCCGTTGCTTTTACCGGAATATTCCACTGCGGCAATGAAAGCGGCAACGGCAATTATTCCTCCCACAGTATTTAGCACACGCCCCAAAAGCGGGTGCAAATCGGTAAAATCCTCCAGCAATGCCGCCGAACCCCAGCCCATACAGCATATTACCTGAAAGACTGCGGTAAAAGCCGCGGCTATATACGGGGAATCATAAACAGCTCCCGAAATAAGCGCCATTAACGGATAAAATACAAGAGGAAGTACAAAAACGGAAAGGAACTTTATACATTTCAGTATCTTCACCGTGAAGACCTCCCCATGACAGCCGCGGCGGATATTCCTCTTTCGGAACATTCCTGCACAATTTCCAGTGCCTTATCATAATTCCCCTTTGAACCTCCCACCGCTGTAATACACAACATCGTATCGGGAGCAGCGTTACATCCGGCGATAATTTCCGGCAACAGTCTTTCGGGCGGCAGCGGACTGCTGACATCAGCACCGGCAAGCAGCCGCATCATATCAAGTCCATGTTCCCTTGATGCACCGTATTCGGAACGAAATACCCTACCGTCAACCTCAAAAGCCAACGCAAACTCGGAATATCTCCCATTCAGCTCATCACAGACAGCTGCGGCGGTTTTTACACATTCCTCTGCATCCGATTCGGAAAGTCCGTAGGTAAAGAGAACTATTATCACCTTTTCGATAGCCGCCGCCGAATATTTAGACACCATCAGTCTGCCCTGTGTGGCTGTTGCGGCTGTATTGATAAACCTTGCATTATCGCCGTATTCATATTCCCTCACTCCGTCAATCAGAAACGGGTCGGGTAAAATAAACCGCCTAACCTCATCACCGCCGCTGCCCTCGCTCAGCATCAATGCTTCATCTATTTGTGACGGAAGCGGCAGAACCGTTATTTTCCCGTCAAAGAAGGACTTATTCACGGGCATTGATAGGGAAAGCGTTCCCAGAACATCGGACGCCACCAGCACTATGCTCTCAATGCCGTATACTCCCCTTTTCAGCAGCTTAACACGGCGTCTGCGCGTTATTCTGCCGCAGCCTCTGAGAAAAAAATACCCCGAAAAAAATCTTGTCTTATCCGTGACAACACTTTGCGCACCGATAATATCAATCGGAGCCGGGACTGAAAATTCGCTTTTGAGCCAAGGAATAGGCAGTCTTTTTCGATTGGTAATTTCCTCTACAAGCTCCGTTTCATCGCCCTCGACACATTCGCTGTCGGTGAAGTAGCAGCGATATTCCAGTCCCTTTGACCAGTATTTCAGATAAATATGTGTTTCCAGCAGATAAAGCGCAAACACAATCAGGATTACTGCAACAAATTCCATTTTTACTCCGCTTTTCCCATATCAGTTTGTTCGGGAACGGGAATATCGGATAGTATCTTCTCAACAATATCCCTGTCCGTAAGTCTTTCGCTGCGCTGAACAAGCAGTCTGTGCGCCGCCACATTCACGGCAACAGCCTTTACATCATCGGGAATAACATAATCTCTCCCCGAAACGGCGGCATAACCCATAGCAGCCTTTGTAAGGGCAATTGCCCCTCTTGTGCTGAGTCCCACACTTATTCTGCTGTCATTTCTTGTTCTTTCGGCAAAATCCAAAATATATCCTGCAATGGATTTGGAAACATATACCCTGCTGACCTGATCGGCGGCATTGAGAATGTCATCTGCCGTAAGCACAGCGGTCACTTTTTCCGAGGGATTTCCCGAAACCCTTTTCAGAACAGCGCTTTCCTCGCTTTCCCTGTCGGGATATCCCATAGAAAGCCGCATAAAGAAACGATCCGTCTGCGCCTCGGGAAGCGGATATGTACCCCGTGTTTCTACGGGATTTTGCGTTGCAATTACCATAAACGGACTGTCAAGGGTATAGGTGACGCCATCGGAGCTTACCTGCTTTTCCTCCATGCACTCAAGCAGTGCGGACTGGGTTCTGGGAGCGGCACGGTTAATCTCATCCGCAAGGAGTATATTCGTAAATACCGCGCCCTTGCGGAAGCGGAAGCTGCCGTTTGACAGGTCATACACATTTACTCCCGTAATATCTGTGGGAAGCAAATCCGGTGTAAACTGTATTCTGCGCATTTCACAGCTTACGGATGCCGCGAGTGCCTTGGCAAGGGTGGTTTTACCCGTACCGGGAAGATCCTCCAGCAGCAGGTGACCTCCGCAGAACAGGGTTATCGCCGCCATTTTTATTATATCATTCTTACCCTTAATAACGGCTGAAATGTTTTTCTCCAGGACAGAATATACATCAGATACTTTCATAAAAAATCGTTCCTTTGACTATTGACAATTTTGACAGGAGTGGTATAATTATATTGACAGCATTTGCAGCTGCCGTAATATTACAATATGTGATACATCCTAAAGTACGGAGGTCAGATTATATGTCTGAAAAATTTATTGTTGAAACATCGGCACGTCACGTCCATGTTACCCAGGAAACCTTGGAAATCCTTTTCGGAAAAGGTGCAGAGCTTACCAAGAAGAAGGATCTTTCACAGCCCGGTCAGTTTGCCAGCGAGCAGAGAGTTGACATTGTAGGCCCCAAGAAAACCCTTTCCAACGTTTCTATCTTAGGTCCCGTAAGAAGTGCCAACCAGGTAGAGCTTTCCGCAACCGATGCACGTTCCATAGGAATTTCCGCACCTATCAGAGAAAGCGGCGATGTTGCCGGTTCTGCAGGCTGCAAGATCGTAGGGCCTTGCGGTGAGGTTGAAATCTCCGAAGGAGTTATTGTGGCAAAAAGACATATTCACCTTACTCCCGCCGATGCCGAGGAGCTTGGCGTAAAGGATAAGGATGTGGTTTATGTAAAGCTGGATACACCTGACAGAAAGGCTATTCTCGGGGATGTTGTATGTCGTGTGTCAAACAACTATGCAAGAGCAATGCACATCGATACCGATGAATCCAATGCCATTGGTGCAACACCCGCACTTGAGGGAGAAATTTTCAGACTTCCGCAATAAATACATATAGTATACTATTATTATCTGCCCGTGCAAGCCTTGTGCGGGCTTTTTTCGTTGCTGAAGATATATTCCGCAAGGTAGGCGAAAGCAGCTTCAAGGGTCATAGTGCCACCGAAAATAACGCCTGTCCGAAGTACCCTTGTTCCCACCTCGTAGACAGACGGGGAAACACCGCCGTAAAGACAATTGCTTATCATAAGCACAGTCACGCCGTCGGAAACAAGCTGTGATATTGTATCAAGCAGCTTCTCGGGAATCCCACCCAATCCATATCCCTCTATAATCAATCCCTTTGGAGAACAATGCCGCAAGGAACTGAATACCGCAGGTGAAGTATAGGGTGTAACCGTTATATTTGCGATTTTGTCGGCATAGGGGATAATTTCGGGACAGAAGGAATATTTTCCCTCATTCCTTTCGGGGAATATATTGGGCAGTGAACCGTTATCCGCAATTTCCGCGGCATATTCCTTAACAGACACAAAAGCATTATCCGAAAGGGAATCATACTTATGGGCAAATCTGCCTGCAATTACCCTGTTTCCGAAAGCTATATATATGCCCTTAAAACGAATATCCGCAGCAGCGGAAAAAGCCGCCGCAAGATTTTTAGGTGCATCGCTGTCGGAGGAAAAAAGAGGTCTTTGTGAGCCTGTAAGCACCACGGGAACAGGCGGATTTTTCAGCACTGCGGAAAGCATTGCCGCCGTGTAAGCCATAGTATCCGTACCGTGGGTAATGACAATTCCGTCGAAATCGGAAAAAGCCGCATCAACCGCATACGCCAGCCGCTTAATTTCCGCCGAAGAATTATTCGTACTGTCGATGTTCATAAGCGGTATCGGAGTAATTTCAATTTGTCGGGAAATACTGTCGGGAAGCGTATTTATCAGTATCCGCGCAAACTGCGGTGTGGAGCATGGCGCAAGTCCGTCCTCACCGACTTGGCAGGAAACGGTACCGCCGGTAGTAATCAAAGCTATCTTCATTATAAAATCACCGTCACTGAAAACAATTTTACCACACATTATGTATGATGTCAAGATAAACAGCATAATAGGTGGAGATTTATTTTAGCATATTGCACATTTTCAATAAATTATTCTCTTAAAAATTGTCATATGTTACAAAAAGAATATTTTTTCGTAAAATCCTTGACAAAGAGAAATCATTGCGCTATAATAATATAGCACCTTGACAAGCAGGGTGCTTATATAAGTGTGACGCGGAGTGGAGCAGCTCGGTAGCTCGTCGGGCTCATAACCCGAAGGTCGTAGGTTCAAATCCTGCCTCCGCAACCAAATTATTGTCAAGCCTTTAGCATTATCACTCATTTTTGTGTGAGAAATAGCCTTTCCTGAGTATTGCCACTTTAAGCAAGTACAGAAAA
>Ga0192275_1099_pt1 | contig 12523 bp, 11 predicted proteins | sample Koala_Koa24_H3_FD_131265 | JGI IMG/M metagenome (GOLD analysis project Ga0192275, IMG submission 131265) | Enriched cells from koala feces incubated with labeled cellulose particles, San Francisco Zoo, California, United States - Koala_Koa2-4_H3 ...
CCCGCAAGCGGGAATGTAGATGCCGAGGGCATCGCCGAGCAGACCAAGCAGATTTGCGAAAATCTCAAGGCTGTCCTTGAAGCGGCGGGTATGACCTTTGACAATGTGCTGAAAACCACCTGCTTTTTGGCGGATATGAATGATTTTGCCGTGTTTAACGAGGTTTACGGCGGATATTTCACAGGCAAGCCCGCACGTTCCTGCGTGGAGGTGTCCAAGCTTCCCAAGGGAGTTCTTGCGGAGATAGAGGTAATTGCAGCTGAATAATGGGAGGATTATCCATGAATAAAAACTGCGCCCCTATGGGCTGGAACAGCTGGGACTGCTACGGTGCGGCTGTCAATGAAGCTATTGTACGGCAAAATGCCGAATTTATGGCGAAAAATCTGAAGCAATACGGCTGGGAGTATATAGTTGTGGATATTCAGTGGTCGGAGCCCACAGCCCAAAATCACGAATATCACCCCTTTACTCCTCTTTGTATGGACGAATATTCACGGCTTATCCCTGCGGAAAACCGTTTTCCCTCATCAGCAGGGGGAAAGGGATTTGCTCCGCTGGCGGAATATGTTCATTCCCTGGGACTGAAATTCGGTATACACATAATGAGGGGAATACCCCGTCAGGCGGTTCACGCAGCTGCAAAAATCAAGGGTACTGACAAGACCGCCCGCGACATAGCAAAGACCGCCAGCATATGCGCATGGAATACGGATATGTACGGTGTAAATCCCGAAAAGGAGGGCGCACGGGAGTATTACAACAGCCTGTTTGAGCTTTACGCAAGCTGGGGTGTGGACTTTGTAAAGTGCGACGATATAGCAAGGGAAATGCCCCACGAGGAAAGCGAGCTTATATTGCTCAGCGAGGCGCTGAAGGGCTGTGGCAGGGAGATGATCTTAAGTCTTTCTCCCGGATCCGCACCGCTGGATAAGGCGGAGCTTTTCAAGCAGACTGCCAATATGTGGCGGATAACCGATGACTTCTGGGACGACTGGAAGCTTCTGTATGAAATGTTTGGGCGTGCGGAAAAATGGTGCGTTCATACGGGCGCAGGCTGTTGGCCCGATGCGGATATGCTGCCTATCGGTCCCTTAAGACAGGATTACAGCAAGGACGACTATACCAAATTCACCAAAAATGAACAGATTACAATGCTTACCCTGTGGTCGATTTTCCGTTCGCCCCTTATGATAGGCGGTGAAATGACGGGATTTGATGAATTTACCATGAGCCTGCTTACCAACGAGCGTATACTGAAAATGCACAGCAATTCAAGACATTCTCACCCTGTATGGAGGAGAAGCATTGACGGTAATGAATACGCTCTTTGGGTTTCCGCCGATAAAGGCGGGGGAACGTATGCCGCTTTGTTCAACCTTGGGGAAGCCGACGGAACGGTTACCGTTTCCCTTGAGGATTTGGAGCTTTGCGGAAATCATAAGGTGACGGAGCTTTGGAGCGGAGATGAAGTCGGCGATGTGGGCGCTTTGACCGTTTCCCTTGAAAGCCACTGTGCAAAGGCTTTCTATATAGTATAAATCAAACATAATTTGGGGCAATATGAGTGACAGGTGTCATGATTATTGCCCTGCCTCCGTTATTCATAAGAAATCGTTTTCGGCAGGGTAAGCTGTAATAAAATTTTCCCACATTTTTTTAATCAATTTTTGCACTTTTATTTAAAAACCCTTGACATTTTCGCTTCAATATGATATAATCTGTACATATGAGTTAAATCTGTTTTTAACAGAAAAATATGGGCGCATCTTACAGCTGCGCCCTCTATGATACGGAGATATGGGGATGCTGGATAAAGCTAAAAACCTGTTTAAGGAAAGTTTTGTAAAACGTCTTGTGGTTTTAATCTGTTTCTTTAATATAATATCATATCAGCCTGCCTCGCAAAGCTTAAAGCCCGCGCTGACAAGAGCCGATTTAATCTGATTGATATGCTCGTAATTTTTCGTTTCAAGGGTAATTCTCAAATAGCAGCCGTTAATGTCGCTGCCCTCGTTGGCTCTTTCATGGTGAATGGAAATAACATTTCCGCCCAGTGCCGCTATAATATCCGAAACGCCCTTGAGCTGACCCGGCTTGTCGATAAGCTCGATATTAAGCAGGCAGGTGCGTCCCGATGTGAGAAGTCCTCTCTTGATTACCCTTGAAAGTATGGTAACATCTATATTTCCTCCCGAAACCAGACAAACAACCTTTTTGCCCTCAAGCTCCGGTATTTTGTTGAACATAACCGCCGCTACGGAAACCGCTCCCGCACCCTCCGCAATAAGCTTTTGCTGTTCAATCATTGCAAGGATAGCGGAGGATATTTCATCGTCATTTACCGTAACCATTCCGTCAACATACTTTGAGCAGAGGTCAAAGGTATGCTCGCCCGGCTCTTTTACCTTAATGCCGTCCGCCATAGTTGAAACGCTGTCAAGGGTAAGTATTTTTCCGCTTTCCATGGATTTGACCATAGACGGCGCGCCCGCAGCCTGAACGCCGTAAACCTTGATTTTCGGATTAAGGTGCTTTATGGTATATGCAACTCCCGAAATAAGTCCGCCGCCGCCTACGGGGACGATAACCGCATCCGCATCGGGAATCTGATCCAGTATTTCAAGTCCGATAGTACCCTGACCCGCTATAACATATTCATCGTCAAAGGGGTGAATAAAGGTATATCCCATTTCATCCTTTAAGCTGAGAGCCTTGGCATACGCATCGTCATAAACGCCGTCCACAAGGCACAGATCAGCGCCATAGGAGCGTGTAGCCTCAATCTTTGAAATAGGAGCGGAATCGGGCAAGCAGATAAGGGATTTGATACCGTTCTTTGCGGCAGCAAGAGCAACCCCTTGGGCATGATTTCCCGCACTGCAGGCGATAACTCCCCTCGCCTTTTCCTCATCGGAAAGCTGGGAAATTTTGTAATACGCACCCCTGACCTTAAACGAGCCTGTCACCTGTAAATTCTCTGTTTTCAGATAAACACTGCAGCTGTCGGAAATTTTCGACGCATAGATAAGATTCGTCATTCTGCAAACCTCTTTCAGCTTATAAGAGGCGCTGTACACCATATCCAATGTAAGCATATGTAACCACCCTTTCAATTATATAACCCTGAACCTTTGAGCTTTTCACACCATACAAAAAGCCTCACCCCTTTTTCAAGAGGTGAGGACGAATGTACCCACGTTACCACTCTTGTTTTCACGGGAATTATCCCATGAACGCTCACTTTTCGTCTATCAACGAAACCCCCTGTAACGGAAGGAATCCGCCGCCGCTTATTAACGGAAAAAACCGCTTTCAGCCTGCGGTACTCGGAGGTGATAGGCTGATACTTTCGCATAAACGTCTGCTTTCACCAATCGGGTCAGCTCTCACCACCCCGAAAACGCAGACTCTCTGGGGAATACACGATAGTGCCGTCCTCGTCAACGCATCAAAGATATTTTACACTTAATATTATATAACGGTCGGAGTGTATATTCATGACTTTTTTGTAAATTTTTTTAGCCGTATCCTTGACATTCACCCCTATGAACCCCTACTCCCCCGCCGTCTTTTCCTTGCCTTTCTTTATGGCAAAGGACATGGTAAACAGCTTATCGGTGGTGAACACCCTTACGGCAAGGTACATACACAGCCCAAAGAATATTGCTTGGTAGGCAAGTCCGCCCCAAAACGCCGACATATTCCCAAAGGTAAGATTATTTATGGCGGTGTAAGTATGGGTAAAGGGTATAGCGTACATTATCCACTTAAAAAGCTGAGGCAGCTCGCTTATATCGGTAAACACCGTTACCACAAAGGGAAGCATTACGAAAATCACTACGGGCATTGTGAGCGTCTGCACCGATGCCGTATTGTCCGCCATTGCACCCAATATAAGGGAAACGCAAAGTCCTATTGCTATTGACAGGAAAATCTGCAAGCCGAACAGAAGTATATCCCCCACGCTAAGGGTAATGCCCAGGGCGGTCATTGCATTGGCAATATCCATCGCCTCGCCCGTATCCGTACCCATTGTCATCATTTCACCTAAGCTGCTGATATAGAAAATCATTCCCACTGCCATTGCGGCGGTGTAAAGCAGCGCAACTATCAGCGCGGCCGCCATTTTTGCACATATAATGCTTATTCTTGAAACAGGTGCGGAAAGCAGAGTTTCAAGGGTTTTGTTTATCTTTTCCCCCGAAATTCCTGCCATTATGGTCTGAGATGCCATCATAAGCAGCATCATAATAACTGCGGGCGCTATCATGGATTCGGTCATAAGCGTACTCATAAGGCTTGCTACGGACATCTGCGCCGTGTTACCGTTTGCCGCGGTTATTTCGCTTACATTTAGGGGATTGTCAATAACGGAAAGAGTGTCGGTGGAAATATCCAAAAGCTCCGTCCTGTAATATTCCGATATATACTCCGCAATTCCGCTCGCCGTATCGCTTGCGGTTGCGTCCTCCATAACGGACATAAATCCGCCGCCGTTCATATAGGTGACAACCTCCACCTGTGCGGAGCCGTCCGCCCTTTCCACCGCCTCTGAAAAGCCTTCGGGAATTATCAAAACCGATTTAATATCCTTTTCCTCAAGCTGCGCACAATAATCCTCACCCTCTATATCCACAAGGTTTACCGTATAGCCGTATTCACCTAATTTCTCCAGCATATTACGGGTAAATTCCCCATCGTCACGGACACAGATATTTATTTCCGAGGTATTCTCCACGGTTTCCACGGTACTGCCTACAAACTGCCCCATAATCATCAGGAGAAAGCAGACGAATATCATGGTAAAGATAACCTGTGGGGTGAGCATTTCCCTTAGCTCCTTTTTTAGCAGACTACCGAACTTCATTCCGCACCACCCTTTCAAATACCTCTTCCAGATTTGCCGCACTATACCTTTCCTTAAGCTCCGCCACTGTGCCTGTTACGCACAGCTTACCACCGGAAACTATTCCCACTCTGTCAGAAACATACTCTATTTCAAGCATATTGTGGGAGGAAAGCAGAAAGCTCATTCCCTCATTTTTTGCAAGAGAGCGTATGGTTTTGCGGATTTCCATAGCGTTTATCACATCAAGTCCCGATGTAGCCTCGTCCATAATCGCAAGCTTCGGGTAGGTCATAACCGTGCGGGCAAGGAGCAGTCTGCGCGCCATTCCTCTGGAATATGTACCTATCTTGTCACCCAGTCTTTCCCCCAAGGCGCACATGACGGCGGCACGTTTCACATAGCTTTCCGCCTGAGCCTTATCGGAGGTGAACAGTCCTGCCATGAAGTTAAGATAATCGTAGCCTGTCATGGTTTTATATGCTCCCGCTTCATCGGGAAGATAGGTTATGCACTCCCGCACCCTTTCAGGCTCTTTGGTTATGCTGTGGCCGTTTACGAAAGCATCTCCCGATGTGGGGGTAATAAGCGTTGCTATCATGCGTATTGTGGTAGTCTTTCCCGCGCCGTTGGGACCTATAAGGGCGAATACCTCCCCCTCGTTCACGGAAAAGCTTATTCCGTCAACCGCATCGGGCTTTTTCTTGTAGGATTTTGACAGCTCCTCTACCCTCAGTATTTCAGCCATTTCGCCATTCTCCTTTCGCTTTTGCGAACAGTCCTCACAAAATCACAGACTTGCGATATACACAAGCAGTCCAATCCCGCCAATGAGAAACATTGACGCTCTTTCAGCCGACTCGGGGTTGTTGCTCTGCCGGCTCGGGTCATTGGGAATTATCCACACGCAGCAAAATCCGTTATCTCCCTTATGAGGCTTTACCGTCACATCATATGTATTGCCCTTGTAGGTGAACTCATATCCCCGACCGTCCTTACGAGGATTTATGGCAACAGCGCTGTTACAGCCCTTTGGCTTAAAGCGGCATTTGATATAACAGGCGAACCCCATAAAGGCAATGCCCATAAAGCTGAAGATTATGTTGCCGAATATTGCGGATATGTTTACGTTTTCGCCAAGTAAATCTATGCTTTCTCCCGGCATAAGTGTATCAGCGATCCCGGCCGCAAAGACGATAACCTTTATCACCGGCAGCACAATCATGAGTTTAACGGCTTTTTTCTCTGCCCTTTTCGCCGTTTCTTCCAGGGACACCTCTATCCCGTCCGTGTCCCCCAAAAACTTCGTCGGTAACGGCGCATCCTCCATATAATCGGGGAGGTTCTTTTTTCCAAACATTACACCACGCTCCATGCACTCGTCTTAAATTCAGGTAAAATATCCCTACTCGCCGTCCTTATCCTCCGAGGATTTCTTTCTGCGTTTCACGCACTCGGTAAGAAGATATTCTATCTGACCGTTCAGAGAGCGGAAGTCGTCCTCCGCCCACCTTGACAGCTCCGCATAAAGGGTTGGGGAGAGCCTAAGCGGCACCTGCTTCTTGCCCTTGCTTTTTTCCGAGTCCACTTCTGCTCCCTCCTGTCTGTGGGTAATTTACAGTGTTATCTGTTATCAATAAATCGAGTCGCTGTTGACTATAGGCTGGGTGTCCTTTCCCGAACAAAGAACCACCAGCAGATTGGAAACCATCTGTGCCTTGCGTTCCTCGTCTAAGTCACATATACCGTCTGCGGTTATTCTTTCAAGCGCCATTTCCACCATTCCCACTGCGCCGTCAACAATCTTCTGTCTTGCCTCGATAATCGCCGCCGCCTGCTGTCTTTGGAGCATAGCCGCCGCAATTTCAGGGGCATAGGCAAGGTGGGTTATTCTCGCCTCGACTACCTCAAGTCCTGCGTCCTCCACTCTCTCCTGAAGCTCATCCTTAAGGCACTGTGCGATTTCCGCCGAGGATCTGCGGAGTGATTTTCCGTCCTCCGATTCCGAGCCGTCATAGGGGTAAAGGCTTGCAATATCCCTAAGGGTTGAATCAGCCTGTGTGGAAATGAACTCCACATAGTTATCCACATCGAATACGGCCTTTGCGGTGTCCACTATTTTCCATATAACCACTATGCTGCCCTCAATAGGATTTCCGTCCAGGTCGTTGATTTTCTGCTTATTGTTGTTAAGGGTCATTGCTTTCAGGGAAAGCTTTTTGGACGTACCGGTCATTGCCTCGCTGCCTGCGGATGCGCCCGCTGTTCCCATGGATGCAGCAATTGTACCGATCATTGCTCCCGTCAGCTGCTGATTAGCCGTCTTAGCGGCGGGATTGACAGCTGTGCAAAAGGGGTTTACAAAGAAAAATCCGTCCTTTTTAAGAGTACCCTTATACTTACCGAAAAGGGTGAGAACCAGTGCTTCATTGGGCTTGATTACTTTCAGTCCGCAATAGGGTATCCAGCCGATAAAGGCAAGATAAATTCCGCTTATGACAAAGGCGGCTATCTCCCCTGCTGTCTGTCCGTCGCCAAAGGCAATTGCCGACAAAATGAATATCGCCAATGCCGCCACCATAAGGATTGTTGTGACGATAAGCACCGCCGCGCCGCTTTTCCCTTTCATCTCAATTTCTTCATGGTCGCCTAAATTCAATTTGGTCTTGCTCATTGTATCTTCTCCTTTGTTTAAACTAAAATGATATCATTTTGATATCATCATAATAGCACATTCTTCCTCCCTTGTCAATAGGTTTTTATCACGTTTGCAACGGTTTGTGCATATTAAATAAAATGCCGCCGCGCGTTTTAATTTTTTTATACAAAATTATAATTTGCTATTGCAATAAATCATTATTTGTTATATAATATTGTTATTGGAGATCTAAATCAGAGATTGGAAATTATAACTCACAACCAACGACCTCCAACCCCCAATAAGGAAAGGATGCGTTTCAGAATGGGCTACTCTACACAACAAATCAGGAATATTGCTATAGCGGGTCACAGCGGCTCGGGAAAGACTACCTTAGCGGAGTCACTCCTCTACAAGGCGGGTGCTTCCGATCGTTTGGGAAAGACAGTTGACGGGACAACCGTATGCGACTATGATCCGGAAGAAATCAAGAGGAAAGCCTCACTTAACGCTTCTCTTGCTTCCTTTGATTACAACGACATAAGAGTTAATCTCTTAGATGCTCCGGGACTGTTCGACTTTGCCGGAGAATCCGCCGAGGCTATAGCTGCCGCCGATACGGTGCTTATAACCGTTTCGGGAAAATCGGGAATCAAGGTCGGCACCAAAAAAGCCTATGAGGCTGCCGAAAAGCTGGGCAAGGCGAGAATGTTCGTTATCACCAAGGTTGACGATCCCGACGCCAACTTCTACAACGTGCTTACCGATCTGAAAACCGTTTTCGGCCCTGCGGTGTGCCCTGTTATCGTCCCTGTTATAAAGGACAGAGAGGTTATTTCCTACATTAACCTTATCGAAATGAAGTGCTATTCCTACGACAACAGCGGCAAGGTAACGGAAACCGATATGCCTACCAGTGAAATTTCCGAAAAGTTTGAATATCGTCTTGACGGTCTTACCGCGGCATTTGCGGAGGCTGTTGCCGAAACCGATGAGGAGCTTATGGAGAAGTTCTTCGAGGGGGAGCCTTTCACTCAAAAGGAGCTTGTAAAGGGTCTGCATGACGGTATGAATAAGGGTATTATTACCCCTGTAGTATGCTGCTCGGATATAACTATGGGCTGTATAGATATGCTGCTTAAGGAAATTGAGCTGCTTATGTCCTCCCCCTGCGACAAGCCTGCCGCCATCGCCTACAAGGGTGATGATATGGAGGAAGTCCCCTGCACAGCGGACGGCGCGCCCACTGCATACGTTTTCAAAACCGTTGCGGACGCTTTTGTAGGAAAAATGTCCTATATCAAGGTTATGAGTGGAACACTGCGCTCCGGTACGGAATATGTAAATTCCTCCACGGGCGTTTCCGAAAAGCTTGGTAAGCTTTATTCCCTTTGCGGAGGAAAGCAAACCGAAATTACCGAGGCTCAGGCAGGCGATATATGCGCGGCTGTGAAAATTTCCGCCGCCACCTGCGACACTCTAAGCACTGACGGAAAGCTTAGCTTTGAAAAGATAGATTTCCCCAAGCCCTGCTATAAAATGGCTGTTTCTGCTAAAAACCAGGGTGATGAGGGCAAGATAAACTCCGCTCTCCAGCGCCTTGCGGAGGAGGATATGACCATATCCGTAACCAACAATACCGAAACAGGTCAGCTTATACTTGCAGGTCTGGGCGAACAGCACCTTGAGGTTTGCGCCGCTAAGCTGAAAAATAAATTCGGCGTTGAGGTTGTGCTTTCCGCACCGAAAATCGCCTACAGGGAAACCATACGCAAAAAGGTTTCCGCCGAGGGCAAGCATAAGAAGCAATCGGGCGGTCACGGTCAGTACGGTCATGTAAAGATTGATTTTGAGCCTTGCATTTCCGATACTCTCGTTTTCGAGGAAAGGGTATTCGGCGGTGCAGTTCCCAAGGCTTATTTTCCTGCGGTTGAAAAGGGTCTTATCGACTGCATGAAGAAGGGTGTTTTGGCAGGCTGTCCCGTAACGGGCGTCAAGGCTATACTTACAGACGGCTCATATCACCCTGTTGACAGCTCGGAAATGGCGTTCAAAATGGCTGCTTCCATTGCGTTCAAGGACGGCATGAAGCGTGCCGAGCCTACCATACTTGAACCTATAGGCACTCTCAAGGTACTTGTTCCCGATGAAAGCACAGGTGACATTATGGGCGATCTGAACAAGCGCCGAGGCAGAGTTTTGGGTATGACCCCCGAGGGTAAAGGCATGACCCTTATCGAGGCTGAAGTTCCCGAAAGAGAAATGCAGAGCTTTACCATGCAGCTTAGACAAATCACAAGAGGAATGGGCAGCTTTGAATTTGAATTTGTTCGCTATGAGCAGCTTCCCTCCAACCTGGTTGCCGAGGTAATTGTAGACTTAGGCAGTCAGAACGATTAAGTAGTTTTACGCATTTCAGCAAATCCTAAATCGGGTTTGCTGAATGCATTTGAAAAAAGTACACATTGCCGTAACAAACAATGCCATTTTTAATTAAAAAAAGCATTGACAAACGTCAATCTGTAATGTAAAATATACTTATAACCATGCCCCACTGTATGCTGTGTGCTAGGTGCTGTGTTGGCATGGATTTCGGGAGGTAAAAATGAAAAAGAAACTCGTTTCCGTAGCTGTTGCAGTGCTGACAGCGTTTTCACTGGGAATTTCCATCTATGCGGCTGACAGTGACCCTACCTTTTGCTTTGATTCAGACTCCGGTCTTTCGTACATACAAACCTTCGGAAATGCCGAGGGTGTAGGTCTAAGCTATGACATATCCGAGGATCAGACGCTTTCGGGTGCAGGCTCTCTTGCAATTTCCGAGTCCTTTACCGAATCCCCCGCATCGTCAACAGCGGGAATATATGTGAACGCTTCCGATCTGGGACTTACGAATTTTGCCGGATACAATATCACTGCGAACATCTACTGCACCGAGGCTGCCGCTAAAGAAGCCTCTATGTTGGAGCTTTTCACCGACGGCGATGTATACAATAGTGTGACAGTTTCCACCGCCGCTTCCTCAACATGGATGGAATATACCATCTATGTCCCCAACTCATCGGGCAATAATAAATTCGGTATAACCATACCGATCTCCACGTCCTTTGACGGAGTTGTGTGCTATGTGGACAGCATAACCGTTTCCGACATCTACGGGAACGCCATAGCAAATATCGGTGATACAGCGGAGCCTATTCGTTCCGAGGGCACAAGCACCGTGGTTTCCGTTTTGACCATACTGCTGTTCATCGTGCTTATTGCGGCAATTGTAGTCGGAGTTGCTCTCTTTGTAGTAAAAAATCTCAAAAAGTACAGATAATCGGCTTTACCGAGCTTTAAGGAAGCAATTCATGCACCGTATATTATCAAGCGTGGATTGAAACGACACAGAATTGCATATAATAAAGGCATGAGCTGTATAATAAAACGGTTCGTGCCTTTTTGTTACCGTAATGATACCAAATTGTTCTTGAATTTTTGTTGATTTTTCACAGAAAAAAGTGTATAATTTATAGTGGTACATTATAGTGCAATTTCCCAATGGGGAATTTTGCCTTTGAAGTGAGGAATACTATGAATAAATTTATGAGTGTGGTTACAAACTACTGGTTCAGGGTGTTTGTAAGCCTGTTCGGGATAGGATTTTCCGTTCTGCTTGCCTATTTCGACTATATAGTCTTTTTCTATGACATCGAATACACCGACAAGCAAACCTTTGCAATAGTCGTTTCGGTAATATCCGTGGTAATGTGTCTGTTATCCTTCTACACGCGCAGATCCTTTATTACCTGCATACTTGCAATGCTGAATTTGCTGCTGTTTTTCCCTATCCTGCTGCTTGACTGGGGAAACTGGCCTCTTATAATACCCTGTGTGGTAGTTACCCTGTTCGGATTTTTCTGCTGTCGCATGAACGAAACGGCAAAAACCGTTTTGGGAACGATTTTCCTGTTAATCTACATACTGGGAGGAATTGCATTTTTCCTTATGATGAATGTATTCAGGGCAAGTACTGTAGATACCCTCGTAGAGGAAAGCGTATCGCCCTCCGGCAGCTTCCGTTACTATGTACTTGATGTGCAAAACAATTCCACGGGAAAGATGTCCGTATATGTTCAGCCGAATACGTTAGATGTTGACAAGGGCTTTATAAAGCTTGACTGCACCATAAAGAAGCTTGTCAAGCAGTCGCCGAAGCCTGCGGAGCTTAACTGCGAATGGGTAGGCACTACATTGCTGATAAACGGTGAGGTTTATTTTGACGAGCAGCACTACCTGACCACAGAGGACGGCAAGGTTTATTATGATATTGACAACGGAGATTGGACATACACATTCTTCTCCATTGACTATCCTATCTTTGACACCATAGAGGATCTCAGCGAAACCGTTATAAAAATCGTTGACAAGCTTGAGGGCGATGAAGAAACCGCTTCGACCGAGGTTGAGGTAGAGTAAAGTCGGACAGTCGGTCAATAAAGTAGAGCAATAGTGAGTGTTGCGTAGCTACACTGATGTTCTGAATTGCGTTAGCTGATTGCCCGACTATCAGCTATCCGCTAACCCATCTATCCTCTTACTTCTATCCCCTATTTTCCAGAAGGAGTGAAAACCTTGACCTACGAAAAATCCTGCGGCGCTATAGTCTACTGCAAGCACTACGGAAATATCGAAATTTTGCTTATTAAGCATTTGAACAGTGAACACTGGTCTTTTCCTAAGGGTCATGTGGAGGAAAACGAAACCGAAATAGAAACCGCCCTGCGAGAGGTCAAGGAGGAAACCGGTCTTGAGGTTATGCTGGATCCGTCTTTCAGGGAAACCGTTACCTACTTCCCCCGTAAGGATACCCAAAAGGTCGTGGTGTATTTTATGGGAAAAGCGAAATGTGCTTACGATTTTATCCCCCAAGAGGACGAGATTGCCGAAATTAAATGGGTGGATATCGGACGCGCGCTGCAAATACTCACCTACGAAAACAATAAAACTATTGTAAATAAGGCAAGAATGGCTATCTGCCTGTAGGGTAACAA
>Ga0192275_1100_pt1 | contig 12479 bp, 10 predicted proteins | sample Koala_Koa24_H3_FD_131265 | JGI IMG/M metagenome (GOLD analysis project Ga0192275, IMG submission 131265) | Enriched cells from koala feces incubated with labeled cellulose particles, San Francisco Zoo, California, United States - Koala_Koa2-4_H3 ...
AAAAGTGCTGGAAGGCCGGGCTTAAGACAAAAGGGAAGTGAGTTATGTATCGAAAAGAAACGGAAGGCTGGTTAAAGCATTACGATTTTATTTTACTTGACATTATCTGCCTCCAGCTTGCATTTGCCCTGGCCTACGCGGCCAGCGGGCAAGGGTGGAACCCTTACAAAGAAATTCTGTACAGAAATATGGCGATCTTCCTGACGCTTACCGATCTGCTGGTTATTTTTTCAATGGATACCTTAAAAGGCGTGCTGAAGCGTAATATGCACGCAGAACTTCTTTTCACTTTCCGCCATGTCATTTCCCTGCTTGCTTTGTCTGCTGTATATCTGTTCATCCTGCAGCAGGGCGGAGCATATTCCCGGCGGGCATGGCTTCTAACCCTCATTTTCTACGCTGCTTTTACTTTGATCTCCCGCCTGCTGTGGAAACGCTTCCTGATGCAAAAAAGGGCATCCGGAGGAGAACGCTCGCTGCTGATCGTGACCTCTTCCGATATTGCAGAGGACGTAATTAAAAACATTAAAGAAAATAATTACGCGGGATATACCATCGCTGGCGCAGTGCTGACGGATGACGGGGAAAACGCACTGGCTTATCAGGAAGCGGCTGCGGCGCAGGATAATAGCCGGGTAGCACAGAAAAATTCTCAGGAGGCACAGGCAGGGAAAATGTTAGAAAAAAGGGGACGGCGTGTAAGCTCGATTGCAGGTGTTCCCATCGTATCGAGCAGCGAGAAAGCGGCGATGTATGTCTGCAAAGAATGGATCGATGAAGTCATTGTCGTTCCATCCGATCACGCACCATTCCCGCAAAAGCTGATGGATGAGCTGCAGAAAACCGGCGTCACCATCCACCTGAACCTCGCAAAGGGATCCAACGAGCCTGGCAAAAAGCAATTTGTCGAAAAGGTTGGCGGCTACACGGTACTCACTACCAGCATCAACTATGCTTCGGCAAAGCAGCTCCTGCTGAAACGGGCCATGGATATCCTGGCGGGCGTGATCGGCTGTATTTTGACCGGAATCATCTTTGTTTTTGTAGCCCCTATCATCTATATAAAATCGCCCGGCCCGATCTTCTTTTCGCAGGAGAGAGTCGGGAAAAACGGCAGAAAATTCAAGTTGTACAAATTCCGCTCCATGTACCTGGATGCAGACGAACGAAAAGCCGATCTGATGAAAGAAAATAAGATGGCTGACGGCAAGATGTTCAAAATGGATTTCGACCCCAGGGTCATCAGTAATAGAATTCTTCCAGACGGAACAAAGAAAACCGGATTTGGACAGTTTCTGCGGAACAGCAGTCTGGATGAATTTCCGCAGTTTTTCAACGTACTCAAAGGGGACATGTCCCTGGTCGGCACCAGACCGCCGCTGGTCGGAGAAGTCTCCGAATACGAACTCCATCACAGGGCACGGCTGGCTATCAAGCCAGGCATCACAGGTATGTGGCAGGTCAGCGGGCGGAGCGATATCACAGACTTTGAAGAAGTCGTTAGGCTTGATAAACAGTACATTAGCGATTGGAACATATGGCTCGATATCAAAATTTTGTTTAAAACTGTGTGGGTCGTCCTGTTTCGAAAAGGAGCGGAATAAAAGGGATACCTTAGGACGGGGACTTGGAGCAATGCATAATGGATGCGTAATTGAAAAGACGCAGGTAAGTCGATGAGAATGGAAGAAACGTAAAATTAGTGGCGCGAAAATTCCACAGACAAAAGTTCAATACAATTCTCGCAGTCATAAAGAAGTAGGTCCGAGTGGGAAACGGGAGCGTTATCATGCGTTGTATCCCGTATCTGAATCCGGAAGAGAATCGGTCTCTGACGGATTGAATAAGGGCTCATCGGGATCGGGATCCCAAAAACCATCATCAGCGTGATGCCTGACATCCGGATCTGGATTGTCCCGCGCAGAGACGGTAGAACATAAATAAACTGGCTCTACCGTAAAACATGGTGATTTTTAAGAGGAAATGGCTTAATTACAAGTAAAACAGGCTGTTTCAATTCTGTAAAGACTAAAAAAGGGCATGCTACCGCTAACCTGACGATAGAGAGGCTTAGAAAGATGAAAAATATGGAGCTATTACAATCGAATGCACGTTCACCTGATGGCGATAGGAAGGACCGAGATGGTCCTTTTTGAGTGGGGTTTTTGAAGTATCTCACCTCTTTTCATGAGACAAATTAAATAAAACCGTATCATAGACGCGGAGATGATTAACGATGATCCTGAACTTCATATTCATCGCAATAATGGATACCGTGACTATGTAGAAGTCCTTCAAGGTAGTCGATATAGTTTCGTAGACGTGTGATTTCATGCCAGTTTCCATGGGAGAGTTCTTCAGAATCATGGAGTGAAACCATAGCTATCTGGTATTCCATCCAGATGCCGCAGCAACGTGCCCGGTCACATGGACATTCACCATGTGCACAACGAACATGAGGGACATGGATGCATTCGTCAGGATGAAGGGGAAGATGGTCATTAGTAGTATTCATAATTCGATGACTCCTTTCTTTTCACTGAGTATCTGGTTAAAGGTACTGGCAGGTGAGTGATTAAGATGGATTGTGCCACAGACGAGCAGGAGACGCTTGCGGAGATTTTCAAAGCTGCGTAGGCCATAGGAAATGCGCTTGTATACTTTGATTTTATTATTCAGGCCTTCTGCGATGCCATTCGTATGACCGCTCTTCCATGTGTTCTGAATATAGCCGCGCCAGTGTTGCAGGGTGTTTGCAGCTGACAATATCTCAGGAACCTCAGATGATGTTGCACGATACAGCCAGTCAGTGAACTGTACGCGCTTGTGGGCATACGAATCCATATCGATAATCGCGAGATACTCTTGGAGGCGGTCATACATCTCGCAGATGTCAGGATAAAGATCCAGGATATTTTCAAGCCGCGCCTGCTTTTTTGTGTACTGTGTACCCCAATTGCTGGCTTTGTTGGCTTCCTTTGTCTTGAGAATATAGGAAGAATCCTTGCGGTATTTGACGCAACCATCAGAATCCTCTGCCTCTTCCAGTTCATTCTGAATGCGTCGGCGGATATCGTCCATCGCGTCATTAAGGCAGTTGACTACGTGGAAGGAGTCAATACAGATAACAGCATTTGGGAAACATTTTTTTGCAACACTCATGAACCCTGAGTGCATGTCACAACAGAAGTATTCCACTTTGGAACGTTCCTCTTTGGAATAGCGCATGAAGTAGTCAGTGAGATATTCCTTTGTAATGATGTGCAGGACATCAATGAGTACTTTGGCGGAACCATCTGAGATGTTGCACTGAAATTTATTGGTGATCCAGCGCTTTGTCTCCGGATCGCGGACACCAGTATCGCCTTTAAATTCGTCTACACACATGACATGGGGAAGAGCCTCGGGCGGCCGGAAAGAGATGATATCGAAAACGCTGAAGACAACATCATCGGGAACCAGCTCTTTTCTGGCGATCTCCTGAACGGAGACCATTTCGGTCAGCTGGAGACAGATGTCTACGACAAGCGTGTTGGTCATATGGAGCCGGTCATGGATCCATTCGACAGGCTCATAGTAGGAAGTGTCGCACTCCTTGCAAAGGAAACGGCGTTGATGGAAAGTGACGAAAACAGAGTGGTTTGAAGACGGAACATGTCTGACAGTCCTGTCTTTGCCGGAGTCCTTTATAACGCAGTGGTGGGAGCCGCAACAGGGACAGGTGCGTTCCAGTTGATTGGGAAGGATCACAGAGACATCAATACGATTCTCAGCGGGATGCTCGACGGTTGATCTGATTTTGACATCGGGCGGGAGTTGATAGGTGCGATTGTTGCTTACATATCTGGCCATACTTTTTACCTCCTGTATAAGATTTTGTTTGGTCGCAAAAGTTATAGCACGGGTAGAATGCTATGGCTAGATATTTAAACAACATATTTACCGGAAGACACAGGGTGTCAGACTCATCCTGTCAATCGCTTGGCTGATATACATCGGATTCAGGATGGTCTGTCAAGGCCGCCGCAGGCGTTCATATAGCCTTGGCAGGGATACGCTGATGCCAACGGTGGGCAGGTGCAGAGCTGTTAAGCGGCTAAGGGCAGTATTTTCAGGAGGATGTTAATACAAATGAATGTGAGCATATTTCAGGATGAAATGCTAAGCGGAGATCTTATACCTACATAGGGTATACACCAGAAAAAACGGAAGGACTACCGAAAAACGTGGTGATGGGATGAAAACACCAGGAGTAGCGGTAGATTTTGAACGTCACCAGTAATAGCGGAAGAGCTACCGAATAACATGGTGAAACACCATGGAAAGCGGAAGAATCACCACGAAAAACGGAAGAACCAATAAACTCAGCTTAACTATTCTTTATAAAAGAAAGTGGCGAAAATGAGCGAAATTGTTGGTGTGTATAGACTGACAATGAAGAGCAATTCTGATAACTTCCGGCAAAGTAGCATCCAAGGTGTAATGAAGCGGATCAAGGCAAAGGGTGAAGGAGATATAATAGGGACAACCAAGAAAAAGCCTTTATTTACAAGAAATTTCGGCTTGGCTTAGTCTCTTTAGAACTGGTTTTTATGTAGAGGTTGGGCGAGCCGGAATATCCGGTAAATAATGTGAGTGGCTTTTGGTTGCTCCGTTTTGACCCAATCGAATGAGCATAAAAATCAGATAAGGAGGTAAGGCTGAGCCTGCGGCCGATATGCAAATAGCATATTGACTATGGGCTTATTGTCGTTCCAAGGAAAGATTACGAATATTTGGGAGAAAGAATTTAGGATGAGGGGGATATCTAAAAAAATGAATAAAGAAAAGAATGCTCATCTTAAAATTGCAATGCTGGGTCATAAGACCGTTCCAGCTATAGACAGTTCTCGTGGAGGCATAGAAGTTGTGGTAGAAGAGCTTGCCCCCAGATTGGTTGAGATGGGGTGTGAAGTGACCTGCTATAACAGAACTGGATGTGATAATGGCGGGTTGAAAGAATACAAGGGAGTTAAGCTGAAACCGGTGTTCACGATACATCGGAAAGGACTCGCGACGATGACATCCTCCATCTTCGCTACGCTCAAGGCTACCTTCGGTGGATATGATGTTATCCATTTTCACGCAGAAGGTTCCTGCGCCATGCTGTGGTTGCCCACCATTCTAGGGAAAAGATGTGTGGCGACAATCCACGATGACGTGGTAATAACTAGCACAGAAAAAAACTCATTATTTTGCCCTGATAGGGGCATGAAACTGACCACAGCATAAAGAAGCGAGAGGAGTTATGTTGAAAGATGAAAACTGAAAAGAAAGCTCCCCTCAAGATAGCAATGCTGGGACACAAGACGGTTCCGGCAATGGACAGCAGCAGAGGCGGCATCGAAGTTGTGGTTGAGGAGTTAGCACCTCGCCTGGTTGAGATGGGCTGCGAGGTTACCTGCTACAACCGGACAGGCTGTGATAACGGAGGACTGGCAGAGTATAAGGGAGTCAAGCTGAAACCGGTGCCGACTTTCAAACGCAAGGGACTGGCGGCGATGACATCGTCGTTCTTCGCCACAGTGAAAGCAACCTTTGGTCATTATGATGTGATTCATTTTCACGCCGAGGGGCCATGCTTCTGGATGTGGATACCGGCGATATTTTGTAAAAAACGATGTGTCGTAGCAACGATTCATGGTGTCATGGGTATTTCTAGCACATTGCAATCTGCGCCGCTCGGCGGTCAGCGATGCGTTGCCGAACGGCCACCTAGCGTCACGAACGGCCGCCCGAAATATTATTCCACGGTGCTCTTGACTTGAGCCTCTATCGGATGTGATTCCAAGGCAATGCGGCGAGATGCTATACAGCACCTTGCCTTGGCAGAGAAGCCTATCACATCCTACTCAAGTAAAGAGCCTTTCGCGGCATAAGATTTCGGGCTTGTATCACCTGGCCGTTCTACATCGCAATGCGGCCGTTTTGCTCCGCAAAACTGGCCGACGAGGGTCGCCACATGCACACATCAAAAAACTCATTTTTTTTTGCAGTAATGATGCTCACAGAGGGCATGGTTATAGATTTGGAACTGTAGGTTGTCTTTAGAGGGAGGCGGAGTAAAATGGGAAATTTCAAATATAAAACATAAGGAAACTATGGAAGATAGGCGTTTGAGACAATGTTTACCCAACAAAAAAAGTTTTAAATTCCAGCGTCAGCACCACCATTTTACACATGAATTTTGAGGCAAAAAACGGCGTTAAACGCCGAGCAAGCTAAAACTTTTATGGTAGACGTTTTGTTGGGTAGACCTATGGTAATGATTGTTTCGTAGCTATGGGAAACAAAACGTAGGGTAGACATGGGTATTAAGACTAATCAATGATTTGTTGAAGTATTACAAAAGACGGTTAGAAACTTTAATAAGCTCTTGTGATAAATACACAAAAAATCAGAGAAAAACGGCTGAAACTTTTTTGTAGGGTAAGCCTATCCGAAGATATAAACAGAGTTAAAATTAAAACTTTTTTTGCAGGGTAAACCCAGTTTAGAGTTTCATAGTGCGAACACAGGTGGTTTGGATAGATAGGGCTGTGATTATCACAGAGCCAATTATATAGGAAGAAACTGAGAAGATTATGAGGGAGAAAGCTAACATATGAGCAACATTGATTTAGCACATAAGACAATACTGGTAACCGGAGTAGCCGGATTCATCGGAGCAAATCTTTCACAGCGTTTATTGGATGAAGTGGAAGATGTGAAGGTGATCGGGCTGGACAGTGTGAACGATTACTATGATGTGTCAATCAAGGAATACAGATTAAAACATTTGTCTGGTTATCCTGCATTTACATTCATCAAGGGAAATATTGCTGACAAGGAATTGGTTATATCTGCATTTGAACAGTACAAGCCACAGGTGGTCGTGAATCTTGCGGCTCAGGCCGGTGTCCGATATTCAATTACAAATCCTGATGCTTATGTGGAATCAAACCTGGTCGGCTTTTTCAATATCCTGGAGGCTTGCAGGAATTACCCTGTGGAGCATCTGGTATACGCATCTTCGTCCTCTGTATATGGAAGTAACAAAAAGGTTCCGTATAGCACGGATGATAAGGTGGATAACCCGGTCAGCCTCTATGCTGCCACCAAGAAGAGCAATGAGCTGATGGCTCACGCTTATTCCAAGCTTTATGACATTCCGTCTACAGGTCTGCGCTTCTTTACAGTTTACGGCCCTGCTGGAAGACCTGATATGGCCTACTTTGGCTTCACGGATAAGCTCCGTGCCGGCAAGACCATTCAGATATTCAACTACGGAAACTGCAAGCGTGATTTCACATATATCGATGACATTGTTGAAGGTGTGGTTCGTGTCATGCAGAAGGCTCCGGACAGAGCCACAGGTGAGGATGGACTGCCGATTCCACCATATGCACTCTACAACATCGGAAACAACAGCCCAGAAAATCTTCTGGACTTTGTGGATATCCTTCAGCAAGAGCTGATCCGTGCTGGAGTGCTGGATAAGGACTATGACTTTGAAAGCCACAAGGAACTTGTACCGATGCAGCCGGGTGATGTGCCTGTGACTTATGCGGACACGAGTGCTTTGGAGAGAGAGTTCGGGTACAAGCCAAGCACAGATTTACGGACTGGACTGCGGAAGTTTGCTGAGTGGTACAAAGAGTTTTATATGAGCTGAAAAGGTGGCGTGTACGCCACATAAATCACTGCTGGCTTGACGGCCACAGAATATAAAAAATACGAGGAGTTAGAACAATGGGTTTAAATATTGCGGTGGCCGGAACTGGATATGTTGGGCTTTCTATAGCAACGCTTCTTGCACAGCATAATCAAGTGATGGCTGTGGATATCATACCGGAAAAGGTGGAGCTGATTAACCAGAAGAAGTCACCTATTCAGGATGAATACATAGAAAAGTATCTGGCAGAAAAAGAATTGGATTTAACAGCCACGCTGGGTACGGAAGCGGCTTATAGCAGTGCTGACTTCGTGGTAATTGCTGCGCCAACCAACTATGACAGCAAAAAGAACTTCTTTGACACAAGCGCGGTCGAGAACGTGATCGAGTTGGTTATCAAGTATAATCCAGATGCCATTATGGTCATCAAGTCTACGATTCCGGTGGGTTATACGGCGAGTGTCAGAGAAAAGTACCACTGTGACAATATCATATTTAGCCCTGAGTTCTTAAGGGAATCAAAGGCTCTGTACGACAATTTATATCCGAGCAGAATTATCGTTGGCACGGATGTTGAAAACGCTCGTCTGGTAAAGGCGGCTAATACATTTGCGGGACTTCTGCAGGAGGGTGCCATTAAGGAAAATATCGACACGCTTATTATGGGCTTTACCGAAGCAGAAGCAGTTAAACTCTTTGCAAACACATATTTGGCCTTGCGGGTGAGTTACTTCAATGAACTGGATACATATGCCGAGATGAAGGGGCTGAACACACAGCAGATTATTGAGGGTGTGTGCCTCGATCCTCGTATTGGAAGCCACTACAATAATCCATCGTTTGGCTATGGCGGATACTGCTTGCCGAAAGACACGAAGCAACTTCTCGCAAATTATGAAGACGTGCCAGAGAACCTTATCCAGGCGATAGTGGATAGTAACAGAACCAGGAAGGACTTCATTGCAGACCGTGTGATGGAAATCGCCGGTGGATATGAAGCAAACGAAGGGTGGAATGCTAACAAGGAAAAGGAAGTTGTTGTTGGTGTTTACCGCCTGACCATGAAGAGCAATTCAGATAATTTCCGCCAGAGTTCAATCCAGGGCGTTATGAAGCGCATCAAGGCAAAGGGAGCTACGGTAATTATTTACGAGCCGACTCTTGAAGATGGATCCACATTCTTCGGAAGTAAGGTTGTGAATGATCTGGAGAAATTCAAAGAGCAGTCACAGGCAATTATTGCAAACAGATATGACAGTTGCCTGGATGACTGTGAGGATAAGGTTTATACAAGGGATTTGTTTAGAAGAGATTGATTTATTAAGAAATATGCATAAACAGAGAAGGCATACAGCTTTGATTTGGAGTGATCCGGAGTGAAAAAAATACTTATTCTTGGAAATAGCAGCCTAGTTGTTTTTGGATTTCGAGGAGAACTTATAGAGGAATTCATTTTGAATAATTATGAAGTAGTGGTTGCTTTTCCAAATGGACCTTTTGGTGATGGAGAAAAAATAAGTCGTGATTATGGTTGTACATTTATTGAGGTGCCTATGAATAGACATGGCATGAATCCAATTGAGGAAATAAAATTATTTAGGCTTTACATTAAGACTATAAAAAAGGTAATGCCGGATGTTGTTCTGGCTTATACAGTTAAATGTGATACTTATGGAGGCATAGCTTGTAGGTTGCTGAACGTTCCATTTTTACCTAACATAACCGGTCTTGGGAAGGGACTTGTGAGTGGAGGGATTACGAAGTGGATGACAACTAATTTATACAGAATATCAGTTAAAAATGCTGAATGTGTTTTCTTTCAAAACGAAGAGGATAAAAATTTTTTTCTGGAGAATGGTATAAAATTTTCAAGAAGCATCGTGTTACCAGGATCGGGAGTTAACTTAGAGAAATTTCATATTCTTCCTTATCCTGATAGCGAAAAAATAATATTTACATATATTGCTCGCGTTATGAAAGCAAAGGGAATCGAACAATTCCTAGAAGCTGCAAGAACTATCAAACAAAGGCATGTAAATACGGAGTTTCATATATGTGGATATTGTGAAGAAGATTACAAGGATACTATAAAAAGGGAAGAATCTGCTGGGACGGTTATATATCATGGTCTTGTTGAAAATGTACTTGACTATGAGAGGAATAGCAATTGTATTGTGCTACCAACCTTTCACCCAGAGGGAATTTCTAATGTTCTCTTAGAAGCTGCGGCATGTGGACGACCAATCATAACAACTAATCGGCCAGGATGTAGGGAAACAGTGGATGATGGAATAACAGGATTTTTGGTAAGAGAGAGAGACAGTGGAGATTTGATTGAAAAAATGGAAGAATTTCTTTCTCTGTCAAGGGAACAGCAATGTCGAATGGGTCTGGCTGGAAGGAAAAAAGTAGAATCGCAATTTGATAGAAAGATTGTTGTTAAAGCATATTTGAACGAAATAAATAATTTACGAGGTGAACAATGAAATATACGAGAAAATATTTTAAAGAGAACATGCCAAAATGGAAAAGAGATAAGGATCCAATTCTTGTTAGAATTTTTTATAGACCAGTATCTTTTTGCCTTTCAGCTTGGTGCGCTAACCATGATGTAAATGCAAACACAGTATCGTATTTTTCAATCCTTATTGGAGTATTATCATGTGCATTATTTTTGATTCATAATTATACTACTAATGTGATAGCGGCTGCATTAATCAACGTATGGCTACTTTTAGACTGCACTGACGGAAACTTAGCGCGGAGTTATAAGCGCCAAGCATTCGGTGAATTTGCAGATGGAATAAGTTCGTACATCTTAGTTTCCTTATTATGCACGACAATTAGCCTCTCAGTATATTACCAAGGAGGGATTGTTATAAATAAAGGAAATCCATGGATTATAATAGTTGGAGCATTTGCTTCCTCATCAGATACTTTGATGAGGCTAATCTATCAGAAGTATAAAATGACAGAGAGAGAGTTGTCAGATGAAGGTGTTTTAAAGATTGAGAAAGATGTTATAAAGGATCATGCAGAGGTTAGCAATATTAAAGTGAGGATAAAACAAGAATTGGGAATTGGAGGCTTACTTCCTATTGCAATATTGCTAGCTGCTTTTTTTCTTCCTTGGATATAGTGGTTATATATGGCATTTTGTATTACGGCTTGTCATGTATTGTAATGAGTCTTTCTTATATTCGGAAAGCGGTAGTTAAAGCAAGAGAAATTCAATTACATTAAGGGAGTTTAATGGTGAAAAAAATAAGAGTTATACATTTTGTTGACAGAATACATCGAGGAGGAACACAGGCGGTGCTTTTTGAATGGGTAAAGCATGTTGATAGATCAAGGTTTCAATTTGATTTCTTAACCTTTCTTGATGGTAGAGAAGAGTATATAGAGGAATTTAAAAAATATGGGTGCAATATTTATCAAATCTCAAAATTAAGTATTGGAAACTTTCCAAGTTTTATGAGTGATCTTGATGATTTTTTTGCCACCCATAAATATGATATAGCACATGGACATAGCAAGAGTAAAAATGTTTTATTCCTTTGGAAAGCAAAGAAATATGGAATAAATGTCCGCATTGCTCATTCTCATAATACAAAATTTCATCGCATGGCTCTAATTGGCAACTTGCTAAAGCCTCTATTAAATGCTGTGTCTACTGATTTTTTTGCATGCTCAGAGCCTGCTGGCGAGTGGCTTTTTGGAAAAAGAAAAGTAATAGAGGGCAAGGTAAAAATAATAAAAAACGGAGTTGATACTACACAATTTACATATAATGAAGGAAATAGAATTAAATATAGAAAACAATTTGAAATATCTAATAAACTTGTTATTGGTCATGTTGGAAGGTATATGCATCAGAAAAATCATAAGTTTCTTATTGAAATCTTTAGATGTATACATGAAATAAATGATCAAAGTGTTCTGCTGTTAGTAGGAGCAGGTGATGATGACATACAGAATTATGTTGACAAAAAAATAGAAGAATACAATCTAAAGAATTGTGTTATACAGACTGGTTTGAGACAAGATGTTGCAAATCTTATGCAAGCAATGGACATTTTTATTCTGCCTTCCTTACATGAAGGACTACCTGTTGTAGGGGTTGAAGCTCAAGCTGCCGGTTTACCATGTGTTTTCTCTGACACTATAACCCGTGAAGTTGCTTTATTGGATACGACAAAATTTGTTCAGCTTGATAAATCAGCAGAATTTTGGGCTAGCGAGACGGTTAGCTTAGTTAATTGTCATGATAGAAAACAGGCATCGCAAAGTGTATATGACCAAGGATATGATAGTCAAACAGTTACTGATTATTTAATGAACATTTATAAGGAAAGGCTTGCGATAGAATGATAAGAGGAATGGTATCTATAGTTATACCGAGTTATAATGGCGAGGAAACTATATCAGAAGTGGTAGAAAGCGCTTTGAATCAGGATTATACAAATACGGAAGTTATAGTTGTGGATGACAATGGGGATGGAACAGAACATCAAATTGCTACGGAGAAAGCTCTGTCGAAATATCAAGATGATTCGAAATTTATATATATAAAACATAGCCATAATAAAAATGGTTCAGCGGCACGTAATACCGGGATTAATAAAAGTAATGGAGAGTTTATTGCGTTTCTTGATGATGATTATTATTATCCACAGAAAATATCTAAATGCGTACGAGCACTTGAGAATAAAGATGATTCGTTTGGATTTGTTTATACAGCGTATGACTTATATTATCCGGGTAAAAGAACAATAACTGTTGCTCC
>Ga0192275_1101_pt1 | contig 12477 bp, 12 predicted proteins | sample Koala_Koa24_H3_FD_131265 | JGI IMG/M metagenome (GOLD analysis project Ga0192275, IMG submission 131265) | Enriched cells from koala feces incubated with labeled cellulose particles, San Francisco Zoo, California, United States - Koala_Koa2-4_H3 ...
CCGTTCGGAAGGATTTACACACCAGCTGCGCTACAAAAAATACGATATGATTTTCACAACACTGACGACCTGTTTTTACCTGGTGGTGGATAAGCCGGAAGGCTACTCGCTGGAAGCAGTGCAGGAAATCGCGGCGGATTACGTGACCTCCGAGGATGAGGAGGAGGGCGCGGGCTCGGCGGACGCAGATGACTCGGGCAGCGCGGATACGGCGGGCACTGGCTCCGGGAGTACTGACAGCGATGCTGACACGGTTGATACGCCCAATCTTATTGTGATTATGAATGAATCCTGGGCGGACTATACGGATATTGGCAATACTCTGGAGCTCTCCGAGGATTATATGCCGTTTATCCGCAGCCTGACGGAAAATACGATTAAGGGTACGGCCTATTCCTCTGTCTTTGGCGGCAATACGCCGAATTCGGAGTATGAGTTCCTGACGGGAAATACGATGGCGTTCCTGCCGACTTCTTCGGTCGGGTTTAACCTGTTTGTGCGGGGAAATCTGCCGTCCCTGGCGTCACAGCTCGATTCACTGGGCTACTATACGCTGGCCATGCATCCGTACCGCGGGACAAATTACCGGAGAAATATTGTTTACCCTCAGATTGGGTTTGAAACTTACTATACGCGGGATGATTTTGATTATCCGTATAAGATTCGGAATTATATTTCGGATGAGACGCTGTTTGAGCGGATTATCACAGAATATGAGGCGAATCTGGATTCCGGGAGCCCGCTTTTTCCTATAATGTCACGATCCAGAATCATGGCGGCTACTATACATCCAACACGAAAAACCTGGATATGGAAATAGAGGTCCTGAATACAGGCTTTAGCACAACGAGAGCAGAGATATATGTAAACCTGGTAAAAGCGACGGATGACGCTTTCGAGCAGCTGATCGAGTATTTTGAGGAGGTTGAGGAGCCGACGGTGATTGTGATGTTTGGCGATCATCAGCCGGACATCGGCGACGGCGCGTATGAGTACCTGCTCGGCGGTACGGAGGATGATCTGACCGGCGAGGAGCTGATGGAAAAATATAAGATTCCGTTTATCATCTGGGCGAATTATGATATCGAGGAGGAGACAATTGAGGCGACCAGTCTGAATTATCTGTACAGTATCATGGCGGATCGGCTTGGGCTGTCGATGACGGGGTATCAGGAATACCTGCTGGATCTGAGCGAAGAGATTCCTGTGATCAATTCGATTGGCTACTGGGGTGCGGACGGCGTATTCTACGAACTGGATGATGAGGAATCGCCGTACTATGAGCTGGTCAATGAATATAATATACTGGAATACAATGATATTTTCGGCGGAGATAACCGTTATTATGACTTTTTTACGCTGAACGCGGCATCGGAATAATTCTACAAGGGCAGGCCAAACCGGAGGTACTATGGGAAAAGGATCAGAAATGAGAAAAAAGAAACGCTTACGGCTGCTCGCCTGTGCGCTCATTTGTGTCAGTGTTCTGGCAACGGATGTGTGCGCTTCGGCAAATGAGTCGAAATCCGAGTTGAGCGAGCGGGTCGGGAATGCCCTGAAAACAGCTATTGAGCAGGCGCGGGAGAGCGAGACAGAGACTTCGATCCTGGAGACAGAGACTTCAGGTGCGGAGGCCCAGAGTGAGACTTTGGCGATGGAAACAGAGCTTCTGATCACAGAACCGACAGAAACAGCGGCTCAGACGGAGACGGAAACAGAGAAAACTGCCGTGCGCGCGGCTTCTGAGGAGACGGACGCTGCGTATGCGGAAGAAGCGGATACCAACACGTCGGCTGAGGCAGCAGTGGCTGATGAGGCAGCTCCCATCGAGGAGACGTATTACGAGGACGGTTCTGTATTTTGGATTTCAGCATCGCTGTCAGACGCAATTGCGCGGCTGGCCGGTGTGGAGACGGAAGAAGAGACGGAAACAGAGACAGAAACAGAAACGGAAACGGAAAGCGAGACTGAGACCGGGGAAACGGATGAGGCGCAGCAGGCGCTCGATGCGTTTCTGGAAAAGGTATACCTGGGGGAAGATTTTCAGATTCCGATGGCGATGCCCGAGGAATATGGAACGATGGAAGGACCGGTCACTTATTCCTATGGCAGGCTCTCCATTGGAAAAGCCGGGCGCGTGCACCCGTGGGAGCAGACACAGACGATCGAAGATCTGGAGAACCTGATTCAGGCGGCGATCGCTGATTACGACGGCACCTGGTCCATTTATGTAAAAAATCTGAATACCGATGAAAGCTTCGTCATTAATGATCAGCCGATGAAATCTGCGAGCGTCATGAAGCTTTTTATCATGGGAACTGTGTATACGGCTTTTGAGGAGGGCGAGCTGGAGCGAACCTCTGATATTATGACACTGATGAATAAGATGATCAGCAACAGCGATAATTCCGCGTCCAATCAGCTTTTGTATATTCTGGGGGATTCGAGCTATGCGGATGGTATCGCAAAGGTGAATGAATTTATCCAGAGCCACGGTTACAGCGATATGACGGTGGAATACAATGGTTTTGATAATCCTGCGACAAATTCAGGCGACGGAATCAATCAGGTGGCGGCGAAGGACGTTGGAAAGCTTCTGGAAGATATCTATCGTCGGACGTGGATGAGCCGGGCGGTCAGCAACGAAATGGAGGAAATGCTGCTGGCGCAGAAAACGCGCTACAAGATTCCGGCCGGACTGCCGGATGACGTCCTCTGTGCGAATAAGACCGGAGAGATGAGCACGACACAGAACGACGCGGCGATTATATATTCTGACGCCTGTGATTATATCCTGGTGGTGCTGTCAAACGGATGGAACAATACCAACACGGCGATCAGCCGGATTGCCAGTCTGTCGACGCTTGTTTATGAGTTTTTTAATGAATGACACTGGGGAATGCAGCCGCAGCCAAGGTAGAGGGGAAGGCTGTCAGGAGCCGCATTTCAGGGAGAGAAGAGGAAAGCATATGTTTCGTTTATGGGGGAAAGTATGGAAGGATAACCATATGATCCGGGATACTGTTTTTGAAGAAGAGAGTGACGACACGCGCACTCACAAGATTTTCCGCGGGCTGGACAAAATCTGTCATGATTTTGATCTGGAGCGGCCGATCTGGCTGGATAAGAATGTGTCGGAATTCAGGCGGCACAGTAAGGCGCGCTTCTATCAGGACAGTTTTATTGAGGAGATTCCATTTGATTATCTGGAGATACAGGTGATCGAGGAAGGGTGAAAATGTATGAATGATCGCTTTGATCGGGTAAAGGACATGAAGGATCGGTCCGTGGATCGCGGCCGCCGGGGTGTTTCTCATGTGGTTTTCGGCCGTAGCGGGGTTCTGATTGTCTGTCTGCTGGCGGAAGTACTGCTGCTGTTTTTGGCGCTTCATTATGTGGCGCAGTATATCTACCTGCTTTTTGGCACGCATATTGTGTTTTCATTTTTGATTCTGCTCCTGATTCTGAACCGCGTAGAGCATCCGGCCTTTCAGCTGGCGTGGGCATCGCTGGTGCTGCTATTTCCGATCTTTGGCGGACTTTTATATCTTTATATCAAGCTGCAGCCGGGGATGCGGATTCTGGGACGGCGGATGCAGGAGATTGATAACAGTACAAGAGATTTGCTGCCGCAGGATCCGGTGGCTTTGCGTGAGTTCTCTTTTGAATATCCGCGCATGGCACAGCTGGCTTACTATGTCGGAGAACAGCAGGGATATCCGGTCTGCCGGAACACAGAGGTGGTATATTTCGCGAGCGGGGAGGAAAAATTTGAGGAATTGAAAAAACAGCTTCGCGCCGCAAAACAGTTTATTTTTCTGGAATATTTTATCATCGCGGAAGGCGTGATGTGGGACAGTGTGCAGGAGATTCTGGAGCAGAAGGTTCAGGAAGGCGTCGAAGTGCGCCTGATGTATGACGGAATGAATGAGCTGAACAATCTGCCGCACGATTTTTCCAGAAAAATGAAGAACCTGGGTATCCGCTGTAAAGTATTTTCTCCTGTGTATCCGGTCATCTCTACCAGCTATAACAACCGCGATCACCGCAAGATTGTCGTGGTCGACGGACAGATTGCATTTACCGGAGGGGTAAATCTTGCGGACGAATACATCAACCGCAAGGAGCGTTTTGGCCACTGGAAAGATGCGGCTATTATGGTGCGCGGCGAGGCGGCCTGGAGCTTCACTGTGATGTTTCTGAAAATGTGGGATGTTACAGAGAAACAGGAAAATATAGCCTTTTATCTGAAAAAGTCAGAACCAGCCGCTGCGGAAACGCCGGGAAGCGGAGGATTTGTGCTTCCCTATGCAACGAATCCGCTGCAGGAGACACAGACAGCCGAACGCGTCTATCTGGAGATCCTGAATGGAGCGCAGCGGTATGTCCACGTAATGACCCCTTATCTGATACCGGATCACGAACTTCTGCAAGCATTGATTTATGCTGCCCGGCGAGGCGTCGACGTCAAGCTGATTCTGCCGCACATTCCGGATAAAAAATACGCTTTTGCACTGGCGCATTCCTACTACAAAGTACTGATTCATTCTGGCGTACGTATCTTTGAGTACACACCGGGCTTTGTCCATTCCAAAGTCGTCGTCAGCGACGATATCTGCGGCGTCGTAGGAGCGATTAATCTCGACTACCGCAGCCTTTATCTGAACTTTGAGTGCGCTGCTTTTCTGTACGAAGTCCCCCAGATCCGGGACATCGAAGAAGACTTCCGGCGTACGCTGATCGAGTGCCAGCTTGTGACAGACTTCGACATCCGGCATGACAAAATCACGCGAAAAATCGCCGGTCACGTCCTGAAGCTTTTAGCTCCGCTCATGTGATGATACCAGGGTCAAAAGTCAGGAATGGAACGCTTGCGTTCCAATTTCATGACTTTAAGACCCGCAAAAACATGAGGAAGTAGCCATTTTTCGCAGAAAAATGAGCGGATTCCGAATGTTTTTAGGATTGCGTGAGTGCGAAGCACGGAGCAATCCGTGGTATCATGTTTTCCACCAGTTCAGCGCAGCAGCAAAAAGCGAAAGCAGCCCGAGCGGATTTATCCGCAGAGGGCTGTTCTCGCTTTTTCGTACTTTTATCATTTTACAGAATCTCGCTCAGGCTTTTCAGCGCGTGCTCCGCAAGGATTGTCTCAAAATGTTCGCGGAAGTATGCTTCCAAACCCACGGTAAATTTGCAGGCGACGGCATATTCCGAGAGGATATTGCAGACCTTATTAAACTGCGCTGGTGAACAGGACGCTTTTTTTAATAAGAGATAGTAGGCGTTGTCCTCCTCACTTTTGAACAGGGTATTCGGTCCGTCGTAGATATTGCCAAGGACACCCGCTACACGGATCACTTCGTCCAGTGAGTGGAAGCAATAAGCACGCATCAGATCCGGTAGAGCTTCCTGATCTGCTGGGCTGTCATCATCCGTTCCGGATTCTTCCATCGGCTCGACGCCCTCTACAAGCGCGCCTTTTTCTGAAGTGCGCTTCCGGCCCTCAGAAATCCGCCGGATCAGATCCAGAATGTCATCCGCGCCTTCAATGTGCTCCTTCAGCTCGGAAAACGTAAGGCCGACGTCTGCGTTCGCGCTTTCCGGCGCAAAGCGGGCAAACCGTGTATCCAGTTCTTCCGGATCTTCGACCTTCGTGATAATCAGGATGATCGTATCCATCGACACCGGGATTGCTTCGATCACCAGCGGCATATTATCGACCTCGAATCCGAAGTCCTGTGCGGCAACCTGCATCATATCCATAAAAAGCTGTCTGGCTTTATCTGAACCATAGGCGAGCTCTTTGACGTTGATATTTCGACTGGCCAGATCCTCACTCGTCAGTGTACAGCGAATCTGCCGATCGTTAATTTTCTCAATTCTCATGAAATCACATCCTTTACATCTATCATCTGAAGATCCAGAATACCGGCAATGACTCCGCGCGGCGGTTCTTATGGCAGGCTATAGATCTTCTCTGAAGTGTTATTGATATTGTATTATACGCATTTAAAGCCGGATGTAAAGTGTATAAATTTAAATAAAAAGGAAAAAAGTACTTGCATATCATGCTCAAATTGTTTATAATATACAACAGAAAGGATATACAACTTTTGAAAGGAGGGATATTTACGCTGCCGGGCTGTACTTCCCAATTACAGTACAAATCGTATACCCTTTCCGCTATACAACGTCAACTGTAGTATAATAAAGATTTACGGAAATTGCAATAGGTAAGAATGAGAAAAACCGGGCAGAAATACCGGAAATATATCACACGCACCTCCATTCTTTTCTGCCCGTGAAGAGGGAGAACATTGAATAGACAAATGAAACCGCAATACAGCAATAAAGCAGCCGCGTCGCTGAAGACGGCGCTGCGCGGTTATGAGCGGGCAGGAACGCAGCTCTACCTGGAAGGGAAGCGTTGTCACGCAGACGAAATTGTCAGCGCCTGTCTGTTTGCCGAAGATTCCGCATATATGCGGGATTTCATCGGGAATGACCAGGAAGCGATCACAGGGATTAATTTTGTCAGAATTCGTCTGAACCAGTCTTAAGACCGGATACAAAAGCAAAACATCGGTCACTTTGGCCTGTCAGGCCTGTAATTTTTGAAGAATACGGAAAAGAAAGGAGGACGCCAGAGCCGCTGTTTTCCCGCAAAGGCCTGCGACTTCTTAATCTTTTTTGAAAATTAGGCGAAAAACATGACGGATTTTGCGGAACCTGTTATACTGGCAGATAAGAAAAACGCGCTGCGGGATTTGTGCTGGAACCGCGGCTGGCGAAAGGGGAAGTACAGCAAATGAATTATAAAAATAAAACATTCCGGCGACTGGCGGCGCTGATCATCGCCGTCGGCCTGTTGTCGATTGTATTTGTATGTGTGCAGAAATTCATGCCGACCTCCGAGCGTATGCCTTCAGATACCTACTTTGGCTTTGCGGAGGGGACGACGGAACCGTCGCTGGGGATAGAAGGAGAGACGGTTGCCGCAGTAGTGATCGACGATTACATAGCACAGGAGCGCGCGCTGATCGTGAGCGGGAACGTATATATTGACTATACGCTCGTCCAGAGTACGCTGAATTCCAGATTTTACTGGGATTCCTCGGAGGCTGTGATGCTGTTTACGACAGCAGATCAGATCTTTGAGATTCCGGTGAACAGTTCGGCCTATACCATCGATGGAGAAAGTTATGATGTGGGGTATGAGATTGTGAAGACGACATCCTCCGGCATGTTTCTGTCGATGAACTTTTTGCAGCAGTATTCAAACCTGCATTTTGAGACCTATGAATCCCCGGCGCGCGTTGTTATCACGACCGGCAGTGCCACCGTGACCGTCGCTGAGGTGAAAAAGGATGGCGTTGTGCGCTATCGCGGCGGCATTAAGAGTGCGATTCTGACCGATGTGACCGCGGGCGATACCGTGACTGTGCTGGAGCAGCTGGAGAACTGGACGCAGGTTGTGACCGCGGACGGCTACATCGGCTACATCAAATCAGGCAATCTTATTAATATAGAAGAAACTGTGCGCGACACCTATTATCAGGCCGATTATTCCAGTATCAGCCTGGACGGCAGGGTGAATCTGGTATTTCATCAGATCAATTACACCGCGATGAACGACAATCTGTCGGAAGACATTGCAGCGATGACTGGCGTGAATGTGATCTCGCCGACCTGGTATTATTTAAGTGACAACAGTGGGAGTATTCTGTCTTATGCCAGTGCTTCCTATGTCGAAGAGGCGCATGCGGCGGGGCTGCAGGTATGGGCGCTTGTCAGTAATTTCAGCGAGGATGTCAGTACCTCCACTCTCCTCGCGACTCGTTCCTCGCGCCAGACGGTGCAAAACTACCTGATCGAGCAGGCACTCGAGCTGGGATTTGACGGTATCAATATCGATTTCGAAGGCATCGCGCAGGAATCCGGGTATGACTATGTGCAGTTCCTGCGTGAGCTGTCAATTCTTTGCCGTAAATATGGCATTATTCTGTCCGTTGACGTTCCGGTGCCGACCGAATATTCGACGCAATATAATAGGAAAGAACTCGGCATCATCTGTGATTATATTATAATGATGGGTTACGACGAGCATTATTCCGGTTCTGACGCTGGAAGTGTCGCTTCCATGGAATTCGAGGAGACTGGCATTCAGAATATGCTGCTGGAGATTTCCAAAGAAAAGATTATCAGCGCGATTCCGTTTTATACCAGGCTCTGGTACACGGAGACCTTGTCAGACGGCACTACCAATGTGACGAGTGAAGTTCTCACCATGAGCGGGGCTCTGGAAATTCTGTCTGAGGCGGGCGTCACTTCCACTTACGATGAAAGCACTGGCCAGCAATACGCTGAGTGGACGGCTTCCGACGGCCGTCTCTGCCAGATCTGGCTCGAAGATGCCGATTCCGTCGCTGCCCGTGCCGCATTCATCAGTGAATATGAGCTTGGCGGCATCGCTGCCTGGCGGCTCGGCTACGAGACCGACGACGTGTGGAGCGCCATCACGGGGAGCATTTCTTAGATATGACGGAGAGAAAGCATGGTTACTTCCGCAGTTGGGATATCCATTCTGCGAGAAATCTGATATAAAAGTGGGAAATTTTTCGTAGAATGGAGGGAAGGACAATGGAAGATTTTATGACAGATAAACAATTTACAACGATTCTTGAAATGGTGAAGATGATTTTGGAAGGCTGCAAGGACTTAGACGAAGCGAATGAAAAAGTGGATAAGCTACTTGAAAGCCAAAAAGTGGAAAATCAAAAAGCAAACAAAAAATAAAAGGGGCTTGCTTTTTTGCCGATATGATGTTATGGTTTAGATGCTCATGCAACTGACGGAAGTGGGTGACCACAGGGGAGTATGAGTGTAGAGGAGTCGACCGTCTGGGCAAAGAAGGAGTTTTTTGCCGGACGGTTTTTCTGTTTTAAGGAGGATGGATATGGAGCTGCTTAGTTTGGAAACGGATTTAAAGGCAAATAGTTACCCAGGACGGGGCATTGTGATTGGCAGGACGAAGGATGGTACAAAAGCCGTGGCCGCATACTTTATTATGGGCAGGAGCGGAAACAGCAGAAACCGGGTATTTGTAGAGGATGGAGAAGGGATTCGCACACAGGCGTTTGACCCGGCGAAGCTGGAGGATCCGAGCCTGATTATTTACGCGCCGGTACGTGTTTTAGGCAATAAGACGATTGTGACAAATGGCGACCAGACGGATACGATTTACGATCAGATGGATAAGCAGATGACATTTGAACAGTCGCTGCGCAGCCGTGAATTTGAGCCGGATGGGCCGAATTATACACCGCGGATTTCGGGGATACTTCATATCGAAAACGGGCAATTTAATTTTGCAATGTCCATTCTGAAGAGCGCCGACGGGAATCCGGCTGCGTGCAACCGTTACACGTATGCCTACGAGAATTGTCTGGCCGGGGAAGGGCGGTTTATTCATACGTATATGGGGGATGGCAGTCCGCTTCCGAGCTTTGAAGGAGAGCCGAAGCGTGTGTCGATTCCGGACGGGATTGACGAGTGCACCGATCTGCTCTGGAGCAGCTTGAATGAGGATAACAAGGAGTCGTTATTTGTGCGGTATATTGATATCGCGACAGGCAAATATGAGACGCGGATTGTGAATAAAAATCAGTAAGTGTTTTCAGAAAATATATAGAACAGTTACGAACAGTTTCACGAAATGGGAAAGAGACTGGGAAACCGGAGAGAATAACCAGAGAAAAATATTATAGTAAACGACGTAAGTCGTTTTACGGAATAAGTACAGGAAAGGATGAACTCTCATGAAAGAATTAGCTTTGAAATATGGATGCAACCCGAACCAGAAGCCGTCGCGCATTTACATGGCGGACGGGAGTGAGCTGCCGATTGAAGTACTTTCGGGGCGGCCGGGATATATTAATTTTCTGGACGCGTTTAACGGCTGGCAGCTGGTGCGCGAGCTGAAAGCGGCGACGGGACTTCCGGCGGCGACTTCCTTTAAGCATGTATCTCCTGCCGGCGCGGCAGTGGGCCTGCCGCTCACGGAGACGCTGGCGAAGATTTACTGGGTGGATGACTATGAGAATCTCTCGCCGCTGGCGTGTGCGTACGCGCGGGCGCGGGGCGCGGACCGGATGTCTTCGTTTGGGGATTTCATCGCACTTTCAGATGTCTGCGACCGTGATACAGCGCTGCTGATCAAGCGAGAGGTGTCGGACGGCGTGATTGCGCCGGGATATACGCAGGAGGCGCTGGATATTCTGGCGCAGAAGAAAAAGGGAAATTATAATGTGATTCAGATTGATGAAAATTATCGTCCGGATCCGATCGAGCACAAGCAGGTGTACGGTGTGACCTTTGAGCAGGGGCGTCAGGAGCTGCCGATCGACGACGCGCTGCTTGCGAATATTGTGACGGAAAATAAGGACATCCCGGCAGAAGCGCTTGCGGACATGAAGATTGCGCTGATTGTGCTGAAGTACACGCAGTCGAATTCCGTCTGCTTTGTAAAAGGCGGACAGGCGATTGGTATCGGCGCGGGGCAGCAGTCGAGGGTGCATTGCACGAGGCTTGCAGGTCAGAAGGCTGACAACTGGTTTTTGTGCCAGTGCCCGAAGGTACTGAATCTGCCGTTTTCTGACAAAATCACGCGCGCGGAACGCGATAATGCGATTGACGTTTATATCGGCGCGGAATATATGGATGTGCTCGCAGATGGTGCGTGGGAGAAGGTCTTTACTGAGAAGCCGGAGGTGTTCACAGAGGAGGAGAAGCGCGCATGGCTGGATCAGATGCAGGATGTGACACTTGGCTCCGACGCGTTTTTCCCGTTCAGCGACAACATTGAGCGGGCGCATAAGTCCGGCGTGAAGTACATTGCGGAGCCAGGCGGCTCAGTGCGCGATGCGGATGTGATTGCGACCTGCGATAAATACGGAATGGCAATGGCGTTTACGGGGATCCGGTTGTTCCATCATTGAGCAGGACACGGTTCCTTTGAAAAAGCAGGGCAGCCAAAAGGCTGCCCAACTGTTTTAAGAGGCAATAAAACGCCTGATCTGATTTTAAGGAAGTGGAATTTATGAATATCACAATCAGAAAATATGAAGATCCGGATGTATCCGCGGCTATCGCGATCTGGAACCGGGTGGTCGAGGATGGCATTGCGTTTCCGCAGGAGGAACTTCTGACGGAGGAGACAGGACGGGAATTTTTTGCGTCGCAGACATACACGGCGGTGGCTGAGGATTTGGATTCGGGCCAGGTCTGCGGACTTTATATTCTGCATCCGAATAATATTGGGCGATGCGGGCATATCTGTAATGCGAGCTATGCGGTACGTGCAGATCTGCGGGGGTTCCACATCGGAGAGAAGCTGGTGAGCGACTGCCTGGTGCAGGGAAAAGCACACGGCTTTCGTGTGATGCAGTTTAATGCGGTAGTGGCGTCGAATACGCACGCACGGCACCTGTATGAGCGGCTTGGTTTTGTGCAGCTTGGGGTGATTCCCGGCGGCTTCCGGATGAAAGACGGACATTATGAGGATATCTGCCCGTATTATCGTGAACTGTAAGAAGGTACGCGATCGCGTGCATGGAAACCACAGGTGCGGGCCAGATTCGCACAGTAAGGGTATGAAAGGAGACGTGAAGGGATGATTTACGACGTTATTATCGTTGGTTCAGGTCCGGCGGGGCTGTCGGCGGCAATTTATGCGGTGCGTGCGCAGCTGTCGGTGCTGGTGCTGGAGAAAGAATACATGAGCGGCGGACAGATGCTGAACACTTACGAGGTGGACAATTACCCTGGTCTGCCGGGAATCGGCGGTTTTGAGCTTGGGGTAAAGTTTCGTGAGCATGCGGAAAAGCTGGGCGTAAAGTTTACGAATATAGAGGTAAGGCATATTGGTGAGGAGGAAGAAGGCCGCATCAAGGTGCTGTATACGAATCGGGAGGAATTTCGTGCCCGGGCGCTGGTGCTGGCGATGGGCGCGCGTCACAGTTCCCTTGGTGTGCCTGGTGAGAAAGAACTGGCGGGTATGGGAGTGTCGTACTGCGCGACCTGTGACGGCGCTTTTTTCAAAGGCCGGACAGTCGCAGTTGTGGGCGGCGGCGACGCTGCGGTTGAAGATGCGCTTTTTCTTGCCCGCGGCTGTGAGAAGGTGTATCTGATCCATCGGCGGGATGAATTGCGTGCTGCGCGGCTGCTGCAGGATAACCTGAAAAAATGTGAGAATGTGGAATTTATCTGGGATTCTGAGGTGACCGCCATCCGCGGTGAGGAGCAGGTCGAGTGCGCTGTGATTCGCAATAAAAAGGATGGGACAGAGCGTGTTCTGGATCTGGACGGCGTCTTTATCGCGGTTGGGACAAAGCCCAACACGGAAATTATTACCAACTTGTTACATCTTGATAAAAATGGTTATATTTGTGCCGGGGAAGATGGAATTACGGAAAAACC
>Ga0192275_1109_pt1 | contig 11716 bp, 9 predicted proteins | sample Koala_Koa24_H3_FD_131265 | JGI IMG/M metagenome (GOLD analysis project Ga0192275, IMG submission 131265) | Enriched cells from koala feces incubated with labeled cellulose particles, San Francisco Zoo, California, United States - Koala_Koa2-4_H3 ...
TATCACGTTATGTTAGTGCAATTAAAACACTTAATTTTTCTGATATGCCTTTGTATTCATGTGATGTATGTGGAGCAGTTGAGCTTGTAAAATAGGGTGAGGTTGTTCCCGTATTTGAATGTGAAACTGTGACCAAAAACAGGATGCTACCTGACCTTATGTTGTATGGAGGAAGAAAAATAGGCTCCTTTGACATGTGGTCAATAGTTTCCGAGAGAGTAAAGGATTTATTTGAAGCCGAGCAATTTACAGGAGCACGCTTTTATCCTGCTGAGCTTGTCTATTCCCAAAGAAATAAACAGTTCAAGTTTGAAGAAAGTTATTACGTAATGGCAGTAGTAGGTAGGGCAGAGATTGATTTTGCAGCTATGGGCGTAAAATGTTCAATATGTCCAAAATGTGGTCATTATGTATTTGAAGGTAAATTTCCGTTAGGCGTGAGAGAGAAAAAAGGTATATATCCCACTATTATGAAAGAGGATACGTGGGACGGCTCAGATTTGTTTGGTCATAATAATTGTACCGAAAGATTTGTGGTAAAAATACTTTCAAACAAGCTATCCGGATTTGTTTTTTTACCATTTGAACAAAAATACGATGCATTTGATAATATGCGACATTTCAGAACTCTGAATGGATTTAAAAGGATAAAAAAGAACAGCACCAGATGAAAGACCGGATGAAAGCTATACTGATGGAGAAATATCCAGACCGTTATTTTGTTGATGACCTGAATGAGTACAATTCAGTGAAAGATGACTTATCGTGAATTGACCTCATCGAGGCGTTTGATGCCTTTATGGACGATTAATGGGTGGGGACACCTTTTGGCGTTAGCCTATACTTTTTGGCGATAGCTTTATCAAAAAATAAGGTGGGGACAAAACCTATGCAGACGACGGCGGCAAGACAAAAATTCTGAATGTCGAGCAGCGGGATTTTCCTCGCCTGCATGTGGGGCAGAAGTCGCAGAAATGCCTATTTTTCAAGCATTTCAGCCACTTCTGCCCCGACTTACACAGAAACCTCTTGTATCAAAGATAGCGTCCGGATAGACCCTGCCTGCGGTTCCGGAAATTTCCTGACGGAAACATACATAAGCCTGCGCCGACTGGAAAACGAGGCTATTGCCCTTTGCCAACAGGGCGGGCAGATAGCATTTGACACAAGCGATATTATCAAGGTTTCAATCGGGCAGTTTTACGGCATAGAAATCAATGATTTTGCGGTGACGGTTGCGAAAACCGCCCTGTGGATAGCCGAGTCGCAAATGCTCAGCGAAACGGAGCAGATTTTGCATACCGACCTGAATTTCCTCCCTCTGAAATCCTATACAAATATTATTGAGGGAAATTCCCTGCGTATCGACTGGGAAACGGTTGTGCCAAGGGAGCGGCTTAACTATATTATGGGCAATCCTCCGTTTGTGGGGTATGCTTATCAATCAAAAGAACAGAAAAATGACTTAGCGAAAGCTACTAAAAACAGTGCGAAAAATATAGATTATGTGGCAGGTTGGTATTATAAAGCGGCAGGATTCATGCAGGATACGACAATTCGCACGGCTTTTGTTTCCACCAATTCTATTACACAGGGTGAGCAAGTAGCTGTTGTTTGGCAGCCTCTTTATGACCGCTTTGGTATACATATAGATTTTGCACACAGAACGTTCCGTTGGGACAGTGAGGCAAGTTTAAAAGCTCATGTTCATTGTGTAATAGTGGGATTCAGCGTTGCACCCAATAAGGAGGAACGACTGTTATTCGATGAAGATACGGTGAAGAAAGTTAAGAATATCAATGGATATTTAGTAGATGCTCCCGACATTTTTATACAAAAAAGGACATCTCCCATTTGTGATGTTCCTCCGATTGTAAGAGGAAGTCAACCTACCGATAACGGTTTTCTGATTCTAACAAAGGAAGAAAAAGATGAGTTATTGAAATCAGAACCGCAGGCGGAAGTGTTTATTCGCCCTTTTATGATGGGAAAAGATTTTATTAACCGTAAACCGAGATATTGCTTATGGATGGTTGGTGCAAATCCGTCGGCTTTAAAGAAATGTCCGCAGGTTTTAAAGCGAATTGAAGGCGTCAGGGAATATAGGTTGAACAGTCCTAAAGAGGCAACAAGAAAGAAAGCGGAAACCCCCATGCTTTTTGATGAAATAAGGATAAGCCCAACAGAATATATAGCAATTCCTAAAGTGTCATCTGAAAATCGTAGGTATATTCCCATGGAATACTTACAGCCGGAGATTATAGCCGGTGACAAGCTTTTCTTTATGCAGAACGCCACACTTTACCATTTCGGTATACTCACTTCAAACGTCCATATGGCATGGATGAGAGTGACATGCGGAAGACTTGAAATGAGGTATAGTTACTCCAACACAATCGTCTACAACAATTTCCCATGGTGTAACCCCACACCCGAACAAAAAGCAAGGATTGAGCAGACAGCAAAGGCTATCCTTGACGCACGGGCTAAATATCCGGACTGCTCCCTTGCCGACCTCTACGATGAGCTTACCATGCCTCCCGATCTGCGAAAAGCCCATCAGGAAAACGACAGGGCGGTTATGACCGCTTACGGGTTTACCACTAAAATCACCGAAAGCGAGTGCGTGGCTATGCTTATGAGGATGTATAGGGAGATGACGGAGTAGGCGTTTTGCCGGTGATACCATTTTGACGGCACTCGTCAATCCGTACCGCCCATTCTTGCATATTATGCATTTTTGTCTTGACAACAAGCCTTAAATAAGGTAAAATAATCTTATGTCAAGATATGCCCACCCGAATAGGGATAAATCAAACGAATTTGTAATAAATCAATAAATATGCACATTTTATATAAACGTAATTCGTGAAATCATACAAAAGTTAAATTTGCTTGCAACAAAACACGCCGAAATCTTCACTATATATGCGAACGGCTCAAAAGGGCAGCTCCATAAAAATATATAGCGGAGTCACATTTCGGTTATCGTCCAATCAATCTGCTTTGCTGCAAAAGCGGGTGCGAGGTGATTCATTAAAATGGGCTTGGATTTTACCGCCGCTGTCAGTCGGGCACAGGCGGGAGATGCTAAAGCGTTTGCCGAACTTTACTCCCTTGTTTACAAGGATCTGTACCGAATAGCTCTTTTGAACCTGAACAATGAGCATGATGCTTCTGATGTGGTTAGCGACACAGTGCTTGATGCTTACAAGTCCATTCGCAAGCTCAGAGAGCCGGACGCGTTTAAGGCGTGGATAGTGAAGATCCTTACGATAAAGATAAAAAACAAGCGCAAGGAATATTCCGAGATAAATAATCGCCGACGTGACCTTGAAACTCTCGATGAAAGTGTAGAACAGGAGAATCAACCGGAGATAGATTACGGTGGTATTGAAATTGCGGAGGGATTTAGCAAGCTCAGCTCCGAGGAGCGTTTGATGCTGTCCCTTAGTATTGTTTCGGGATATAAAAGCGAAGAGATTGCCACGATGCTCGGTATGAATGCAAATACCGTGCGTTCAAAGGCGGCGAGAGCGAGAGAGAAGCTGAAGCAATATTTGGAATAGCGCGCATTTATCTAAAATTGGCGGGAAACGGTGTCCTAAGACACAGATCCCCCGAAAAAGAAAGGAGGTCGGAAACATGAGCTTTGACAATGAGCTGCGTATGAAAATAAGTCAGATAGAAGTCCCCGATGAGCTGTCGCCGGAAAATATAGAGGCTATGCTGTTGGAAATGGGCGTTTCGTCTGTAGATGACGACTCTGTGGATACCGTTGTAAGAAAGAAAAATATTACGGTCAATCGTTGGGTTGTTATGCGTACAGTCGCTGCTGCCGCTGCCTGCCTTGCGCTTGCCGTGGGAGTATGGGCATACGGTGATGCGGCGGATACCGAAACAATCGAGCTTGAAGACGAAATTGAATACGAGGCTGTTAAGAGCGTTGATACCTATGATGAGCTGTATAGTATCTATACGGGAATTTATCTCAGAAATTCGGACGGCAATGCTGCCGCATACGGAGATGGCGTTGAGATAACCGACAGTGAAACTGCAAGCACTGAAACGGAAACGGCGGCTGAATCACAGGAATCCGGCACCGCGGCTGAAACTACGGCGACAGTAAGCGAAATCGAAACAGAACCGGAAATTGTTCCAGAGTCAACCGAAGCCGATACCGATGCGGATGCTGCTGCGATTGCCGGTTTGGCGGATGCCGATATTATCGCAAGCTATAACGGATGTACCTATTATATATCCTCAAATACCCTCTATGTGGTTTCTCAGGATGATATGACGGTTTTGTCCCGTACAGAGCTGTCGCAGTCGGCGGCTGAAATGTATTGTCAAGGCGGTTATCTCGTCATTATATCGGCGGAGAATGTTTCCGATGAAGCCTCGCTGCGCAGCGAAAGCAATGTGGTTGTGGATATTTACGACATTTCCTCAGCTGCTGTAGGTGTTCCCAAACACATAAAAACATATAAGCAGAACGGAGAGCTTACCTCAATAAGAATGTCCGAGGAGGGCGTGCTTTATTTGGTTACGGTTTATTCCGATTACCGAACAGAGCCTCTTAACGAGAATATCTCCGTGGAAAGCTTCGTACCGGGGTACTATATTGACGGTGAAAAGTATTTTATTGCGCCGTCCGATATAATAGTTCCCACAAGTGCCAACAGTACAGATTATACCGTGGTTTCATCGATAAATTGCGGTGAGAGCGGTTCGGTTTCCGTGAAAGCCGTTTTAGGCAGCTGCATCAGTGCATATGCTGCCGAGGATATGCTTTATATTGCCGGTATGGGCATAGAGGACGGAGTCGGTTATACTACGATAACATCCTTTGAGTTGTCCGCCGATGGCATAGCTTATTCGACAAACGGGTCTGTAGAGGGCAATCTTATAAGCAAGAGCAGTATCAGCGAATGGGACGGCTGTCTGTGCGTTGCCACATTTGCGGGCACGGATTCCGAAAAAGCCGTCACTGTATATGTTCTTGACAGATCCTTGAACGTGGTTAAAAGTACCGGTCAGCTGCTTGCCGGCAGCGATGTTGCCGCCGTTGTCTTTGAAGACGGATATGCAAGTATATATACCTCCGACAGCGCCGAACCTGAAATGGTTATAGACCTTTCGCAGGAGGAGCTTTCGCAGTCGGCTGAAACGGCGTCCTACTATGCGCCTTATACCAACCGATTCAGCGACAGCCTTATGGTGGGAATAACCGCCGTTTATAACGATGACGGGGACGCACAGGCGTTAAAGCTGGAAATGTACAGCACCGACAGTGGCGAGCTGGTTGACGATATAACCTTTGCCGAATATTTGGGCGTAGCTTCATCGGCTCTTACCGACAGAAAGGCTATGCTTGTGGATGAAGAAAGCGGAATTATCGGTATACCGGTTTCCAGTGTAAACGAGTTTGCCGTAAAAAATCAATATTACGTGTTTACCTACAATGATGAAAGTGGCTTTATCGAAAACGGTGTTATCGAGTTTAATGACCTTGATTTCAGCTTTGCCTTTGAGCGAGCGGTAATCGAGGGCGATACAGCGTACCTCTTTGGAAGTGGAAGAGCGGTTTCCGTTCGGCTTTCCGATATGTCGGTATTGCAGGTTTATGAATTTGAATAATGAATACTAAGCGGGTCATGTGTCGTAATTGACATATGGCTCGCTTTTTATACAAAAATTATCCCACAGCAGTGTGCAGCTTGTATAAAATCAAGGCTTAATCCGTAAATATTCTGCTATACTTATTGACAAGACGGTCATAGTGGGTTAAAATATGACCGATGAGGTGCGTTTTCACGCCCTCCGTTAGCTTGGTAAATATAGGAGAGATTAGCATGAGCTTTAAAAAGAATTTCAGCTGGGGAACAGCTACAGCCTCATATCAGATAGAGGGTGCCGCCTTTGAGGACGGAAAGGGTCTTAACATTTGGGACGCATTTTCCCATATTCCCGGAAAGGTGTTTGACGGACACACGGGAGATGTTGCCTGTGACCATTATCATAGATTGGACGAGGATTTGGATTTGATGAAATCCTTGGGAATAAACAACTATCGTTTTTCCGTAAGCTGGTCAAGAATTATGCCCACAGGTACAGGGGAGATTAATCCCAAGGGCATAGACTTTTACAATCGCCTTATAGACGGTCTTATTAAAAGGGGAATCAAGCCCTGCATGACCATTTACCATTGGGATCTTCCCTATGCGCTCCATTTAAAGGGCGGGTGGCTGAATGACGATATTTCCGACTGCTTTGCCGCATATGCAAGGTGTATTAAGGAAAGCTTCGGCGACAGAGTGCATGATTTCATCACCTTCAATGAGCCGCAGGTATTTGTTGGCTGCGGATATTTTGAGGGCAGTCACGCACCGGGGTATAAGCTGGGTAAGGCGGAGCTGCTGCGAATCGGTCATAATGTGTTGAAAGCCCACGGCAAGGCGGTTAAGGAGCTTAGAAAGGGAGAGGAATGCCGCATAGGTGTTGCTTCCGCATCACAGCCCGCAATTCCCATATCCGAGGATGATATCCCCGCCGCCCGCGAAAACTACTTCCAAAGCAACTACGAGGCATTCGCCTTTTCGGATGAATATTGGTTTGACCCCATTATTAAGGGGAAATATCCGCAGTGGGTCTACGATTACAAGGAGATTAATGCCCCCGAAATTACCGATGAGGATATGGCGCTTATCAGCCAACCTATCGATTTCATCGGAATGAATATCTACAACGGCAGATATGTAAAGGCTTCGCAGGAGGGCACACAGGTGCAGAAGCTTTATGACGGTTTCCCGCGAAACTCCATAGGCTGGCCGGTTACTCCAGAGGCACTTTACTGGGGACCGTATTTTTACTATGAACGCTACAAAAAGCCTATAATTATCACGGAGAACGGTATGGCTTGTCATGATCGGATATCCGCCGACGGCAAGGTGCATGACCCTAACAGAATTGACTACTTGCGGGATTATCTTTACTATTTGGAAAAGGCTGCCGATGACGGCGTTGATGTTGACGGCTACTATATTTGGTCGCTGATGGATAACTTTGAGTGGGCAGCCGGCTATAAGGAACGGTTTGGAATTACCTATGTGGATTACAGAAGCGGAGAGAGAACCCTCAAGGATTCGGCACTTTGGTATAAGGAATTTATTGAGGAAAAGACCAAGGCAGCAAAGTAATGATATCTAAGTGAAATACAAAGAAATAAAATTGACCGACAGGTGAAAATTAATACCTGTCGGTCAATTTTATTCAGTCCGAAAAATCCTACCTTTCGGAAATCGGGATGTAATCCAGTTCTCCGCTGATGGACTTATATGCGGGACGGATAATTCTCTTGCCGGTCTGAATTTCCTCAAATCTGTGGGCGCACCAGCCTGCCATACGAGATGTGGCGAACAGCGGCGTGAAAAGATCCTCGGGTATTCCCAGCATATGATATACAAAGCCGCTGTACATATCAACGTTTGCGCACATTGCCTTGTCGTTGTGACGTTCTTCAAGGAAAAGCTGCGGGGAAATACGTTCAATGGTTTCAAGCAGACGATATTCCGCTTCAAATTCGGCGTTCACCGCCATTTTTTCGGTCTGCTTTTTCAGGATAACCGCACGGGGGTCGGAGAGGGTGTATACGGCGTGTCCCATACCGTAAATCAGACCGCTGCCGTCACCCGCCTCCTTACGAAGGATCTTTCTCAAGAAGTCCGCAACCTCGCCCTCATCTGACCAATTGTGAACATTTTCCTTGATATAACGCTGCATTTCGATAATCTTGTGGTTTGCGCCGCCGTGACGAGGTCCTTTAAGAGAGCCGATAGCGGCGGAATAAGCGGCATAAGCGTCCGTTCCCGATGAGGTAAGCACACGACAGGTAAATGTGGAGTTATTACCGCCGCCGTGCTCTGCGTGTATCATGAGCAGGGTATCCAGCAGCTTAGCCTCCCTGTCGGTGTACTGCCTGTTAGGGCGGAGCAGGGATAGTATGGTTTCAGCCGTGGAAAGTCCCGGAATAAGGGGATGTATAAACATAGACCCCGAACCGTAATAGCGCTGCTTTACATTGTAGGCATCAACTATGAAAATGGGCATTTTTGCGATGATTGAAAGCGCTACGTCAACCTCATGCTCGGGGGAGGTATCATCGGGATTATCGTCATAGGAATACAGTGAAAGCACGGAGCGGGAGATTTTGTTCATAACTTTTTTTGAGGGTGCTTTAAGCATCATATCCTCAAAAAATCCCGCAGGCAATTCACGGTTCTCGTCAAGAAGCTGTTTGAAATTATCAAGCTGCTCTTTTGTGGGAAGCTGTCCCGTTAAAAGCAGGCTTGTAACCTCCTCGTATCCGAAACGATCTTCAGCCTCGTAGGCGGAAACAAGATCCTCTATATTGTAGCCTCGCAGAACCAGCTTACCCTCTGTGGAGGACTTTTCGCCCTCGTTAATGACATATCCGTGAACGTTATAAATGTTGGTTACACCTGCCATAACGCCCGAGCCGTCGGCATTTCTCAGTCCCCGTTTAACACGGAATTTTTCGTAATACTTCGGGTCGATAACATTGCTTTTTCTGAATGTGTCATACAAATATTCTTTGTTCCCCATAAAACTCACCTTTCCGTTCTGCACTGAATAAATTATATACTATCTACATTTTGCAACAAAACTTTCATAATATATAGCACTGAATGAATAATATTTTGTGAACAATTTCATTTAACAACAAATAAGTCCCCGCGTTCAAGGAACCGAGAACTTAATTTGCAAGTTTATTTTTGCAAAATTGCAAATTAGAGGTATATGCTGCCCTAAAATCCACTGTTTTAGTGAAAATATGAAATTGCAATGCTTATTTTGCAGTCGCATAAGTTACAAATCACCGCTTTTGTTCATGATAATTGCAGTAACGGCAATAGGACAGGTTTCACAGCGGAGAATACGCTCTCCAAGCCAAATGGGAATACAGCCGCAATCCCTCGCGGCGGCTATTTCCGAGTGTTCAAAGCCGCCCCCCGCACCTATCATCACTCCGCAGTCGGTTACATCGCTGAAATCAATTTCCGAAAGCCTTGCACCGCCGTTTTCGTAGCAAATAAGCTTAAGGGTAATGCTTTCCATTTCCCTTAGGGCATCGGAAAAACTCATAATCCCGTCAATTTGCGGAATTATCCCTCGCCCCGACTGTTTGGCGGCAGCCTCGGCTATCTTCCTGTAACGTTCAATCTTCTTTGCGGCGGATTTTTCATCGGGACGGCTGACGCACCGCTTTGACAGAAAGAATACTATTCTCGCCGCCCCCAGCTCGGTGGCTTTTTGTATAATAAGCTCCGATTTATCCTGCTTGGGAAGCGCTTGAAAGAGGGTAAGCCGCAGCCGCGGCTCTCCCGAAATAGGGCGGGTGTCATCTATATGGCAGATAACGCTGTCACCGGTAATACGCAGGATAGTGCAGCTGTAGTCCGTGCCCTCCCGACAAAAGGTTATGCTGTCGCCGCATTTCATATGAAGTGATCGCCCTATGTGGAGAGCATCGCTTCCGTTTACGGTAATCGTATCGCCGCAGACAGCATCTGCGGGAATAAAAAATCTCGGCAAAATTACACCTGCTTTCCATCCTCCGTCTTTACCAAGGGCATCTCAAACCAGAAGGAGCTGCCTACGCCCAGCTCGGACTGAACTCCGAATTGAAAACCGTGGGCAATAAATATCTGCTTTACTATGGATAAGCCAAGACCCGTACCCACAACCTCGCGCTTATGCTTTTCCGCACGATAGTAGCGGTCGAATATCAGCGGCATAAGCTCTTCCTTGATACCCTTGCCGTTGTCGGTAATGCTTACTCGTATGCTTTTTCCGTCCTCGGTCTTTACCGCCATAACATAAATAGACTTGCTTTCGGAGGAATAGTTGACGGCATTGTTCACAAGGTTATATATTACTTGATCAAATTTTATAACGTCAGCTCTGCTGTACATTTCGGGACCTGTGGAAACATAGAAGTGATAGCCGTCCCTTTCGGAAAGAAATCTATAGCGCTGCATAATATCCGATATTCTGTCGTTTACGCAGAAAACCTCAAGGCTCAGCTTGTTTGCGCTGTTTTCCAGCTTGGTGAGATCCATTATATCGTTTACAAGAGCTGTAAGGCGGTCGCTTTCCTTAATTATGATACCAAGGTGTTCGTTGCGCTTTTCGGGATCGTCACCCGATAAATCCCTGACCATTTCCGCATATGCCTTAACCATGGTAAGAGGAGTTCTCAGGTCGTGGGATATGTTGGCCATAAGGTCACGGCGCATGGTATCTACCTTTGTTATTTCTCCCGAAGCATAATTCAGCGTGTCCGCCAGCTTTTCCGTTTCGGTATAGCCTCTTCCGTTGAAGTTGACGTTGTAATCACCTTGAGCCAGCTTTTCAGCCGATTTTGTAATTCTTATAATGGGAGAGGAAATAAGCTTTGACAGGAAAATTGAAATTCCAAATCCCAAAACAAGCATAAGCAGACCTACCTGAAGCATTTGCACCTTAATGATATTTATGGTGGATTCAAGAGGCTCAAGGGAGGAATTAAGGAAAAGATATGCCAGTGATTTGTCATCCGAGCCTATCCGCACAATAAAGAGTATGGTATTTGTGCCGTAGTTTGGGCTTTCCACCTCGGTATAATAGCAGCCGTTTTCAGCCTCATCGGCAAGAGCGCGAAACTCCGCCAATTTGGTGGAAGTGGTGGTCTTATCGTGAATATAACAGGAATCGCCGCTGGCGTCATAGGAGTATATTGTTAAGCCGTACCTGTCCTGTATGGTTACGCACATATCATTGTCATATGCCAGTCTGCCAAGCTCCGCCGATGAAACAAAGCCCTCCTCCCAGCGGGAATAAATATTGTTGGCAATGTCCACAATATCGGCAGTCTTTTGGAAGCGGTAGGTTGCTTCAAGGGAAAGGACAAAGGAAACCCATATCAGCACCAATATGCTTGTTATGAATATGGCAAAATATATCCATACGGTAAACCGCAGGCTGTGTGCGGCTTTGTAAAATCGTGAAAAAAGGGACGGCTTTTTATCCGCCTTGACCTTAGGCGATCCGCTTTTATTACGCTTCAAATTTATATCCCATTCCTCTCAGGGTAATGATAAACTTGCGGTATTCTCCTATGGAATTGCGGAGCATTTTTATATGCGTATCAACGGTGCGGTCGTCGCCGTAAAAGTCATAGTCCCAAACCTCCTCCAAAAGCTTTTCGCGGGAGAGGGCTATACCCTTGTTCTTTACAAGGTAAAACAGCAGATCATATTCCTTTGGGGTAAGGGAGGCAGGCTCTCCGTTCACGGTGACAACCCGTCCCGCCATGTTAATGGAAAGTCCCTCATACTGCAATATTTGTGAATCATCGGCTTTGTCGGCGGCACTGCGTTTCATGACAGCGCGTATTCTTGCAAGCAGCTCCTTTGGGGAAAAGGGCTTCGTTACATAATCGTCAACGCCTATCTCAAACCCGAACAGCTTGTCATATTCCTCTGTTCTGGCGGAAAGCATTATAACGGGGATTTGCTTTGTCTTACGTATTTCCCTTACAGCGAAATATCCGTCCAGCTTTGGCATCATAACGTCCATAATAATCAGGTCATAGTCCTCTTTTTGGCACATTTCCACCGCCTGCATACCGTCCTCCGCCTCGGCGGTATCGTAT
>Ga0192275_1110_pt1 | contig 11669 bp, 1 predicted proteins | sample Koala_Koa24_H3_FD_131265 | JGI IMG/M metagenome (GOLD analysis project Ga0192275, IMG submission 131265) | Enriched cells from koala feces incubated with labeled cellulose particles, San Francisco Zoo, California, United States - Koala_Koa2-4_H3 ...
CAGGCATACCCTTTTCGGGACGTATTACCGATACAAAGGGGACTATCACGGCTTCGGGAGCAGATTATGCTCGCGTTAATGAAGTATTTATTGAAATGGGCAGAAATAAGGTGGCTGCCGAAGCTGCCAACCGTGAAATTATTGGTAATACTCAATACAGATTTATCAGGGATAAGCAGATTATAAGCGGTGAAGCGGATATTATCCGTGCTGTTTCTGAGCGATTGAAAGGCGAATACATACCTCATTCGGGCGTTATTGACGGATCTACCGCAAGAATTACCGTAAGCGGTAAGGCTAACAGGGAGATAGTAGAGAAATACATTGAGGAAGCCAAACATCCCGAAACCGCTATAGACAACACTGCCTACACTCTTACGAACATAGGCACAGATTATCCCAAATACATCTTGGTAAGCGATAAGGACGGGCAGTCGTATACAGATAAAGGCAGCATACTTGAATTTAACAGCGCAGATGAAGCTGTCACATACGCACAGAAAGAATACCTGTTTCTCTCAAACACCGAAAATGAACTGGATATGTTCTACTCTATTGACGAGGGTGCGGCAGAATACGCTCGCAGGGAGAACGCTCTTGAATCCTTGCTGAAAGAAATAGGTGAACAGCAATCTAAGAATCCTGTTGACCATTTTAAATTTAATGAGGACGGTATAACGTGGACACAATTCTCGGCTGAAAGTATTACGGTACATAACATAAACGGGAGCGACATAATTGCCGCACATGAAGCATATAACACCAGCAAAGGCAATTATTCTGCCTTTTTCGACAGCCTTGCCGAAACCTCGGACAGCATTGTAATTGACCGCAGTGACGATGATTTTTATGATGTTGTTAATGAGTGGTCAACATTCCGTGATGGCGAATCAATTAGCCTTACAAACGGGCTGTACAATGAAATCAGCAAATTTAAGAACAAGATTGAAGATACCAGTGAAACGGTAAGAAATCAAAAGGACAATGAGCGTTTAAAGAGCCTTACAGAGCAAATTAAAATGCAAAAGCAGCGTGCTGTGGAGTGCATACAGAGCGACAATTACAACGATACCTTGTCCATTATCAACAGCCTGACAGCAATGCAACAGGAAGCTGAGGAGGTCAAAAGGAGAATACAGGACAGACCTATTACCGCCGATGATGTACAGTCACTGCGCAGCATTGAGCCTAAGCGTAAGTCTGTGCAGAATATGTTGGAACAGGAGGTTGCACAAACCACAAAGTTTGAAGCAATGCTCGGTTCTGAAATGGGTGCAAAATTTGCTTATGAAATGAGAAATAGCAATAATGAGTGGAGAAATGATGATACTCAAACAGTCAATGTTATAAATATATCAGAACGTTCATTCCCACAGGGAATTTCAGATTTACGAAGATCTGAAAATATTAGCAAAATAAATAGAGGAACATTTGTAAATAAAGACACAGGTATAGAAATTGCTTTCGGGAGAAATGCAATAGGTGAAACAATTGCAAAAGCAATCCAGGATGACAAAAGGCACAGATCTGTTGAGGCTCGTGTTGCCGCTCTTTATCAGATGCAGGAAATTATTGAAAATGCAATATGCTTTGACAGTGAAATTTCTGATTATGACCCTATTACATCAAAGAACAAATCTCCCAATACCCTTTTCATGCATAAAATGTATGGCGTTATGAATTACAAGGGTGAACCGTATTTGGCGGATTTGACAATAGAGGAAATGTACAGCAGAAATTCAGCTACGCACAATTTGGAAGCAACGTCCAATAAAGTGTACAGCTTTAAAGACATAAAAATAACACCTATGAAACCGGGATTGAACCCCAGCGACCAAATGCAAAATGGCATCGGTAGTGTTTCATTAGGTGCTACGATAAGTATAGCACAGCTCTATGATTTTGTCAAGACCTATGACGAGGATTTTTTTGAAAATCCGTCTGCTGTTGGTCGCGCCGAAAGAGTAGAGGAAATAAACAATGAAATTGCTTTTGATGATGCAAAAGCAAAGTTTGACAGAGACATAATAATAGCGGATTTCCGTCAAAAAACAGAGCAGAATTTTAACCCAATAGGCGATTACACAGCAGCTGACATTGAAAATATGGTAAAGGACTATATTTCCGATGTTTTCAGCAGAAGTGATATAAGCGCAGCTGTAAATGAAGTAATTGTAGCAGGTTCTCGCTCAAGAGGACTTGAGAGAGACGATTCCGACATTGATATCATAGTTGAGTACACTTCCGCAGACGATAGAGAGGACAGTATATTTAATCTGCTTAATGATGCCGAGGAAAAATCCAACTATTTTGACAATTCAGATACATTGCTTAGAAATATTGATATAAATCCCATCAGAGCCGAGGAAACAGGCACTCTTGAGGATTATTTGCCAAGGGCGGAGGAATATTTAGACGAAAAGAAAAATGCGTTGCTTACGGAGTATATAAACAGTAATATCGAGTATCTGCTCCGTCCAAGTCTTGCTTTTGATGAACAGATTGCAGTAACAGACGAATTTTTCAATTTTGAAAAAGCATGGCACAACGTAGGTAAAGGTATTAAGGAGCTTGCGGAGCGTTATCGGAACGGTGAAGATATTCGTGCGGATTTGGCAAGGCATTTGCAAGGTTCGAGTATTGAAAAGGTAGACGGCATAAAGAATCATGTCATATTTAACTTCAAACCAGATGAAACCAATATTACCATTAGCAGTGGTAATATTTCAAAAGAAGTTGCGTTAGAGGAAGCCGGAGAATATTATCTTCGTTATCTCAAAGATACTTTCAGAGAAATGCAACTTGAAAGAGTGCGTGATTATCCCGAACTTAAAGATGAAGTTGATAAACTGCTGAAAAGGAACGACATTGCGGCAATCGAAACTGAGCCTGAGCAGGAAATACCTGATAGCATATCAGTGCAGGACAGAATACACGACTTTGCATCTGCAATTGGCGTGAATGAAGAAATGCTGCGGGACATGGTTGAGAAGCACCTTACCGAAGCCAATATCAATGAGTTTGGAAAGCTTGACAAGCTCAAAGGCACAGTCGATAGGGAAACAGCAAAGCCTTTTCTTGATAAACTGTATGGAGAAGATATTCCTAATCATAAGGCCAATATGTATATTGATAAAGCGATTAGCGAATTTATTTTAAGCGGCGGCGAAAGTTGGAGCAAAGAAGCTACGGCAGCAGTGGAGGAAAAGAGAATAACCCTCTATAAAGTTGGTGATTTCTATGAGATGTACAACAAAGATGCTGAAATTGCCGCAGACGTGCTTGACCTGCAAATTGCATCAAGGAATGGCTTGCCTATGACAGGCTTTCCCGACTTTTCCTTGGATGCAAAGTCCGATAAGCTTAAAAGCGCAGGGTATACAATCCTGATTGAAAATGACCACTCACGCAATCCATCGTTTAATCAGTCAATAAAGGAAGAACAGGAGATAAAGGAAACTCCCGAACCACATAAATTGACAGTGGGAGATATTTTCCGTGACAAAATGGGTAATGAGTGGGAGGTTACATCCCTCACTGGTATTTACACCGATGAGTGTACTGTAAGGGGCGATAGGGGCAAATACTTTGTCGAACAGAATATATCACATTCACAGCTGCTTGACAGTGAGCAGTATACGCTTATTAAATCTGCCGAGCCTGAACAATCAGCCGACAAGGACGGCAATTCTCCAGTGGAGAATAAAACTACCGAGGAAATTTTCGCCGAAAACGGAATTTCTGCGGATAATCCGCCCCATGTTTTCCCCGAAGCTGAAGCAGAGATACAAGCGCAGCAGGTAGAACAATTCTCTTTCTTTGGCACTCCCGAACATCACGTTTCCATGAGTGAGTTGTCAGCCAATACAAAATTGTATGATGACAATACCGAGAAAGCAGAAACAAAAACGGAAGAAAAAGCAGGAAAAACTCAACCTCTCAATTACCGTATTACAGATGATAATTACGGTGCGATCGGCGGCGATAAAGCCCGATACAGAGCAAATGTTGATGCAATCAGAACACTTAAAGCGATTGAAAGCGAAAATAGAAACGCAACAGCCGAGGAGCAGGAAATACTGGCTAAATATGTAGGTTGGGGCGGTATACCTAACGCATTTGACAGCAATAAATCCGACTGGGCAAACGAGTATAATCAGCTTAAAGAGCTTCTGACAACCGAAGAATACTCCGCCGCAAAGGAATCTACCCTTAATGCTCATTACACAACGCCTGTGGTTATAGGTGCTATCTATTCGGCACTGGAAAACATGGGCTTTGAGGGCGGCAAAGTGCTTGAACCATCGATGGGTATAGGCAACTTTATCGGAGCAATGCCCGAAAAAATACGTGAAAAATCTGAAATAAGCGGAGTGGAGCTTGACAGTATCACTGGCAGAATTGCAAAACAGCTTTATCAGGGTGCAGATATTGCCGTAAAGGGGTTTGAGGAAACCAAGTTTAAAAATAACAGCTTTGATGTTGCTGTCAGCAATGTTCCTTTCGGTGATTATAAGCTGCATGACCCCGAATACCGCAAAAACAACTTCCTTATTCACGATTATTTCTTCGCAAAGGCACTCGATAAGGTTCGTCCGGGCGGTATTGTAGCATTTGTTACGTCTAAGGGTACGCTTGATAAAAATAATCCCGATGTGCGTAAATATCTTGCGGAACGTGCAGAGCTTTTGGGGGCTATACGTCTGCCAAATAACGCATTTAAGGCAAATGCAGGGACAGAAGTTACTGCGGATATTATCTTTTTGCAAAAGCGTGATAATCCTATCTCAATTGAGGGCAATCCTCCCGATTGGATAACTAAAGATACTCTCGCAAACGGCATTGCCGTAAATAGCTACTTTGCAAAACACCCCGAAATGATACTTGGTGAGATGGCAGAGGGCAATAAAATGTACGGCAACCAGGCTAATGCCACAACCTGTAATCCTATAGAGGGAGCAAACCTTAAAGAGCAGCTCGCCACAGCTATACAGAATATTCGGGGCGTTTATACACCTCAATCACGAAGTGAAAAGGTTGAGGTTAAAGAAACCGTTATAGCACCGCCCGATTCAAAGAATTTCAGCTTTATTGTACAGAATGATAATGTCTACTTCCGCCGTGAAACAGACGAAATGGAGCTTTATAAGGGCAATGCAGATAATATTGCAAAGATAAAGGCACTTGTGGACTTAAAGGAAAGTCTGCACAATCTGTTTGACTTGCAGATAGACAATGCGGACGGCAATCTTGATGAGGAAATAACCACGGCTCGCAAGGTGCTTAACGACAAATACGACAATTATTCGCAAAAATACGGCTTAATATCCGACAAGAAAATCTCAAGGCTAATGCATGACGATATAAATTATCAAATGCTTACAGGGCTTGAGATATTTGACAATAACGGCAATTACACAGGTAAAGCGGGTATATTCACAACCGCAACCATAAAACCTCGCAACATACCCTCACACGTTGAAAATGCAAAGGATGCTCTTATACTCTCTTTGTCCGAAAAATTTAAGGTTGATATGGATTTTATGAGAGAACTTACAGGTATGAGTGAGGATGCGCTTGTAAGTGAGCTTGAGGGTGAAATCTATTGTAATCCCGAAAAGAATATGCAATGGGAAAGTGCGGATGAATATCTTACAGGCAATGTACGTAAAAAATTGTTGGCTGCGGAGACCGCAGGACTTGAAAAAAATGCGGAAGCATTAAGAGCGGTTATGCCGCAAAAGGTTGAAGCTGCCGACATAAAGGTTAAGCTTGGATCGGCTTGGATAAATCCTGAATATATATCCCAATTTGTAAACGAAGCCTTGAATGTATCGTATTTTGACCGCCGCAAGGTCAAAGCTGCATACGTTGCAGCCACCGACAAATGGAAAGTTGAAAGACCAACAGGTATGTATTTGAATTCTTTGATGACAGACACCTATGGTACGCCTGACCGAAACGCTTTTGAACTTATTGAGGACTGCCTGAATATGCAGTCAACTATCGTAAGAGAGCGTGTAAAGGATGAGTACGGCAACGATGTTCGAGATGAAAAGGGCAATTATGTCCTGCAAGTAAATCATGATAAGACTATGCTTGCACAGGAAAAGCAAAAACAGCTGCAAAGCGCATTTCAGGACTGGATTTTTAAAGATCCCGACCGCCGTGAAAATCTTGAAAACGTATTTAATGAAAAGTTTAACAGCATACGTTTAAGGGAATATGACGGTTCACATCTTAACTTTGTCGGCATGAATGATGATATAACTCTTAAAGAGCATCAGAAAAATGCAATTGCAAGAGGTTTATCGGGTAAAAATGTACTCTTGGCTCACGAGGTGGGCGCAGGAAAGACCTTTGAAATGACCTCAATTGCAATGGAGGGTAAGCGGCTTGGACTGCACAATAAGCCACTGTTTGCTGTACCCAACAGCTTAACGGCACAATGGGCGGCAGAGTTTTATAAACTCTATCCCAATGCAAATATTTTAGTTGCAACGGAAGCTGATTTTGCAAAGAAAAACCGCAGGGATTTATACGCTAAAATTGCACTTAATGATTTTGATGCAATTATTATCGGTCACTCGCAGCTTGACAAGCTGTCCTTATCTTATGAACGGCAGGAAATGTATATACAGGACGAGCTGTCGGAGCTTGAAGATGCTCTTTTGGCGGCTAAAGAGGATGATCCACAGGGCAAGAGCTTTTCCGTAAAGGAAGTACAAAAAGCACTCAAAAAGATGGAAACAAAGCTTAAAGATGTACAGGAGAAAATAGAGAGCAAGGCAGACGACTTTGTTGATTTTGAGAAACTGGGCATTGATAAGCTATTCATTGACGAATCGCAGAATTACAAAAACTTAGGCGTGCATACAAAAATGCACAATGTTGCAGGAATCGGCACGAAAGGTTCTGATAAAGCATTTGCATTGTATCAGAAGTGCAGATACCTCAACGAGATTACAGGCAACAATGGTATTTGCTTTGCCAGTGGCACGCCTATCTCCAACTCGATGTCGGAGATGTACTCACTTATGCACTATCTACAACCCGATAAGCTTGAAGAAATGGGCATAAACAGCTTTGACCAGTGGGCAAGCACATTCGGAGAAACGACAACAGCGATGGAGCTGTCCCCTGAGGGCAACGGTAAATATCAGATGAAAACACGTTTTGCTAAGTTTGACAATCTACCTGAGCTTATGACAGCGTTTAAAGAGTGCGCAGACGTAAAAACTGCCGATTCTCTTAATCTTGACCGCCCTGATGCGGAATATCATAATGTTGTTACGCCGCCTACACGGCTACAGCAAAGCTTGATTAAGGAACTTGGCGACAGAGCTACAGCAATACGCAGGGGCAACGTAGATCCAAGAGAGGACAATATGCTTAAAATCACAAATGACGGACGTAAAATCGGACTTGACCAACGCTGCATTGACCCTAATCTACCCGATGATCCTAATTCCAAGGTCAATACCTGTGTTGCAAATGTTTTTGATATTTATCAGAAAACAACCAACAGCATGGGTACGCAGCTTATTTTCTGTGACCTCGCCACGCCGCAGCCGCCTGTTAATGATAATACATACACCTTATACAAGGAGATTGAGGGTGAATATGTCGCATATTACAGTGCAAAATTATCCGAAAGGGATACTCCCGACAAGCTTTTTGACAAGCTGCAAAAGGGAATAAAAGTAACGAATGACGAAGTAAGTCATACCGTTACGGCAGAGGAGGGTGATATACTTGTACTCAGCAACGCTAATCCCGAAGAAGCATTGATGCATAATACGGCATTTGTGTTAGCAAACGGCAAAACAGAAAATGCAGCTGAAAAGTTAGCTGACCTAAAGAAAAACGAGTTTGAACCCTTTAAATCAAGCCGCCGTTACTGCGTTTATGATGATATAAAGGAAAAACTGATAGCAAAAGGCATACCCGAAAAGGAAATAGCATTTATACATGACGCAGAAACCGCAAAGGATAAACAAGCACTGTATCAGAAGATGAATACAGGAGAGCTTAGGGTGCTTATAGGCTCTACAAGCAAATGTGGAGCAGGAATGAACGCACAAAAGCATATGGTAGCTCTGCACGATTTGGATGCGCCAATGCGCCCGTCAGATATGCAGCAGCGTCACGGGCGTATAGTCCGCCAGGGCAATGAAAACGCAAAGGTTGACATATATCGTTACACAACCGACAAGACATTTGATGCTTATCTGTATCAAATGCTTGAAAATAAGCAAAAATTTATTTCGCAGATTATGACAGATAAGACACCTGTACGCAGCTGTGAGGATGTGGATGAAATATCGCTCGATTATGCGGAGGTAAAGGCATTATGCTCAGGCAATCCCTTGATAAAGCAGAAAATTGACCTTGAAACGGAGGTAACAAAGCTTAATCTGCTTAAATCCCAATTTAAGAGCCAGTTATACAGGGCGCAGGACAAGGCATATAAGGTACTGCCGATCAAACTTAAAAATCATACAATGTACAGGGACAAGCTAATTGAGGATAAGGACTTTATTGCACAAAATCCGCCCTTAAAGGACGAGAACGGCAAGGACTATTATCCCATAGAAATAATGGGCAAAACCTACACAGATAAGGAGGAAGCAGGGCAGGCAATAAGAGATGCCATAAATAAAAATCCCGACATACTCGAAGGTAAAACTCGTGTAATCGGAAGCTATAGAGGATTTGAGCTGTCCGCATCAAGGGATGCAATGAAAACGGACAGTGTAACCAACAAAATTGATTTTAAGGTAGCACTTAGGCACTCATGGAGTCATTACACTACAATAAATATGGACAGCAATGTCCGTGCAAGCGGTAACATCATACGTCTTGACAATGCGCTGTCAAACATGGATAAGCTGATAGACGATGCTAACAAAACCATCGACAATATTGCGACTGACATTGATGCGGCGATCGAAGCCGCAAACGCTGTATTTCCGCGAGAAGCAGAGCTTGCGGAAAAGGAAAAGCTGCTTAGTGAGATTAACAGTAAGCTTATGGATATTTCGATTAGTACCAATGACAACGGCAAGGAACTGTATGCAAGATTATCCGAGCAGTTTCCCGAAGTTATGCAAGGCAGTGAATCATATGTAAAATACACTGCACCGTCTGATGCCTTTATGCCGTTGAATGTTGAGCTGCACGGCTCGAAGCTTACCCTCTCACACACCTACATATCAAACGGTGACTTGATGTATGACCCTGCTATAACATTTAAAATTGACAAAGAGAATGAAACAGCAATAGCAATGACATTTGAAAACAGTGGATTAGGCAAATATGAAAACTTTGAGGAGAACCCTGCAGGACGCGCCGATTGCGAGAGCCATGTGCTGGACACTTGGCTGCCCAACATTGTTAAGCAGGGGTATTCGAGGAGTGAGTTTAATCGGGAAGAGCTTGAGAGTGGTATTGATGATGATACTGTGGGTGACAATGGCAAGGACGGTAATTCTCCATCGGAGAACACGAAAAAAACCTTTGCAGAGCAGATAGATGCAGTGTTGTCAGGCAACGGCAGCCGTTATAATGACTTGAAGGTATGTGATACTCCGCAAATTTTACTTGATGTAGGGTGTAAACAGTTGCCAATGTTGTATACACAGAGGCATTTGGAATTGGCAATTATGCCAAAAAATTCAAAAATGCACCATCATGGATTGACCATTGAGCAAATGAAATCAATACCCGAAAAATTAATCGAACCAGTAATGATTTTCGATTCGATTTCCAGAAAAGATAGTATTATTGCTGTATTAAATGATGTTGATTCAGATAATGATCCTATTGTTGTAACAATTCAGCCAAATGGGAAAGGCACATATGAACTTCATACACAAGATTCAAATTTTGTAACAAGTATTTATGGCAGAGAAAATTTTGAACGGTTTATACAGAACACAATAAATGCAGATAGTGTACTATTTTATGACAAACAAAAAAGCCAAGAGTTGTTCAGTGTGCTTGGGCTACAATTCCCCAAGGGCTTAAACAACCTTGACTCTAATACTATTATACACAAATCCAACAACATTGTCAATACTTTTTCGAAAAAAATCAAGAAAAAAAGCAAAATGTACTTGAATCCAATGATACAAGTACGGCTATAACGGTAACAGGTGTATTTATTTACGAGTACGAGGAGGATGAAACAGCAGCTAAAGAACTGTTTTTCAGTGGTTTTCAAGACCTTTCTGACATTCGGGAAACTTCGGAGTACATGGCTGCCGTTGAGGGACTTGAGAACATGGAGTGTGTATACGTAAACCATTATGTAATACAGTCAGCTTCGGCAGAACCTGAACCTGAAAAAGTAACACAGCGTCCTGCAAATACTGCTGAAATAAAAACCTTAGCAGCGAAGAGCTATAATCAGAGTAATTTTAGCATTGATACGATTAACAGCGAGTGTTATACCCAAGGCATTGATGCTCCGATAATTTAAGATAAAATCCGCATACTGTAAGTTGTGCGGATTTTATCTGTTTTTTGCGAAAACTCATTAAAACGCTCTGTAATTGATTTTAAGGCACTCGGTAATGAAACTACCCCATTAAAAATAAAAAGCCGTAGAAGTGTGTTTTCGTGGCATTTACGTAAATTGACAAAAGCTCAACTAACTGCTATAATATTATGCAAAAGATAGTGGAGGAAACAAATAATGTCTTATATTGATTATGATGCAGCATTTGACAAAGAAATGGCATTGAAAGAGTGGCTTGATTATTGGTTTGATACATACTCACGGTACAATGTCAAGAGATCCACGGCAATAAGTTACAGGGGATATATAGACAATCACTTTTGCCTTATAGGTGACTTGCATATGTCGGCAATCACAACAGATAAGCTACAGCGTTTTTTCAATCGTCAATATAATGAGGGTTCGGCAAAGGGCGGCGGCTTATCGCCCAAGACCTTGCAAAACATGAAACGTATGCTGCATAAATCTTTAGGGAAAGCAGTGGATTTAGGAATAATTGAGAAAAACTACAGTGACTGCATTGAATTACCTCGGCAACAAAAGCAGAATGTACAAGCACTTAATGTTGATGAGCAGCAGCGACTAATCCGTGAAATAAAATTATCGGACAAGCCACTTGTGTTTGGAGTGTATATAAGTCTGAAAACAGGCTTGCGCTTAGGTGAAGTGCTTGGACTACAGTGGCGGGATATTGACTTTGACAATCGGATCATCCATGTACGCCGTGCAGTCAATCGTCTTAACAAATTAAATTATAACGGAGTAGGAACGAAAACAGAGCTGCGGATGGAAACGCTGAAAAGTGATGCATCCTATAGGGATATACCTGTAACAGAAAGCCTGATAAAGAAATTCGGGTATGAAAAGGCAAAACTGGAGCAGCGATATAAGAAAACAATGTCCGAAGAGGACTTTGTAATCTCCAGTCGATACGGATATCCCGCAGAGCCAAAAACACTGCAAAAGACGTATCTAATGATAGCACAGTCAGCAAATATAAGCAATACACATTTTCACTGCCTGCGGCATACTTTTGCCACAAGGGCAATAGAAAAAGGGGCAGACCCAAAGACTGTTAGTGTACTCTTAGGTCACGCCGATGTAAGCATAACGCTTAATCGTTATACTCATGTTATGGAAGAGCAAA
>Ga0192275_1115_pt1 | contig 11427 bp, 6 predicted proteins | sample Koala_Koa24_H3_FD_131265 | JGI IMG/M metagenome (GOLD analysis project Ga0192275, IMG submission 131265) | Enriched cells from koala feces incubated with labeled cellulose particles, San Francisco Zoo, California, United States - Koala_Koa2-4_H3 ...
TTTATCAGCAAGACCACCAATCTTTCCATGAACTTTCCCCATCAATTTCACTGCCGTATTCGTGAACGGAACCATGACAATTCTGTGACCCTTAACCTCAGCAATCATCTGAACCATGTCTGAGGTGTTCGTGTATTCTGCGTTCTGTGGGAAGAACACACCAGATTCCTCGTTGTCTATCATCAGCTTCACGAACTGACAGAGGTTCTCTATGTACAGCATAGAGCGTTTGTTTTTCACTATCGGAAATACCGGCAGCTTCGATGCCAGCTTTGCCAGTTCCGGATAGTTACCCTTGCTGCCCTTGCCGTAAATCATCGGCGGTCTCAGGACAACTACCTTAAAATCTTCATCTGCTAATGCTCTGATTCTCTGATCCGCCTGCCACTTGCTATCGCCGTAAAAGTTCAGTGGCTTTGGCTGGGTATTGGCTGTGATAATCTTCTCTTTGCAGCCAGAGTAGACAATCATCGAGGACATGAATATAAACTGCTTCACTCCCGACGCTTTCGCCTTTTCTGCCGTCTCCACAGCAAGGTCTGTGTTGACCTGGTAGTAGAGCTTCTTCTGCTCCTCCGTCACATTTCCCACATCTGCATGGGCAATACCGGCGACATGATAAACGACATCGTAAGATGAGAAGTCATACTCTCTCCAGGCATCACCAATCATGTCAAGCGTATCAAATACATAACGGTCTGGAGTTTTCTTGAGCCAATTTTCGACTGAAATGCCTATATATGAATTTGCACCTGTGATTAAAATTCTTTTCGGCTGGACTTCATGTTCTTCAGTATGTTTTGACGGCTCCACAGACTCGTCATTTACAAACTGATCCTGCAGTCTGACTTTTCTCTTAATATTCGTATACACGGTAGCAGCCGTACCAATAAGCGCTACAGCCCCAGCTATTTTTAATCCAGTGTGCTTATTCTTCTCTCCCACAGGCTGACTCCCCTGTGTAGATTTCTTCTTCCCCAAGAAATGCTTGATAGCTACAAGCGTACCAACACCAACCGCTCCGGCCACACCGACCACAGCAGCACCAGTTTTAATTTCCTTATTTAACTTCTCCGGGCTGACCAGCACTTCACTTCCGTCACCGGTCTTCTCGCCTTCCTTGTGCATCTCACCGGTGCCACCTTCGACAACACCATCGGAACTTAACACAGACCCGATTGTTCCCAAGAAGCACTTAATATCCATCCACAGGCTCATCTTGTCAACGTACTCGCCATCGAACTTCGCCTTAACAGGAATCTCAAGTTCATCCCGTCCATTAATCTGTGCCCAGCCGGTAAGGCCAGGAGTAACGTCATTTGCACCGTACTTATCGCGCTCTGCCACCAGATCGTCCTGATTCCAAAGTGCCGGACGCGGACCAATGATGCTCATCTGGCCTCGGAAAATATTGAAGATTTGAGGAAGCTCATCTAAGGATGTTTTCCTTAAGAACCTGCCGGTCTTTGTGATGAAAGCGTCCGGATCATTCAACATGTGCGTTGGCATATCCTTTGGAGTGTCCGTGCGCATCGAACGAAATTTCCATATCTCGAAAAATTCGCAGTCCCTGCCGACCCTCTTCTGCTTGAACAGCACAGGACCCGGAGAGTCCAGCTTGATAGCCAGGGAGATAACACCAAGGACAGGAGACAGAAGCACAATCGCTCCGCCAGAAAGCACAACATCAATCGCACGTTTCAGCGGAAGGTATTTCTGTTGTGCCTTAGTGAGCGTGTGATGAATAGTCTCCTCGCCAACGTCTATATTCTCTTTATTAACAGAAGTCTCATTGTTCAGGACATTTTCGTCCTCCAAGACTTCATCTCTATCTAAAACTGCATCGGATGTTCCCATCGTGCTCCCCTTAACCTTTCCCATTATTATTAGAAGAAACTCGGCTCAGTGCCGTACTGTCGCTTATGTTCTTCAATCCACTTATCGTCCGTTCTTCCATGGTACACAGCGCCATAATCAACTTTCGTCATATCAGCTACTGTGGACATGGACGGCACAATCGCCCCTGCATTGATGTGGCAGTAATCGCCGACCACAGAATCATGATCCACAATCGCCCCTGCCGAGATAATGCAGCCTACGCCAATATTGCTGTTGGTTTGAACCATAGCCCCCGCCATCACCACAGCACCCTTGCCGACAGAAGCACTCGGACTGATGTGCGTTGCCGGATGAATCAGTGTGGCTATCTTGTAGCTGTCCATGAGAAGCTCTTGATACTTCTTTCTAGCTACCGCATTTCCAATCGCCACGAAAGCGTAATCAAATTGACCTGTGAATTTGTCGTAATCAGATAACCTGCCAATGACATCAGACTGGTTTTGAGCAACATTATCCACATTCCAGTTATCATCCAGAAATGCTATATTCCCATATTGTCCTGTCGCCTCGGCCACTTCCCGTACAACCCGTCCGTGACCTCCTGCTCCAAGTATCAGTAAATTCATCTTCTATTTCTCCTCGGTGTGATTATCTCCAACCGACAGCTTCCTCTATAACCACAGCACCCTGTGATTATCTCCGCTGGACACTCGATTATCTCCTACCATCGGTTTGCCTGTAGCAATTGAACCTTATAGTTTTAGCCCGCGAATTTGAAATCACTCGCCCTATTCCGCCCTTCTTTTTTCAATTTAACTCCCGAATTTCAAATTATAACTTCTTCTATATTTCAAGTTCGCTTGACTTTCTGAAATATATCAACTAAAATCAAGTCCATAATTTCAAATTCAAAAGTTCACAGAAAGGTTGGTTCCTCCATGAACGATAGAATCCGTGCAGGAAAATATGTTACAAACTTATCCGGAGATATGGCTTATCAGTCGTTTCTCCCCTCTTCTCTGCCTCCCGTTCCCCAGATAAACATCGACGATGAAATGACGCAGCTTTTAATATCTGCTCACAGTCAGCTTGCTCTTCTGGATGGGCTTACCAGACGCATTCCGAATATGCAGCTTTTTGTGTCTATGTATGTTCGGAAAGAGGCACTGCTCTCATCGCAGATTGAAGGCACACAGGCTACTCTGGATGACATTCTCGACCCTTTGTTAGATGAAAATGCAAATCGCGATGTGGCTGATGTCGTCAATTACATTCGAGCGGTTGATTTTGCTGTGGAGCGGCTTCAGTCTCTGCCTCTCTGTAATCGGCTGATCCGCGAAACACATGCCGTATTAATGGAAAATGTCCGCGGGCAGGAGAAAAACCCTGGCGAATTCCGCTACTCCCAAAACTGGATTGGCGGGCAGGGCAGTACTTTAAGAAATGCTCGATACATTCCGCCAAACCCTCAGGATATGATGGATGCCATGTCCGACCTTGAAAAGTTCATCAATGCAGAAGACACCCTAGATCATCTGATCCGTATCGCGCTGATTCATTACCAGTTTGAAACCATCCACCCTTTTTTAGATGGCAATGGGCGAATTGGCCGGTTGATTATCACTCTTTATCTGATGGAAAACAAAGTGCTTTCCTCACCCGCGCTTTATCTTTCCTGGTACCTCAAGCAGTATCGCATTGAGTACTACGACCGTATGTCTGAAGTCAGGCGAACAGGCGACTATGAGCAATGGATAAAGTTCTTTCTCCGTGCGATTACTGCCTCCGCCGAAGATGCTATCCGAACGGTTGATCAATTGTCTATGCTCCATGATAGTAACCAGCAGCTGGTCACATCTTCCTTTGGCAGCCGCTCCAGGAAAAACGCCATGCAGCTTTTTTCCTATCTTGAACAAAACCCTATCATAGAGATTCAGAAAACAGCAGCTGCTCTTAACATGGCATACAATACGGCCGCCAGATATGTTACTGATTTCTGCAGCATTGGTATTCTTCAGGAAAACGGAAGAGGAAGCAAAACAAAAGTGTTTTCTTATGAGCAATACCTGAATATTCTCCGTGAGGATATGTAATATCCGGCCATTACCCCTCCGGCTTCTCCCCCACCGGATGGAAGGTCGACACGATTTTTTCGACCATCTCGACGATGTTCGGGCTGTTCTCGTAGCTGGCGCTGGCCAGTTCTTCGAGCTGCTGCAGGAATTCTTCGACTTCGAAGGGGATCGGCTTGCCGATGAAGATCAGCTTGTTGTCTGTCTTTTTGATTCCTTCTTCTGCCATCAGCTTTTCTTCGTAGAGCTTCTCGCCAGGGCGCAGGCCGGTGTAGACCACTTTGATGTCCTCATCCGGTTTGTAGCCGGAGAGCTTGATCAGGTTTCTTGCCAGGGTGTCGATTTTGACTGGCTCTCCCATATCCAGGACGAAGATTTCGCCGCCCCAGGCGTAGGTGCCTGCCTGGAGTACGAGGCTGACGGCTTCGGGTATGGTCATGAAGTAGCGGGTGATCTGAGGGTGCGTGACGGTCACGGGGCCTCCGGCTTCAATCTGTTCCTTGAAACGGGGAATCACCGAGCCGTTGCTGCCGAGCACATTGCCGAAGCGAACCGCTACAAACTGTGTGCCGGTGCGTTCTTTATTCTTTACGCTCTCGATGCGCAGCTTTCCGGATTTTTTCAAGCCCTCATCCGCCGTGGCAGCCGCGGCTTCTTCCCAGCCTGCCGCTTTATGGTCATATGGATCGCACGCTCTTTGCCCGTCGATCACTTTGTCCTTGTGCGCATGCACGAAGGGAAGCAGATCCCACCGGCCGCTTTTGCTGACAGCGTCCATGCTCTGGATAACCATCTCGCAGAGGCGCTTGGAAGCGCCCATGATATTGGTCGGGTTCACAGCCTTATCGGTGGAGATCAGGACGAACCGCTGTGTGCCATGGGTGAGCGCCGCGTAGGATGTTTTGTAGGTGCCGATCACGTTGTTTTTGATGGCTTCGTTCGGGCTGTATTCCATCAGCGGCACATGCTTGTGCGCGGCTGCGTGGAAGACGATATCCGGATGATAGGTCTCGAAAACAGAATTGATCCTGCGGCTGTCCCGCACGGAGCCGATCAGCACATTCAGCTTCAGGTTCGGGTATTTTTCACGCAGTTCGAGTTCGATGGCATAAGTGGTATTTTCGTAGATGTCGAAAATCACCAGCCGCTCTGGCTCGTGGCCTGCGATCTGACGGCAGAGCTCGCTTCCGATGCTTCCGCCGCCGCCCGTGACCAGGATGGTTTTTCCTTTTATGTACTGGAAGATGCCTTCCATATCGACTTTGATCGGCTCGCGGCCGAGCAGGTCCTCCACCGCCACGGATTTCAGGCGGCTGACGAGCACTTCGTCGTTCGTCAGCTGATAGATGCCGGGGAGGCTCTTTAGCGCACATCCGGTCTCTTTGCAGATGTTTAAAATATCCTTTTTGTCCTGCGCCGAGGCTGTGGGGATGCAAAAGTAAATCTCTTCAATGCCGTATTTCTGGACAAAATCCGGAATCCCGTCTCTGCCGCCGACCACCGGTACGCCTTCCACGTAGCGATCCCACTTGTTGGGGTTGTCGTCGATGATGCAGACGGGAATGCGGTTTGTCTTATCCGACTGCTGCAGCTCACGTACTACAATTCTGCCAGCTGCGCCGCCGCCGATGAGCATGACCCTTTTCGCCGGGGATTCTTCCTGCGCCGGGGTTCTCTTTACAATCACCTGTGTGTAAAAGCGGTAGCTGAAGCGGATTCCGACTACGAGAATCAGCTGGATGACTCCGCCCACAATATAATAGGAAAACGGCATTCGGCGGCAAAACAGTGTGATCAGGATGCCATGCGCCACAGAAGCAATCACGGATGAGCTTGCGTAGCGAAGCAGCTCGTTGAACCCGGCAAACCGCCAGATTCCCCGGTACATACGCATGAACCAGAAAAATAAAATGGATGCGATTATGTAAGCCGGAAGGAATTTGATATACGCCTGCAGATATTCCGTATCGATGGTCGTGAATTTAAAATCAAACCGCAGCCATAAGCCAAAGAAATAAGAAAATGCGATGGCCAGCGCGTCGTAGCACATCAGGCCGACTGCGATTACTTTCCAGTGTCGAATTTTCATTTTGCCTCCCATAAAACCTTTGTAACGCTTCTGAATCATTACAAACCTTTTTCATAACTCCCGTGATGTGTGTTTCGATTTGTCGTGCTTTTTCTCAGCACTTTTTACTGCCATTGAATCTCCATCGCTTTCTCTTTTGTAAAATGGTGGTAATACCGTATCTTATCGACGGAAAACTCAATGGCATTAAAAAACGCTGAGCGCGGGCATAGCTTCGCCATACCGCCTTCTCTTATCTTAGAACGCGGCTGCTGATGCGTTTATGGCGACCGGTATGACTGCGGCGGCGAAGCGACGCGCGGTCAGTGTCCGGAGTCTTTTTGCGGATCCCAGACGAAGCCGATCTCGTCCAGGAGCTGGATTTTTTGCTGATTCATTTTTCCCGCGCGCCTTGTCCTGCGCTGGTTTAGAACCCAGGTGTACAGGTTGGTGCCTCTTTTTCCGCGGTAATTTCTGGGTACGCCGGTCAGGCTCCCATGGCTCGCGGAATATTCTTTTGCATCCTGGTACATCTCTTTCCAATGGGCGGAGGCCTTTCCCAGGCCATCGTCCGGAAGTTCGGATAACAGTTCCGCCTGTCTTGGGCTTAGCTTTCCTTCTGCCAGCGCCTTTCTCTGGGAAAGGAGCCATTTGCCGATCCAGACGCCGTCGGCCACAATGTTTTGGGTGAGCGCCCGGCTGCCGTTTTCCCGGTACCAGTTTTTGACCAGCTCCAGCCGGTATTCCCAGGAATCGGCCTGCCAAACCATGCCGATCGCTTCCAGTTTTTTGATTCGGGCGGCGGAAAGCTTCTTCGCCAGGTAAGCCTGCCTCTGGTTGCTGATCCAGTGCCCCAGATGGAACGCATCTTCTGTGTCATATCTTGCCGGAACAAGCAGATCGCCGTGCGCAGCCGCGTATTCCTTCGCTGCCTGGTAGCCTTTGTCCCACTTTGTTTCATTCACCTTTGTCCAGACCATGCCAATCTCATCGAGCCGGCGGATCTGCTCCCCGGTCAGCGTGGTTTCTTTTCCCGCTTCCGGAGAATTTTCCCTGTATTTTTTCCGTTCCTTTCTCATCCGGTGAAGCCAGCTGCCAAGCCGTATCCCGTCTGCATTTACATAGGAAACCGGAACATCCAGATCGCCATGCTCCTGATAGTAGGCGGCGGCTGCCTCGTAATTCCGCTCCCAGAAATAATCGTTTTTGCCCCAGATCATTCCGATGTCGTCCAGCATTTTTTTCGCTCCCTTGTCAGGAACTTCTGCCGTGCACCGGCTTTTTCAGAAGCGCGGATGCTGCAAAGCCATTCGCCAAGCCGTCCCCCGTCCTCTGTCACATAATCCCATTTGACATCGAGGTCGCCCTGTTTCTCGTAATATGCCTTTGCGGCTGCATAGTTTTTCTCCCAGGAGCGATCCAGGGAAGACTCCCACACCATACCGATGGAATCCAGTTTCTGAATCTGCTCTTCACTCAGGCCGCTATGGCCGGTTCCTTTTCTGACGCTCCTCTGGGTGGCAACCCACAGGCCGAGGGGATAACCCTCCGCTGTCACATAAACCGCCGGCATCTCCAGATTTCCGTATTCCTTGTAATATGCTTTTGCCAGTTCAAACATCAGTTTCCAGGAAGCTGATAAGGTCTCGTTCAGCTTGTGGAACAGCTCCCGGCAATCTTTCACCTCATCGATAATGCGGAAATGCTCATTTACAATGCACTCGCTCTCGCCCAGATCCCGATAATAGGAGGTAATCAACTGCATTTCTTCTTCCATTAGTCCGATGTTTTCCAGACATTCGACGTTATTGACAATATCAAAAATGACCGCATCTTTATTTTTGCTGGCGGAAAGCGCCCGGCCGATCTGCTGTTTATAAACAATCGGGGATACCGTTGGCCGCAGCAGGATGACTCCGCTGATGCCTTCTATATGAATCCCCTCGTTCAAAGCATCAATGCAATATAGCAGCCGCAGATGGGAAGAATCTTCGTCTGCGCGGAAATCATCAAATGCCCGATCCGCGCCCGGGTCATTCGAATAAAGGGAATATACATGCGGATGCCTGTCCACCTTTTCAAACCATTCCAGATGCCCCACCATCTCGTCCATGTGTTCCTTGCTCGAACAGAACACAATGTACTTTCCTGTCCGGTCTTTCATGTGTTTGTCAAAAATCACATCCAGACCCTCCGACATTTCCAGGGCACGTTTGAGTTCTTCCAGATAGCGCTCACAGGTATCCCGGACAACCTTATTTTTCGTATTTCTAACACGCTGCTCCTGTTTCTCTAAGCTCTGCTGCCAGGAATAAACCGAAAGCACATATTTCGGAGGATTCAAAATTCCCCGGACGATCGCTTCACCCAGGGTCATCTCTGAAGCAATGTTCCCATCAAAAAGCTCATCCGCCATATTCCTCTGATTATCCAGATAGCGGATGTTCGTCGCAGACAAACCAAGGATCGACGCATCCGGAAATGCCGCCAGCAGCTTCTGTACCCCCTGCCCCCCCTGCTGGGCGCCGCAGCGGTGAAACTCATCCAGGATGCTGTAGGACGGCGCAGCAAGCTCCGCCATCTCATCGTCGCTCATACGCATGAGCTTCGCGTACGTGCAGAATGTAATGTTGGCAGGAACGTCAGCCAAACACGAAGCGTCTGACGCAGCCCTCAGATTTTCCAGCTGCGTTTTAAAAATGTATTCTGTTGGAGAAAGCCAGAGGATATGCTCATCCGGTTGATCTGCGCAGAGCCGAAATCCGATGAAAGACTGCCCGGTTCCCGTCGGATGTACAATCGCCGCCTTGCCCGTCCGCCTCATCATGTCCACGGCAGCGTCATAAGCCGACTGATTGTGCGCATACAAATCAACCTTCAAAGCCCTCACCTCCCCGCTCCGGCATAATGTCAGGGTACTCCTTTAGTACAGCACTAAAGGAGTACCTGCCCGCGAGGCCCTGATTTTGCTGCTTTTCTACGTATGGGCAATTTATTTTGACCACGAATCTGACTGCGCTGCCCGTTTTTCAAATCATGCGTACGGACTTGTATTCGTGGTCAAAACTTAAGAGGAAAATTGCCGGAAAAGCTATGTCACGCACGCAGATTGCAAATAATGGAGCTGCCAGTCTAAATGCGCACCAATATACAAAAAGTGGTCAAATTCTGACCACTTTTCTGACCACGAATCTGACCACTGACAAATAAAGTTCCTTTTATTATTATATGCACACGCAGTTATAAAATTTGCACTAACTGAGTAAAAGAATAGTAAAAATCAGGTGATTTCCGCTGCATATCTTGACAGACAAAGCAATGTGAGGTAAAATTCATGCGAGTTTAGGGATTAGACCCTATTTATTCTGGATAAACATGTACTCCTTTAGTGCTGTACTAAAGGATAACCCGGATACAGCTTTTCCCATCAAAACACATAACATTTCCGCCATTACCAGACAATCCGGTAATGGATTTTTTGTTTTTTCCAATGACCACTACGTAAAAGCAGAGAAGCTGACTCATGTAGCTCTGTAAACAACAAAAAAGAGAGACAACCGGTCAGTAGTCTCATAACATACTGTCCGGATGTCTCCCTTTCTAATAGTGGAAAACCAACTGCCGCGCTTTAGCGCGGGGGCGTTACCACTTTCATCAGGATCAGGCAGTCTCCTTTTTTGACTTCTTCGGAGGGCAGCCCGTTCATTTCGACGATCTGCTGCGGTGTCTGAAAGTAGGCTTTTCCGATGTCCCAGAGGGTTTCGCCGTCCTGCACGATGTAGCCGGTCAGTCCTGGAACAGCCTCGAGTTGCTCTGTTGTGTAGTCTTTCTCCTGAAGCGCATGGATGCAGCGCACGGTTCCGGAGCGCACGGCGAACAAGTTCAGCCCAATGGTGGCGCGGACTTCGATTTCTTCGCTGTCTGACATGGTGGCGGAAAGCTGGTCGAGGTTCGCAGTCAATGTATAGCGGCAGCTTTCGTCAATTCCCTGTGCCTCTGCCACATGAGTGAAAGGAACAGTTCCCTCCAGCACGGCAAATGGCATGGTATCGTCCGCGGAAATGTAGAGGATGGAGACTGGAAGTGCTCCCTCGATTTTAATACCGGTTCCGGCCTCCACCTTTGTCTGGTCGAGCCGGACGGTTCCGGCACAGTGGCAGATCTGCAGGATGCGCGGCTTGGCGCTCTGAATGCGGATTTTTCCCTGCGCCTTGCATTTGGATTCGTTTCGCACGACCAGGGGTTCACAGGTTTCTTCTTCTGTCACTGGTTCGAGATTTTTTTCCGGGGAAAAGACATCGGAAAGAATCTCGGACGTATCGGTTCCATAAAGGCGGATGTTGAGTTCCAGTACGCCTTCCAGGTGGAAAGTGCGGAGTTCTCCATCGATGTCCTCTTTGGCGGTCAGATCGGTTCCGGCAAGGGTGACCTCGATATCCGGCACAAAACCCGGGGCGGCTCCGGCGCAGGAAAGCTCTCCCTCAACTGGAATCGTCTGCTCGATCCACTGCAGGCTTTCCTTTTCGTCCTGTGCGCGGTAAAGGACAAACAGAAACAGGCTGCCCTGCACGGTGAGTTTATCCGCTTCCAGGCGCGTCCGGCAGCCGCGGAACTGCACGTTTTCCCATAAAATTTCCCGGATGTCTGGCTTGTTGGACGGCAGCTGTATATCCTCCTTCAGGCGCAGAATGTCCTTGTTCTGCACCTCCAGCTGCAGATATTCCAGCTGCTGTTTTTTCTCACACAGCTGCAAAGTAAGTTTGCCCGTCTCTTCCTGGCGTACTTCCACTGCCGCTGACAGGTCGTAAATCTCTTCTACAGATGCGTCAAAGCTTACCAGTGCGCGGACAGCCAGCTTTCTGGAGTTAATCAGCGATACACTCAGATCTTCCGTCTCATGGCGAACCCGCGCGGTTTCCCCGGGCTCGAGCCCTTCCATCGCGAGAGTTTCGTCAAAGGGAAGCCTGGTATCCAGCCGATGAATCCGCCGTTCTTTCGTGTCGTCCATATACAGGATACTAACCTCCATGAAGCCGTCCAGATAAAGTTTTCCCGCCTCTGCTCTTGTGTGCTCGAGCGTTATGTGTTCCCGGCTCTGAATGATCATTTCGACATCTGGGCGCACATCCGGCACATTCAGGTCTTCGTCCAGTGTGATCTGAGTCGCGGCACGCTTTGTCTGATTGCACATGTGTATATTTTTCATTAATAAATCCATAATTTGGAGATCCTTTCTTTAAAAAAATTCTTCCCCGCATCCAACACGGAATCGCCCTTCTCCTTGCGTCTTCTCCATCAGTCAATCACTACTTCTTTTTCTGTCAGAGCGATCTTTACCACGAGATACGGATACGAAGCTTCTTTCGAAAGTTCTTCCGTATCCTGCGGGCCGATCAGCCGGGTGTCAAACCACAGCGTTTCCTCATCCTCCGCACACTCTGCCACCGC
>Ga0192275_1118_pt1 | contig 11021 bp, 10 predicted proteins | sample Koala_Koa24_H3_FD_131265 | JGI IMG/M metagenome (GOLD analysis project Ga0192275, IMG submission 131265) | Enriched cells from koala feces incubated with labeled cellulose particles, San Francisco Zoo, California, United States - Koala_Koa2-4_H3 ...
AATCCGCAAAGCCTTTAAATTTGAAATCAGACCAAACGGCGAACAAACTCGCAAAATCAAACAGTTTTGTGGCTGTTCTCGTTTCGTGTTCAATCAGGCGTTAGCGTGGCAAAATGAGCAGTACGAGCAGGATAATCAATTTAAATTTAGTTACACCAAAATCGCTAATCTGTTACCAAGCTGGAAAAAACAATGGGAATGGCTGAAAGATTGCCACAGTCAAGTGTTGCAACAGTCATTAAAAGACCTTGAAGTAGCGTTTAAAAATTTTTTCCAAAAGCGAGCAGATTTTCCCAAATTCAAGAAAAAAGGCTTAAAAGACAGTTTTCGTTTTCCGCAAGGCTGCAAACTGGAGCAAGGAAATAATCGCTTGTATTTGCCTAAAATCGGCTGGGTTCGCTATTTCAACAGCCGAAAAGTCATCGGTGAGATTAAAAATGTCACGGTAAGCCAAAAGTGCGGTCATTTTTTCGTGAGTATTCAAACGGAATTTGAAGCGGAAATTCCAACGCACAAAGGCGGAGAAATTGGTATTGATATGGGAATCGCTCGTTTTGCTACCCTTTCCAATGGCGTATTTTTCGCTCCGCTCAATGCGTTCAAAACCTACAAAGGCAAATTAGCGAAGCTACAAAAACAGCTCAAAAACAAAGTTAAATTCAGTCAAAATTGGCAGAAATTAAAGGCGAAAATCGCCAAACTACACCATAAAATCGCCAATTGTCGCAAAGACTTCTTGCATCAAACTTCAAACCAAATCAGCAAAAACCACGCCATGATCTACGTTGAAGATTTGCAAGTTGCCAACATGTCAAAATCGGCAAAAGGCACGGTGGAAGAACCTGGCAAAAATGTAAGCCAAAAATCGGGGTTAAATCGTTCGATATTGGATCAATCTTGGTTCGAATTTCGCCGACAACTAGACTACAAAACCCAATGGCGTGGCGGATTTTTGGTTGCTGTGACCCCACAAAATACCAGTCGAACTTGCCCTTGTTGCGGACTGGTTGCCAAAGAAAATCGGGAAACCCAATCGCATTTTGAGTGCATTGAATGTGGCTACAGTGAAAATGCCGATGTAGTTGGAGCGATAAATATATTAACCAAAGGCAGACTACAATTAGAAACTGTCTTCTGACTTCTGTCATCTGTCATCTGAACAGGGTAGGACATACCCGTAGAGCTTGTGAAGTGAATCTCATTAGAGATCAGCAGCAAGAACCCACCGAGAGTAGCCCCCGAAAGGGGGAGCTAGTAGGAATCCCCATCCTTTAGGGCGGGGAGGATGTCAATTATGGGGTATAATAGAGCTTGTGGACGTTTCATTTTTCCCAGCGACGGCGACTTATTTTAGCCCAATCAAGGCGAAAGTCATGCCGTTTAGTTATTCTAAACAAATGACTTTTAACGCAGAGTGGGCTAAAATAAGTCCCGTCCCCCATGTTCGCAAAGAGGGGGTTGGGCTTAAAAAAGTCACTGACTTCGTCAAAAAATTTGAAAATAGAACCACTATTTTCTGCATTTTTTTCCTTGCCTGTGGCTTTTTTAAGTGACAACACTGGGAAAAATGAAACGTCCACAAGCCCTATATTTATAATCCTGATTTGGAATTTCGTAGTTTTGAGGTAGCGATGAAATTAGATGAATTAGCTAAATTAGCTGGAGTTTCGCGGACCACCGCCAGTTACGTGGTGAATGGTAAAGCGAAACAATACCGCGTTAGTGATAAAACCATTGCCAAGGTTAAGGCGTTAATTAATGAACATGATTTCAAACCTAATGTGTTAGCGGCTAGTTTGCGGGCTGGTAGAAGTCGCACGATTGGATTAATTATCCCTGACTTTGAAAATATAAGTTATGCCAAAATAGCCAATCAGTTGGAGAACCGTTGTCGGGAAAAGGGTTATCAGTTATTGATAGGTTGTTCTAATGATAATGCACAAAACGAAATGGGGTGTGCGAAACAATTATTACGCCGTAAAGTGGATGCTTTGATTGTTTCCAGTGCGTTAGCTTCGGATCATCCATTTTATGCGGAATATGCAAATAAAGTTCCCGTCATTGGTTTTGATCGTAAGGTTAATGCGGACAATGTGCTGAACGTGTTGGCAAATGATCAACAAGATGCATTTCAATTAGCGGATAAATTATTTCAAAAATCTTATCAACGTGTGTTATTTCTCGGCGCTTTGCCCGAATTGGAAAATAGCCGTGAGCGTGAAATGGGTTTCCGAGAAGCACTAAAAGTGCGGTCAAAATCTGCTGAGTTTTTGTATTCAGATCATTTCCACAAGGAAAGTAGTGCGAAAGTTTTTGCTCAATGGTTAGCCAATAATCCGTTACCTGATGCTATTTTTGTGACTTCACTCACTTTATTACAGGGTATTTTTAGTGTTTTATTAAGCCAAAATAAAGCGATTCCTAAAGAATTAGTCATCGCGACGTTTGGTAATGATGATATGTTGGATTTATTAGAAAATAAGGTGATTTGTAGTGTGCAAAATCATCATAAAGTGGTCGATACCTTATTAGAGATGACGTTTAAACGATTGCAAAATAAATCAAGCAGTGATCATTCAATATTATTGATTAGAGATATTATTTGTCGAAATTAGACGTGCTACATTGTTTAAGCCAAAACATAGTTTATGTGACTACCACTAGCAAATTTAATGTTAGGAAAATATGATGAAAAAAATTATTCTGCTTATTGTGATGTTAGGGACTTTGTCAGCTTGTACCCTTGGTGGTGGCTTTGGCGCGAGTAATGGTGGCGCGGGTGTGGCTATCGGGGGCGGTATTGGGTTTTAAAAAAAGCTTGTTTTTTGTTAAAATTTAAGTATAATACGCCTCATATTTCGGACGCGGGGTGGAGCAGCTTGGTAGCTCGTCGGGCTCATAACCCGAAGGTCGTTGGTTCAAATCCGGCCCCCGCAACCACTTTCTTATTATCTTTATGAGTAAGAAAGGAAATAAAGGTTCAGTGAAACCCAAATTTGGAATTTGGGTTTTTTTGTACGTAAAATTTGGAAATTTACACTGGGCTTTTAAGCCCTTTTTTTGTGTCTGAGGACAGAAGACAGAAGACAGCAAAGGAAACGAGGATAATAAATGGCAACATTAGAACAAAAATTAACAGCATTGCTGCAAGGTTCAGTAGCAGATTTAGGCTATGAACTTTGGGGAATTGAATGTCAGCGAACAGGGCGGTTTATGACGGTTCGTTTATTTATTGATAAAGAAAATGGTGTAGGTATTGAAGACTGTGCGGATGTTAGTCGTCAAGTGAGTGCCATTTTGGATGTAGAAGATCCGATTACGGATAAATATAATCTTGAAGTCTCATCACCGGGGTTAGATCGCCCATTGTTTACGTTGTCACAATATGAACGCTATGTTGGCAAAGAAATTTGTGTGCATTTGCGTATTCCTGTGGCAGATCGACGTAAATGGCAAGGTGTATTAGAAAAAGTTGATAATGATATGTTGACATTAATTGTGGATAATCAACCGCAAACCTTGGTATTTGGTAATATTCAAAAAGCCAACGTGGTGGCAAAATTTTAATCACTGAATTTAACTATTAAAAGGATAATGAAAAAATGAGTAAAGAGATTTTATTTGCTGCCGAAGCAGTATCAAACGAAAAATCCCTACCAAAAGAAGTAATTTTTGAAGCATTAGAGAGTGCAATTGCGCTTTCTACTAAGAAAAAACATGCTCAAAAACAAGAACGTTTAGGCATTGAAAAACCATCTGAAATTGATGTTCGTGTAGTCATTGATCCAAAAACTGGTGAGTTTGATACTTTCCGTCGCTGGTTAGTCGTGGAAGAAGTCACAAATCCAACCAAAGAAATTACTTTAGAAGCGGCACGTTTAGATGAGCCGGAGATTCAAGTGGGCGATTTTGTTGAAGATCAAATTGAATCTGTCGCTTTCGACCGTATTACTATGCAAACTGCACGTCAAGTCATTAGTACCAAAATTCGTGATGCGGAACGTAGCCGTGTTGTGGAACAATTTATTGGTGAAGAAGGTAAAATTGTGATTGGTACGGTGAAAAAAGTAAACCGTGAAACGATTATTTTGGAATTAATCGGTAATAAAGAAGATCCGCTGAAAGCGGAAGCTGTTATTATGCGTGAGGATATGTTACCACGTGAGAATTTCCGTCCGGGCGACCGTGTGCGTGGTGTGCTATATAAAGTGACACCAGAAAGCAAGGGGACACAATTATTTGTGACGCGTGCTAAACCTGTTATGTTGGAAGAATTATTTCGCTTAGAAGTGCCAGAAATTGGTGAAGAAGTGATCGAAATTAAAGGTTCTGCCCGTGACCCGGGTTCAAGAGCAAAAATTGCAGTGAAAACCAGTGATAAACGTATTGATCCAGTAGGAGCTTGTGTCGGGATGCGTGGTGCAAGAGTACAAGCCATTACTAATGAATTAGGTGGTGAGCGTGTGGATATTGTACTGTGGGATGATAATCCGGCGCAGTATGTGATTAACGCTATGGCGCCAGCAGACGTGAGTTCAATCGTGGTTGATGAAGATAATCATTCCATGGATATTGCGGTAGAAGCAACAAATCTTGCTCAAGCTATCGGTCGTAATGGACAAAATGTACGTTTGGCAACGCAGTTAACGGGTTGGACATTAAATGTCATGACCACCGATGAATTGAATGAAAAACATCAAGCAGAAGATAATAAGATTCTTAAATTATTTATGTCTGCGTTGGAAATTGATGAAGAATTTGCACAAATCTTAATTGATGAAGGCTTTACTTCCTTGGAAGAAGTAGCATATGTTTCAGTGAGTGAATTAGCGGCAATTGACGGTTTGGAAGATGAGGATTTAATCGAAGAATTACAAGCTCGAGCAAAAAATGTGATTACTGCCACCGCACTTGCTGAAGAAAAAGCGTTAGAATCAGCTCATATTGAAGATCGTTTGTTAAATCTTGATGGTATGCAACGTCACATTGCGTTTAAACTGGCTGAACAAGGTATTGTCACGCTTGAACAATTAGCGGAGCAAGGGGTTGATGATTTGAGCGGAATTGAAGAATTAAGCTCAGAAAAAGCGGCCGAATTAATTATGGCTGCCCGTGAAATTTGCTGGTTTAGTTAATCGTTGTAAGGAGAAATATTATGACAGATAAAATAGAAAATGAAGCACCAAAAAAATTAAGCTTACAACGTCGTACTAAAACCACCGTCAGTGCGACAACGCCAAATGGTAAAGCGAAAGCGGTGCAAGTAGAAGTACGTAAGTCGCGTAAAATTGATACTGAAGCGGCTAAAAAAGCAGCGGAAGAAGCAAAATTAAAACTACAAAAAGAAGCTGAAGCAAAAGTTGCGCAAAAAGTACAAGAAAGTGAAACAAAATCAACTAATGAGAAAAGCAAGAAAGATCTTGAAATTAAATCTGATTTAGTTAAAGCTAAAGTGGAACTAAAAGCAAAATCGGAGAAAAGTGCGGTGCAAAAACCGTTAGATCCGGAAAAAGAAAGACGTCGTGCGGAAGAAGCAGAATTGCGTCGTAAAGCGGATGAACTCGCTCGTCAAAAAGCTGAGGAACAAGCGCATAAAGCGGCGGAAGAAGCAAAACGCTATGCGGAACGTGATGATAGCAATACTGACAACAGTACAGAAGATTTTGCCGATTATCATTTAACTTCAAGTTATGCGCGTGATGCCGAGGAAGAATCTACACGCCGTAATGAAACCCGCGGTCGCGGTGGCAAAAATAAAGTGGCCAAAGCGAAAAAAGGCGGTCGTGATGATGAGAAGGGTAATAAAAATGAACGCCAATCCGATCGTCGTAACCAAAAAGATGTGAAGGGTAAGGGTAAACAAGGTAAAAAAGGCAGTTCAATTCAGCAAGCTTTTACTAAACCAGCTCAAGCCGTGAATCGTGATGTGGTGATTGGTGAAACCATTACGGTGGCGGAATTAGCCAACAAAATGGCAATTAAAGCCACGGAAATCATTAAGACTATGATGAAAATGGGCGAAATGGTGACGATTAACCAAGTGATCGATCAAGAAACTGCCCAATTAGTGGCGGAAGAATTAGGTCATAAAGTGATCTTGCGTAAAGAAAATGAGCTAGAAGAATCCGTATTAGGTGACCGTGATGTGAAAGCGGAAAAAGTGAATCGTGCGCCAGTGGTAACAATTATGGGTCACGTTGACCACGGTAAAACCTCTTTACTTGACTATATTCGTAAAGCCAAGGTGGCGGCGGGTGAAGCAGGTGGGATCACCCAGCATATCGGTGCATATCATGTTGAAACCAAAGGAAAAGTGATTACATTCTTAGATACTCCGGGACATGCGGCGTTTACTTCAATGCGGGCTCGTGGTGCAAAAGCAACGGATATCGTGGTACTCGTTGTTGCTGCCGATGATGGTGTGATGCCACAGACGATCGAAGCGATTCAACATGCAAGAGCCGCAGGCGTGCCGATTGTGGTGGCAGTCAATAAAATTGATAAACCTGAAGCTAACCCAGAGCGTGTTGAACAGGAATTGCTACAATACGAAGTTGTTGCGGAAAAATTTGGTGGTGATGTCCAGTTCGTTTATGTTTCCGCTAAGAAAGGGACGGGCGTAGATGAATTATTAGATTCTATTTTATTACAATCCGAAGTGCTGGAATTAACTGCCATTAAAGACGGTATGGCAAGTGGGGTAGTGATTGAATCTTACTTAGATAAAGGGCGTGGTCCAGTGGCGACTATCCTGGTACAATCTGGTACATTAAACCGTGGTGATATTGTACTTTGTGGCTTTGAATATGGTCGTGTACGTGCGATGCGTGATGAAAACGGTAAAGAAATTGACAGTGCAGGTCCATCTATCCCAGTGGAAGTGCTAGGACTTTCAGGCGTGCCAGCAGCCGGTGATGAAGCTACAGTAGTGCGTGATGAGAAAAAAGCCCGTGAAGTGGCATTGTATCGTCAAGGTAAATTCCGTGATGTGAAACTTGCTCGCCAGCAAAAAGCAAAATTAGAAAATATGTTTAGCAATATGGCAGAGGGCGATCTTGCAGAATTAAATGTTATCGTGAAAGCTGACGTACAAGGTTCTGTCGAAGCGATTGTGCAATCCTTACAGGAGCTTTCTACGGATGAAGTGAAAGTAAAAGTGGTTGGTTCTGGTGTAGGTGGTATCACCGAAACGGATGCAACATTAGCTGCTGCATCCAATGCGATTATGGTTGGCTTTAACGTCCGTGCAGATGCTTCTGCGCGCCGGATTATTGAAAATGAACATATTGATTTACGTTATTATTCTATTATTTATGAATTATTAAACGAAATCAAAGCGGCCATGAGTGGTATGTTACAACCTGAATTTAAACAAGAAATTATCGGTTTGGCAGAAGTGCGTGAAGTGTTCCGCCATCCGAAATTTGGTGCGATTGCCGGCTGTATGGTTACTGAGGGCGTGGTGAAACGTAACAACCCAATCCGCGTATTGCGTAATAACGTGGTGATCTTTGAGGGGGAATTAGAATCTTTACGCCGGTTCAAAGATGATGTAAGCGAAGTGCGTAATGGTATGGAATGTGGTATCGGCGTGAAAAACTATAATGATGTGAAAGTCGGCGACCAAATTGAAGTATTTGAAGTGGTTGAAGTTAAGCGTTCGATTTAATTCGTGTATTGATTATAAATAATGGCGGGGTGTATTGTATATGCCCTGTTTGCACATTGATAAAATGAGAGAAAATAATGAACAAAGATTTTAAACGTTCTGACCGAGTGGCTCAAGAATTACAAAAAGAAGTGGCGATTATTTTGCAACGAGAAGTGAAAGATCCACGCATCGGTATGGTCACTGTATCTGATGTAGAAGTATCAAGAGATTTGGCGTATGCCAAGGTATTTGTCACGTTCTTATTTGATCATGATGAAGTGGCGATTGAACAGGGTATGAAAGCCCTAGAAAAAGCATCCCCTTATATCCGTTCACTATTGGGCAAAGCTATGCGTTTACGTATTGTGCCCGAATTACGTTTTGAATACGATCGATCTTTAGTAGAAGGAATGCGGATGTCAAACTTAGTGACAGATGTAATCCGCCAAGATCAAGCACGTCATGTGGAAGATAAGGAAGATTAATGTCCCGACCACGCAAAAAAGGCAGAGATATTCACGGCGTATTTTTATTGGATAAACCGCAAGGCATGTCATCTAATGACATCTTGCAAAAGGTAAAACGCCTCTATCAAGCCAATAAAGCCGGTCATACGGGGGCGTTAGATCCTTTAGCTACGGGTATGCTGCCGATTTGTTTAGGCGATGCCACGAAGTTTAGTCAGTTTTTGCTTGATGCGGATAAACGCTATCTCGTTACGGCAAAATTGGGTGAACGCACTGACACCTCTGATGCAGAAGGTCAAGTGGTGCAAACCCGAGAAGTGCGGTCAAAAACATCGGAGATTTTAACCGCACTTGAGCATTTTCGTGGCGATATTATGCAAGTACCTACTATGTTTTCTGCCTTAAAATATCAAGGTAAACCCTTGTATGAATATGCTCGCCAAGGTATTACTGTAGAACGAGAGGCTCGCCCGATTCGTATTTTTGAATTGAATTTTATTGACTATAAAGCCCCTTTTTTAACCCTTGAAGTACATTGTTCTAAAGGAACCTATATTCGCACCTTGGTGGACGATTTAGGCGAGTATTTAGGTTGTGGCGCCCATGTTACCATGCTACGCCGTACGAGAGTGGCAGACTATCCAACAGAAAAAATGCTCACATGGCAACAATTGCAAGATCTGAGTGAACAGCAAGATTTAGCGTTATTAGATAGCTATTTATTGCCCTTAGACAGTGCTGTGGCAAAATTGCCAGTACTTTATTTAACTACTGAACAGACTAAATCCGTTGGCTTTGGTCAACGGGTCAAATTTGAAAATAACCAGCAGATTTATGGCCAAGTGCGGTTATTTTCTGATAAGAATGTGTTTTTAGGTGTCGCAGAAATCGGCAAAGATAATGTGATTAGACCGAATCGAATGGTGAATTTATCATAGCAAAAGGGCATATTGAAATGCCCTTTGTTCGTGATTACTTAATGCTTACTCTGGCAAATTTGCGTTTACCCACTTGATAAACCGCTGTTGTCCCAGCTTTAATGACTTGTTTCACATCATTTACCACTTCACCATTGATTTTCACACCGCCTTGTTGAGCTGCACGAATAGCTTCAGATGTGGACGGCACTAAACCTGCTTGTTTTAACAAATTGGCTAAACCGATTTCGCCTTCAAAGGTAAATTTAGGCATTTCATCAGGCATTGCCCCTTTTTGGAAACGGTTGATAAATTCTTGTTCTGCTGCATCGGCTGCCACTTGATCATGGAAACGAGCAATAATTTCTTTTGCCAACAAGATTTTCACATCCCGTGGATTTTTGCCATTTGCCACATCGGCTTTTAATTGTGCAATTTCAGTTAATGGGCGGAAAGAAAGCAAATCATACCAATCCCACATCAGCTCATCAGAAATCGACATGATTTTACCAAACATCTCATTTGGGGCTTCGGTGACACCGATATAGTTACCCAATGATTTCGACATTTTTTTCTCGCCATCTAAACCGACCAATAATGGCAAAGTAATTGCCACTTGTGGTTTTTGTCCACGGGCTTTTTGCAATTCACGACCGATTAATAAATTGAAAGTTTGGTCTGTTCCGCCTAATTCTACGTCTGATTCTAAATGAACAGAATCGTAGCCTTGCAATAACGGATAAATAAATTCATGAATTGCAATCGGTTGTTGATTTGCAAAACGTTTTTTGAAATCATCACGTTCTAACATACGCGCTACGGTATAGTTAGAAGCTAAACGAATCATACCTTCTGTACCAAGCTGCCCTAACCATTCAGAGTTAAATACGATTTGCGTTTTTTGTGGATCGAGAATTTTGAAAATTTGCTGTTTATAGGTTTCCGCATTGCGTAATACATCTTCTCGTGTCAACGGTGGGCGAGTGGTATTTTTGCCTGATGGATCGCCTACCATGCCGGTAAAATCCCCAATTAAAAATTGCACCTGATGCCCTAATTCTTGGAACTGGCGTAATTTATTCAGCACCACCGTATGACCTAAATGAATATCCGGTGCAGTTGGGTCTGCCCCTAATTTAACTCGTAATGGACGGTTTTCTTTGAGTTTTTCAATTAAATCTTGCTCTGAAAAAATTTGATCAATACCGCGCTTTAGTTCCGCGAGAACCGTATTCAAGTCTGTCATTTTGATTCCTAGTGAATATAAAAGTAAAGGCTACATTATAGGGAAATTGAAATAAAGATAAAGCCTAGAATACGTTTTTTTAAGTTTTTTTGGGGATCTGTGGGGAATTTTAGGATTAGTTTTGTGGTTAGCTGAACTTGATGGATTTACAAAGCTAATTTTTAAACGCTTTAATAAACGCAATTAAATGAATTTTCTGTGATGGAGTTAATTCTAACCAATGGCGATCTAATTCATCCTGATTCCATTCCGCCATCTCCATACAATCGGCAAAAAAATAGCTAATAGGTGTTTTGAGAAAGGTGGCAATAGCCACTAAATGAGCTACGTTGATTTTGTTAGTGCCACGTTCGTAGCGAGATAACTGAGGTTGAGAAATATCCACATATTCCGCTAATCGTTCCGCAGAATAACCTTGTTCACGGCGTTTTTGTTGTATATGTTGCCCGATTAATTTATCAATTTCCGTAGAGATTAACTGTGCCATTCTATACCTTTTTTCAATTATTCATTTACTGCATAATTTTTCTCTATTTTTTTACGTTAACTGAATACTTATTGGAGAATATAATTAAGTTAAATTATTCATCTATTAACTAAATAAGAGATGAATTATGCGTAATTTAAGGAAATTGGCTATATTGGCTATTGGATTAGGGGTTTCTAGTATGTCTTTGGCTTATTGGACATCTGCAAGCCTAGAGAGTGAAAGAGAAAATGGCATGTATTATCGTATTTGT
>Ga0192275_1119_pt1 | contig 11015 bp, 7 predicted proteins | sample Koala_Koa24_H3_FD_131265 | JGI IMG/M metagenome (GOLD analysis project Ga0192275, IMG submission 131265) | Enriched cells from koala feces incubated with labeled cellulose particles, San Francisco Zoo, California, United States - Koala_Koa2-4_H3 ...
AAAATTGAGAATATTTCGTTTTCATATGGCGAGAAAATCGTTTTTGAGGACTTTTCTCTCACTCTTCCTGACAGCGGCATCACTGCGATTTCCGGCGAATCAGGTTGTGGGAAGACAACATTGCTTCGGCTGATTGCCGGACTTGAAAAGCCGCAATCGGGAAACATCGAAGTGCCGAAAGACATAGCTTTCATCTTTCAGGAAAATCGGCTACTCCCCTGCCTTGATGTTTCGGGACAGCTTTCGGCGGTTCTGCCGAAGGGCACAGATGTCACGAAGTATCTTCGGGCAGTTGAACTCGAAAACGAAGCGCATGCTCCCATAGATAGCCTATCAGGCGGCATGAAACGGAGAGTTTCACTTGCAAGGTGCCTTGCGTTCGCGGAGGTGTGCCATAAAAAGCTCATACTTCTCGACGAACCGTTCACGGGGATTGACTCCGAAAGAGTGACAAGAATCATGGAGTTCATAAGAAGCCTCAATATTCCTGTTATCTATTCGGCACATGATAAAGAAGCTTTGGAGATGGCAGATATAAAAATAGCAGTTCGCTGAGTGTGAACTGCTATTTCTTATATCAGAGGACTATTGAATTTATTGTTTCGATTAGGTCAACAACCGACGAACGGGTTACTAGCGACGTGGGTTCGCCGTTGATTACTGCAAGGCAATAGGTGCCGTCGTAGCGGTAGAGCTCAACCGTGACTTCGGGGTAGTTCTCGTTGTCAAGGTAGGCAGTGAAACTGAGTTCAAGCTTGCCGTCGGCTTCCTCGTCGGTGTAGCTCTCGGCGGTTACTGCGTCGATGGCGGACTCGATGTCGTCGATGTCGTCGATGTCGACTTCAACTCGGTAGTTCGAGATATCGTCGTCATCATCCAAACTGTCCGCGTCGATGACTTCGCCGTCGTAGTAGTAATAGTAAACTCTGTCAGACTCTTCGTCGTCGGGGTCGGAAAGCTCGGAATAGATGGTGTAGGTGACGTCCTCGATGATGAAGTCGAGCTGATAGATGCTCGAATAGTCGGCTGTCAGGACTTCGGCGTGGCGGAAATCGTCATAGGAGCAAGCGATGAGATAATTGTATCTGTTCGAGGCGAGCTCATAGATTATCTGCGAGTCGTTTATTCTGACATAAAGGCTGAGGCTGGAGATGTCGACTTCAGCATCTTCATCTTCGGAGTCTTCAAGAGCTTCCTGAGCTTCTGTGAGCTCGTCCTGGTTGACGCCGATTGTGAGGGTGACTGTCTCGGTGGTGGTAGTCTCCTCGCCGTCGTCATCTGTTTCAGTGACGGGATAATCGACTGTGATAGTCAATACAGGATTGTTCATGCCGTAGAGCTCTAGCTCGTCATCTGTTGCGTTATAGGTCACATAGGTGCTCAAACCCGTGTTGCGAATATAGCCAAGATAGGTCTCGATATTGTCAGTATCAAGCGGCAGGTCGCTGTCAGAGACGAAATAGGTGTCGTCCGAGCAGTAGGTGTTTGTGCTGTCCGCTTCAAAGTAGATTGAATAGTTCTCTACACCGGTGAAGGTGAGTTCAACAGCTTCGGTGAATGAGCCGATTGTATCGTCCTCAATCATGTCACTGAGCTCGACGTCATAGGTGTCATACGGGTCGACAACCGCCAGATAGACGTTGCCGTCGCCGATGGAGATATAGCGCTCGCTGTCGAGGGTCGAGAAGTTGCCGAGAGTTATCTCGTAACTTGTTTCGTCGTCAAGGGTGATGTTAATCGTCATTACAGGGTCGTCGAGACCGTATTGCGAGTAGTCGTCAACCTCTTCAATTATAAAGTCGGCTTCGTACTCTTCAAAGATGCTGAGGAGATTTTCAATCTCACTGGTACTCGTCGGGAAGCCGGAATCGTCATCATAGAGCCAGGAGCCGGTTTCGGAGTCGAGAGTGAAGCCGAGGGTAGCATCGTCAATCTCCCAAGATACAGAAGAAACGCTGTCGGTGGAGATAGCCAAAATTATCTCGTTCGAGTTCTGAATCTGCTCCTGCTTTTCGTTATAGAAGGACACGAGAACCGTTGCCACGCAGAGGGCAACCAGAACCACGAGCAGAATTACTATTTTTCTCAGTCTCTTAGTCATTTCTGCGACCTCCTTCTTCTGACAAGCACGATAACGCCGATACCGATGTAGATTATCGGGATAACGCCAATCATGAGGATTTTAAGGCGTGAGGCGTTGGATTCCGAGATTGTGAGGTAGCTGTAATCAAGGCTTCTACTGCTGATTGCAAGTGCTTCCCTCTCGCCTATCATGTCAGAAATGGCATTGATTGCGAGGTCGACGTTTGCGCCAGAAGAGTAGGAGTTATAGTACTCGTCAAGAAATGCCGCCGCTGAAATCCAGACCATGCGTCCGCCTTCGTTGCTCTCGATTGAAACCGCTACGGAGAACGGTCCGTCGATGTCGCCCTCTTCCTCTTCATAGGTGTCGAGCGCATAGCCGGCAATCTTACTGAACGATGTGTCGGAGGTCGTCAGGAGTGAGGTTACAGTGCCGTTTTCGTTGGAATCTGAAATCGTGAGCCCCGAGGAAATGCAGAGAACTGCATAGTAGTTCTCGTCGATAAGGGCGTCCGTGATGTCGGTGCTCTCGATGTTCGGGAGGAGAAGATAGGGATAATAAGCATAGTTGTTTCTGTCCGCTTCGACCACTACACCCTCTTCAACAGTTACGCCGTAGTATTCAAGAAGGCTGTTGAGGTTCGGGAACTCCGCATCAGCAAGCGGTCCTGCGATTACCATAAGCTTGCCGCCGTTATAGACCCACTCTGTGAGCATCGTGGCTTCGTCCTCGGAGATGTCGCTCTGCGGCTCGTAGATGAGAATTACGTCGCAATCCTCGGGGACTTCGTCGACCGTCAGAAGCGAGAGGGATTCCGTCTCGATGTTCGACTTCTCAACCTGCTCGGCGAATGTATCCGGCAAATCAAGCTCGCCGTGACCTTCTAAGATGTACATCTTAGGCAAATCTTCGGTTACAACATAGTCGATGGCGGATGTGATGCAACCTTCACCGTCGAATGAGCTCGTCACTGAGATTGTGTTCGAGTACATGCTGTATTCGGTCTGGTAGATGTCCGACCAGGCGATATAACGGTATCTGTCGCCGCACTCAACAACAAGGCTGTTATTTGAGACGGTTTCGTCGGTGTATTGCTCCGCAAATGTCGGGTAGACATCGGGATTTCTCTTGACGACGGTTATGTGGTCGGAAAGGCTCTCATACTTCGCCAGAAGGTTCTCGAGAATCGTGTTCTCCTCGCCCGACTGGACTATCCAATAGATGGTTACGTCATCTGTGAGGTTGTTCAGTACCACTTTCGTGTTGCTCGTGACCGAATAAAGCTGTGCCGAACTTATGTCGAGCTGTGTCCAGGTGGACGGGAGTGTCGATGCAAGTACGTTTACTACAATCAGAACTGCAAGAACCACTGCTGTGATAATAAGCGAGTAGCTTCCGCCCTGGAACGCAAGGCGGTTAAGGGTGTTCCGGGAGTTCTTGTTTTCACTATTCTTTCCCATCAGTTATACCTCCTCTTTTCAAGCGACTGCACCGTCAGGAACAGGAAGAAGACAATCGCCGTGAGATAATAGATGATGGCGGTAACGTCGAAGATGCCGTCGATGAAGACGTAGAATCTCTCAAACAGCGAAAGCTGAGCCATGATGTTAGGAACCAAGCCCTCGAACATCGAGCTGTCGATGATGAATAGCATCATGATGATTGCCACAAGTGCCAGTCCTATGGTGTAGGCGACGTTGTCGTTCTTCGTTAAATACCGAATCAGGAATGCGAAGAGCACCGCTATGACAGCAAGTGTGATTGCGCTTCCGAAGGCGGTTGCGGAGACGTACTCAGAAATTGTCACGCTGAAATAGTTGAAGAGGATTACCGCAAGGCTTATTCCGGCGGCTATGCCCTGATTCTCCGTCAAGGACGAGATGAACGTGCCGATGGCGATGAGAGCGGCACCCATCATGAAGAATGCGAATATCGAGCCATAGGATGTCGGGAGATAAACATCGCCGAACTGGGCGAAAATAAGCGGATAGATGCTGACGACGCAAAGCGGGATTAAGAATATCGTCAGAAGTGCAAGATACTTCCCTACTACGACCTGGGTGGTTGAAATCGGGAGTGCATAGAGGAGCTGGTCGGTCTTCTGGCGTTTCTCTTCTGCGACTACCCTCATCGTGAGAATCGGGACGATTATTATGAGAATCAGGCAACCATAGTATAGGACATACTCAAAGTTCGCTATCGTCTGGTTGATGTTATAAATCATTGCGCCGACGCCGGTTATAATCAGCAGGAATGCCCCGAAGAAGTACGCCGTCAGTGAATGGAAATAGCTTTTAAGCTCATGCTTCAGTACTGCTATCATCTGCTTCAACCTCACTTTCTTCGGGTTTTTCTTCTGTTGCTTCGGGAGTCTCGGGAGCTTCGGGCTCTGCCTCTTCCGAAGCTTCTGGAGCCGCTGTATCTTCCGTCAGCTCGATGAATACATCTTCAAGATTTACCTGCTTCAGTGCCATTTCTAGAAGAACTATATCTGCACCTGCAAACGCCTTGAAGAGTTGACGAGACATGTCGTAGATTTCCTTCATGTCGGTCTTTATGCGGACGGTTGTACGGGCTTCGCTTTCCTGATGCTCAGGGTAAACCGTCTCGGTGATGCCGGAAAGTCCTGCAAGAATCTCCTCGACTTTCGGCTTTTCCGCCTCGGCGGTGATGGTGATTTCATTCGGAGTGAGGAAATCGTGCATGAGCTTCTCAGGCTCGCCCATTGCAACAAGCTTGCCATGAGCAATAATCATAATCTCGTCGCAGATAGTCTGAACTTCCGAGAGAATGTGCGAGCTGAAAATTACGGTGCGGTGCTGTCCAAGCTCTTTTATCAAATCTCTGATTTCGATAATCTGAATCGGGTCGAGACCTACTGTAGGCTCGTCAAGAATTATTACCTTCGGGTCGCCCAAAAGCGCCTGTGCGATTCCGACACGCTGTTTATAGCCCTTTGAGAGAGCAGAAATCCGGCGATTGCGCATTTCGGTAATCTTCGTCTGCTCCATTACCTCTTCGACTTGACGCTTCAGCTCTGCGCCCTTGATGCCCTTTGCCTCGCCAACGAATCTTAAATACTCCTCCGGCGTCTCGCTTAAATACAGCGGCGGCTGTTCGGGAAGATAGCCGATGAGCTTTTTGGCTTCGTTAGGCTCGTCGAAAATGTCGTGCCCATCAATCAGAACCGTTCCGGCGGTTGCTGAGAGACAGCCTGTCATGATGTTCATTGTCGTGGTCTTTCCGGCGCCGTTGGGACCCAAAAAGCCGTAGACGTGTCCTTCGTCTATCTCAAACGAAAGATCGTCCACGGCTGTAAAGTTCCCATAACACTTTGTCAGATGTTCAACCGTTATCATACTTTAACCTCCAATATACTTTGGAATGAGCACACATGTATTCACATGCACACATGCACCCATTTATTCTCGTATGATATACAGTCTACTTTAATCTGTTGACGGAAAATTGACGCTAAGGCGAAAACTGTTGACATTCATGAGAAATTAATATGAATGTTTTTTGTCAGGATGTTCATAACTTCACGGGGATTTCAAATTTCGGTCGGCTGAAATTGCGGGCGGATGATATCCGCCCCTACAAATCATCTTCTCTTCAGAGCCGCAATTGCCGCAATCGCCATCGCTATTGGAAGTAGCGCTATCACAGCTCCGGTTGTGGGGTTCTCGTCTGCGGGAGTCTCAACTTCCTCTTCCGGTTCGGATTCGGTGTTCGAGTCCTCTATCGGAACGGTGATTTCTACTACTTCGGAATCAGTTTCTTCGGAGTCTGATTCTTCAGAGCCTGTCTGAGTGAGAGCTCCGATTATCAGCAGGCTTGTGCCGGAGGTCACCGGGTCAGAGGTGTAGGTCTCGCCGTTAAACTCAACTGTTGCGTATCTCGTGACGACGCCGAGGACGTTTCTTGAAGTTACCGTTGCGTCAACGGTCTGCGTTTCGTTACAGTTGGAGCAGGTAAACGTAGCCGAAGCCAATCCTCCATCCCAGCTCCACACTACCGTGTAGCTGTGCCCTGTCGCCTCGGTCTCGTCGGCAGTATAAGTTTCTCCGCAGACGGAGCAAGTGTAGGTAGTGTAGCCGCCCTCCGTGCATGTAGGCTCAGTTACGACTGCCTCGTAATCATGCCCGGTAGCAGGAATTACAACCTTCTGAGTATCAGTGAGCGTTATCAACCAATATTTCACGGCTGTATAAACTATCTCACCATCTTCAGTACAGGTAGCAGATTCAGTAGAGGTAGTGATATACTGGCTGTAAATGCCTTCTGTATCATAATAATCGCAATTATTACATCCAATAATAACTGTTGCTCCGCTATAATCCGCTTCCCAGTTCCAACTGATAACATAATAGCTATGTCCGGTGGCTTCGGTTTCATCTGCTGTATAGCTTTCGCCACAATTCTTGCATGTATAGGTAGTGTAGCCCTTCTCCGTACAAGTCGGAGCAGTCACTACTGCCTCGTAATCATGCCCGGTAGCCGGGATGGATTCTGTGTAGCTGTTGCCACAGGTGCAAGTGTAAGTCATCACGCCATCAGTGGTGCAGGTAGCCGCAGTCGTCACGCTTGAAGTGTAGGAGTGGGTGTGGGTGACAGCGGTTGTTTTCAGGTAGGTGTAATTTCCTTGAAAATAATCATCGTACGTATAGGTCAGGCTCGACGTTGTTTCAGAACTTACATCTCGAAAGTTGGAAGAATAAGATGAACCACTCATCTCGATTTTAATACTTCCACCGGTTGCCGCAGTCACTGTGAGAGATTCATATATACCGAGAACACCGCTTAAAGTTACATCACTTGCAGTTATATAAACATAATCGCAACAAATTGCATCGTCACCAGAACTGACAATAACTACTGTACTGTCAGAGATAGTTACATCTTCACCATTTAGGGTGTTGTTCGCACTACATACGGCACCATTTTTGATATATACGCTACAGGATGCAGAGTAAATAGACTGCGCTCCCGAGCTGATTGCAACTAAGGCACCATCTATAACAACATCACTAGAACAGTAAATTCCTCTGGAAAGCCTTCATCCAAGCTCGAATTTGCATTAATAGTCAGGCTTCCCATGTTTTCAGTGTCTGTGCTCACAAGGGTTATACTTCCGTCATAGGAACTAATGCCGTATGTCTCCCCGCCTATTGTGTTGTCACCGGAAAGGCTGATGGTGAGGTCGCCGCTGGACGGCTTGATGGTGGCATCATAAGCCACGGTGCCGGCGGTGGTGTAGGTGAAGTTTTTGAGATACAGAGTATCGGTGCTGGCGTCGTAGTAGGCATAGTTGTCGGTGGGGGTAGTGGTGGCGATAGTGGTGCCGTCAGTGGTGTATTGTCCGTCAGAAAGGGTTGCGCTACCAACGGTAACGCCTTGCGCCTCCCAGCCGGCATAAACCCAGGATTCCTGATTAAGTGTAATGCTGTCAATTTTATTTTGCAAATATTCATCACTGTACCAGCCAACGAAGGTGTAGCCGTCACGGGTCGGGGTGTAGCCGGAAAGATAGATTGTGGTTCCGTTCGCTGAAGCTACTGCACCGATTCCGCTTCCGCCATTGGTTTCAAAGTGCAGATACCAGCCGGTGTATTTACATTCAAATGCCGCAGAGTTGACATAATCGCCGCTGTCACAACTGATTATAGAGATTTCATTCATAGTTCCTTCTCCATCAAACAAGGCGCTGACCTCGTATGAAGCCTCATCATACACCCATCCGTCCGCTCCGGAATCCTTGAGAACCACTATAAAGCCATCGTACAGCCCATTATAAAGATCCTCTCCGCCCCAGAATGAAAGGGTTGTAGTGTAAGTTCCGATGCCGGATGTCTCGACATATGAAGAATTGTTAATGACCTCTCCTTCGAAAGCCGCTAAGTCTACTTCGCTACCGTCCAGGTAGCGAAGCTCAAATTCAAAATCGTGTGCCGGTGCCGACGCACTGCCACCTTCACTGACAGTGATTTTGATTGGAATTTCCCAATAATACTTGGTGGTTTCGGCATTGGTCGTCACGCTCAGGGCGGGAATCAGTGTTGCCACAAGCACCACCGCCGCACAGATGGTCGCAATGGTTAAAAGGATTCGCTTAGTCGTAGTTTTCATTAATGTTACCTCCTTCAAAAGTATAAATTGGTCGTGGGTAGAAATAATAAGTGCGCACTTATTTTAGTGCCTCTAATTAATTATAACATAAATTCGTAAGGTTGTCAAGAGGGTTGGGGAGGGATTTGAAGATTTTTTTGCAAAAAAGGCTCCCCTGTTGTGGGGAGCCAATTTGGGGTTTCAATTAAAGAGAAGTATATCCACCATCAACGGGGAGGATTGCGCCGTTGACGTAGCTGGAAGCGGGAGATGCGAAGAAGATTGCGGCGGTGTCAAGCTCGCCTTCTACGCCGTAACGGGCTTCAGGAATCATGGTGTGAGCATAGTTCTGGAAGAATTCGCTCTGAAGGGTCTCCTTGGTAAGAGGAGTCTCGAAGTAGCCGGGGCAGATGGAGTTGACGGTGATGCCCTTTTCGCCCCACTCGCAAGCGAGAGCTCTGGTGAGGTTTACGACGCCGCCCTTAGCCGCATGGTAGGGAGAAGCGGGAGCAATCTTGTTTCCTACGAGACCGTACATGGAAGCGATGTTGATGATTCTGCCGTAGCCAGCGGGAATCATAGCGTTCTTCGCAACTTCACGAGCCATCTTGAAGGTGCCAACGAGGTCGATGTTGACTTCGTTCAGGAGAACTTCGTCGGTGATGTCCTCAGCGGGAGCAACTCCGCCGGTACCTGCGTTGTTGATAAGAATGTCGATGCGTCCGAACTTGTCCATTGCAGCCTTGACAGCAGCCTGAACCTGCTCGGTCTTGGTGATGTCGCAAGCGACTGCCAAAGTCTCTACACCGTATTCCTTGGTGATTTCAGCGGCAACTTCGTCGATAAGATTCTGACGGCGAGCCAGAACGACGATTTTGCATCCCTGATTGGCAAGAGCCTTTGCCATCTGGACACCAAGTCCGGTAGAGCAACCGGTAACTAAAGCTACGTTGCCGGTGAGGTCAAAATAATTTTTCATTATCCATGTCTCCTTTGAAATATATTTTCTTTTGACAAACTCTAGTTTGTCTGCGCTAACAGTATAACATACTTTGCGACCGTTTTCAAGACCGAAAAGTAAAATTTATGTCAAAGATTCCCCTAAATTTCAAAGATATACGACCCATAGCTATGCGGGAGCTTATCTGAGAGATTGTCCTCCGAGAAAGGCTTGAAATCGGTATAGCTTTTACTCGAATCGAGTGCAATTTCAAGAGTGTTATTACCCGGTTCAAGATACATCTTTACGTGCAGAATTCGGTTGAATTCGTCGAAATAGGCAGTGCTGTTCTCACTGAGAGTGACAGAAGTATATCTGTTTACTCTGCCGATGCCTTCGCCGTTGAGACGGATATCCGTAGGAGCCTTCGGCATGTGGATGTGGGCGATAAACTCACGGAGCGGGAACTTAGCATTATCCGGGCTCAGGCTGATTCTGAGGCTGTCCCCTGCCTCCTCACAGGTGATTTCAGTGACGGTGTATTCACCGGAAAGATAGTTGTCGGTAATTCCGTCGTCGGCATAGATTTTGGCTGTAGATTTGCCGTAGGGATAGACTTCAGCTTCGAGCTTGCCGAAATCGAGTTCACGGGTATTCATGATATCATCGGTCATCGGGATGACTGCACCGGCTTTAACGAAGACGGGAATCCGGTTCTGCGGTGCATAGATTTCGTATTCCCTGCCGCCATCGTAGACATAGTCATAATCGAAATCATACCACCTGCCCTCGGGAAGATAGATGATTCGGGAGTTCTTCTGCGGCTCGATTACGGGAGCTATCAACATGCTTTCACCGAAGAGGTATTCGTCGGTGATGGTGTATGCCTTCTCGTCGCCTGGATAGTGCCAGAAGAGCGGACGCATAATAGGCGTGCCTGTCAAGTGGTTCTCATAATAGAGCGAGTAGATATAGGGAATCAGGCGGTAGCGGAGTTTGATATAGTGGCTCATGCCGTCGAAGGTGAGCTTGTTGTACCTGAACGGCACGGCCTCGCCGCCGGCGTGATGGGAACGGAAAATCGGCGTGAAACAGCTGAATTGCATCCATCTTTCATAGAGCTCGGCGTGCTCGGTGCGGTCGTTGTGGTAGAGATTGTACGGGCAGTCGTCGTTATTTGTAGGCGAGATGAAACCGCCGGTGTCGCACGTCCACATGGATATGCCACTCATCTGGGTGTTGAGAGCTTCGGGAATGTGTGCCTGAAACGTTCCGTATTCCGAATAGATGTCGCCCGTCCAGAGAGCTGTGGGCTCACGCTGGATTCCAGCGGTGCCGGTTCTTGTGAGAACGAAGCTTCTCTTGTTCGGGGAGTGGGATTTTGCAATGCTGTGATAGGTCTTGGTGACTGAGTTACTGAATATATTGTGAATCTCGGCACGGCTTCCGGCATGGTAGGCGGTGTTCTCGGCGTCGCCTTCCGGTTCTGTCAGATCGAGCCACCAGGCTTCCACGCCGTCGTCCATGATTCTCTTAATCTGCGGCACAAGCCAGGCTTCGATATCGGGGTTAGTGAAGTCCATGAGCTGACCGCTGTAGTGCCCGCAGATTACGGGATTTCCTTCTGTATCGTAAGCTAAAATTCCGGCTTCTTTGGCGCTCTCGAAAGTGTCGCTGTCGCTTTTCAGCATTGGTCCCGAGTTTGACGCCATGAAGTGGATTCCGGCTTCACGGTATCCCCTAATCTTCTCCGGGCTCTTCCCTTCCCAGCGCTCCGCCCACTTGTAATTATTGAAATATTGCGCCCAGTCGAAGTCGAAGACGATTGAGTCGAAAGGAATTCCGAGGCGCTTATAGGTTGCAATGACGTCGTCAACCTCCTCC
>Ga0192275_1120_pt1 | contig 10989 bp, 10 predicted proteins | sample Koala_Koa24_H3_FD_131265 | JGI IMG/M metagenome (GOLD analysis project Ga0192275, IMG submission 131265) | Enriched cells from koala feces incubated with labeled cellulose particles, San Francisco Zoo, California, United States - Koala_Koa2-4_H3 ...
CGGAGGACGCGAAGAATCCATTTTCAGGTCTTTCTGAGATCCGCACCAAAGTGCAGCTGCGGATTCTGGGGATTGACCCCGCAGCGGTACGCGCTTACTTTCAAAAACGGAAACAAAAGAAAACAGAAAAAAATCGCGAAAAGCGTGAAAAGCGCGAAAAGCGCAGCCGGATAGATTCCACAGCAAGGGTGAAACAGACGGAGAGCGGCAGACAGGAGCGGCAACCCAGTCAGAGAGAGGCCGGGCAGAGGGAACCCAGTCAGAGGGAGCGTTCGGTATCAGCTGAACAGACGTCGGCGCGACCGGAGCATGAGGAGCAGAAAATACAGAGTACAGATGTAAGGCAGCCTTCCCAGGAGCCGCTGAGTCAAGATACGCCGCAAGTTACCAGACAGGCAGATACGGAGCAGGCTTCATGGACGTCACGAAGCGAGCACGGGGAGCATTTTCCGGAGGAGACAGAAAAACCAGATAAAGCAGGCGCTTTTCTGCATAAACTCCGGGGATTTTGTGGTAAAATAAAACAGATACCAGATCAGGTAAGGCAGCTGATAAGCAAAGGGAAAAAGCTTCTGCAGAAGCCGGAACGGATGAAGCGGAAGGTGCAGCGTTTTCTCAGAAAAATCGAGAAGTATGAAGCAAAAGAGGTGCTTTTGGATTGCTGGGCGAAAGTGAAGCGTATGCTTGTTCACTTCCGGGTGCGCAGGGGACGCGGTTATCTTCGGTTCGGCACTGGGGATCCGGCGTTCACAGGAGAACTGGCGGGTGTTTTGTACCTGCTTCTTCCAACGAGCTGCGGCGAATTGCAGGTAGAGCCGCAGTTTACCGAATCCATGCTGGAGACGGAACTTGAGGTTCGCGGACACATTCGCCTGGTTCATCTGGTTCGTTTTGCATTATGGGCATTTTTTAATAAAAAGCTGCGCAGACTTATCCGCGCATTTCGTAAGTAAATGGGTACTATTCAGAACGGTTGGTATAAATGTTACAGGTCAGTCACTGTGCAGCGGCAGAGACCGTTACACTGGATTATAATCTGCATTACGGAGAAAAGGAGTTTTAGATATGGCTGAAAATTTTCAAAACACTGTCGCATCGCTGTTTAAAGGAATGGATAATTTTATCACAACGAAGACCGTAGTAGGAGACCCCATTACCGTGGGTGATACGATTATTCTTCCGCTGGTTGACGTCAGCTTTGGCGTGGCCGCGTCGGCGAAGTCTGAAGATAAAAAGAATGCGGGCGGCGGCGGAATGGGCGGCAAGATTTCCCCAAGTGCCGTACTCGTCATTTCAAATGGCACGACGAAGCTGGTCAATGTGAAAAATCAGGATGCCGTTACAAAAGTATTGGATATGGTTCCGGATATCGTGAATAAGTTCATGCCGGGGCAAAGAGGGGAAAAGGATTCAGATCCGGAGGTCGATGAGGCGATCCATACGGCATCGGAAGAAGAATCTACATTCTGAAGAAATGATACACGCAAAATGTGCTTTGACGTTACTGGTCACACCTGTAGTGGTTGAAATATCATGAATTGTTTAGGGGGTGACCTGTAACGCTGTGACGAGCCTGACAGCGAATGAAAATACGTGTATATTTTTCCGGGCGGCTGCATATAGTAAAGAAAGCACAGCATTTCCGGTGCGCAGAGACAGACTATGAGTCTGAAGTCGTACCTGGAGCTGCAGCAAATATGGAATTGATGCTTCTATGCGGAGACTGGCGGGGTATACTTTATTCTGGGTCGGGCTTGGGATGATTGTGGAGATGCTGATGGACAGCATTCTGATCAGTGTTCTTCTGATCCTGTTTTTACTATTGATGGGATATAATCTGTTTATGGGATAAAAACAGCAGACCAATCGGCCTGCTGTTCTAACCAGCTACGCTTTCCGTAACAGTTCTGTTCATGAACAATTACGCTCTCTCAACTTTACCGGATCTCAGACATCCAGTACATACATACATTCTCTTAGCAGAAGTTGCACCGGTTTTCACTTTGACCTTCTGGATGTTGGACTTCCAGATCTTATTACTCCTTCTGTGTGAATGACTCACCTGATTACCGAAATGTACGGATTTATCACAAATAGCACATCTTGCCATGACTGCACCTCCTTGCCTCAAATTAAGCCTCTGTCTGTAAGAAAAAGCTTTTCTTCTTCTAAGGCTCACAACAAATCACATTCTACCAGATACAGGAGGGTTTTGCAAGCATAAAATTAAAAATTAAAGAAAATTCAGTTGCAAATATCCGCTTTTCTGGTAGAATGTAGAGAGTATAGAAAGTATCATTGTCAGTCAGAAAGAGAATAGAGGAGGTTCCCGTCTATGAAGGGACGCATGAGTAACGAGCTTGGCTCGATTGTGATTGACCCGAATGTCATTGCCACCTATGCCGGCAGCGTCGCGGTCGAATGCTTTGGCATTGTCGGGATGGCTATCGTCAATGTGAAGGACGGTCTGGTGAGGCTTCTGAAGAGAGAAAGTCTGGAGCGCGGACTGAGTGTGAGAATTGAGGATAACAAGATTACGATTGATTTTCACGTGATTGTAGCCTATGGGGTGAGTATCTCAGCTGTTGCGGATAATCTGTTTGACAGCGTGAAATACCGCGTGGAGGAGTTCACCGGTATGGAGGTTGAGAAGATCTATATGTACGTCGAAGGCGTGCGTGTGATTGACTGATAGATGGAGGATCAATACAGTGAGTGCAAATACAATCAACGCAGAACTCTGCGCGAAAATGTTTCTGGCCGGAGCCAGATATCTTGAGTCGAAAAAAGAATGGATCAATGAACTCAATGTATTTCCGGTACCGGACGGTGACACGGGTACGAATATGACCCTTACCATCATGTCAGCGGTCAGGGAGGTATCTGCCCTGGACACTCTGACGATGGAATCCTTATCAAAAGCAGTCTCCTCCGGTTCTCTGCGCGGAGCAAGGGGAAATTCAGGCGTGATTCTCTCTCAGCTGCTGCGCGGATTTACGAAAGTGATCCGCACCGAAGAGGAGATCACGCCGGTCATCCTGACAGCTGCCTTTCAGAAGGCGGTAGAGACGGCCTATAAGGCAGTCATGAAGCCCAAGGAAGGCACGATCCTTACCGTTGCCAGAGGCGGAGCTGAGCGGGCGGCGGAGCTGATCGAGGAAAATCCGGATATTGACCTTGAAACCCTGATGAGCGAGATCCTGAAGCGCACAGAAGAGGTGCTGGATGAGACACCAGAGCTTCTGCCGGTGCTGAAGGAAGCTGGGGTCGTTGACTCTGGCGGTCAGGGGCTGGTACAGGTATTAAAGGGTGCTTTTGATGCCTATCGGGGGATTGAAATCCCGCTGGAAGAGGAAGTAGCTGCGGACGCAGGGAAAGCTGCAGGCAAGGACGTCACGGCGGCTTCAGGGGAAGCTTCGGAGATGAAGTCTGCTTATGTATATGATACCGGGTGTCAGATCATCCCGGAAAAGGAATTTACCGCAGATGCCAGTCTTGCGCTTCAGACATATCTGGAGGCGGTTGGTGATTCTGTATCGCTGTCCATGGAAGCCGGACGGGTAAACGTGCATGTCTGCACAAACGACCCGGGGCGTGTGCTGCAGAAAGCTTTGAAGCTGGGCGCACTGACGCAGATCCGGATTGAAAATACACAGATGGAAAAGAATGAGCCATCTTCTGTATCCGACGCAACGACCGCGGCGAAAAGCGGTGACAGCAGTGAGGCGCATTTGGAAGAAAAGAAGGACACTGCGGATCCGTTCGCGATTCCGGACATGCCGAAGCTGGTAGAATTGAAAGAGACCGGTTTTATTTCCGTCTCGATCGGAGATGGCATCGCTGATATTTTCCGGGATCTCGGAGTAGACTGCCTGATTGAGGGCGGCCAGACCATGAATCCGAGCACCGAGGATATGTTAAACGCGATTGATCAGGTAAACGCGAAAAATATTTTTATCCTGCCCAATAATAAAAATATCATCCTCGCAGCAAACCAGGCAAAATCTTTGACGAAAGACAAGAATATTTTCGTAATCCCGACGAAAACGGTACCGCAGGGCATTACCGCTGTGATCAATTATGTGCCGGAGAAGTCACCGGAGGAGAACGCGATGGTGATGGAACTGGAGATCGAGAATGTGCGCACCGGCCAGGTGACCTATGCAGTGCGGGATACACATATCGAAAATAAAGTGATCTCGGCAGGTGATATCATGGGAGTGGGAGATCACTCAATTCTCGCCGTCGGGAAAGATACGGAGCAGGTAGCGGAAGACACGATTGCTGAGATGATGACGGATGAGGCGGAGCTGATCAGTATTTACTACGGGGAAGATATGAAAAAGGAAGAAGCAGACGAGCTTGCTGATCGTATCGCGGAGCGCTATCCGGACTGCGATGTCGAACTGAATTATGGCGGGCAGCCGATCTACTATTATATTATATCCGTGGAATAACGCCGATCTGTTTGCGGATCGGAAAACCATCGCACAGCGGCAGAAATGAGCCGTACGCGATTTCAGTCTGGAGGAATCCATGAATCTCGAAGCTCCGCTTGATTCCCTGAAAGGAATCGGCGAAAAGACAAAGCATTTATTTGAAACAGCAGGCATCGAAACGGTTGGCGATCTGCTCACATATTATCCGCGGGCCTATGAGCGCTACGAGGAGCCTGCTTCTATACAGGATTTGCCGCAGGATGAAATTGTGACCATTCAGGGAATGCTGACCACTCCGATTGCCAATCGGTATTATGGGGGAAAGTGTATTTCCACCACAGCCTGCAGCGACGGAACCGGAGAAGTGCTGCTGACCTGGTACAATATGCCTTACCAGAAAAACTCCCTGCGCACGGGTGTAACGTACATTTTCCGCGGCAGAACAAAGAAAAAGGGAAAACGCCTGCTCATTGAGCAGGCGGCTGTTTTTCATGAGGAACAGTATGCGGTTCTGACGACTACACTGCAGCCCGTTTATTCACTCACAAAAGGCATGACGGTGCGGATGGTGCAGAAAGCAGTAAAACAGGTGCTTTCCTCTCTGCAGCCGTCCGTGCACACATCCGAAAACAGGGTTGCGCAAGACACAGCAGCTTTAAAGAATACAACCTATGCGGACTATCTGCCGGAAGAATTGAGAAATCGCTACCATCTCTGTCCCTGGGCGGAGGCGGTTTCTCAGATGCACTTTCCGGACAGCTTTGACTCGCTTCAGACGGCGCACCGCCGCCTGGCTTTTGACGAGTTTTTCTTTTTCCTGCTTCAGCTGCAGAACCTGCGGGAACACCGGGAGCAGGAAACACACTCCTTTCATATCCGTGCAAAGGGAGCAGCAGACCGACTGATCGCGTCGCTTTCCTACGAGCTCACCGGTGCACAGAAAAAGGTATGGGCGGATTTGCTGCGCGAGCTGCAGGGAGAAAAGGTGATGGTGCGGCTGATACAGGGCGACGTCGGCTCCGGCAAGACAATCCTGGCTGTGCTGGCGCTTTTGACGGTAGCTGAAAACGGCTATCAGGGGGCTCTGATGGCGCCGACGGAGGTACTGGCAGCGCAGCATTATGATTCTATCTGCCGACTTTTGGAACAGAGCGGACTTCCTTATAAGGCGCTGCTTCTGACCGGCTCTATGACGGCAAAACAGAAGCGGGAAGCATATGCGCAGATGGAATCCGGTGAAGCGTCCATCGTGATTGGCACGCATGCACTGATTCAGGAAAAAGCCGTCTATCACGCGCTGGCGCTAGTGATCACCGACGAACAGCACCGCTTTGGCGTGCGGCAGCGGGAAATGCTCGCACAGAAAGGAAGTACGCCGCATACCATTGTCATGAGCGCCACACCAATCCCGCGCACTCTGGCAGTTATTCTTTATGGAGACCTCGATATCTCTGTCCTCAATGAGATGCCGGCGAACCGGCTGCCGATCAAAAACTGTGTTGTCGGCCCCTCCTGGCGCCCAAAAGCCTGGGACTTTATAGAAAAACAGGTGCAGCTGGGGCACCAGGCCTATGTCATTTGTCCGATGGTAGAAGAGAGCGATCTGGTGGACGCCGAAAACGTCATGGAATACACAGAAACCATTCGCAAGGCGCTTCCCGCGGAGATTCATGTGGAATATCTGCATGGCCGCATGAAGCCGTTGGAAAAGAATGAGGTCATGGGGCGGTTTCTCCGCAATGAGATTCAGGTACTGGTCTCTACGACGGTAGTGGAAGTTGGGGTAAACGTGCCAAATGCAACCGTCATGCTGATAGAAAATGCGGATCGTTTTGGCCTGGCACAGCTGCATCAGCTGCGCGGGCGTGTCGGGCGCGGAGACGCACAGTCGTATTGTATTTTCCTGCACAGCGGCAAAAGCAGCGAAATAGCAGAACGTCTGGATATCCTGAACCACTCGAACGACGGCTTCGAGATTGCGGCAAAGGATCTGCAGCTGCGCGGCCCAGGGGAATTATTTGGCGTTCGCCAGAGCGGCCTGATGAATTTCCGCCTGGCGGACGTCTACATGGATGCAGATGTCCTGCAGCTGGCGAATGAAGCCGTGACGAAGATCATTGCCGAAGACCCGGAGCTATCCCTTCCGGAGCATCGGGAAATGAAAGCCATCTACCAGCGGCAGAAAAACCGCCAGAGCGGGCAGATCAGCCTGTAAATGTGTCTGTTTGCTCAGATTTGCACAATATTTTGAGTGCCAGGTTTTTCCTGCATCGTTGTTTTCCATGGAAAACAGAATATTTCTCTTTTAATTTTGGGAATATTTAGCCTTGTAATGTTTGAACAATTATTATATGATTGCGATGTACAGAGTTATATTTACAATAAGAGGAAACTTGACCGGGAAATTCTGATACAAAAGCAGTTATGATACGATTAATTTTTGGAGGAATGAAAAATGCCGAGAACAAAAAAGAGTTCTGAAGAGATTGTTGAGGAAGTATTAGAGACCGCAAAGAAAGCAAGCGCTACGGCGAAAAAGGCGACAAAGAAAGCCACCGAGGATGCGGTAGTTGCAGTAAAGGAAGCCACGAAAAAGGCAGATACGATGACCACAGAAGCCAAAAAGGCTGTTGCGAAAGCAACGAAAAAACCGCTGAAAGAAGAAGTATATCTTCAGTACGCCGGCAAAGAGATCAATAAGGATGAAGTGGTTAAACAGGTAAAAGAGATCTGGACCAAGGAAATGAAGAACAAGATCGGCGACATCGCGACGATTACCCTCTATCTGAAGCCGGAAGAGAACAAGGCTTACTATGTGATCAACGGGGAAGTATCCGGAAGCGTAGATCTGTAAAACGAGAGCAGCGGCAAGGTGTTCACAGGCTCTGTAAATGGCAGCTGCCGGCTGTAAATCAGGGATATGCTCCAGCAAAAAAGAAAGGCAGTTCGTGTAGGGAGATCACCTACAGTGGGCTGTCTTTTTATGATCAGAAAAGTCTTCCATTTTCTCTGCCAACAAAATAACTGATAAAAAGCACTCAAAACATCCCTGCCGCACAAAGCAAATGCGCACAGGGAACCAGGCACAACATAAAGCAGGCGCTGTGGCTTGCCGTTAACAGAAATCTCAGACATCATCCGATCGGATATTCAGTCTCCAGTCGAGATCGCCTCTCGCAAGCCCCAGAACCAGGGATTCCGCCGTCGCGATATTCGTCGCGATCGGGATATTATACTCATCGCAGCATCTGGAGATCGCGTAAATATCGGGGTCATTCGGGCTGGCCGTGATCGGATTATAAAAGAAGATCACCATGTCCATGCTGTTCCGTATGATCATATCCATGAACTGCTTGTCTCCGCCGACAGAGCCGGGCAGGAACTTGTATACTTTGAGATTCGTCACTTCTTCGATTCTTCGCCCGGTACCGCCTGTCGCGTACAGATGATGCCTGGAGAGGATGTATTTATAGGCAAGGCAAAAATTTTCGATCAGTGTTTTCTTGTTATTATGCGCAATAAATCCGATGTTCATCAAGATATCCACCTTTCTGATTTCCAAAAGTTTCCCCTATAACATAACTGTCTAGTCCATTATAGCAACTATTTCTGAAATTACAAGATTTTTTTGCATAATTTTAGCGAAAATATATAAAAAATATAAAATGCACATTTTTTTCGCGCACGAAAACCCGAAATGAAACAATTTCCAGTTTATATCTGTCCGGACTGCATATACTACAAGTGCAGCAGATAGCTGCGACATTACCATTGAAGATAAACAGATGAAAAACAAAGGAGGCGTTTATTATGTCTAATCGTTCAAGTAATACGACAGCTGTACCGGAAGCCAAGGGTGCGATGGATCGCTTTAAATTCGAGGTAGCGAATGAGCTTGGTGTGCCGCTTTCCGACGGTTACAACGGCAACCTGACTTCTAAACAGAACGGATCTGTAGGCGGTTATATGGTTAATAAAATGTCCCCAGAACAACCCGGTTTTTTCCTATCCGCACTATGATACAGGGAATCGAAGGCTTCCCCGCTTTTCAGGTGAAACCGGATATCCGCTGCCTGTTCCCCCTTTGGATACACAACGATCTTTTGTATTGTCTGGTCAACGACCATTTTTGTGATGTCTTCTGGAGTGATATTGGAATACTGTTTTACGCTTTCTTTTATCTGGTCAAGTCTCGCCCGCAGTTCTGAACTGGTTTCAGGCCGTGCCTGTAATTTTACCAGCTTGTCCTGCAGAGCTATCATCTGTTTTTTGAAATCCGCATTCCGTTCAATGAATTCCTCATCCGAAATTGCACCAGAAAGGTTAAAATCAAGCAGCTTGTCTCTTTTCATTTTGATCTGACTGATTTTATCTTCCAGTGAGTGTTGCTCCGATAACGTTTCTTCCTGTCGCTTGTCAGTCAGCTTCTCAAATAATTTCAGATATTCGTCAAGAACAGTGTCTATTGTATTACCTGACGAATTGAACAGATCCGCCAGCATCGATTTCAGTTCGCTTTCTGCTATACCAAAAGAGGAACAGCTTTCCGCGCCATTTTTGATCCGATAGCTGCATACCCATCGAGGATCCCATTTCTCACGGATGGTGCGCTGTTTCATCCAGTATGCTTCGCCGTCGTTGCCACAGTATATTTTTCCTGTAAAGGTATTGCCCCTTTTATAGGAAGTCCTGTGTGACTTGATCGCGTTTCCCCTTTCCTCCAGGCGCTTATTTGCTGCTTCCCATGTAGCCTCGTCGACAATAGCAGGGACAGTTTCTCCATTATCCTTATACATATGCCATTCTTCCTGAGGGAGGAACTCCTGCTTCTTTGTAAACATATCAACAATCTTTACCTTTCCTCCGACATAAAACCCTTTGTATTTGGGATTCCGGATGATGTTTTTAATTACATCCCGGCTGATCTTGGCTCCGTTGTGGTTCCGGTATCCCTTGTCGTACAGGAGTTTCTCAAGCTGTGGAGTGGAATAATTTTCGTAAGCATATTTCTGAAAAATCATTTTAACCATTTCTGCTTCGTCTGGGTTGATAACGAGTTTTCCCTTATCCTTATCATAACCGTAGAGCCGGGAATTACCAAGCACGACTCCTTTTTTGATTGCCTGGGCGTGACCAAATTTTACACGGCTGGAAAGCTTGCGAATTTCGTCCTGGGCCACTCCTGCCATGATCGTCAGCCGGAATTCACTGTCCTCATCAATCGTATTAATGTTGTCATTCTGAAACCACACACAGACCCCATAGGTGAGAAGCTGCCGGGTGTACTGGATACTGTCCAGTGTGTTTCGGGCGAAACGGGAGATCTCTTTCGTGAGCAGAAGATCATATTTCCCGATTTTTGCATCGTTAAGCAGTCTCTGAAACTCTTCCCGCTTTTCCGCATGCATACCTGATATGCCGTCGTCCACATAACCGCCCGCAAAAGTCCAAGCCTTGTTTGACTTTATGAGATCCTCAAAATAGCTTATCTGATTTTGGGTAGAATTTTTCTGCTCTTCTTTATCAGAGCTTACCCTCGCATAATAAGCTACCTTTAATTCCAGGTCATATATAGAGCGAGTTTTTAACTGCTGGCGGATTTGATAAATATTCATAGGTTCCCTCCATGATAGAAAAAAGGCTAACCAGGCTGGCTTTCATATCTGTATTGCTTAGTACTCAAGCCAGCCAGATCATAGATGTTTAACAGTTGTATTTTATCTATGCCGGATGTACCGGATAGTTTTTTCCTGCGCTTCTATCATTATACTACTTTGCGTTCTTGTTGTGAAGTGCTAGTATTTTCTGCCTTCATAGCGATAATCCCGACTTTCATTATATCGAATTCCTCTTCGGTAATCAGCTGCGAATCGCGAAGCCGCTGGTTCAGAATCAGTAATAATAACTTTTGGTTGTTCAAAAGTCCACCTCCATTCCAATTCTCTCCCAGTTCAGGAAAAAAATACCTTTCCAGGGGAAATTGCCATCTGCATTTATCTGCAAATGAAATAACAAGTTCCTTTCTCTGGTTTTAATATGTCTGATTTATCGCTTTTGGTTTAAAAATTAACTTTGTACGGAATTACTTTTCCACTGTCATCATCAGGGTAATGTTGGTTGGAACTTAATGTCGAAAAATAGAATGGCATCAATGTGCCATTATCCTTAATTGTCGGACTCCGGGGCAATACTGGAAGCAAATTGCTTTTGTGGAATTGGGGAGGAAGTTATTTATGATCTGAGAGACAGGAAATATTGAGGAAGTTGCTGTCCTTGTCTGTATTGAATATAAGATCGAAGATGGAGTTGCGGTAAGGATCGGTTAATATCAGGATTGAAAAGCTGTCCACGGTTTTGTGAGCAACTTTTTCATATGATGAAAATACATCTATTAGACTGTGTTCCAGTGATCAGGTTTCAGTTAATTGTGAGGACTGGAACTAGGAGAGAATCTGAGGATTCTCCAGCAAGACAAAATATTGCTGCATAAAATGCGTAAACTTTTACGTATATTTGATAAAGAGGATTTAGACTTAATACATTTCTGTAA
>Ga0192275_1121_pt1 | contig 10958 bp, 9 predicted proteins | sample Koala_Koa24_H3_FD_131265 | JGI IMG/M metagenome (GOLD analysis project Ga0192275, IMG submission 131265) | Enriched cells from koala feces incubated with labeled cellulose particles, San Francisco Zoo, California, United States - Koala_Koa2-4_H3 ...
ACGCGCGAGCAACGGCGGAAACGCCGATGCTCGAATAAGATGCACAGGCGCACAAGGAAATGAAAGGAGGTTGCAGGATGCACGGAATTTCTTTGGATTCTTTTGATCAGTTGGCTTTTCCATCCCTGGATGATTGGGAAGAAGATATTTTTGCAGATTATAGTGGTTCTGACAGGAAAGAAGGACTGATCAGTCCAAAAGGAGAGAGGTACCTTGTGAAGTACTCTGAGCAGCATACCCGGATGAATGATTTAGATACAAGCTATGTAAATAATGTTTTGTCTGAGTATTTATCCAGTCATATCCTTGCTATTGTTGGATTTGATACACATGAAACATTTCTGGCTACCAGGAACCAGGAGCTTTTAGTAGCTTGCAAAAATTTCACTAGTGATTCGGAGCGTTTGATTGAGTTTGGACGTTACTTGAGAAAATATTACGACAGTGACGATGTTGGGCGAGTGCCGGAGTATTCTCAGCTGGAGTATGTCATTTCAAAGGATACCATGCTAAAGCAGAAAAAGGATGAATTTTTGGATACCTATTGGCGTAGATTTATTGGCGACGCTCTGATCGGAAACTTTGACAGACATATGGGTAACTGGGGATATTTGGTTAGCAGGGACGGAGGAATAAAAGTATCCCCTATCTATGACAACGGCAGTACTCTTTTCCCGGCTCTGGCTGCACATGGAATGGAGCAGGTCCTTTCGGATGAAAAGGAAATTATGAAGAGGGCTTTTCTTTTTCCAAAGGCAGCACTTGCAATGAACCAGGTAAAATTAAGCTATTATGATCTGCTGCATTCCGGATATAGTGAGAGAATCACTGAGGCTGTGATTACCGTTGTCCCTGTGATACTTGAAAAAATGTCTGAAATTAAGGCTTTTATCGACGCACAGGATTTTCTCGTAGACATTCGTAAGTGTTTTTATAAGAAAATCCTCGAAGTCAGAGCAGAGTATCTGCTAAAGTCTGCTTATGAAAGATGCGTGAGAGGAAATTTTGATCAGGAAGCTTTCGAAAGAATGGAACAAAAGAAAGCTTACAGTGAGGAAACCTTTGAAAGATATTATGAAGCTTACAAAAATTCAACAGGCATTTTCTCTCGCTGAAAAGTTGCAATTGCGGTCGGGCATATTTGATGATATACTCAGGAAAAAGGACAACGGCAGAGGCTGTTTCTGGAAAATACAGGAGGACTAAAAGATGAAGTATCAGGGCATTATTTTTGATCTTGACGGTGTGATTTGCTTCACGGACAAGTATCATTACCAGGCATGGAAAGCGCTGGCGGATGAGATCGGCGTGTATTTTGACGAGACGATCAATAATCGTCTCCGTGGTGTGAGCCGCATGGCAAGCCTGGATATTATTCTGGAAAGAAGTGAGAAAGAGTATACGCAGGAAGAGAAAGAGCAGATGGCGGCGAAGAAAAATGAGATGTACCGCGGCCTGCTGGAGCAGATGTCGCCTGCGGACTTAAGCATGGAAGTAAAGGAGACGTTGGACGCGCTGCGGGCGACCGGCGCGAAGCTGGCGATTGGCTCCTCCAGTAAAAACGCGAAGCTGATCCTGAACCGGATCGGGCTGGGCGATTATTTTGATGCGATCAGCGATGGTACCAATATCACACACTCCAAGCCGCATCCGGAGGTGTTCTTAAAAGGAGCTGAATTCCTTGGTCTGGAGCCGAAGGACTGTCTTGTCGTGGAAGACGCGCTGGCGGGCATTGACGCTGCCGTAGCCGGTGGCTTTGACGGCGCCGGATTGGGTGAGGCCGCTACCCATGAGAAGGTGACCTGGCCGCTGAAAACCTTTGCGGATCTGAAGCAGATTCAGGGGGAATGACATAGTTTCATGAGAGAAGAGGGACTGTGAAATACAGCCCCTCTTTGCAGTTTTTGTCGAAGGGCAGAAAGTGTCACGTTACAGGTCACACCACAGCTAAATCTGCCTTATTTCAACCACTACAAGTGTGACCAGTAACAATGTCATCTCTCTGACAAGAACGATCATGTGCCGCTGCGCAATTCTCTTTCACACAGATGCAGCATTTTCGTTTTCATTTCTTCAATGTCCAGCACACCGTAAGCAAATCCTTTTTTCACCAGCACCTCCGGCAGATATTCATCATATTTGTCAAAGATAGGTACTTCTTTGGGGTAGACCAGACTCATCGGGTCAATGGGCTGATTCAGCTCTTCCCGGAGAATCATCCAGAATTCCCGTTCGGAGACGGTCATGACAAACTGGATGAAATAGGGGCGGGAGGAATCGACTCCTTTTATGCCCAGGCGTTTGCCGCAGGTAAGCTTCAGAAAACGTTCCAGAGCCAGGAAGGCATAGGTGCCAAGCCAGGGAAACAAGGCGTACATACTGCCGCCAAGGCAGATCAGCGATCGTTCGTCAAGCCCGGCGTTTTTGGCGGAGGTTCGGGCGGCGGCGAGTCTTATTCTGGCATTTTTCATCAGGTAAGGATAGGATTTTTCTTCACAGAGGACGCCCAGCATCCGCTCCAGAATCCGGGTATGGATGTCTCCAGGTACCTCGCCGAAGTAGGCGGGGACTTTGCCCTTGATGAGCTCACAGTAAACCATGTGCCGCTTGTGGTCGACCTCATCCACCAGCCAGACGTGACCGGCGATGGCGATTTTTTCTCCCGCGGGAGGCGGCTTTACGATGGTGCCGAGCTCTTCTGAACCGGCGCGGACCGTGTACTCCTCATTTTCCTGAAAAACCGCGTAAAATTTAAAATTATTGACGACACGTTCTCCGGCCAGACCAACGATCAGGCCGCCTGCTTCGGTTCGCTCGATGTGTCCGGTTTCCAGCAGGTGCCGCAGAAGAATTCGAAAATCCTCCTGCGTGATTTTGCGGAAGTAGCGAAGCGTCAGAACACGGGAGGCCAGCTCGGCCGGGGTCATCTCGCCGCAGGAGGCGAGAGTACTCATGGTCTGGTGGTAGAGAAGACTGTAGGGCAGGGCGTCCATTTTCGGCGGTTCCACCCAGCGCTCTTCGAGATAGAGCTGCACCAGGGCGATTCCCTGGATCAGCTTCCAGGGAATGGTGGCCGGCAGGAGCGCCCGTGCTTCCGGCGGTTCTTCGCGCATGACAAACCACATTTCCGGGGGCAGATCCCGCCGGCCGGTCCGTCCCATGCGCTGCAGGAAGGAGGATACGGTATAGGGCGCGTCAATCTGAAACGCCCGCTCCAGTCTGCCGATGTCGATGCCCAGCTCCAGCGTAGCCGTAGTCACTGTGGTCTGGAATTGTTCTTCGTCTTTCATGACAGCCTCCGCTGTCTGCCGGTAGGATTCTGACAGGTTGCCATGGTGAATGAGAAAACGGTCCGGTTCGTTTTTTGCCTCGCAATACTGGCGGAGCGTTGTGGTGACGGCCTCGCATTCTTCTCTGGAATTGACGAATATCAGACATTTTTTGCCTCTGGTATGCTCAAAAATGTAGCCGATGCCGGGATCGGCTTCCTTTGGCGCGATGTCCGTTCTGGGAGAAAGGGCGTCTTCGGGTTCGATGGGCGTTTCGGATGAGTCTTCTTTTTTTTGGTCGTTTCCCGAGGAGGCTTTCTCTGGCACCTGATTATGAATTTTCGTGGGTGCTCCGGGATTGGTCGGAGGGAAGGTGTAAAAATGCTCCATGGACAGCCGCCATTTGATACCGCCCTGGGGCAGCTTTGGAATGATGGTTTTCCGTCCGGTACCCGCCGACAGAAAGGCGCCCGCTTCTTTGGGGTCGCCGATGGTGGCGGAGAGGCCGATTCGCCGGGGATTCACACCCGCCTGACGGCAGAGACGTTCGAGCAGGCACAGTGTCTGGCCGCCGCGGTCGCCGCGCATCAGGGAATGGATTTCATCGATCACGATGAAGCGCAGGTCGCCAAAGAGCTTTGTGATGGCGGAATGCTTGTGCAGGAGCATCGCTTCCAGGCTTTCCGGTGTGATCTGCAAAATGCCGGACGGGTGCTTCATCATTTTATTTTTGTGAGACTGCGACACATCTCCATGCCAGTGCCAGACCGGAATATTGGCTTCCTGGCACAGGTCGTTGAGGCGGGAAAACTGATCGTTGATCAGCGCTTTCAGCGGTCCGATGTAGATCGCGCCTACAGAAGAAGGCATATCCTCCGTAAACAATGTCAGAATCGGAAAAAAGGCCGCTTCTGTTTTGCCGGAGGCCGTGGAGGCAGAGAGCAGCAGGTTTTCATCTGTATTGAAAATCACATCGGCTGCGGCTGCCTGGACCGCGCGGAGGGATTCCCAGCCATTCTGGTAGATATAATCCTGGATAAAGGGTGCGTAACGGTCAAAGGTGTTCATGTTTTTCTACCTGTTGTTTCGTTGGAGATTGTGTTAGTTTTGGGCAGAGCAAGCCCTGTCCTGTGGGTTCCGTTTCCTGTACCTATTCGGTTCGTATGCTCTGTCTGGCTTAGCCACGATTCGAAACTGCCTGGGGCATTATAGTTCAAATTCCGCAAATTCGCCCAGATCCTCCGCCGCCTGTTCCTCCAGCGGTGTCTTTGCGTAAGAGAAATCCTCCGACCCCATGAGGGCGGCGACCTCCAGGGCTGGATTCTGATAGAGGAGATCCATCAGCTCAATGAAGTCCCGGATGATTTCTCTGGGCGTAATATGACTGTCGGCACCCACACGGCTGTACTCGATCTGAATAAAGGTAATGAGATCCTGCTGCGTCAGCCGCTGCTCGTAGTCAAAAAGCTGTGCATGGATCGCGGCGAGCTTTTCCACCAGGATCAGCATTTCCTCATTGGTCAAAGGAGAAAGCTTAATCACCGGCGCTAAAAGATCCCGGGTATCCTCACTGGCAAACCGCCCTTCGGTCAGCCGGGAGCGCAGAGCCTCGTAGCTGTAGACGCCTCTTCTGGTATCCTCGATACACTGCGGCGTTCCGCAGAGAATGATGCCGAGATAGCGGGCCTTTCCCTGCAGCGTGTCATTGTACATGGTGAGAATTTTCTCATAATTGTACTGCCGGGTGATGCTGTTGGGAATTTTATAGATATTCACCAGCTCATCAATGAGCACCAGTATTCCCGCATAGCCCGCGCCCTTTAGGAAGGTCGCGAAAATCTTGATATATTCGTACCAGTCGTCATCCGTGATGATGACGTTGACGCCCAGATCCTGCCGGGCTTCCGTTTTGGTCGCATACTCTCCGCGGAACCAGCGGATGACTTTGGCCTTAGTATCATCCTCACCGTTTACGTATGCCTGATAGTAGAGAGTCAGCAGCCGGGCAAAGTCATATCCGTGTACCATGCCGTTCAGGTCGTTAATAACAGTGAATATTTTCTGGCGCACCAGAGTGGAGAATTCCGGATTATCATAAGACAGCCCAGTGTCCGCAGCCACAGCGCTTTCCACACTGCTGATCCAGCGATCCAGAACCAGCGGCAGCGCGCCGCCTTCCGGCCGGGTCTTGACCGACATATTCTGCACCAGCTCTTTATAGGTGGCAAGCCCCTGCCCCCTGGTGCCCTGCAGACGGCGCTCGGGTGAGAGATCGGCGTCTACCACCACAAAATTTCGATCCATACAATAATTGCGGATGGTCTGCAGCAGAAAGCTTTTGCCGCTCCCATATTTGCCGGAAATAAAACGGAACGCCGCCCCGCCGTCGGCGATGATCTCTACGTCGTGGAGAAGGGCATTGATCTCCGCTTCCCGTCCAACCGTAATATAGGGTAAACCGATGCGCGGCACCACCCCGCCCTTCAGGGCGTTGATGAGTGTACTCGCAATTCGTTTTGGTATCTTCAACTTGGTATCATTCCTTTCAGATCGTCAAGATAATCTTCTACAATAACCGGTGTATCGCCGTCAAACTCAATCACAGTATCCGCAAATGTATCGTACAGCTTCTCATTCACAGATTCCGCCAGAATCGAAGCCATATGGTGTGTCTCAGACAGAAAACCTGGCAGATCCCCGCCATAGAGAAGGAGCTGTATGAAGCGCAGCTCATCGTCCGAGAGAGGAAGGGTTTCCTTGCTGTACTCAGATTCTATATGCGATTCTGTTTTGGCACTTTCTCTTGTTTCTTTTGGCGGATCGTCTTTTTCATAGGATGGAGAATCCATATACCGCTCCTCCTCCGTCATCAGCTTTTGCCCGATGGCCTCAGAGCTTCTGCGGATATCGCCTAACATGCTCAGGTCAAACTCAATTCTGGGCCGGGCAGTTTTCTTCTGATCCGCAATCGCTTCGCGAATGAATTTTTCCATGGTTTTGGTCTCATCCCCGAATTTCAGCGAAGGATGAATCCCTCGATCCTCACGGAACAGGCGGTCAACTGCGCGGACAAATACCCCCAATTCCTGGTTCCGCAGAGGCGGCATACAGTAGCGCCAGCTGCTCCAGCGATTTTGATCGCAGCGATAGCACTGCAGCGAACCGAGGCTGTACTCGTAATGCTCCCGCTGTCCGCGATCATAGAATACGGCATGCTGAAAAGGCGTATAGCGGATTTCCACCGAACCGGCACCATATAATTTTTCTGTCCAGGTTTTCTGGTAGCGCTTTTGGTAATATTCGTTCAGCCTTCGGTATGCGGCTGTGATGACCTGCTTTAGTTCTTCCGGGTATTGTTTAAACGCTTTGGAGCCTTCCAGATGGTATTTGGAAAGCCTCAGGATGACCGGAAACAATTCCTCATCGCTGACCGAGTCATAATGCAGCAGCGTATACAAATCCTCATCAGAATCGAGAAGCGTATATGCTCGGATTTTCTCTGCGGGCTGATTATAATAGACAGCATAATCCACGATCCACTGCTCGGTATATCCCCGGATATCCGGATCCAGACTGCGGTACTGCTCATAGAACCAGATCAGATTTTCCAGTCCTTCCTCCGCAGTGGCCGCGCCGATCTGATGCAGAAGCTCGTAGATATAGAGGTAAGCATAGGTCAGGAACGTTTTTTCAAGCTGTCCGTGGCGCAGCCGGGTGCGCCAGGTAAAATATCCCCGCAGTTCCTCCGTAGACAGACTCTGGTAGGTCGGAAAATAATGGCGCACCTCCCGGTCATAGGGGCAGTCGTCCTCAAACGCTTCCATATATCTGGCCTGAAGATAAAAAATCTTTGCTTCGTAATTCCGGGAAAACGGAGAACCGAAAGCCAGAGAACGCATCAGTCGGTATTCCTTCGGAGGCAGATTCTTTGCTCGCTCCGGGGAAAGGCGGATGGGCTCATCCTTGTAAGAAAATCCATCCTGTGTATAGTCGAAGCGATCTTCTCCAGGGGCGGAGTCGCCCAAAGTCGACAGGTTACCATATCGTTCGTTGGATTTTATCCGGAAATCGTCCATACTGCCTCCTTCCCCATTTTTTCTGATTCGATGCGAACACATGTACTTTTACTGTAGTATAAGCGGGAAATGGTAAAAAGGCAAGAACGAAATGAGAATTTACGTCCTTATGGTAAAAATAGAACCGGCTATTTTGCGAGCCGGTTCAGGTACAGAACAATCGCATTCTCGTTTTTAGGATCAGATATTACTGCGTGGTTTTTTCGTAAATCCCACCCGATAAAACCACACGGACAGCATGGTTCCGATCGTCCATCCGACCGGCCACGCGCACCAGATTCCGGTCGCCCCGAGGCTGGTCTTTGAAAGAAGAATGGCGAGGGAGACACGGAGAATCAGGTCGGTAAAGGTGGAAATCATGAAGCGTGTCATCATACTGGCGCCTTTCAGGATTCCGTCTGCGACAAGCTTTACGGAGACGATAAAATAGAACGGCGAGAGAATCCGCAGATAGGTCATTCCGGTCTGCAGCGCGGTTTCTGTCGGTTCATCCAGAAACAGGTACAGCAGGTATTTGCCGAATACAAAATACAGGAGTGCCAGGGGGATGCTGATCAGCCAGACCATCTTTACGCCTGCCCGGAAGCCGTCTTTCACGCGGGGGCGTTTCCCGGCGCCGATGTTCTGCGCGGTATAGTTGGAGATGCCGTTCCCCAGCGTGGTAAAGGAGGTAATGACCAGGTTATTCAGCTTTACGGCAGCTGAGTATCCGGCCATCACGCCAGTGCCAAAGCTGTTGATAACACTCTGAATCATGATATTTCCGACTGAGATGAAGCTCTGCTGCAGGATGCTGGGAACTGCAATGACGGTGATCCGTTTCAGAAGGCGCACGGAAAAAAGCGGTGCCTTTTCCGCTCCGGGAATGCTTTTCATGCGTTTGGCGACGACAAGAACCGCCAGTACGCAGCTGACACCCTGGCAGAGGAAGGTCGCCCAGGCGACTCCGGCGACGCCCATCTGGAAGACTGTGACAAAAAAGATATCTACGGCAATATTAGAGGTCGAGGATGCCGCCAGAAAAATGAACGGAGTCTTCGAATCGCCGAGCGCGGAAAAAATACCGGTTGAAATATTGTAAAAGAAGACGAACGGCAGACCCCAGATATAAATATTCAGATAAATTCTGGAATCCGTGAGTACTTCGTCTGGCGTCTGAATCAGGCGGAGCAGGGCGTTGCAGCCCGCGAGGCCAATGATCATTAAAAGAATGCAGAGAACTGCGCTGGCAATCCAGGCGGTGGACACCGCGGTTTTCATATTTTTATAATCATGCGCCCGAACAGCTGCGAGACGATGACCGAACAGCCCATGTTGAAGCCAAAGGCAAAGGCAATAAAAATCAGCGTGACTTCATAGCTGTTTCCAACTGCTGCCAATGCGTTTTCCCCGATGAATTTTCCGGCTACGAGGCTGTCGGCGATGTTGTAAAGCTGCTGAAAAATGATGCTGCCAAACAGAGGCAGACAGAATTGCCAGAGAACTTTTCCTGGGTCTCCTACTGTGAGGTCCCGGTTTCGATTATTTCCCGGATTTTTATTCATAAAACAATACTCCCTTCTTGAAAATCACACCGTTCCCCATTATAATCAGCTCAGAATCATATTTCAAATATATAAAGAAAATAATAATTATTCCAAAATGACATAATTGGAGAGTACAGAGATGGATATTTCCTATGACTATTACAAGGCTTTTTATTATGTAGCGAAATACGGGAACATTTCGAAAGCTGCTGACGTTATGGAGAAAGGACAGCCGAATGTGACAAAGGTCATCAACAAGCTTGAGGAACAGCTCGGCTGTAAGCTGTTTGTGCGTTCTCCGAGGGGAACCAGGCTGACGCCGGAAGGGGAAAAACTGTATGCGCATGTGGAGGTGGCCGTAGAGCATCTTCAGGCGGGGGAACAGGAGATTGCCTCAGACCGGAGCCTGCACAGCGGCATGGTAGCCATCGCGGCCAGCAAGATTGCGCTGCGCTGCCATATGTTACCGGTGCTGGAGCAGTACCGTCTTCTATATCCGAATGTGCGGATTCGGTTGGCCAATTTTACGATTTATCAGGCAATCGAAGCCGTAAAAAACAGCCTCGCGGATTTTGCTGTCGTGACCGCACCGGCGCCGGACGCCGTCCCGAAGTCGTTGAAAATGCGGGAGATTTCCCATATTCAGGAAATATTTGTCTGCGGGGAAACCTTTCGTTTCCTGCGGCAAAAGACAATTACCTATGCGGAGCTGATGGAGCTTCCGCTAATCTGTCTGAACGCACAGACCTATACCTATCAGTTTCTGACTCGTTTTTTTGAAGCGCAGGGAGTGACACTCAGACCGGATATTGAGGTTACCACAGCGGATCAGATTTTGCCGTTGGTGAAAAGCAACCTCGGGATCGGCATTGTGCCGGAAGCATTTGTGGAGGAGCCTTCCGGCATCTATCGGCTCACCATGGAAAAGCCGCTCCCGCAGCGGGCAATTTGCCTCATTAAGCGCATCGACAGTCCGCTCAGCGTCGCCGCGAGAGAACTGGAGCGGATGCTGATTGGATGAAAACCGTGATTGTTGCTTGGCGGTAATATTGCAGAAGCTGTGAAAATCAGGGATTACATACACTGCATGCTGTATACCCACCTTTGATTGCAGCAGATCGGTCGATTTCGATCTGGCTATCTTTTAAATACTTACAGCCAAGACGGTGATATTTTGAACCGGTTTCTGTGATGTATACGGTCGAGCCGGAAGATGTCGAACCAGAGGATTCTGCTCCGGATGACGTCGAGCCGGAAGAAGCAGACGCAGTTTTTGTTACCGTAACAACGCACTGGTATTCCTTTCCTAAAACTGTGGCCGTGATGGTCGCGGTTCCTGCTTTCTTCGCTGTAATCTTACCATTTTTGTTTACGGAAGCAATTTTTTTGCTGGAGGATGCCCAGGTTACGGTCTCTGTAGTTCCGCTGATCTTTAGCTTCTGTGTATCTCCGACGGTCAGGGAAAGGCTCGTGGCACTGATTGCGGGAGTCACTACCGTGATTTTGCACTTGTACTTTTCTCCGTTGACGGAAGCCGTCATGGTCGCAGATCCCTTTTTCTTCGCCGTGCCCTTGCCGCTTGCACTTACTTTTGCAACCGATTTTTTACTGCTTTTCCAGGTGACCGTGTCGCTGGTTCCGGTTATGTCCAGTTGTAGTGTCTGCCCTTTGATTAGTGTAGAAGAGGTCTCGCTGATTTCTACAGTGGCAGCCTGAACACTTGTGGTGATTTCCGGCAGGATGGTGCTGCATGGAGATACCGCGAGAACGAGGGCCAGCAGCAGGACGCTGATGCGTTGCTTGATAGATTTCATACTTTTATTCCCCTTTTCTTTTGTAATTGCTTTCCTGGTTTCAGACCCGTCAGGAGTTCTTCCAAAGCCGGATGGTCTGCAAAACTTTTTCCTTTGTATCGGTATCCATCTGTGAGAGCTCGTTCATAATTTCACGGTCGAGCGCCACAGGCTTGTATTCCGAATCTATTTCTCCAATCAGCGTATCCAGTGAAATGCCCATCAGTTTCGCATAATAGATTAAAATGCGCAGGGACATTGCTGAGCGGTTGTTTTCCACGTTGCTGATGTAGC
>Ga0192275_1127_pt1 | contig 10671 bp, 14 predicted proteins | sample Koala_Koa24_H3_FD_131265 | JGI IMG/M metagenome (GOLD analysis project Ga0192275, IMG submission 131265) | Enriched cells from koala feces incubated with labeled cellulose particles, San Francisco Zoo, California, United States - Koala_Koa2-4_H3 ...
TTTATGAAAAATGTAAAGCGGGGAAACTATACAGACAAAAGAATCACAGCTTTAAGGTCTTAACGCTTTCTGAAGAAGAAAGTAAATGGGATGAGTGGGTGATTATTCGCTTCTATCCGAATCAGCATAACTTACGGAAAAGGAATCAAATAGTTGAGCACCCATATGGAACTGTAAAACGGTGGCATGGTGTCTCATATTTGCTGACTAAAGGTAAAGTTAAAGTGGCAGCAGAGATGGGGTTGTCTTTTCTCGCCTATAATTTCCGAAGGGTGATGAATATCCTCGGAACAAAGAAATTTATTGAGATTGTAAACGCCTGATGAGGGCGTTTTTTATGCCTTGGAACGATTTACGGACGGAGATGCTCGAAATACTGATTAAAAATCCTGTTTGTGTAATATCAACAGTATTTAAGCCGATATTTCTACGATATTTTTCTCGGATTTTCGGACACTCTCCAAGTCATTTCTCGTTAAGAAACCTTGGATTTTACAAGGTTCTCGGCATCGGCAAGCATCAGCCGTTTCAGCTTCTCTGCAGCCGTTTCCTTTGCCGTGTCGCTGACGGCGTTCTCCACGATGCAGATGGTCTGTTCCTTGCGTATGGCTGTTATCCTGATTGGTTTCTCCTTCATAATCTCCCTCCTCCGTAGGGCGGGGCAAAATCCCTGAAAGGCTCCTGCGGAACACCGGCGGCCCCTCAAACGCACAAAATCGCAAAAGTTTTGAGGGGAATAGACCCCCTGCCGAAAGTGAGGTGTTGAAAATGGGACAGCGAGGACCAAATCCAGGCAGCGGCGGCAGGCCGAAAAAGCAATCGCAGATAAAATCGCTGACGGAAATACAGGACACAGGCCACTGACGGTCATCGACTTCGGTGACAGCGCCGCTGACCTGGAAGGTCAGGCAATGCCGAAGCCGTCCGAGTTCCTGTCCGCTCCCCAGAAGGATGGCTCCACGCTCTGCGCTGCGGAAATATATGAAACCACATGGCAGTGGCTCTCGGAGCGCGGCTGTGCGGCGCTTGTCTCTCCGCAGCTCATCAAGCGCTTTGCCATGGCGAGCGCCCGCTGGAGACAGTGTGAAAGCATCACCAGCCAGCTCGGATTTTTAGCGAAGCACCCCACCACAGGTGCAGCGATCCAGTCCCCCTACGTGGCGATTGCGGATAAGTATATGACGCAGGCAAACCGCCTGGGGTCGGAAATATATCAAATTGTCCGGGAGAACTGTACCGGCGAATACACAGGAGCCAGCCCCCAGGATGATGTGATGGAACGGCTGCTCCGGGCGAGAAAGGAGTATTAAAAATGGCAACGAACAGTGGAAAAATTCATGGAATGTCTCCGTTTAACGGCAATTTTTACGACGCAGACGGGAGCATCCGCAACATTGCGGAGCTGGCGGGAACTGGAACCGCCGGGCAGGCCCCCACGGTGACGGTGGGCACGACAACAACCGGAAATGCCGGGACAGAGGCATCAGTTGTAAACAGCGGCACCGAGACAGACCTTGTCTTGGATTTCGTGATTCCGCGCGGCGAGAAAGGCGAGCAGGGCGGCTCTGTTACAGCCATTTCGCTCTCATTGGACGCAGATGGGCACGTAACCGGCGGCACAGCCACGCTATCCGATGGGGGAACGGTCAGCATCACGGTGACGGAGGCTGCTGAGTGATAGAAAAAGTGAATCCGAGCCACCCGGATAAGGTGGCGGACAGGATTGCAGGAGCAATCGTCGACCTGGCATACGCTGCGGAGGAGAATCCAAAAATTGCTGTGGAGGTTCTGCTCGGACATGGTGTGTGCCATGTAATTATTGAAACAACTGCTGTTCTGGATAAAGAGGACATTGCCGAGACGGTTTGCCGGATTGCAGGGGAAGCCCTGCTCGACCTGCGCATTGTGCCGCAAGACAGACATCTGGCTCAGAACCGGTCGGGCGGCATCCGCTGCGGTGACAACGGCATCTTCAAAGGCGTGCCGCTGACTGCAGAGCAGAAAATACTCTCCCAGTTCGCCCGAAAAATGTATACCACCCACCCATTTGACGGAAAGTACATTCTGGATGGCGAACGGCTCATCATCTGCCAGAGTAATGCCTCATCCGAAGAACTGCGGAAATTGTATCCCAACGCCGTGGTCAATCCCCTGGGTGATTGGACAGGCGGCACGGACGTGGATACCGGTGCCACAAACCGTAAGCTCGGTTCTGATATGGCGGACTCCGCCACTGGCGGTGGTCTGCACGGGAAAGACCTATCCAAAGCCGACGTAAGTGTAAATATACACGCTTTCCTGAAAGCACAAAAATTGTCGAAACCTGTCGAACTGTGCTGTGCCATCGGTGATGATACCGTGGATGGGCTGCCCTACTCCGAGATTGTGGAGGAGGCTCGTGAATACATCCGCTCGGTAGGCGGATTTGAGAAATTTGCGGAATGGGGGCTGTACTGATATGCGTTCCCATAGTGAAGAAGCACTGGCTTTTATAGAGACCGAGCTCAAGAAGCGTGGTATCGATGATTATCGTTTTTGTGTCGAAAATGACTGTTATGTCTGCGACCGATTTGGAAATTTCTATGCTGTGTGCAGACAGCAGTATTCCAAAATTGGAAATCTAATAGAGAAATATGAGGTGCATCGGATAACAGGTTCAATAGATAAGTACGGCTATATTACTTATCGAATGACGATTGATGGCATCAAGAAACACGTAAAAGCTCATCGAGTGATGTTAAATGCGTGGATTGGAGAAAAGCCGGATATGTCGGTTAATCACAAAGACGGCAATAAGAAAAATAATGCACTGGAGAATTTAGAGTGGTGTACGGTTGCAGGAAACAATGCCCACGCAATTGAGACCGGGCTTTTTGACCCGCATAATCAAAAAAGACATCTCAGGAAAATTCCATCCGTTGATTGGATGACTCTGTATGTTTTGTATAAGCACTGTGGGTATTCACTGAGCGAGTTGGGGAGAATGAACGGTTGCTCCCACGATACTGTAAAAAGGTTGTAGAAAAAATCGGTAGGACGCTCCCGAAGGAGGCCATTCATGAACAATAAACAAACACAATATTATTTGGCAGACATAAATGACCTAATTCCGTATATCAATAATGCTCGTACACATGATGATAAACAGGTAGCGCAGATAGCTGCTTCTATTAAAGAATTCGGCTTTTTAGCTCCTGTCATCATATCAAGTGATAACAGTATTCTGTGTGGCCATGGTAGATATTATGCGGCACAGAAGCTGGGATTAAAAAAAATCCCCTGTATCAAAGAAGAGTACCTCACTGAATCTCAGCGGAAAGCGTATATAATTGCAGATAATAAACTATCCCTCAATGCAGGCTGGGACGAAGAACTGCTGCGTGTTGAGATTGAAGTCCTGCAGGGCGAGGACTTCGATGTCTCCCTGACCGGCTTTGACGAAAAGGAAATCGCCGCCCTCTTTGATGACGGCGGCAAGGCCAAAGAGGATGATTTTGATGTCGATGCGGAACTGAAAAAGCCAGCTTTCTCAAAGGCAGGAGACATCTGGACGCTGGGCAGGCACAGGCTTGTCTGCGGTGATTCGACAAATCCCGACACCTTTGCCGCTCTGATGGGCGGCATCAAAGCAAACCTTGTGATTACGGACCCACCGTACAACGTCAACTATGAGGGTACGGCGGGGAAACTAAAAAATGACAACATGGCGGATACGGCCTTCTATGAGTTCCTGCTCTCGGCGTTTAAAAATACCGAAGCAGTCATGGCGGAGGATGCGTCCATCTATGTTTTCCACGCCGACACCGAGGGGCTGAATTTCAGGCGGGCCTTTGTGGATGCCGGCTTTTATTTGTCCGGCTGCTGTATCTGGAAGAAGGAGTCCCTGGTGCTAGGGCGCTCCCCATACCAGTGGCAGCATGAGCCTGTTCTGTACGGCTGGAAGAAGAAAGGCAAGCACCAGTGGTACACGGGCAGGAAGGAAACGACCATCTGGGAGTTCGACAAGCCGAAGAAAAGCGGCGACCACCCCACGATGAAGCCGATCCCCCTGCTCGCCTATCCCATCACCAATTCCTCCATGAGCAATTCCGTGGTGCTGGACCCCTTCGGTGGTTCCGGCTCTACGCTCATTGCCTGTGAGCAGACCGACCGCATCTGTTACACCATCGAGCTGGACGAGAAGTTCTGCGATGTCGTCGTAAACCGCTATGTGGAGCAGGTCGGCTCGGCAGACGGTGTGTCTGTGGAGCGTAATGGGCAGACGCTACAATATGTGGAGGCGGTTGCGGATGGATAAACTGACGCTTGGTAGTCTTTTTGACGGGAGTGGCGGCTTTCCGCTGGGCGGTCTGCTCGCAGAAATCACCCCCGTATGGGCATCGGAAATCGAGCCATTCCCTATCCGGGTGACCACAAAGAGGATGCCTTTTATTAAACATTACGGTGATGTGTCCGCTATGAACGGCGGCAAAATCGAGCCTGTGGACATCATCACCTTCGGAAGCCCGTGCCAGGATATGTCAGTGGCGGGCAAGCGCAGCGGCCTGGACGGAGAACGTTCAAGCCTGTTTTATGAAGCTGTGCGAATCATAAAAGAAATGAGGTGTGCGACTAATGGAAAATATCCAAGATACGCAGTCTGGGAGAACGTGCCGGGAGCCTTCTCCTCAAACGGCGGCGAGGACTTCAAAGCCGTCCTCGAAGCGCTCCTCTCAGTCAAAAGCGAAACTGTATCTGTTTCTCGACCTGAGAGGTGGCCTTCCGCAGGAGAAATCCTGGGCGACGGATGCTCCCTTGCCTGGAGAGTCCTCGATACGCAATACTGGGGAGTCCCCCAGAGAAGAAAACGCATCTACCTTGTCGCAGATTTTGCAGGCGGGAGTGCCGGAAAAATATTATTTGAGTCCGAAGGCGTGTCAGGGTATTCTGCGGAGGGCTTCCGTGCGTGGCAAAGAGCTGCCGGAAGTGCTGCGGCTGGCGCTGGAGAACCAGGTGGCGATGGCGTCTTAGCGTTCCATATCAACCAGCGGGAAGAAACCATTGACCTGCGCGGCGTGTCCGGCGCACTGATGGCTACCCGCAATATGCAGATGCAGACCTTCGTGGCATCTCCAGTTCCGTACCTGAACGACCAGGGCGGTGAGCGGATGGACGTGACTGAGGACGTCACTTCCACCTTAAGGGCAGAAGCCCATCATCCGCCGTGCGTGGTAGAGTCGGCTGGTTTCTGCACAGAGCATTCGGCGAACAGCCGCTCGATTGGATATGAAGCGGAGAAATCCCCGACCCTGAGAGCCGGTGTTGTCCCTGCGGCGGTGCCCATGTGGGAGAACCACTCCCAGGACACGAGATACACCGGTCCGCTCGATATGGCGCCGACAGTCAGCTCAACATACGGCACAGGCGGCAACAACCAGCCGTTTGTCGTTGGAGGCACACCAAAGGCGCTGAAAATCCGCTCCGGCTGCGAGGGCGGCGGCAAAGGCGCGCTGATGCAGGAGGACAAGTCGGCAACGCTGGGATGCAATAACGACCAGACAGTCTTTGTGTCCCAGGCATACGGCATCAGTTCCTTCAAATCAAATGCCATGCTCTCGGACAACCCCCATGCCGGGATTTACGAAGCGGAAACCAGCAGGGCGCTGGACATCGGCGGCGGCAGTCCGACCTGCAACCAGGGCGGCATCGTTGTGGTGGAGAGTTACTCCATTCAGGGCAACAATCAGGGGCAGAACGCAAAATTCTCCCCATCCATCGAGGAGGAACTGCAGCCGACGCTGGTGACAAAGGGTCCGGACACGGTCCAGAGTGGATATACCGTCCGCAGGCTCACCCCTACGGAATGCGCAAGGCTCCAGGGCTTTCCCGACTGGTGGTGCGCTGACCTAGGAACGGAGAAACCGACAGACGAGGAACTGTACTTCTGGTACAAGGTGTTCGAGACACATCGGCTTGTCACCAACCCGAAGGTCAAGCCGAAAACCTCCAAGCAGATAGCGAAATGGCTGAAAGACCCGCACTCCGATTCCGCAGAATACAAGATGTGGGGCAACGGCGTGGCTCTCCCTTGCGTGGCATTTGTACTCTCAGGCATTGTGTTGTATTACTCACAGCTTCCTGCGGAATAATTCGGTACATATTCTCCGCCTGAGCCGCTTGCTATTTCTGCGGTTTAGAGCGATATATGTACTACCGAAAAACAAGGGGGCAAACGCAATGACATTTGAATTCCATGTGAGTGGCGCAGACCGCAAGGAACTAGTAAAGGCGATGGGCGAGATTTTGGAGGTTAAACCACAATACCTCGGAATGCCCACTGCCACCTACGAAGTAGACTACTTCACCATTGACAAGGCAGGAGCGGTCAGCTTTGATGACCGAGCCGACTCCGAGGAGATTGAAAGCCTGCTCGACAGGCTTGCGGAAAGGGGCTTCACGCCGGAGAACTGCGGGGTCATGGAAACATTCGAAGAACCCGAGAAAAGCGAACACGGCGCAGACGTGGGGCTTACGGTGGCGGTTCCGCTGGACAAGGTTTCGGTCGGCAACCTCACCAGGCTGCTGGACGCCAAGGGCAATCTCATCAAAAAGGCGCTGGGGATTGACACCACGCCGATTGAAATCAGCGAGGACGCTGTTTCCTTCCCCTGGTTCTCCAAGATGCCCGATGCCGATACGGTGCAGGCTTACACCCATTTCATTTCGGCGCTCTGCCGGATGAGCAAAGAGCAGAAACGCATCACGGCAACCGAGAAAAATGTCGAAAATGAGAAGTACGCTTTCCGCTGCTTTCTCCTGCGGCTGGGCTTCATCGGTGTGGAATACAAAACCGAGAGGAAAATCCTGCTGAAGAACCTGACAGGCTCCTCGGCTTTCAAGAACGGAGGTGCCGATCATGCGGTTTCCAAGTAAAGCGATAGTGGAGCGGGTACGGAAACAGTACCCTGCCGGAACACGGGTGGAGCTTGTGCAGATGGATGACGTGCAGGCTCCTCCTGTGGGTACGATGGGAACAGTCACTGCCGTGGACGACACAGGCAGCCTACTGATGCACTGGGATAACGGCTCCCACCTGAACGTGGTCTACGGCGAGGATGTCGTCCGGAAGGTTTCTGAACCGTCATAAAATACACAATTTTGGAGCGGATACAGCGCCAAAAGATTGTGTAGTATATGCCTTCGAATTGACTTGCTATTATCCGCTTTTAGAGCGAATATGTGTACTGCCAAAGGGAAAACCCCAAAAAACAACGGCAGGAGGTTCACACCATGAACGAAAAAACAGCAAGGCAGATTGAAGCCATGAAGCAGCAGACCATCGGAGTCGAGGTCGAGATGAACAGCATCACCAGAGAGAAAGCCGCAAGGCTCGCCGCTAAATACTTCGGCACAGGCAGATACGAGAACACAGCCGCACGGAACGGCTACAGCACATGGAGCGCATGGGACGCGGACGGACGCGAATGGAAATTCCAGAAGGACGTCTCCATCGCGGGTCCTGACAGCGAAAAATGCGAGATGGTCACCCCAATCCTTACCTACAGCGACATGGAGCTTTTGCAGGAGCTTATCCGCCAGCTCAGACACGCAGGCGCAAAGAGCGACGCCTCCAGAGGATGCGGAGTACACATCCACATCGGAGCGCAGGGACACACCCCGCAGACGCTCAGGAACCTTGCGAACATCATGGCAAGCCACGAGGAGCTTATCGCGGATGCCCTGAACCTCAACCGCTACAGAATGGACCGCTACTGCCGCACGGTAGACCCAAGGTTCCTCGAACAGCTGAACCGCAGAAAGCCCAAGACGATGGCACAGCTTGCGGACATCTGGTACGGCAGCCAGAACGCCAACTACGGCAGAAGCCCGCACTACCACGACAGCCGCTACCATATGCTCAACCTCCACGCAACCTTTACCAAAGGCACGGTGGAGTTCAGGCTTTTCCAATTTGACGAGCCGACAGCAGACCGCAGGGGCGGTCTTCACGCAGGACAGCTCAAGAGTTTCATCCAGCTTTGCTTAGCACTCAGCCAGATGGCAAAGACGGTACGCACGGCAAGCCCCAAGCCCCAGCAGAACGAGAATCCGAAATACGCCATGAGGACTTGGCTCCTCCGGCTCGGCTTCATCGGAGACGAGTTCGCAACGGCAAGAGACCTCCTGACCAGACGGCTTGACGGAGACGCAGCCTTTAGAAACGGCAGACAGGCCGCTTGAAGGATTTAGGTTAAATGCCCTGCCTTCCGACCGCTTCGGCGGTCTTAAGGTGGTAGAAGGACGCTTAACCTAAGTCCTTCAGAAAGGACGGACACGATTATGGAAAAAAGATACTACATTGCCTACGGCAGCAACCTAAACATCCGACAGATGCGGATGCGCTGCCCGTCGGCACGGATTATCGGCACTTCGGTTATTCCCGATTACGAGCTTCTGTTCAAAGGGAGCATGACAGGCGCCTATCTGACGATTGAGAAAAAGGCTGGCGGCAAGGTTCCCGTGGCGGCATGGGAAGTGACTGCCGAGGATGAGCTTTCCCTCGACCACTATGAGGGCTGCCCACGCTTCTATTACAAAGCCGAGATGGTGCTGCCGATTAAGGGCATCCGCTCCGGCAAGGTACGGAACAGAACCTGCTTCGTGTACATCATGCACGAGGACAGGAAAATCGGAATTCCGGCAAGCTCATATGTGGCGGCGGTGCTGGACGGCTACATTGCATTTCACTTTGACGAGCATTATCTTTCGGAAGCAGTAAAAAACGCAGAGGAGGCGGTTGACCATGAAGGAAGATATCATTACAACTGGTTTTAGGATTTGTCCGAAGTGCGGCAGGCACTACCACGGCGCACCTGCCCTTTCCAGGGAGGACAATGAGACGCTTATCTGCCCTGACTGCGGGACGCGGGAGGCACTGGAGAGCATCGGTGTTGACAGCGCCGAGCAGGAACAGATTCTGGACACTATCCATCGGTGCATGGACGGTCAGTGATTTGATGGAAAATTCACGATTTCGACACATCACTATCTTTCTTTTTTCTTCTAAGCGTGATATAATATAAGATTAAGCAGGTACTAAGTGCAGGCTGCGTTGCTTGGAGGGATCTATATGAGAAAGGAATCGGACTCACAAAGGGATTTTTCTGTGGGAAAAGTCTGGGTGAACATAACTGCTCAAGCTGTACCATTGACGATTGCTCAGTTGGTACAGCTTTTATATAATATTGTTGACAGAATCTACATCGGACACCTGCCGGGGGTGGGGAGTCTCGCTCTGGCGGGAGTGGGGATCACTTTTCCAATAACTACGTTGATTCTGGCTTTTGCCAATCTGTTCGGAACCGGTGGCGCGCCCTTATTTTCCATAGAGAGAGTGGCTAAGAACGAAGAGAAAGCAAAAGAAATCATGGGTAATGTTTTTACGATGATTTTGAGTGCCTCCGCGATTATTATGGTTTTCTGCTACACGCTTAGGGTTCCCATGCTTTACCTGTTTGGGTGCAAGCGATGATACAATCGTTTATGCGGAAAGTTATCTGCGGATTTACATATTTGGAGTCCTTTTTTCCATGATAGTCACGGGCATGAATGGGTTTATCAGTTCCCTTGGATTTCCGAGGACTGCCATGTGGACAACAATTATCGGTGCGGTGCTGAACCTTATCCTTGACCCCGTTTTTATCTTTGGTTTATCAATGGGCGTAGAAGGCGCTGCATTAGCGACTGTCATAAGTCAATGTGTTTCTGCAGTCTGGGTAATGCATTTTCTGATTGCCGGAAAAACAAATATAACGCTCAAATTACGTTATATGAAGCTGAAACGGCGAACTGTCACCAGCGTTTTGGGGTTGGGTGTGAGTGGTTTCATGCAGCAGGCAACAAACTGTCTTGTGCAAATCGTATGCAATGTAACACTGCAAAATTATGGCGGCGACTTGTATGTTGGAATCATGACTATTATTAACAGCGTTCGTGAGATGGCCACCCTGCCGGTGACAGGCATCAGCAGCGGAGGTCAGCCAGTGCTTGGGTATAATTATGGTGCAAAAAAGCCTGACAGGGTAAAAGAAGGTATACGCTTTATGGCTATAAGCGGGATCGTTTACACAGCGATTATGTGGCTTGCCATTGAAGCGTTTCCAACCGCCTTTATCAGAATTTTTTCAAGTGATGCCCAAACAATAGAGCTTGGAGGGCGGGCACTGCGGATTTATTTTATGGGCTTTGTATTTATGAGCCTGCAATTCATGGGGCAATCCACTTTTGTTGGACTTGGAAAAGCTAAGAGGGCTGTTTTTTTCTCCATTCTGCGGAAGGTTGTGATTGTTGTTCCGCTGACGATATTCCTTCCAATGCTTATGGGGCTTGGCACTGATGGCGTATTTCTTGCTGAACCCGTTTCAAACCTTATTGGCGGCTTGGCTTGCTTTATCACCATGTATATCACAGTATATCGAAAGCTGTAAACAATTTTTGTCGAGTTAAATCAACCGTAATCAACATTAATATCTAAGAGCGACTATTACAGCCGCTCTTTTTTCATGCCCTTTTTGAGGTGGTTCATGTGGCAATGCGGAAACTGAATAAATACAAGCCCACCAAGTTCAAAGCAAAGAACTCCCGCTACGATGAGGACGCCGCAGATTATGCGGTGAGCTTCATTGAGTGCCT
>Ga0192275_1128_pt1 | contig 10667 bp, 9 predicted proteins | sample Koala_Koa24_H3_FD_131265 | JGI IMG/M metagenome (GOLD analysis project Ga0192275, IMG submission 131265) | Enriched cells from koala feces incubated with labeled cellulose particles, San Francisco Zoo, California, United States - Koala_Koa2-4_H3 ...
TTACGACTGCTTTGGATAAGGCCTATCAGGCTCAGAAGAATAAAATCAGTGTCCCGGGCTTCCGCAAGGGCAAGGCGCCGCGCAAGATGATCCAGAAGCTGTATGGCGATGGCATTTTCTATGAGGATGCTGCGAACAGTGCGATCAACAGCGCTTATCCGGCGGCTGTTGAAGAGTGCGGAGAGATGATCGTATCCCGCCCGGAGATTGATATCGTACAGATCGAGGAAGGCAAGCCGTTTATCTTTACCGCAGAGGTTGCGCTGAAGCCGGAAGTGACGCTTGGCGAGTACAAGGGACTTGAGGTTGAGATCAAGCAGCCGGAAGTGACGGAGGAAGAAGTAAACGCGGCGATTGAGAAAGAACGCGAGCAGAATGCCCGTGAGATCGATGTAGATGATCGTCCGGTACAGAATGGCGATTCGATTAAGCTGGATTTTGAAGGCTTTGTAGATGGAGAAGCGTTTGAGGGCGGCAAGGGTACGGATTATCCGCTGACCGTTGGCTCCGGCGCATTTATCCCGGGCTTTGAGGAGCAGCTGATCGGAAAGAACATTGGCGAAGAGACAGAAGTGAATGTTACTTTCCCGGCGAACTATCAGGCAAAAGAGCTGCAGGGGAAGGAGGCTGTGTTTAAATGCACGGTTCATTCCATCAGTGTGAAGGAGCTTCCGGAGCTGGACGATGAGTTCGCGCAGGATGTATCTGAGTTTGATACGCTGGACGAATACCGCAGCGATGTACAGGAGAAGCTTTTGCAGCAGAAGCGCGATGCGATGAAGCGCGAGAAGCAGAATAAGGCAGTAGAGAAAGCAGCGGCGAATGCCCAGATGGATATTCCGGCTCCGATGGTAAATGAGCAGATCAGCCGTATGGTAGATGAATTTGGCGCACAGATTCAGAGACAGGGCCTGAGCCTGAATCAGTATCTGGAATATACCGGTATGACGAGAGAGGATCTGGGTGAGCAGTACCGCTCGGAAGCGCTTCGCCGGATTCAGAATTCTCTTGTACTGGAGGCCATTGCTGATGTGGAGAACCTGGAAGTCAGCGAGGAGCGCCTCGATGAGGAAACTCAGAAGATGGCGGCCTCTTACCGTATGGAGGCTGATAAGCTGAAAGGACTGCTCGGTGAGAGTGAGCTTGAGCAGATGAGAGAGGATCTGCGGGTTCAGGCAGCGGTAGACCTTGTTACAGACGCAGCGGTAGAGGTAGACGCTGTAGAGACAGAGGGCGATGAGCTGGAAGAGATCGCGGTGGAAGGCTCCGAAGAAGTAGCAGATGAGTTTGAGGAAGTAACGCTTGCTGCTACGGATGAGGAAGCATAATCATAACCGGAAGATACGGAACAGTTACGAATAAGCTTTGAAAAACGGTTCCGGCTGCCGGAGACGGCATGGAACCGTGACAGTCATTAAGGGGGAAGAAAACCATGAGTTTTGTACCGTATGTCATTGAACAGACGGGCAGAGGAGAGCGCTCCTATGACATCTATTCGAGATTACTGAAGGATCGAATTATTTTTCTGGGAGAAGAGGTAACGGACCTGAGTGCGAATCTGGTTGTCGCACAGCTGCTGTTTTTGGAATCAGAAGACCCGAACAAGGATATCCACCTGTATATTAACAGCCCCCGAGGTTCTGTGTCGGCCGGACTGGCGATTTACGATACGATGCATTACGTGAAATGCGATGTTTCGACGATCTGCATGGGTATGGCTGCGAGTATGGGAGCATTCCTGCTGGCTGGCGGAGCAAAAGGCAAGCGCTATGCACTTCCGAATTCAGAGATTATGATTCATCAGCCATCCGGCGGTGCGCAGGGGCAGGCAACGGACATTAAGATTGCAGCGGATCATATTTTAAAGACCAAAAAGAAGCTGAATGAGATGCTTGCCGCTAATACTGGCAAGCCTCTGGACGTGATTGCTGTTGACACGGAGAGGGACAATTTTATGTCCGCCGAGGAGGCGAAAGCCTACGGGCTGATTGACGAAGTGGTTACATCGAGATAATGAGAAAATCAGGACTGTTGCGGAGTATTCATGTAACAGTCCTTGTAACTATATGGGCCAGGTTTTCGCGTTTGCGGCGAAGACCGCACAAAGAGGTGAAGATATGCCAGGTAAAATCATGGAGAAAGTCAGATGCTCCTTTTGCAATAAGACAGAAGACCAGGTTCGCAAGCTGATTGCAGGGCCGAATGGCGTGTATATCTGCGACGAATGCATTGATATCTGTGCGGAGATCGTGGAAGAGGAACTGACTGAAGAATACCTCGGGGAGGATCCCGATGCGATTAACCTGCTGAAGCCTGCCGAGATTAAGGAATTTCTGGATGAATATGTGATCGGCCAGGACGCAGCGAAAAAGGCTCTGTCTGTAGCCGTTTATAACCATTACAAGAGAATAACCAGCGGGAAGTATCTGGACGTAGAGATCCAGAAGAGCAATATTCTGATGCTCGGCCCGACCGGGTGTGGGAAGACGATGCTGGCGCAGACGCTGGCACGGCTTTTGAATGTCCCGTTTGCGATCGCGGATGCGACTGCCCTGACAGAGGCAGGTTATGTCGGTGAAGATGTAGAAAATATTCTTCTGAAGATTATTCAGGCTGCGGATTATGATATCAAAAAAGCAGAATACGGGATTATTTATATTGATGAGATAGACAAGATTACACGCAAATCGGAGAATGCATCCATTACACGGGATGTTTCCGGCGAAGGCGTGCAGCAGGCACTTTTGAAGATCCTTGAAGGGACAGTCGCTTCGGTTCCCCCGCAGGGAGGGCGGAAGCATCCGCATCAGGAGCTGATTCAGATCGATACGACGAATATCCTTTTTATCTGCGGCGGGGCGTTCGAAGGGCTTGACCGCATCATTGAGACCCGTATGGATCGCAAAGGCATCGGTTTTGGCTCTGAGCTGACACAGAAGAGAGAAGACCGCAATGTCGGGGAAATCTTAAAAGAGGCGTTACCGGAGGACTTTATTAAATTCGGTATGATTCCGGAGTTTATGGGACGAGTGCCGATTGTTGTGTCCCTGGATGACCTGGACCGCGATACGCTGATCCGTATTCTGACAGAGCCAAGAAATGCACTGATCAAACAGTATCAGGGACTTTTTGGCTTGGATGATGTAGAGCTTTCCTTTACACCGGAGGCGATTGAGGCGATTGCGGACCGCACCATCAAACGCCGGATGGGGGCGAGAGGCCTGCGCGCTATATTGGAGGATACCATGATGGATCTGATGTTCCGGATTCCGTCGGACAGTACCATTGCGACCTGTCTGGTGACAAAGGAGACGGTCGAAGGTACCGGCGAACCAGAGCTGACCTGGCGCAGCAATGATTATACGCCCAGAAGAAAGCGTCGGTTTCGCCTTTTTGAAGAGACAGCGTGAGTGAGAGAAAGGAACTGCTCTGAACAGTTGCAGGGCAATGAAGAAGAGAGAAACGGAATGGAAGAAATGATTCGAACTATGCCTGTGATACCACTTCGCAGCATGACAGTTTTTCCGACCATGGTATTGAGCTTTGATGTCAGCCGGGAGAAATCCATCCGGGCGGTAGAAGAGGCCATGGCGGCAGACCAGGCGATATTTCTTGTGACACAAAAAGACCCGGATGCAAGTGATCCGGGTCTTGCGGATTTATTTGAAATTGGCGTAGCAGCGAAGATTATCAATGTTGCGAAGCTTCCCAAAAACATTGTACGTGTGAGAGCGGAAGGCATTGAACGGGCGCGTATACTGGACAGTGTGGATCAGGAAGCCTACCTGGAAGCTCAGGTTGAGATCCTGGAGGATGAGGAGGTTGCACTGGACGAACTGACAGAAGAGGCTATGACACGGGGACTGGAGGATCTTCTGACTCGCTATGGCCAGCTGAATCCGAAATTTGGGAAGGATATGCTGCATTCGCTTCTGGAGATTCATGAGTTTGAAAAGCTGACGATGGCGGCTTGTGTCCATTTGCCGGTGCGCTATGAAGCAAGGCAGGGACTCCTTGAGACAAAGGATATGGTAGAACGCTACAATCTCCTCAGCTCACTTCTTGTTCGTGAGATTGATATTTTGCAGGTACAGAATGAGATTCAGATCAAGGTGAGAGAGCGCGTGGATAAGAACCAGCGTGAGTATGTGCTCCGGGAGCAGATTCGTGTGATTCAGGAAGAGCTGGGAGAGGACACACTGCTTTCCGATGTGCGTCATTATGAGGAAGAGGCGGAGCGTCTGAATGCCCCAGACGAGGTGAAGGAGAAAATCTACAAAGAGGCAGAGCGCCTGAAAGGGCTTGGTATGAATTCCGCTGAGAATTCAGTCCTGCGCGGATATATAGAGACGCTGCTGGAGCTTCCCTGGGGCAAGGCCTCGACGGACAACCATGACCTGAAAAACGCCAGAAAGATTCTGGAACAGGATCACTATGGTCTTGAGAAGGTCAAGGAGCGAGTGTTAGAGTTTCTGGCCGTTCGCACTTTGACGGAAAAGGGCGACAGCCCGATTATCTGTCTGGTAGGCCCGCCTGGTACAGGCAAAACATCGATTGCGCAGTCGATCGCGCGTGCGCTCGAGAAAAAGTTTGTCCGGATCAGCCTGGGCGGTGTGCGCGATGAGGCTGAGATTCGCGGACATCGCCGAACCTATGTCGGCGCTATGCCGGGGCGGATCGCTGATGGCCTGCGGCAGGCTGGGGTCCGGAATCCCCTGATGCTGCTGGATGAGATTGATAAGGTAAGCAGTGACTACAAGGGAGATACCTCCTCCGCACTTCTGGAAGTGCTGGATTCGGAGCAGAACTGCCGCTTCCGGGACAATTATGTAGAGCTGCCGATTGATTTATCAGATGTGCTGTTTATCGCGACAGCGAATGATGTGCATACGATTCCGAGGCCATTGCTCGACCGCATGGAGTTGATTGAGGTTTCGAGCTATACTGCGAATGAAAAATACCACATCGCGCGGGAGCATCTGATGAAGAAGCAGCTGGAGCGAAATGGTCTCAAAAAGGGTCAGCTGACGATTTCCAAATCTGCACTGGAAGCAGTGATTGAAGGCTATACCAGAGAAGCCGGGGTGCGTCAGCTGGAGCGCAGACTGGATGAGATCTGCCGAAAAGCGGCCAGAGAGATTCTGGAAGACGGAGCCGTCACGGTGAAGGTGACTGGCAAGAATCTGGAACACTATCTGGGGAGAAAACACAGCAATATCCTGATGCGGAATGCGAAGAATGATGTTGGTATTGTGCGCGGGCTGGCCTGGACAAGCGTCGGCGGCGACACCTTGCAGATTGAAGTAAATACCATGCCTGGAAAAGGGGAGTTCCTGCTGACCGGTCAGATGGGCGATGTGATGAAGGAATCTGCGCGGACAGCGATCAGCTATGTGCGTTCCCTTGGCACACAGTATAAAATTGAAACGGAATTCTTTACAAAAAATGATATCCATATTCATATTCCGGAAGGCGCGGTTCCAAAGGACGGTCCTTCTGCGGGTATTACAATGGCCACAGCGATTCTCTCGGCAATTACCGGCATTCCGGTGCGGGCGGACGTGGCGATGACCGGTGAGATTACTCTGCGCGGCAGGGTTCTGGCAATCGGCGGCCTGAAGGAAAAGCTGCTTGCTGCAAAGCAGGCAGGGATTACAACGGTGCTGGTACCGGCGGAGAACAAAGCGGATGTTGCGGAGATTCAGGATGAGATCAAGGAAGGGCTGAAGATTCATTTTGTGAGCGCGATGCCGGAAGTACTGAAAGCAGCGCTGGCCTGAGAGGTGCAGAAGGAGAAGCGGCTTTTCGGTTTGAACAGCTGCAGGAGGTGTGCGGCCGGAGGCGGTACAATATAAGGAAAATAGAGATGATTATTAAACAGGCAAGCCTGGAAACGGTATGTGGGATTACGAGCCGGCTGCCCGAAAACGGCAGGCCAGAGGTAGCGTTTGCGGGGAAATCAAATGTAGGCAAATCTTCGCTGATCAATACGCTGATGAACCGGAAGTCACTGGCAAGGACAAGCTCACAGCCGGGAAAAACACAGACGATCAATTACTACAATGTCAATAATGCTATTTATCTCGTGGATCTGCCTGGCTATGGCTACGCAAAAGTTCCGCAGTCGGAAAAAGAAAAATGGGGGAAGATGATTGAGCGCTATCTGCACACTTCTTCCCAGCTTAAGGCCGTGTTTCTGCTGATCGACATTCGGCACGAACCGGGGCAGAATGATAAGACCATGTATGAATGGATCTGCGCGAATGGATATGAGCCGGTGATACTGTTGACAAAGCTGGACAAGATCAAGCGCAGCCAGATTCAGAAGCAGATGAAGCTTGTGCGGGAAAGCCTGTGCCTGCATCCGGGTACCAGGATGATACCATTTTCATCGCAGAGCGGACAGGGACGAGAGGAAGTATGGGAGCTGATCGAAGCGCTTTGTATGGAATCCTCAGATGAAAAAACCGCAGTCACGTGACGGTGTGACTGCGGTTTTCTTTTATTATTAGCATTAAGCCATTGTATTGACTGCTTTGGTCAGACGGGAAACCTTTCTCGCCGCGTTATTCTTATGATAAACGCCTTTTGTAGCTGCTTTATCAATGGTAGAAGTCGCAGCCAGCAATGCTGCTTCCGCCGCTGCCTTGTCATTTGCCGCAACAGCTGCTTCTACTTTCTTCATTGCGGTCTTTACAGAAGACTTGATGGATTTATTTTTGTCATGTTTCTTCTGAGAAACAAGAATTCTCTTCTTTGCAGACTTAATATTAGCCAATTCAGACACCTCCCTACTATTCGTATTTATCATGGTTTGTTTATAAACGGACACGGTCGTTTGTCGTAAACACACTAAATTATTTTATTCCAAACAGGGCCTTCAGTCGATAGACATCCTTCTCTTCATTTTTTATATCATATATACTGCGGTTGACGTCCTCAACCCAGGTTTTTTCTTTCATGCTCTGTCATTACCTCCGGTTTCTGTTTTCCTGCTGTCTTTTCTCCCATCCAGAATGCTCACCGACGGGATGTTCTTTTGCCAGGCGTGTTTTCACCTCTACAGGTACTGCTCGAAACCTTTTTCATTGATCTCATCCACAAGTGACGCGTCGCCTTCCGCCACAATCTTTCCATCCACCAGCACATGGGTCACATCCACATGAAGCGCTTCCAGAATACGGGTGCTGTGCGTAATGATCAGCAGAGAGCCATCCTTGTCCTTCTGGTATTCCTCCACGCCGCGGGAAACGGTACGCACCGCATCCACATCCAGTCCGGAATCGGTCTCGTCCAGAATTGCAAGCGAAGGCTTCATCATCAGAAGCTGCAGAATCTCTGCCTTCTTTTTTTCACCGCCGGAAAATCCGACATTCAAATCACGCTTTGCATAGGACTTATCCATCTGCAAAACTTCCATTTTCGCCTCCAGCTCTTTTCGAAAATCCCACAGGCGGATACGCTCCCCGGTGCGCTGCTCCAACGCACTGCGGATAAAATTACTCAGAGTAATCCCCGGTACCTCCAGCGGATTCTGAAATGACAGGAACAGCCCTGCCTTCGCACGCTCTGCTACAGATGTCTCCGCCAGATTTTTCCCGTCAAAAAGGATCTCTCCCCCAGTCACCTCGTAGGAAGGGTTCCCCATCAGCGCATGCCCCAGTGTCGATTTTCCCGCACCGTTCGGCCCCATCAGTACATGGGTCTCGCCTCTGCCAATCTCCAGGTCAATCCCATGCAGAATCTCTTTTTCCTCTACCCTGACAGATAAATTCTTTACCTGTAATAATTTTTCACTCATATCAATCCTCCGTAATCACCATGCGGTGTCCTCCGCTGCACCACTACGAAACCCGACTATTTTGCTCGGATATCGAAGTGTATTATATACCCGGTATACATTTCTTGCAAGGAAAAAATCCTATAAAATTGGTCGGATTTTATAAAACAGGCGTTTAAAAAACGACCGGCAAGGTATTCTTCCCTGACGATCGTTTGGCGGTTCTATTTTCGTTTTTTATAATCAAGCCTTATTTTGTCCGTAATCAATGCAATAAATTCAGAATTTGTCGGCTTTCCTTTTCCGTTACTGACTGTATATCCAAATAATTCTTCAATCGTATCCATTTTTCCTCTGCTCCAGGCGACTTCAATCGCGTGGCGAATCGCCCTCTCAACACGGCTGGATGTAGTCTGATGCTTTTTCGCAATCGTCGGATAAAGAATTTTTGTGATGGAATTAAGCATCTCTTCGTCTGTTACCGACATAATAATCGCGTCACGCAGATACTGGTAGCCTTTGATGTGCGCCGGAACCCCGACTTCATGAATAATATTTGTCACGTCTGTCTCCAGATTCTGTTCCAGATAATCTGCAAGGCTCTCTCCCTGTCTTTCTTCCTTTCTGTCTCGTGGCAGGATCCGCTCGCCGCGCGCACGTACCCGTTTAATATGATTCAGCACATTTGTCTGATCAAAAGGCTTCAGTATATAATATTCTGCCCCCAAATTGAATGCTTCCACGGTTGTTCTCTGCTGATTAACCGCAGAGATTATGATAAAAGCAGGCTTTTTCAGATCCGGTTCCCGGTTCACCCGATCCAGTACGCCCAAGCCGTCAAGCTTTGGCATAATAATATCAAGAAGAACCACATCCGGCTCCTTTTCCTTTATAATCTCGATCAGTTCCTCTCCATTCCCTGCTTTGCCAACCACCTGCAGCTCCTCATCGCTGCTGACAATGTGGTCCAGCATCTGCACCATTCTGTCATTATCATCCGCAATAGCGACATTCAACTTGTTCATAATATATACTCCTCTCCTTATTATCAGGAAACGGCGCTTTGCCATTTCCCTTTGCGCCGCTGTTTGAACCGGCCTGCCTCTATTATATTTTTTTCGTCCGAATTCGCAAGAAAATCTCATCGGGCGGTTCCGACAGAAACAGCCGCAATTCTCCCCTGTTACCGTGCGATTGACATGTCATAGAAACGAAAAGTTTGCCAAAATGTGACAATTCAGGGGAATTTATAGCATTTTTTGGAGAAATATTTTTTCCTTGTATCTTCGTCTTCCTTTGTGGTATACTGTCTCGGTAGTTGTGTTGTATCCCGACAGAGAAGAGATACCATTTCATGCCAGACAGAACGGCCTATTGTCTCAAAGCATTCTACCTCGATGGAGAGTAGCTTTCCGACTGCCATATCCGGCGAATTCACGGTACTCTTTCGCGCGGGAATAATAACAAGGAGGACAAATCAAATGAACACAAACACAAAATTCAACACCTCGCAGCTCGTCATTCTTGGTCTCATGACCGCCATTTTGCTTCTTATGGCCTACACTCCGCTTGGATATCTGAACATCGGCCCGCTCGCCATTACGTTCAACGTCATTCCCGTAGCAATCGCCGCGATCACGCTCGGTCCGGTCGGGGGCGCTGTGACCGGTTCTGTCTTTGGGCTGACCAGTTTTCTTCAGTGTATCGGGATCGGCGGCACCAGCGCTATGGGAGCCATTCTGTTTGGTATCAATCCATTCCTGGCTTTTATCCAGCGTTTTGTACCCAGGTTTCTGGACGGACTGCTTCTCGGATACATTTTCCGCGGTGTCAGAAAAACAGGGAACACTTCCGCGGCCTGCTTTGTAACCGGCTTCTGTTCCGCTTTTCTGAACACCCTGTTCTTTATGAGCGCTCTCGTACTGCTGTTTGGAAATACAGAATATATGCAGGGCCTGATAGGCGGCAAAAATATTATTTTGTTTATCTGCGGTTTTGTCGGCATCAACGCCGTATGTGAAATGATCTCTTCCACTATTATCACAGGCGCGATCGGCATTGCGCTGTACAAAGCTCATTTTGTACCGGCACCAGCGCCGCGGCACGCACGCGCGTAATCACAATCAGGAGGTTCCATCATGATTCTGGCAATTGATATCGGAAATACAAACACTGTCATCGGCTGCTGCCGCGATCAGAACATTCTCTTTGTAGAGAGACTGTCCACGGCTCCCTCACGTACTGTGCTGGAATACGCGATCAGTATCAAAAATGTGCTGGAGCTCTACAAAATTGACCGGGATGAGATCTCCGGCGCGATCCTTTCTTCCGTTGTACCGCCGCTGACAAACCTGTTCTGCGATGCAGTGCAGAAGATCATCGGTATCCGGCCGATGGTCGTGGGGCCAGGAGTCAAGACAGGCCTGAATATCCTGATGGATAACCCCGCGCAGGTCGGCAGTGATCTGATTGTCAATGCGGTCGCCGCGATCGCCGAGCATCCGGCTCCCCTGATTATCATTGATATGGGGACAGCGACTACGCTCTCTGTGATCGATTCGACTAAAAATTATATTGGCGGTATGATTCTCCCGGGCATCCGGGTTTCCCTTGATTCCCTCGTCAGCCGGACATCCCAGCTGGTACGCATCAGCCTGGAGGCGCCAAAACGCCTGATCGGGAAGAATACCGCCGAATGTATGAAAAGCGGCATTATTCACGGAAACGCTGCCTGCATTGATGGAATGATTGACCGAATTGAACAGGAAATCGGAGAGAAAACAACCATAATCGCTACAGGAGGACTGGCCGCAAGGATCACGCCGCACTGCACGCATGAGATCCTGCTCGACGATGCTTTGCTTTTGAAAGGCCTGATGTACATCTA
>Ga0192275_1132_pt1 | contig 10497 bp, 10 predicted proteins | sample Koala_Koa24_H3_FD_131265 | JGI IMG/M metagenome (GOLD analysis project Ga0192275, IMG submission 131265) | Enriched cells from koala feces incubated with labeled cellulose particles, San Francisco Zoo, California, United States - Koala_Koa2-4_H3 ...
AATGGATATGAACTGACCTGGCTTTTCCTTGTTTACTCGTTCCTTGGCTGGGTTCTGGAGACGATAATGGCCGCGTTAAAGAAAAAACGTTTTGTAAACCGCGGCGTGATTAATGCCCCTTTGTGTATCAGCTATGGTATCCCGATGGTGCTGATTACCGTGTTTGGGGAAGAACTGTCCTGGTTCTGGCTGTTTTGCGGCGCTACGGTCGTGACGGCGATGACCGAGTGGATTGGCGGACGGGCGGTTGAGTATTTTTATCACGAGCGGTGGTGGGATTACTCAAATGTAAAGTGGAATCTGGACGGCTACATTTGCCTTCCGGTAACTCTGATGTGGGGAACGCTGGCGACTGTCTGTATGCTCTGGGGGAATGCGCTGCTTATCGTTCCATTCCGGTTTTTTGCCGGAGCTTGCGGAAGTGCTGATTATCTGGATCTGTGTGATCGCGGTTATCCTTGATGCCCTGGCGACTCTTACGCTTATGTATGGCAGGAGTGCGCACGCAGAGAGGTGGAGGACGGTCGACAACTGGTTTACCTCTCTGAGCAGAAATCTGGGCGGCCGTCTGTACCGTCAGGTGACCCGCAGAATTGAACGTGCTTACCCGCAGAAAAAGGCAGTTGAGAAAAAAGAAGTGCGGGACACGGCTGTTTTTGCGTCAGGCTGCTCATTCTATAAGCTGATATGGATGTTTGTCCTGGGAGCGATTCTGGGCGATCTTTTCGAAATCATTTTCATGCGGATTACGACGGGCGTCTGGATGAGCCGCACCAGTCTGGTGTGGGGGCAGTTCAGTATCATATGGGGCTTCGCGATTGCGGCGGCGACTAGGCTTTTGTACCCCTATCGGGATCGCTCGGACAGCTTTATATTCCTGACAGGGACGGTGCTGGGAGCGGTCTACGAACATCTGTGCAGTGTATTGTCTGAAATGATATTTGGCACGGTGTTCTGGGATTACAGCGAGATTCCGTTTAATCTGGGCGGACGCATCAATCTGCTGTACTGTCTGTTCTGGGGGATGGCGGCCGTGCTGTGGCTGCGGGTACTCTATCCGCGTCTGTCCGGGCTGGTCGAGAAGCTCCCGATGCGCGGCGGCAAAATCCTTGCCTGGTGCCTGGTTGTTTTTCTGATTTGTGATATGCTTGTATCCGGCATGGCGCTGCTGCGCAGCAATGAGCGTCTCGAGGGCGTGGAAGCGACACAGGGCTGGCAGGTATGGCTGGATACATATTACGATGATGATACGCTTGCAAAAATATATCCGAACGCGATCCGCGTGCAGTGAAGTGGAAGCGGGATTGCCTGGAACTGCAAACGGGAAGAAACTGTGTAAAGAGAACCAAAGAGCTGCCTGAAAGGTGATTCAGGGAATCCGGAAAGATTAGAGGAGAATATATGGAACCACTCGTAAGTATCATTGTCCCGGTTTACAATGCAAAAGACTATATCGGGCGCTGCGTGGACAGTATTTTAAACCAGGAATACCAGAATCTGGAGATTTTGCTGATGGATGACGGCAGCAGCGACGGCACGGACGCACTGCTGGATGAGTATGCGAAAAAAGATAAGAGAATCCGCGTTGTCCATCAGAAAAACGCGGGTGTCTCCGCGACCCGGAATCATGCGCTGGATCTGGCGCACGGCGAATTCATCCAGTTCGCAGACAGCGACGACTGGCTGACACCGGATTCGACCAGGCTGTTCGTGCGTTCTATGTTGGGAAACAATGGCGGCGCCGGGACAGATAAATGCTTCCGCCTGTATAAATTATATATGCAAACGCCGCGCCAAGCAGAAAGGTCGAGGGCAGTTTGACAAGGCTCATATGAAAGGCCGCAAAAGTCAGGGCAGAAACCGCCACAGCCGGCCAGATGGCTGCCATATGCTTTCTCTCTTTCCGGCTCTCCCGGGTACCCTGTGTTCCGGCTGCAGACTGCTGTAAATCTGAACCAAATGGACGTTCGTTATTCTCCTTTTCCCAGCTGCTTTCCTTCGCCCGCTCTCCGATCCACTCCCGCACCGTTCCGAAAATCAGGCCGCGGAACAACAGCTCCTCGCCTATCGCGGGCATAAGCGCCATGATAATCATCAGGATCCATAACGGCTGCGCAAACAGCTCTGCATAGCTCGCTTCCAGATTCTGCGCGCTTCCCGGAAACAGTGCATACATGATAAGAGATAACGCAATCCCGGTCAGGTACGCACCCACATAGAGCAGAATCGCGCCCGGAATCACGGAAAACCGGGGAGTTTTCAGCAGGAAAAGCGATTTCCGATTCGATTTCATGTACCAGGTCAGAAGCAGCGGCACCGCGAGAATCAGAAGCTGTGTGACTGCCGTACCCACTGCGATGGAACGCACAGTCACCGCGCTGCCGACATATAAGATCAGCAAAAGCACCACAAGGACAGCGATGGCGACGTCGCCGAGGGCGGGCATGGTGCCGGGGTTGATGTCGCTGCGCTTCTGGAAAATCCGGAAGCTGGTAAACCCTTCTGAAAACAGGACCGCCTCGCTGTCATACATTTTTGAGAGAATCCATACGATCAGCACACTATAGCCAAAGTTCACCACGATCGTCAGAGCCGCAAGCGTCCAGTCGAACTGTCCGGAGATCAGGTCTTTTATCATCAGCGAAACATTTGCAATCGGAATCAGCGCCGTATGGGCGTCAAACGTCACAGAAGGAAGAATCCCAACCATAGAAACTATCATAACCACCAGCATCGCGGGAGTCATATAGTTGTTTGCCTCTTTGAAGCTGCGCGCGAACACACAGAAGCACATACACAGCGCAGTGATCAGCAGGGCCGTCACCAGCAGTGTCAATAGAAACATCGGAATGACCGACAGCACCGTGCCAGGGGAGATTGCTCCCAGCTCACTTAAGGTCCCCGGAATCAGCCCGAAGTACAGAAACAGCACGGAGCCGCCCAGCGAAAGCATAGAAATCACCGCTGTCACACACGCAAAGACAGAAACCGAAATATATTTACTCATAATAATCTGAAAATTCGTCACCGGAAGGGTCAGCAAAGTCTCCAGCGTTCCCCTCTCCCGTTCTCCTGCCATCGCGTCAATCGACGGATACAGTGCGCCCAGCAGAATGGTCGTAATCAGCAGCATCCCAATGCAGCCGCCGACACTCATGCCAAAGCTCTCCGATAACGAAGTCTGATCCACTGTCTCATATACCACCGGATACAGAACATCCATCGTCAGACCGGCATCCGTAAGCGCCGTCTCCGCCAACTCCAGCCGGTATTCCTCCAGCAATTCTTCCAACAGCTCGCAGGCATCGTAAGAATACGTATCCGCTGAAAAATATTCGATCTTTGCCTGAAGCACACCCTCTTCATCCGTCTCCAGACGAAGAATCACGTCCGCGGCATTCAAATCCATCTCTTCTTCCGTATCCGCCGCCTCAAAAAACAGGCGGACATCCGCATCCTCCTCCTGCAAATCATCCAAGACTTGCGCGACCTCCTCATACCCAGCCGGATAACTCACCACAAGCGCTGTATTCGTCTCCTCCTGCATCATCATGGAAGTCATCAAAAGCGACAGCCCGATCAGCAGCAGCGGGTACAAAAGCACCGGCACCACAATCATCATCACCAGCGTCTTTTTATCCCGCAGAATATCCAGGATTTCCTTTCGTACAAGCGTGCGTATCTTCTTCATTTTCAGCCCTTTCCCGTATCTTCCATTATAATATGAAACGCCTCCCGCAAACTCTCCGTCCCGGTCTGCTCCATCAGCTCCCGCGGCGTCCCCTCCGCCACAATTCGTCCATGGTCGATCATATAAATGCGGTCGCACAGCGTCTGCGCTTCCTCCAGATAATGCGTCGAGTACAGCACCGTCCTGCCCCGCTTTTTCTGTGACTGCATGAAACGAATGATCGCGTCCGCGCTCAGGATATCCAGGCCGAGCGTCGGCTCATCCAGGATATAAACCCGCGGATCCGCCATCAGGCAGCGCGCAATTGAAGCCCGCTGTGTCTGCCCTGTCGACAGGCGTTCAATCCGATTATCCGCAAAAGAACCCATATCAAGCAGTTCAAAAATCTCCTCGTTCCGCTTTGCGATCTCCGCCTTGGAAAGTCCGTAAAGCTCGCCCATCATTACCAGGTATTCCCGGATGGAAAACCGCGGGTACAGCTTTGTGTTGCCGGAGAGATAGCCGATCACTTCCTTGTGGCGAACCGGGTCGGTGATCTGGCGCCTGTCCCGCCGCGCATTGGCATCCTTTTTCGCGGCACAGTCTTCCGCATTTTCCGCGCCATCTTCCGAGGCTTCTTCCCACAACGCTACTTGTCCTGAGGTCGGTGTCATCAGCATCCCCAGCATTCGCAGAAGGGTCGTCTTTCCCGCACCGTTCGGCCCCAGAATGCCTACAATCTCGCCCGCCTCGGCATGAAGGGAAACATGATCGACCGCGAGGAATTCCTCTTTTACCGTCTTACCTGCGAATCGTTTTCCCGCTGCCGCATCTTCTTTCCGCACATTCCGCTCAAACTGCTTACAAAGATCCATTGCCTCTATCATTTTCCGGTTCCTCCTCCAGCTTGTTCTGCCACTTCTTCGTGTATATTCCCAGTATAATCAATAATACAAAGCTACCGCATTCTAAAAATATATTGATTGTAATGTTTATATGTGATATAGTATAGTTGCTGTCGACTCATTCCTGCAGCAGGAAGGAGGTGACGACTTGTGACATATTTCATTGTTACGTTTTTTATCTCTATAGGAGCAAGTGTAGTAGGAAATTACATATTCTATGCGATTGAGAATTACATACGCAAACGGCTGGGTAGAGATAAGTAGTTGGACAGCAACAGCATAAAAGGAGCAGCTCACCGCAACGAGCGAGAAAACCCCAGAGGAGAGCACCCTCTGGGGTTTTCGATTTTTGCGCCTTGTGACAACATTGTTACATTCTTTAGACGCTTATATCTTACACCCACTTGCTTTTTGTGTCAACCTCTATTTTTTAAGGGTCAGTCTGCTGTTTTCCACTATTTTTCCTATTTCACCGTCTCCCGGCTTACCAGCGCCCAGGTCGATACCAGCGCAGCCAGCAAAAGCAAAACGCCTGTGCATGGCCAGACCGGCTGCGGTACCGCGCGAATTGCCGATGCAATTCCCAGAATGATCCCACTTGCCTCCGCATCCGTGTGAAACAAAACCTCCGTCACACCTGGCATCGTCCAGCAGCACAATAGCCATACAATCAGCAGAAGCATCTGTGCTTTTTGCCCGAAATGGTTCACAAGTGCCCCACAGAAGCTGGCAAGCACCGTCAGTGCCACAGCAAACATAATTCCATAGCGCAGGATATACGGAAAAACGACAAGTTCCGGTGTATATTGCGGATAGAAATACTGTGCATTCAACGTATCCTCCACTGCCGCGCACGCCGTCGCGATGGCTGCGCAAAGAAATCCCATTAGCAGATTCTGCAGCAGAGCCGACACCAGAAACTGCCGCCTGGTACAGCCAAACGCAACCTCTGTATTAAAATACAGGTTAAAGCTTGCACCTGCATTTATAAAAATAAATGCACCGCCCCCAATCACCGCCAGCATCGTGCCAAGAGGGAACGAACCGTCTCCTTCTTCGACCGCTATTCTCATGAGGATGGCAAGCAATGCCATACCAGCTCCAAAACACGCCATTTCCAGTCCCGCCATTGCCAGATATGTACTCCGTTGAATTCGAAATTGATTTTTTATTGCTCGAAACATCACAACATTTCCCCCTGTCTCCATTGCACCTGCCTGTTTTCATCTATCGCCTGCATCGCCGAATGTCCTGCAGACGTTCCCAGCGCCAATCGAAGCGTAGCGCACACCCGCAGCCAGCTGTTCTGAATCGTTACATTTACACAGGATTTACCGCACTTCGATTTTCCGCATAACCGCCATAGCCAGCATCCCCGCCAGAAGATAAAAACCTGCTCCCGCCGCGGAGAGCATCACGGCTCTCCAGCCCTGCCAGAAGGCAGCATTCAGGATCGGCAGCCCAAGCTCCATGCCGCAGCAGAGTCCCACAATAAATCCGGTGCCGATGGAAAGCACTCCGATCGCAATCGCCCAGGCGACCCGGCTCCACAGAACCAGCATCCCAATCAGAATCCCCATCGCAGCCATTGCCATACAGCCCGCAAAGGCAAGCGACAGCCATTCGCGATCAAGCGCTCCCATCCCCAGATGTGCGCACAGCGCCTGAACTCCAAGCAGAATCCATACCAGCGCCCCGTTACAAAGCCAGATGCCAAGCACCACCTGCCGTCTGGTGACGTTCATGGAGACCAGAACCGGATAATAGTTCTGAAACAGCGCGGACGGATAAATCCAGGCGCAGACACCGCCTGCCAACATCATATAACCTGGCGCGCGCTGCAATAAATCCGGCAAATAACTGCCCAGAGAAATCTCTTCATTCAGAATCGGTATCAGCAGGCACCAGACTATTCCGATCCCCACAGACAGCCCCAGCATCTGCAGCAGCATCTGTCCCCAGAATTGCAGGGAACTAAAAAGCTTCCGGCTCCGTGGAATCGTAACCGCGGCGGCTGTTCCCAGATCATTTCTGCCGCCTCTCGTCCCTTTATCACTTCCCGTCATTTCTCTCTCCCTCTTCCCCGCAAAGCGCTACAAACAGCTTCTGCAAACTCACCTTCTGAACCGTCACATCGCAATTCGTCGCAAACGTCTCTCCCGGCTCTGTCAGAATGGTCACACCCTTGCTGCGCCCCAGCCGCTCCGCATGATGCTGCGTATAGCCTGCCGTCGCGCGGTCGACCTCGTCCTCGCGGCCGCTCACATACCAGGCGCGCTCGAGCAATTCCTCTGTATTTTCCTTCAAAAGAATGCTTCCCTCATCCAGCAGAATCACTTCCTCAAAAACATTCGCCGCCTCCTCGATAATATGTGTAGAAATCACGAACGTCCGTCCGCTCTCCGTAAATTCTTCCATCAGCAGCTGGTAAAAGGTCTCGCGGGCTACCACATCCAGCCCTGCCACCGGCTCATCCAGAATCGTAAACTCCGCCTTACTTGCAAGCGCCACCACAATCGTCACCATCGAAAGCATCCCTTTTGAAAGGCGGCTGATCCGTTTCTTTGTATCCAGCTGAAATTCCCGGACGAGTCTCTGCTCCATTTCCGCATCCCAGTGCGGGAGAAAAAGAGAGGCGATCTTCAGATATTCCTTCACTTTCATACTGTTCGCGGTATTTCCTACCATCTGGTTCAGCTCTCTCGAAAAACAGATGTGCTCCAGCGCTGCCGGATTCTCCCAGACCGGTTCATTTCCAACCGTCACCGTTCCAGAGGTCGCCGGATTCTGCGCGCTTAAGATTGATAACAGCGTCGTTTTTCCGGCCCCGTTCCTGCCAATAAGGCCATAAATCTTCCCGGACTCCAGCTCCAGGTCAATGCCATGAAGCACCTCTTTCTTTCCATAGGTTTTCACAATTTGTGATGCCTTAATACTGCTCATACCCTTTCCTCCGTATTTTCTCCTTTTGCTCGTGGCGGATATACCTTACAGGTATTCTTTTATATATCCCGCACCGGTTTCAGGTACAGGATACAGTCAATGTCCCGATTTCCACTAGAAATCGAGGACGGTACCACTCATAATCCAGCATTCATTCATCTGCCATCTACTCAGGCGCGCCCTCCGCCGCAATCATCGTGATCAGCTCTTCCTTCGTAATGCCAAGGCTCCTGGCCTCCGACACCAGACGCTTCACGTAGTCGTCGTAAAAATTCTGCTTCCGCTTTTCCATAATCTTCGCCTTTGCCCCCGTCGCGACAAACATCCCGATCCCCCTCTTTTTATAAAGGATCCCCTCATCGACGAGCAAATTCACACCCTTAGCGGCGGTCGCCGGGTTGATCGAATACGCCCGCGCCAGCTCATTCGTGCTTGGCACCCGCTCTCCCTCCAGAAGAATATCCCGCAGGATATCGTTCTCGATCATCTCCCGTATCTGAATGTAAATCGATTTTTCCTGTGAAAGGATTTCGTTCACACACTCACTTCCTTTTCTGTGTCCTTCCTTCATTGCCTGGCACAGGTTGTTTGGTTATTTTGTTAATTACTTGTGTAACTAACCATAGCACTACTTCACCTGTTTGTCAAGCAGGATTTCGTTCATTTTTCGATTGTATCTTCTTCCATTTTCTGCTATCATCAGCAAGGAGTTTTTTACGTATCACCACATGGAAAGGATTTTTCTCATGATAAAAAACATCATTTTTGACATCGGCCGGGTTCTGATCGACTTTGACCCGGATACTTATATGAAAGGCTTCGGCTTTGAGCCGGAAAAGGAAGCTCTGCTTCGCGAGACTGTATTCGGCGGTTCCCTCTGGCGTGACCTGGACCGCGGTCTTAAGCCCATTCCCCAGATTCGGGAAGAACTGGTCTCCCTTGTCTCTCCGGAATACAGGGAGGACGTTCTTTCCGTATTCGACCATGCAAATGGCACCATCCGCAAAAGAGAGTACACGATTCCCTGGATCCGTGAACTGCAGTCTGGCGGTTTTCAGACTTATTATCTCTCCAATTATTCTCTGTGGCTGATTGAGCTGACACGGTATGCACTCGATTTCCTGCCGCTGATGCGTAATGGACTGTTTTCCTACGAAGTCGGCCTGCTGAAACCGGAACCGGAAATCTTCCGTGCCTTTCTCGAACGCTGCCCCGAGGTCTTGCCGGACGAGTCCATATTCTTTGATGATTCTGCGAAAAATGTGGAAGCGGCCTGCGCGCTCGGATTCCACGGCATCGTCTTTGAAAGCCAGGCACAGGCTATGCGGGAAATGGAGGATGTTTGCAATGAATACTAAAGACACGCAGCCGGCCAGCCGGCTGTTTTCGAACCACGATCTGCTGATTCTGATCCTGCCGCTCTTTCTGGAGCAGGCGCTCGCGATCACAGTCGGCATGGCGGACACCATGATGGTATCCAACGCGGGCGAAGCCGCTGTCTCCGGCGTCTCGCTGGTCGATATGTTCAATAATCTGATTTTTGCTGTCCTGTCGGCGCTTGCAACCGGCGGCGCTGTGGTGACTTCCCAGTTCCTTGGAGCCCAAAAAAGAGAGCAGGCCTGCCACTCGGTCATGCAGCTGATCGTATCTGCGCTGCTGATCACGGTGGTTCTCTCCGCTCTCATTCTCGCCGCCAGGGTCGGCATCATCCGCCTGTTTTTCGGCAGCCTCGAGGAGGAGGTGTTTGAGGCGGCGCTGCTGTACATGACGATTTCCGTATTTTCCTACCCGTTCCTCGCCGTGTACAATTCCGCCGCCGCGATCTTCCGGGTCATGAACCGCACCAGTGTCACCCTGAAGGTTTCCATCGTCATGAATCTGATCAATGTGGTCGGTAACGCTGTCGGCATCTTCGTCCTGCACGCGGGCGTCGTCGGTGTCGCGGTTCCATCCCTGCTCTCCCGCGCGTTTGCGGCGATTGTCCTCTATGTTCTGCTGCGCAATCCTGGCCTGGAGATTCACATCGATCCAGGCAAGTTCCGTTTCGACGGCGGCCTGATCCGCAAAATTTACTACATCGGCATCCCCAGCGGCATCGAAAACGGAATCTTTCAGCTCGGGCGCGTGATTGTCGTCAGCATCATCTCCGGGTTCGGCACCGTCCAGATCGCCGCCAACGGAGTCGCAAACAGCCTGGACTCCATGGGCTGCATCGGCGGACAGGCCATGAACCTGGCCATGATCGCCGTCATCGGCCGCTGCGTCGGCGCCGGAGACGAAAAACAGATCCGCTATTACACCAAAAAACTGATTCTGATCGCCTACGGTCTGACCTTGCTGTGCAGCGGATCGATCCTGGTATTTTTAAAACCAATCCTTACCCTCTATGGGCTGGGCGCGGAGACAACCTCCCTGGCATTCACCCTCGTCTGGATCCACGATGGCTTTGCCATCCTGCTCTGGCCTTTGGCCTTTACATTTCCAAATATGCTCCGCGCCTGCAACGACGTGAAGTTTACTATGGGAATCTCCATCTTCTCCATGTTCGCCTTCCGCATCGTCCTAAGCGTCGTACTCGGACAGCGGATGGGCTACGGCGCCATCGGCGTCTGGATCGGCATGGTCGTGGACTGGATTTTCCGGATCACCAGCTTTCTGCTGCGCTACCGTCAGGGGGCATGGCGGCGGATGGCGCATCTGGAGACGGCGTAAGGTTCTTTCCTTTTCCAGATGCCTCACTGGTCTTTATGCTGACACTGCGCACGGTAGACCACACTGCAATGGCCACAAGTGCCACCACCGCGTAGATGCAAAGCATTTTCTGCCAGCCGAGTCCCACTCCATCAGCCAGCGGATAATTGATGCCGGAGGCGATTGCCGAGGAAACCGCAAGTCCGGTAGAATTTAAGGCGGTCACAAACCCATATTTCTGCGGAAACACGCTCTTGATAATCGCCGGAACCAGTACATTCCCACATG
>Ga0192275_1133_pt1 | contig 10469 bp, 3 predicted proteins | sample Koala_Koa24_H3_FD_131265 | JGI IMG/M metagenome (GOLD analysis project Ga0192275, IMG submission 131265) | Enriched cells from koala feces incubated with labeled cellulose particles, San Francisco Zoo, California, United States - Koala_Koa2-4_H3 ...
ATCATTCTCTGTAAGTACAGACAACAAAGTTTTCAGCACAACCATTGAGAACAACTCCGGCTCCACCATGCCTTCCACCGGCGGCATCGGCACGACGATCTTCTATGTCGTTGGCCCGACTCTGATTCTTCTGGCTGTGGTGTTGCTGATTACCAGAAGTCGCATGAGAAGGCGCGAGGAGGAGTAAGCCGGGTTCGGCGAGTGAGAAATATAAGCAGTGATACAGAGGAGCGGCTAAGGAAGGAATGAGACAGCGCGGGAAAACGAAGCGGGATACAAGAAAGGATCGGATGATAACGATTCTTCTGGTGTGTGTGCTTCTGGCTGGAATTGTTATCGTCGCCTACCCCTCTGTGAGCAACTGGTGGAATGATCAGGTGACGACCCGCGCTGTGGCGACTTATGATGAGGCCGTAGCGGATTTATCGGAGACTGATTACACTGCTTATTTTGAGGCGGCGGAAGCGTATAACGAGCAGCTGGCGGAAATCGGGTCGGCGCGGACGATTCCGTCCCCGGAGCTGGTGGATGAGGATTATTGGGATCTGCTGGATGTCAGCGGTACCGGCGTGATGGGGTATGTTACCATTGAGAAGATTGACGTGCAGCTCCCGATTTATCACGGAACGGATGTGAATGTGCTGCAGACCGCCTCGGGACATCTGGAGGGGAGCAGCCTGCCGGTGGGCGGGGAGAGTACCCATTGCGTGATTTCCGCGCACCGCGGATTGCCGAGCGCTCTGCTGTTTACCCATCTGGATCAGATGGAGATCGGAGATACGTTTACCATCACGGTGCTGGATCGGGTGATGACCTATGAGGTCGACCAGATATCCATTGTCGATCCGAGTGAGATTGAATACCTGTATATAGAGGAAGGAAAAGATTACTGCACGCTGCTGACCTGTACCCCCTACGGGGTCAACAGCGAACGGCTTCTGGTGAGAGGCGTGCGGGTGGAAAACGCAGATACGCGGCTGATCAATGTGACAGCGGAGGCGAAAAAACTGTCGCCGCTTCTGGCCACCCCGATTCTGGCGGTTCCGATGATGGGGCTTTTGATGATCTGGGTGTTCTGGGATTCTCACAGGGTCAGAAATAAGAGTAAGAAAGAAAAGCAGGAAAAGCAAGAGACCGGAACGGCCAGTTAAACTGGCCTATTCCTGTTTTGAAAGGCCGTACTTGTGTGAACACGAAACAATGTTACTGGTCACACCTGGGTCTAAGGCTATAGCTTGGCTGGGGTGTGTCCTGTAACGAAACAATCGTTTTTCACTGGCGTCACCTGCAAAACGGACATAAGAATTTTGCTGGAAATGATTCAAACAAGGAAGAAACAGGAGGGGACAATATTTGACGGAGCATCGGTATGACCTGCATACAGCGAAAATCCCCAGCGAGGAAGCGATTGTGGAGGAGCGGGAGCGGCTGAAGTATCAGAAGCAGTACCGGCAAACCCTGCGGACGACCATATACGCGCTTATCATCGTGGCGGCGGTGTCTGTCCTGTTGGCAACCCTTTTTCTTCCGATGCTGCAGGTATCCGGTTCCAGCATGGAGCCGACCCTGTCGGATGGCGACATCATTCTTCTGGTAAAAACCAAAAAGTTTGAAACGGGGGATCTGATCGGGTTTTACTATCAGAACAAGCTGCTTTTGAAACGCGTCATTGGCGGCCCCGGAGATTATATTGATATTGATGAGGATGGCAATGTGACGGTCAACGGCGAATTGATTGACGAACCGTATGTGACGGCAAAATCCCTGGGAGAGACGGATATTACCTATCCCTACCAGGTGCCGGAAAACCGCTATTTTGTTATGGGAGATAACCGGACGACCTCGATCGATTCCCGAAGCAGCGCGATAGGCTGTATTGAGGTCGATCAGATTGTCGGGAAGGTCATATTGAGAGTATGGCCGCTGAATCAGATTTCGCTGATAAACTGATAAACGTGATGGAACAAGGTCAAAAGTCAGGAAAGGAGCCTGGCAGGCTTTGCCGGGCGAAAGGGAGATGGCAGTTTGCAGAACCTGATAAATACCTATCTTGATAAATTTAAGAGGGAACGGCGCATGCGCAGACGGCTGGTCTGCGTGCTGCTGTTGCTTGCCCTCCTGGTGGGTACGGGCGTGTACTGGCAGCTCCGGCTGACCGGTGCGGCACTGACCAACGAAGTTTATTGCGGCAAAACCGAGCATGTGCATGACGACAGCTGCTATGAACTGGTGTTGGTCTGCGGCCTCGAAGAATCAGAGGGGACGCCCGGCCATACGCACACGGAAGAATGCTATGAGACGGTAACAACGCTGATCTGCGGCCTGGAGGAGGGCGAGGATCATACCCATACGGAAGCATGCTATCAGACGGAGCAGGTGGTGATCTGTGAACAGGAAGAGTGTGAGTCGGAAACTGGTCACACCCATACCGACGCCTGCTATGAAAAGCAGCTCGTGTGCGGTCTTGAAGAACACACTCATACGATCGCATGCATGATTGACGAGACGGCGGATCTGGAGACAGCTTCTGTCTGGGAAGCAACCCTTCCCTCGAACTTAAGCGGAACATGGGCGGAGAACCTGGTGGCTGTGGCGAAGAGTCAGGTGGGCTACACGGAGAGCACCGCCAACTTTAAGGTGGCCGACGACGGCGAGAGCTGGCAGGGCTACACCCGTTACGGCGCTTGGGCAGGAAATTCGTACGGCGACTGGGATGCCATGTTCGTCTCTTTCTGCCTGCATTTCGCCGGTGTTCCGCAGACGGAATTTCCGGAGGCGACCGGCGCTTACGCCTGGTCTGTCACCCTGCACAACATGGGACTTTACGAGGACGCATCGGATTACGAAGTCCAATCAGGCGACCTTGTCTTTTTTGATGTCAACAATGACGGCAAAATCGACCGGGTCGGTATCGTAGTAGCTGTCAATGAAAGCAGCGGACGGCTGACCGTCATCGAGGGCGACTATGCGGCGAACGAGGGCGATACGGACGCAGTCTGCAGTACGGAATACAGTGTGAGTGATCAGAAAATCGTAGGTTATGGAACCGTATCTGCAGCGCAGGAATCCGAGGAAGAGTCGGAAACGGAAGAGACAGAGACCGAAGCCGAAGAAAGCGAAACGACTGCGGATGCGGAAGACCTGAAGGAAGTCGAGACCGAAGAGGCTCTTGCGGAGGCAGAGTCAGAAGAAAGTCAGGCAGAGACAGAGTCCGAAGAAGACCTGACAGAAGCAGAATCTGAGGAAGAGACTGATTCTGGAGAGGAATCTGAGACGGAATCTGAATCCGAACTGGAAACCGAACCTGAGTCAGAAGCTACTGGGGAAGTTTTACTTGAGCAGCAGACGCTCGAGGTGAAGTCCGGCGATTCAACCATTACGGTAAGCGGTCTTCTGCCAGAGGGCGCCTATATCACCGCTACGCCTGTAGATGTGGAGATCGAGGGCGAGGAAGTACTGCTCGCGTTTGATATTTCGATTTTCTATGAAAAGGAAAATGGGGAAACAGTCATTTTCGAGCCGGAGGCTGGTTCGATTGCTGTGACGATTGCGTCCTCTGAAATCACAGACGGCAGCAGCGTTTACTACGTGCCCGAAGAAGGCGAACCGGGAAAACTGGATACTACAGATGCCGTGGATGGTGCAGTGGTGTTTGATGCGGAGCATTTCTCTACCTACGCTGTGACAGGTTCCAGTGTAAGTTCAGGCACCGTGGTCGCCAGCGGAACCATTGCCAACGGCGAAGGTGTGGAAGACGCGATTACCTGGACCATTTATGAGGATGATGCGGGCAACCGCACTCTGGTGATCGAGGGAGACGGCTCGATTCCGGATTACTCATCTGAGAATGCGGGTCAGCCCTGGTACAGTTACCGCTCTACCATTTCGACACTGATTCTGGGAGAGGGCATTACCCGTGTGGGAAACCAGGCATTCCATGGCAATTATTTTACAGACATTCAGTTTTCCAGTACTGTGACATCCATTGGACAGTATGCTTTTTCCTACAGCCAGAAGCTGACCTCCGTTACCATTCCGGGAACCATCACTACGATAGAAGCGTATGCGTTTGCGTATTCTTACCATATCTATGAACTGACGCTGGAGGAAGGCATTGTGACCATCGGGAACAGTGCCTTTGGAGGCAGCTGCGGCAGCAGCGAGGATTGCAGCAATACCTGGATCACGATCCCGGCGTCAGTGACCAGCATCGGCGAGTATGCCTTTGCACTGGCGGCCGGATATATTGTGGCGGATGGGAATACGTACTTTTCCGCGGATGAAGATGGTGTACTCTATAACATAGATGGAACCACTCTGATCGATTATCCAAAACGCCGGGTGGCTGTTTCCTGGATCATTCCGGAGACGGTCACTACCGTAAAACAGGGTGCGCTCCAGAATGTAAAGTATACCAGTGAAATCTATGTCATGCATCAGGTAACGCTTTCGACGCAGGCGTTTCGCGACTCGAATTATACTTATGTCTACATCGCGGATGATGTGAGTATTCCGCTGTCCGACAGCCTGATGTTTTACAATTGTACTTATCTGACGGCAGTGCATCTGCCGGAAAACACGCCGCTGAGGATTTATAATCAGTATTTCAGCTCAGACAGCCAGCTGGCCAGCCTGAAAATCCCAAAAGGTACCACGCAGATTGATAATCTGGCGTTTTCCGGGACGACAAACCTGGAGACCATGTATTATGATGCGGCTCATGTCACAGCTATTCATTCAGCGCTTTTTGGGACTTCTACGATGCCGCAGTTTGACCTGACCATTGGGCCGAATGTGGATTATCTGGTGGCGAATTTCTCTTATATTCTGGATCACGCTACGAGCCTGACCATCGAGGGACCAAACGCGTTTTATATTGAGGATGGGGCTTTTGACAGTGCCCCGGCGCCTTATACCGGCCTCTCCGGTTGGATTTATGTGACAGAAGACGGAGTGGTCTATACGCTGGATACAGATACCAGAGAAGCAACGCTGTATTATGTTCCGGAAACGGTGACGAGTCTGACCATCCCTGCGACCATAACGGACACATTAGACGGAACGGAGGATGTCACTTTTACTGTCACCACGGTTACAAAGAATGCCGTGAAGGATGCCTCAAAGCTGACTTCCGTCACCTTTGAAGACGCCTCAAAGATTACCACACTGGAGCCTTACGCACTGGCTAACGCACCGATCGTCAGCGTGACGGATCAGGCAACCGGCAGCACTGCGACGACGGTCGCGGACGCGACGGCACTTTTTACAAACGCAGAGATCAGCGTTGGCTATAATGCGTTTTATAACACCGAGCTGGGCGGTTCTGTTCAGGCAGTGGATTTTTCGGAAAATATGGATAGAAAAGCGACTGTGACGGTCGATCAGATGACAATCTCTGTGATCGGTGGGACGACGACGGAGTGGACCGCTGGCACGGCAGGCAGCGACGTTGGCGGATATACTTCTCTGACCGGCGACATGGTGCAGTTCAGTGTCACGGTGAACAATAATAGTGGCGCGGCGCAGACTTATCGTGTTTATGTTCAGGTGACGGAGGACGACTGTTCTCTGAACTACACTGCGGGAGAAACCTTTACGGTTAATAACGTTGAGGTTACCGCCAGCGCCACTGATGATCCATATACCATTTGTCTGGAGTTTACCGTGGAAGAGGGGCAGACAGTGAACTTTACTGTCAACGCGAATTATGCTACGCCCACTTCAGACGGAGGCGGTGTGACCGTATGGGGGACACTGGTGCAGACCGATCCTTTGGGAACCGAGACCGAGACGGAGACTGACGGCGAGATTGAAGCGTACTGGACGACCCTGCGTGACACCTATACACTTGCAAAAAACAATAACAGTCAGACTTCTGTCAGCATTACGGCGGATGACGACGGAACGGTACGCCCTTCCTCTGAACTGAAGTGGCAGATTACTTTGACAAGCGAGGGAGACGAGAGCGCATACGGCGAGGACTATGTGACCGTTGTGACTTATATGGATGTGATGACCCTGCCCGCCGGTATGGAATGGGATGCGGACATTCTGGCAGCGATCAAAACGGGAACGGTAGTTACCCGGAACAATGTGCTTTATATGGGAACAACTCAAATTGCAGCCCTGAGTTTCCCATCTAACACCACCGGGCTTTCATTAAGCGGGTTCGGCGTCAGCTATGATGATACGACGGAGCAGGTGATTCTGACCTGGAAGGTCCGGAATACCGGGGATGTGAACATAAACACCAATACGTTAAATCTGGTCGTCTATCCGGTGGCTCTGACGGTGGATATGACGACATATGACACAACCGCTTCGAATGTGATTATAAACACGGCGGACGCGACGGTGAAATACACCTACGGCTCTGCGACGGAACAGGAGGCCAGTGTGACCAAAACCGTCACCGGAGGCGAAGGCACGGTCAAGTTATCCAAGACTGGCACGGATGTGACTTATTTTGGCGAGGATCTGACTTATACCTTAAAGGTTTACAACGACGGTGGTCTGCCGTACAAGGACTACCAGGCCTATACCCTGACAGACGCCCTGGAAAATAACTTTTACATCAGCGCGGACAATATGGAGAAGATGTTCACGGAGGCTGCGGCAGACGGCGCTGAACTGGTGATTACGATCGCCAACGCAAGCCTGGCGTCGACGGGAGCGTCTGTGACGGATACGGACGGCACTGCGGGCGGCGCTTACGTCAACACCGGTAATTCGGATCTTGATAAGACCGATGGAAATACACTGGTGATTACTTATAGTGAGACGACGGGGCTGTACACCGTCACTGTGAATGGAGACAGCGGCAGTGCGATAAGCGGCGCGAGCCTCGAGAGCCTGCTGCAGAGCCTGGGATACGGCGTGACGTCTGCTGTCACCTATACCTGTGTCTGGACGCTGCCGACCACAACGGAAGATGTGAATGGAACTCCAACGCCCCTCTTTACCCTTGCAGGCGGCGGAAGCTATACATATTCTATTTATGCTACGGTCAAGAGCACTTTCCAGAAGCTGGATGACAGTGACTGGCCGGGGGAATATCCCAAAACCAGCGCACTGACATTGAGCAACAGCGCCTCCCTCGCTTCTGCTGATAATAAAACAAAGAGGACGGCCAGTGCGGCAAAGGATTCGGTTGTCCGTGAGGCGGTCATTGGCAAGAACGTTTCTCTGGACGGGAAAGATCTTGGCTCCGCGCCGGAGGCCTCTGACGGTGATGTGCTGGACTATACGCTGACATTTACCCACTATGGCGATGGCAGCTACGACGATCTGCCTATGGTGGATGACCTTTACGGGAGTCAGTATCTGCTGGTACCGTACGCTCAGAACAGCAGCAACAGTAGTATTACTGACAAGATTGTGAGCGGAACCTGGTCCGGTACCGGTGTAAAAACGTATGATTCAGATGGAGACGGAGTACCGGACTATTATGTATTGGGCGTTGGTACCTATACGGACGTGGTCGTTGGGCAGGATGCGGCCGGGAACTGGATGACCGCAGCTTCCATCACGGTGACAGCCGGCGAGGATCAGAGTGTCGAGCTTGACGGGGAGACCAACACCTGGTCCGGCGTTCACAGCCAGATTAAGTGGTATTTTGATGAACTGAACGGCGGCAATTACACGATTCAAATTGCCTATAAAGCTCTGGTGGATATCACCGGCTATGAGGCTTCCTACACCATTGGTAATGTGGTATGGATGAATGACCGCACCGGTTCCCGTATTTATGCCGGTCTCTGGGGCGGCGGTACCATCATTGGTTATGATAAGGATATTGTCGTGACGCAGGGTTCGGACGGGGATGAGGATAACGACGGTCTGGACGACGACAAATATACTTCTGTCAAGGAGGGCGAGACGGTTACCTATCGCCTGACACTGGAAAGCACCGGCGATTCCGGGACATTTGTGCTGACCGGCTCGAACATCGCGGATCAGCTGCCGAACACTTACGGCGTCTTTGCGTGGACGAAGGACAATGTAAAGATCACAAAGGTTGAGGTAGATGACAGCGCGGGCGGCAGCGTAACAAACGCGGAAGGCCTGTCGAACAGCAGCAACTGGTCTATCAGTGAGAGCTACAACGGCATCAGCGGCACGGGAACTTATTTTATCGTCTGGGACGATGATGTGAGCGTGTCCTTCTCTCAAAACGCGTCGGTCTACGTCTATGTGGAGCTTACTTATCCGACGAACAGCGAAAGGACGACGGACGCGGATGGCAACGATGTGGGTGTGTGGAACCAATACGCGGATGAGGCGCAGGGAACAACCTTAAGCAATACGTTTTATGTTTACCGCAACCCGGCTAATGTTACCCATGTGCTCGCGAGAGAGGGAGAGGTGACTCTGCAAAAGGGCGTATACGCTCTGGCGAGAAGTACTTCAAGCATGGGAATAGGAACCTCTTCCGGAGGAACCTATTATGTCACCGGCACGGATCGAAATTATTACAACAATCAGGACAGCAATTACCGTTATGCGGTTTATTACGTGAGCCTGTATAATGGGGCGTCTACCAGGTTGTATCTGAACGATCTGTATGATCAGCTGCCGGAAGGATTCACGTATACGACGCTGATGACCAGCACCTATTCATTTGGGGCTCATCTGGCGAGCACCCACATGATCACGACACTGAGCAGCAGTTCCAGCAGTTCTAGCCTGAAAAACTGGCTGATTGAGACGGATTCAGATACGACTTATATGAGTGCGGGCGTCAGTGCGTCCGTGAACAGCGACGGCACGCTGGTCTTTACTTTCAGTTCCGGCTCCGGTGACTATGCCCTGAAATATGACGAGGATCTGGGGCAGTATTATCTGGATAAAGGGGAGGCAATCGTTTTCGGTTATATCTGCGAGATCGGGGTAACGGCTGATACCGAGGATGAGGCAGTCAATACCATTGCCATGTCCTACACGGATTACACTGGTGCGGGCGTCACCGAGGCCGACAAGTCCTTCGAGGCGCGCAATTATGAGCCCTATGGCAGCAGCGACAATGACGGCGACTGCACGATCGAGACAAGTGATACGGTGCGGCATGAATACGGGTTTGACGACGGCGAGGGGAACAGCAGCTGGCTGGTTTCCAGTGTAACGCTGGAGCGGGGCGGCATTAAGCCCGGCATTGATAAGGAGACTGTCAGCTATCAGGCCGATACATCGAGTACCGCGTATGCCTATGAGAATTCCGTTTCGGCCACCGATCTGATTAACTGGAAAGTGACGCTGTTGAACGGCGGCACTATGAGCATTGTGGATTACACGGTGACAGACATCATGCCGAATCCATATGTATTTACCGGATCGTTCCTTTACACGGCTTATGATTCTTCCGGCTCGGCGCAGAGCTCAGGCACTTTGTTTACCATCAACACCTCACCGGATACGATAGCGAACCTGAGTGAACTAAGTGCCTCGACCTTGCCTTCGCTGTCTGTGACGGCGGGCAATTCCTCGACCGCGGTCGAGGTCAAAACAGATGGAACCGTGTACAGCATGACAGCAAAACTCACAAATGCGACTGCAGCGTTTACTCTGTGTTTTTATTTCGATGATGACGGTAACCTGGTCATGGAGATCGGTATGGAAGACGCCAAACTGGCTGTTCCAGAGGGCGGTACGCTTGAGATCACCTATACCTCCTGGAATCCTACAACCACCCAGGCCAGCACTACCTATATCAACCAGGTGACGCTGACTACGACTCAGAGCTTTACCAGCAGCGACATTCAGTCCGGCCAGGCCGTGACAGGCACCGGGGGCATGGTTTTGGGCACCAGAACGGTCTCACCGGTGACGGTGGCAGCCGGTTATTCGTCCAACTCATGGAAATCTGTGACGGAAAAAAAATCAGAGCGCAAATACGGATACGGCACGTTCTGACAGCTCGGATAACAGCATCGCGCTGTCCGCGCCGGACAGCGAATTCACCTATACGCTTTATGTGGAGAACGTCAACAATGTGGCAATTGCCAAGCTGGTGTTAATTGACAATCTGCCGGATGAGGGCGACACCTATGCATTTAATGATGAACTGGAGCGTGACAGTGAGTATACGGTAGTGCTGGCCAACACAGATTTTGTGGTGAAAATCATTGACGAAAATAATAACGAAACCATACTTACAGCCGGGACTGATTACAAGGTGGAATACAGCAGCAAGACCGGAGACTTCAGCGGGGCAGACCGGTCCGGCACCGCTTCCTCTGACTGGCAGGAGCTGACGAGCAGCACGAATCTCTCGGAAGTAAAATCCATCCGTGTGATCATTACAGCAGAAATTCCGGCGAAAGCCACCGTTGCGGTCAGCTTTGACGCAAAGGTCAGCGACCCGACAAACGTTGATCCGGGATCCGTTGCCTGGAACAATTTTGGCTACCGGTATCAGGTCAGCGGTATGTCGACCGAGATGGAAGCAATGCCGCTGGTGGTGGGCGTAAAAG
>Ga0192275_1135_pt1 | contig 10272 bp, 7 predicted proteins | sample Koala_Koa24_H3_FD_131265 | JGI IMG/M metagenome (GOLD analysis project Ga0192275, IMG submission 131265) | Enriched cells from koala feces incubated with labeled cellulose particles, San Francisco Zoo, California, United States - Koala_Koa2-4_H3 ...
TGAATCAAACGCTTCTCCGGATCTGATACCTTCATTTCGCATTCTATCGCATTGTCCAACGCATTCCCCAATATGGCACACAAATCCATTGTATCAATAAAATCCAGCAATTTACCATCCGCCACACAGTTCAGGGTGATTCCATATTTCTGGCAGGTAATTGTTTTTCCTGTCAAAAGTGTATCAAGCACCTTATTCCCGGTTCGGTTCTGAGCCTCAAACTGATGTATTTCTTCTTCCATATCCGTAAGGTATTTCTCTCGTTTTTGCGGATCCGGCTCCATACGCAATATTTCAATCTGATGCTTCAGGTCATGATACTTATAATGTACCAGTTCAATACTTTCTTTCGACTGCTGATACTGCTGATACTGACTCTCCAGAATTCCTTCCATCATTTTTAACTCCTGCCTGTCATGCATCTCACACCGCAGGACATAGTGCGCATACATCATCGCAGCGCCACCCAGATCCATCATAGTCCGCAGCGTAGCAATTGATTCCCCTGAACCGGTGGTAAAAGGTGTGATAAACGGGAAATAGTTGGGAATGTAACTAAGATTACTAATGAAAAAAGTCAGCAATGCAATAAACAGCACCGTCCAAACATCTCTTTATAGATCTCTAATCCAGTTCCAGACTTATTCTGACTATGCAACATCCAATAGTAGAAAAAATCAATAATAATGCAAAAAAACAAAAGGGAGCAAAGACCTCCTGCGACCGAGAGGGTACTGTAAAAATAAAAACAATAGATCTGCCAGGAAAGAGAGGTTGCAAACTCGGCAAGCACAAATGCCTGCAAGGCACTATAGAAAGCCTCCCACCAGCCGATCTTGCAGCAACAAAAAATAAGAGAAATCATCAATAGAACAGCTATCGCCATAAATATAATCCATAAATAAAATATTCCCACTCCACCCGTGAAAACCAGAAACAGGCATTGCAGTGCCAGAGCAACCACGCCTATCACAGCCAGGCGTATTGCAGGAAAGCGCTTTGGAAGCAGAAAAATAAATATCATACATGCGCCCCACTGAGCGATCGCTGTATAAATCCTTGGTATATCAGGCAATTCATTCGTAAATGTTATCGTCATGGAGTTTCCTCATCTTTCTTCTTTCCTTACCTGCTTCACCGCACATTGCTCCAGTAATCCGTCAGCGCCTCCATAAATGGATTCCGCCTCGCCCGGCTCAGCATCAGTTCCTCCCCTTTTACAATCGCACATCCATCCCTCACGCTATCCACATGTGCCAGGTTGATCAGATACCCCTTATTTCCACGGCAGAAATCATACGGCGACAGGTTCTCTTCGATCTCTTTCATGGTACCGGCTCCCTCATGATTTCCCGAATTCGTATGGTAAATCAATGTATGTCCCCGGCTTTCTACATAATAAATATCTCCTGCGTCAATGCGCAGTACCCCGCCCCGGATATTCACCACCACATGGTTTTCTTGCCTGTGTTTCATACGCCCGATTGCCCGCCCGAGCCGCTCAGAAAAAGCGAAGTACGTGATCGGCTTTACGACATAATCGAGCGCATCCACCGCATAGCCGCGCAGAGCATATTGCCGCATATTGGTGATAAAGATAATCACGACCTCGGAGTCTTTCTTCCGGATCTCCTCCGCCGCGCTCATGCCGTCCATGAAACGCATCTGCACATCCATCAGGATAATGTCAAACTGCGCCTTATAGTTTTCCACGATCTCATCCCCGTCCGTATAGCGGGTAATGGCAAAATTCTCCTGTTTTTCCTGTTCATAACGATGCAGGTATTCCGTCAGCTGCTGCGCAAACGGAGCTTCGTCTTCTACAATTGCAATCCGAATCACGTGCTCACCCTCCTTTCTGAGATTTTTTTTTCATCCATATAGCCCGCTTTTTTTCTCACTCACCATTAATTCTGAATCCGAAAGCGAAAACTCCATCTGTCTGTATGATGATCTCTTTTCTGTTATAATTTCATAAAGTCTTTTGTCTGAAAGTTCATAGGGAATTCCACCCATACCGATTAATTTTGAGTTCCCGTCATACCGTCCATGATCCCACACAAAAACGCTCCCCCAGTTATTTTTTAATGCTTCAACAGCTCCTGCCCAGGTACCTCCCTTCCTGTAATCTGAGGCAATCACAAAAGTACCGTAAGCGGACGCATAAATATACTTGTTTCGATTCATTGCCCGTGCTGCAGAAAACCCGGCATCTGGCTTAACATCAGAAAAGAGTAACAGTTTCCCACGAATCAGAGCGTCAATTACCTCTTTTCTCCTGATTCTGGACAATAATGAATCTGCCAAAAATGAAACTGCTGCTCCTCCCATGCCAACGGCTGTCTGTTCTGAAATCATGTCCGCTCCTCTTGCACCACCGGAATAAATCAATAACTTTTCCATAGAAGCTTTTTCTGCCAGTTTTTTTGTAAACAAAATACCATCTTCATCGATGTTTCTTGAACCGGCTGTCCCGATTCCAATTTTTTTCGCCAATTCGATATTTCCTGAATAAAACAACACCGGAGGAGCTTTCTTTTTCAATCTTTTCCTGAGGAGTACTGGATAGTCTGAATCGAAAATCGTCACGACTTCAATTCCTTTTTTTTCCAGACTTTCCATTTCAAACGCAACCGCTCCGCCTCGCTGAACCAGAGTTTTGATACGCTCCAACGTCTCATTTTGATATCCCATTTCTTTTAAAACATCAATATCCTGGCTTAATATAAGAGCAGGTATTTGATGATGTTCTCTGATTTTTTCCAGAAAAAGATTCCATTCCCCCATAGAAAATGGCTTCCTATCAACATCTTGTATCCCAATATAGCTTGTTAAAAGAATAGCGCTCATTGCGTTATCTGACAATTCCATTTTCTATCACCTTCCCGCACTGTTTGCCAGTGCAAATGGATAAACCTTTCCGCTTCCAGCCTGTCTGAGTTTACATCCACAGACAGTTACAGTCCATTTTGAATCAACCATATCATCCACAAGCAGCACATTTCCACTCTGAACCTGATTTACCTGAAAGGAAGCATCCGCATTTTTATACTGCAGATAGCTTGTATTCAATTCTTTCTGACATTTTGCTGTCTGCGTTTTCCCTATGGATTCCAGATAAGGAAGTCTGAGCTTTTCTGCTAATCTTACAGCGAAATTTCTGACCAGATCTGGTCGTCTTAAAGAAGGAACACTCGTAAGCCATTCAATATCATTTTCCTTCACAAATTCACATAATAGCTCGTAAGAAGCGTTTACCAGAGTATCCTCAAAAAACCCCATCTGATACTTTCCTTCCATTACTTCCCGTCCCCAACCTGCATCTCCATAATTACTCAAAACCAATCCCTGTTCACAGGAAAGTGTAGACATAATCATGTTTTTCCCAAGCACAGTTATGCCAGATGGCCATTTTTTTCTGGGAGTAATGATATAAACTGCTGCTTTCATAAATCTTTGCGCCTCTGCGAGAACAGTTTTCGAAACGCTCTGAGGCAAAATCAAATGCCCCAGGCAATTTGCACATTTTCCACATTCCCCAGCGCTCTCATCATCAAGCACTTCCGCAATGTACTTCATATAGCACTTTTTTGTTTTCACAAAATCATTCATCTGTCTCAGTTCTTCTCTTCGAATTCTTGTAATCTCCTCACTTTTAGCGGTATCCGGCTGCCAATTGCGCGGCGTTTTATAGTATCCTGTCCCATCCTTGTATATCGCGCCATCTACTAAAAGATACTTAACGCACTGTTCAATTCTGCCATTTTTCATATTGACATATTTTTCCATTTCCGAAAGGCGAATTCCCGGATGTTCCAATATAGTAGTCACCACATCTGACATCAGCGTTTCTGTAGGAAAAGCAGAATCAATAAAATAGTTGTTTATCGCATCATCTTCCTGCCCGACAAGCAAAACAGCCACTGCTCTGTCAATTCCACGTCCAGCACGCCCAATCTGCTGATAATAGGCTACCAGATTCGCCGGTTTTTGAAAATGAATGACAAATCCGATATCCGGCTTATCAAATCCCATGCCAAAAGCGACCGTAGCAACCAATGCTTTTATCTCATTATCCATGAATCTTCGGACAATTTCAAGCTTATTTTTTCCCTCTTCTGTCTCAATCGCGGAATAATAGCTTTCACAGGCAATTTCTTTTTTTGTCAACCAGTTATTGACTAAAATACAATCGCGCACAGTCAGACAATAAATAATGCCTGTACCAGGCAATGAATCAATATTTTCCGCAATCCAGGCAAGCCGTTCTTCTCTGGACCACAATTCTACAATTTGAATCTCCAATGAATCCCGCATAAGGTCTCCCCGGCTGATAATGATATCCTTTCCGAGTTGATTTTGAATATCACTGACTACCCGATTATTAGCCGTAGCTGTAGTTGCAAGCACAGGAATGTTTGATGGAAGCAAATGGATAATATCGACGATCCGTCTGTAATCTGGTCGAAAGTCATGCCCCCAGTCAGAGATGCAATGTGCTTCATCCACAACAAAAAGACTGATTTTCGGTATCAGTCCATTCTCTAGCTGCGAACGAAAGCTGTCATTTGCCAGTCGCTCAGGAGAAATAATCAGAGCATCAATCAGATTATCCCTTAAGTCACTATTAATGCGATCCCAATCCTCCACGTTTGCTGAGTTAATTGTCTCAACATGTACGCCTAACTTATTAGCTGATTCAATCTGATTATTCATCAACGCCAACAGAGGGCTGATTATTAAAGTGATCCCTGCATTCCTTTTTCGAAACAGCCTGGTCGCCAGAAAATATACCAAACTCTTTCCCCAGCCAGTTTTCTGCACAACCAGCAACCTTTTTCCCAGCAATAACTCCTGAATTGCTTCTGCCTGTCCGCTTTTAAACTGCGCATTTGGACCATAAGCCTCTCTTAGTTCTTCTAAAAGCTCATCCATCCTGATACCTCATCATTCTATACTTCTGTTTTAATACATTGCAAACACATAATAAATCCAATACAATTCTGATACTAGTATAATGTTTTTAAAATCCTTGTGCAAATAATTCATCTATGATATAATGATTGCATATCCGTATAGAAAGAGGAGATGCATCATGGGTCGTAATAAAAAATGGGGCAATATCACTATCGCTGACGAGGATCGTACTAAGCTTGAAAAAATCGCTAATTCTCAAACTGAAGAATATCGCAAAGTACAGCGCGCAAAAATCCTTCTTCTCAGTGCTGATGGTATGTCGAACACAGATATTGCCGCCACAATAGGTGTTCATCGAAATACTGTTGCAACGTTCATTACAAAGTACTCTGCAGCCGGTTTTGACTATGCGATGAACGATTCTTCGAGAAGCGGAAAACCTAATGTCATCTCTGATGACGAAAAAACCTGGATTACGAGTATTGCCTGTGTGAAGCCTAAGGAAATAGGTTACGCAGAAGAGCTTTGGACTTATCGCGCTCTTCAGAAACATATTCGAACCCATTGTAATGAGGCAGGTTACCCGGGACTTTCTAATATATCGCATAGCACGGTACGTGCCATACTGGAGGATAATGAAATCAAACCGAATAAGATGAAGTACTATCTTGTTCGCAAAGATCCCGATTTTGATAAAAAAATGCATGACGTACTGGTCGTATATAAGCAGGTCGAAATGTGCTTCGACGAAGAAGGGAACATCACTATAGATATGGATGAACCCAAAACTGTGACCGTGTCCTATGATGAGAAGCCCGGAATACAGGCACTCAAAAACATCGCACCCGATCTGCCACCAACGGAAAAACATGGCAAAGTGGCAAGAGATTATGAATACAAGCGACTTGGAACATTGTCATTGCTGGCGGGTATTGACCTGCTCACAGGAAAAGTTATTCCTCTTGTTAGCGAAACTCACAAGAGCTCAGACTTTATTACCTGGCTAAAGAAAGTCGATTCCATATATCCTGAGCAAGACACAATACGACTCGTGCTTGATAATCATTCAGCGCATACATCGAAGGAAACTCAGGCGTATCTCAATACACGTCCTGGGCGGTTTGAGTTTGTATTTACACCTACACATGGATCATGGTTAAATCTGATAGAGAGTTTCTTCAGTAAGCTGACCAAGCAATGTCTTAAAGGCATTCGCGTAGAAAGCAAGCAGGAACTTAGCGACCGCATCTATCAATATATGGAACAGGTGAATGATGCTCCAGTAGTCTATCATTGGAAGTATAAGATGGATGAAACCACCATCTAATTATTTGCACACGTTATTTAAGTACGATGTACTAGTATTATTCTCAGAATCCTCCAGAGTCAGGCTGGTTCCTGCGTTTAGCCATATACCACCGCCGTTGCCAGCTGCCTGGTTTCCGGAAAGGCTGGAGCCGCTGATGGTGGCAGATGTCACTGCCACGGCAAAATAAGCGCCGCCGCCTGCTGCGCCTGATGTGTTGCCATCGATTGTCGCATCCACCATGTTAAGAGTAGTCACAGCCGCGCCAAAATAGACACCGCCACCTTCACTGGTGGATGTGTTGCCTGAAATGGTTGATGAGATGGTAAGCGTGGTGATGGCGTTGTTAAAGTAGAAGCCACCGCCGTAGCCACTGGATGTATTGCCACTAATCGTAAGACCCGAATTAAGAGTTACCGTTCCGCTGGAAGTCAGGTTAGCCGCCAGGCCTCCGCCTGAAAGACCTGCCGTGTTTCCTGAAATGATTCCGCCCGTGATAGAGGCTATCTGGTCAGCCTCATACAGGAACATACCGCCGCCGTAGCCAGTAGCAGAGTTAGAATCTACAGTACCGCCGGTCATGGCAAATTTACCGCCGTTTTCCACCAGCACACCGCCGCCGTTACCAGAGACAGAAAAGCCCGAAATCGTGCCGCCTTCCATTGTAAAAGAACCGCCCTGCGCTACAATGACGCCGCGGATGTTGGTAAGAGAATTTGTGTTTTTAACGGCACCGCCTGCAGACGAACTGCTATCCTGCAGTATCAGCGTACCATAAACCGTAACAGCATTTTTATCCGTTCCGGCAGGTGTAATGGTATATCCGTTCAGATCAATCGTGACTTTCACATCATCCCAGATTACAAGATCTTCTGTATAGTTTTGATCCAGTACTATCTCAGTTCCGCTCGTTGTATTCTCATCCACAAGCGCCATCACGGAAACGTCGCCGTTGCTCGCTGTATTCACTCCGCTCTGTGTGTCGTACTCGGACGACAGTGCGTTGATCTGCCCCTGCAGGGTATTCAGGTCGTCTTCCGCAGCCGCTGCCGCCAGCAGCTCATACGACGCCACCGCAAGCATTTCCTCACTGAATGTGTATGCCTCATCCGCTTCGGCGAACGTCACCTGTACCGTGGTCTTATACTCTGCGTTTGCTGTCACAGTAAACGATGTCGTGTCCGCACCATAAGAAGCGATGGTATTCCCCTCTTCATCCAGCACAACCGCACAGACATACGCATAGCCATCATACGCCGTCACAGATACTTCGACCGGTTCTGTTACCGGCATATTGACCTCGATGTCATAATCGTCGCTCATCATATACGGCGTGATGGACTCTGTGTAGCCGTCCGTGTAGGTCAGGCAGATTTCGCCGCCCTCAGAGACCTCATATACGATGAAATTGTAAGCCTCTTCGGTCTCAGATTCTGTTTCGCTCTCGCTTTCCGTTTCAATCTCGGTTTCCATCTCAATCTCGGTTTCCGTCTCGATCTCGCTTTCGCTCTCCGTCTCAGCTTCGCCGCCTGTTTCAGCCTCCGTCTCAGTCTCGAGTTCTGTTTCTGTCTCAGTTTCCGCCTCGGTCTCGTTCTCCGCGAGCAGGCTTTCGTTCTTCCACTGGATCACGTTCTGATCCTCTGCCGTATTTACGACCTGCTCCCCTGCCACAAAATAAAGAGCCGGCAGCTCGTCTGTCGTGGTGATTCCTTCTTTGATCGCTGCGTAGAAGACATACTCCTCCTCTTCTCCCGCGGCGATCTTCTGATCCACCCAAACAACAGCCGAAGCATACGGCTCCAGCGCTTTTTCACTATCTGTACTGTTTTTCGCGTATTCTGTCAGTTCATCTAGGTCATACTGCGAGGGAACCCCAGACAAATCCCGGATGTCCTCAATAAAATACCACGCATCCGTCTGATCCTCAACGGAAATGACCGTCTCGTCGTCCTCCCGCTCATACCAGGTCAGATTTTCCCCAAACACGACTTTTACAGACACATCCTCTGCGTCCGTGTCTGTTGATGTATTCTTGATTTTAAGCGTATATTTTACCGCATAGAAAGAATCCGCATCCGAATCTTCCTCCGAATCCGTATCTTCGCTTTCGTCTGCATTCTCATTTCCATCCCCATCTGTATCCGTATCAAGGAAGATTTCCTGCGTAACCGTTACATCAAGAGTAGAAAGTACCCCTCCTGCTTCGGTATTTTCCGTCTCGGTCTCTGTCTCGCTTTCGCTCTCATCCGTCTGCTGCATCTCGCTCTCGGAGTCTGTTTCCGTATCTGAGCCGGAATCTGGTGTCAGCTCCGTCTGCGCTTCCGTCTCTTCCTCTGAATTCGCCGCAGAATCCGTCCCTGTCTCAGCGGCAGTCTCCGATCCTGTTTCCGTCTCTGTAGCAGCCTGATCCAAAGCCTCCGTCTGTATCTCGGTACCGGACTCGGATGCAGTCCCTGTCTGCTCCGTTGTCTCCGTCTGCGTCTCCGCATCTGTCTGACTCGCTGTTTCCGTCTGTGTGGTCGTATCCGTCTGACTTGTCGTCCCGGTCTGCGAGGTCGTATCTGTCTGCGCCGAGTCCGTCTGGGAGCTCGTCTCCGTCTCGACAATCGTCTCCGTCTGCACAACCACGTCGCTTTCTTCACTGATGGCTGTTATCGGCGTCGACAGATTGGACAATACGATAGCTACCGTCAATATCCACGCCAGCCATTTCCGCATTTTTTCAAAACCATTCCTTTTCATTTACCTGCAATACCCCCACATTTCCAAATGCCGCTCTTACACACTTTCTCTTTCGCGCAGGCGGCATATCCTCAAAAACGAATTTTCCAGGAACTGTTCTTTTTATTATGATAGCGAATCGCTATTATGTACTTTCACAGTTACAATCGCGGTAATCGATTATACAGAAGTGTAATTTCTCCTGTAAGCGTTTAATTATTTTCTCATAGTTTGTGTAATCTGTCAATACTTCCTGCATTTGTGAAACAATTTTCGTATACGTTTTCGCATTTTTCGTAAAGCTTTTCTGTGCAAATGCGGCATTATCTGTAACACTGTTCAGGTCAAAGGGACCGGATGGCAACTGCATGATCAAAATTATTATCTTATACATTATGAATATTATAAATTATTTTTTATATTTATCAATCTGCATATTATATTGTATGTGTGTGCTATTATATCAAAATAAATCATCCAAGTCAAGTTTTCCAGGCATTTTTTATAATAAAAACACATCATCGAAGCACAATAAAAGCGGGAAATCCAAAATACCTGGCTTTCCCGCTTATCTTAAGCATTAATCGCAATTCTATCTAGAAATTACTTCCGCAGGTTCTCCTGTCTTATCTCGCCCGGCGTTTCTGTCCGGCTGTCAACAGTATCATTACTCCTACAGAGAGTAAAAGCGCAAACATCCACCTTCCAATCGGTGTATCATCACCGGTCTGCACGGTCTCTGTACTGGCTTCGCTTTCCGTCTCAGACTCCGTCGTCTTCGCCGTCTCGCTCTCCGTTCCTGCAGCGGTCTCACTTTCCGTTGCCGCTTCCGTTGCCGCTTCCGTCTCCGCAGCAGTCTCACTTTCCGTTGCCGTAGCGGTTCCACTCTCTGTTGCCGCTTCTGTTACCTCTGTGGTTTCCGTTTCGGTCTTAATCTGCGTCTCGGATTCCGCTCCAGTTCCTGCTTCCGTTCCGGTTCCTGTCTCTGTTCCGGTCCCTGTCTCTGTTCCAGTTCCGGTCTCTGTTCCAGTTCCGGTCTCTGAGCCAGAACTGCTCCCACTCTCTGTGGCTGTCCAGCTGATCGCTATCGGCGACAGACCTTTCAGAGTCAACTGAAGCCCCTCAGCCGGCTCTACAACAGCCGGATATTCCATCTGTCCGGCTACCGTTCCAAGCCGCTCGCTGGTCTGGCTGAACATATGTGCCGCGACAAAGTCATGCGTAGCCGCCGCTGTTCCTTCCGGGTATGGCAAAATCACATCAATGCCGGTAATCGGGTAATTTTCTTCATCTGCCTCTGTCCACGTGCCATCTGCATAAACGAATAA
>Ga0192275_1143_pt1 | contig 9612 bp, 7 predicted proteins | sample Koala_Koa24_H3_FD_131265 | JGI IMG/M metagenome (GOLD analysis project Ga0192275, IMG submission 131265) | Enriched cells from koala feces incubated with labeled cellulose particles, San Francisco Zoo, California, United States - Koala_Koa2-4_H3 ...
AAAATTTAGTATTGACAAACTCATACTAAGAGTGTAGAATATAAGTATAGAGCATACTACAACTTTAGGATAGAAAACACAGGAGGATTTCAACATGGCAAAATTCACAGACGCAGAGTTAAAGGTAATGAATGTAATCTGGCACGACGGCGACTGCTCCGCCAAGCATATTGCCGATGTTCTGGCAGAATCTGTCGGCTGGCACATCAACACCACCTACACCATCATCCACAAGTGCATTGAAAAGGGCGCCATCGAAAGGGAAGACCCAAAGTTCATCTGCCACGCCGCTGTCTCCCGTGAGGAAGCCCGGGCTGACATGACCGAAGACCTTGTCAATAAGCTCTACGATGGCTCCTGCAACAGCCTCTTTGCCGCACTTTTAGGAAAAGATACGTTAAGCGACGAACAGATTGCGAAGCTCCGCCGGATTGTCGCAGAAATGGAGTAGAGATGACCCTCACCCTTCTTGAAATGACCCTGACGGGCGGAGTTCTGATACTTCTTGTTCTCTTAATTCGGGCGATTTTTCTCAATCGCCTGCCGAAAACCGCATTTATAATAATGTGGGCGGTGGTGCTTCTTCGCCTTCTAGTTCCTGTTAGCTTCGTGGGACTTTTCGGCTCAACCGAAGTTGATGCTTCCGCAGTTGAGACCATTTTTACCGAACAGACCGCAGAAGCTTCTCCGAACATCACAATCACCAAAGAAACCTACACCTTCGAGGACGTCGTCGCCATCGCCGAAGCCTCAAAGCAAGCAAACATCTTCCGCATTGTTTGGCTCACCGGCGCAATAATCTGCGCCGTAGTACTCGCCACGTTGTACATGCTCAATATCCGAAGATTCAACAATTCTGAGAATCTGGAAAGTGATTTTATAGCTTCTTTTCAAAGTTCCAACAAGCTGAGGCGCACCGTCACAGTCAAGCTCTCCGACAAGACCACAACACCTCTGACCTACGGCATAATACATCCCGTGATTTTGCTTCCAAAGGGCATGGACTTGTCCGACCAGAAGCAACTAAAATATGTTCTGATGCATGAATACATCCACATCCGCAAGCTTGACAACCTGCTGAAAGGCATATCAAGTGCGGCGGTGTGTATCCATTGGTTCAACCCTCTTGTGTGGGTTATGAATAAGTTTTTATCGAGAGATATCGAGCTCCGTTGCGACGAAACGCTTTTGAAGCAATGCGACAGCGATTGCAGAGCTGACTATGCCCTGACCCTCATTGACCTCGAAGACAAGCGCCGCGGTTATGCCTTCGGCACAGCTTTCGCAAAAGAGCCTGCCGAAGAGCGCATCAGAGCAATCATGAAGTTCAAGCCGGCTTCAATTTGCAGTATTGCTATAGCCGCAGTCCTGATTATAGTTATAGTTGCCCTTGCCTTCACCGGGCGGATAGGCGCTAAACCTCCATCAGATGAAATCACAAACGAAGAGATAGTCTCTCTTCTTGACGACTATTTCGACTGGGTATACTTCGCAAAGTTCTCAGCTCCGAATGTCGACCAGACCGATAGTTATACTGTAGCAGGAACGACCTATTACCGTGTTCTGGACGAAGATTTCGACACATGGGCGGAAGTAGTTGACTATGCCTCGGGCATCTTCTGCGGAGAGATGTCGGCATACGAGGACGGCGGCGAATGGTCGGGCTACTTGGGTGACGACGGCGCCACCTAGAACCGTTATACCGTCAGTCCGAACGGCGACTATCCCTACACCGACGAATATACCTATGAAATTTTAAGAAACGCCGAAGGCAGAGCCCTCATCAGTGTTGATAACCCGAGTTCAACCGGCGAGAACCCCTATCACCAAGTTCTGACCTTCTCGCTCACCGAGAACGGCTGGCGCATCGGCGATGACTACTAAAAGAAAGAAGGAATCATAATGAAAAAACTGTTTTGCCTGCTCCTGAGCCTGACTCTTCTCCTGACCCTCTGCTCCTGTGGTGCTACAGAAGAAGCTATCGACGACGAAGAAGTAATCGCCGAAGATGGCACCATTACCGATGAAGAGATAGTCGCCCTCATAGACGGCGATATCCAGATTGGCAAATATCTTTCAGTTGAACCGCCGAGTTACGACTGGGAAAATTCGATAGACGGTAAATACGATTGGTTTCCTGTCGTTAAGGAAGGCTTGGAAACATGGGACGAGTGGGAAGCATATATTTACTCGATTTATAGCGGCGAAAAAGCCGAATATGCTCTCAGTCATGAATCATTCGCTGATATTGATGGCAAGCTATATTGCACCGGCTTTGCGGGAGCCTACGTTCTGACAGATGACTATGTTTACGAGGTTTTGGAAAATGCAGACGGCACAGCAAAAGTCAAAATCACAAACCCTGACGTCTGGGGAGAATCCGCAAGGGAATACACCCTCGTCATGACCCTCACCGACGACGGCTGGCGTGTCAGCGGGCAGGAATAAAGGAGAAACAAACCTATGGCAACCCTACTTGAAATGACCCTGACGGGCGGTGTGCTGATACTTCTGGTACTCATGTTGCGGGCAATATTCCTGAACCGCCTGCCGAAAACGGCGTTTATCGTGATGTGGGCGGTAGTGCTCCTGCGGCTCTTGGTCCCCGTGAGCTTTTTCGGGACGACTGTGGCTGAGACTGCCTCCGAAGCTCCCGAAGTCTACACTCTCGAAGCTGTCGCTCCCACGGCAGAGACCGAAGTCAGGAAGGTTATAACCCTCAACAGCTATAACCCATCAACCGAGCCGATAGCCGAAACCACCGAACACTCTGACATATTCAAAACTATCTGGCTTGTCGGAGCAGTCATCTGCGCCGTGGTTCTTGCGCTCTCGTATATCCTGAGCATCCGCCGCTTCAACCGCTCTGAGGATTTAGAGTCTGACTTTATAGCCTCTTTCCAGAGCTCCAACAAGCTGAGGCGCACCGTCACAGTCAAACTCTCCGACAAGACCACCACGCCCCTGACCTACGGCATAATCCATCCTGTGATTCTCTTGCCGATGAGCATGGACTTAAGTGACCAAAAGCAATTAAAATACGTTCTCATGCACGAGTACATCCACATCCGCAAGCTTGATAACCTCTTAAAAGGCATCTCAAGTGCGGCGGTGTGCATCCATTGGTTCAACCCTCTTGTGTGGGTGATGAATAAATTTTTATCGAGAGATATTGAGCTACGATGCGATGAAGCCTTGCTTCGCCAATGCGCAGGCGACTGCCGGGCAGACTACGCGCTCACGCTCATAGATCTCGAAGACCAAAGAAGAGGCTACGCTCCCGCCACCACAGCGTTTGCGATGCGAGCCTCAGAAGAAAGGATAGTGGCTATAATGAAATACCGCAAGCTCACACCGTCGTCCGTCCAGGAGAGGATACTCTGCATAACTCTTCTTTGCACAGCATTCGTCGGTTGCGGAGCAGTGGGGAAGACGGAAACCGAAGCAGAAGCTGAACTTGTAGTCGATTCCGATGCTGACAATATCACCGTACTATCTGAGACAACAGTAACTGAAAGTCCCGACTATATTCATACTCTCGAAGAAGCTTTATCATCCACCATCAGCGTTGAAGGATTTATCGCTGAAGGTTACGAGGGCGGCGTGACTGACTATACTTTCAAAAGCGTCGAGTATACCGATACTCTCCCTGATGGCATGTACATCTCCGATGGCATAATTTACAGTGTTGACGGCGAAGAGGTCGGCAGTCTCACAGGACAGCTTGGCTATGATGACATGGTAATCGATGGCACCGGCGAAGCGGCTGATGGGTTCACATTCGTAGTGATAGATTTCGACATGACGAATGTTCTGGAGCAGTGGCACTCCGATGACAGTTCGCAGACCGTCTGCCTGGAACTCTATCCGCTCTTTGTCGGGATGTCTGAAACTACTGAAAACTACTTCTATCAGTATTATCCGATATACGACAACGCCGCACGGGTATATGAATCTCACCCGACAAGTGAAACTGTCATAAACTACGATGAGGTTGTGGCGGATGCCGCCGCAAAGGGCTATGAAATCCCGGAGTATACAGTTTATTCTTATACAGTGTTTGAAGAAGGAACGACCTATAACAACATAAGGCTTATCTACCTTATCGGAGATGGAGTTGCGGATATGTCGCTGTATCTTGGTTTACAAGAGTTCTCGGGCACTCTGCATACTATTGGACAATCATATGTCAAGCTCAACTGACGTCAATCCGCACAATTCAAAGCTTTCAAAAAGCCTGAATCCCGTCGATTTTCACAAAGTTGTAATTTTTCTTGAAAAATCGTGTAACCATTTGGCTTAAAAAAGCGTCTTTAATAGTGAAAGCCCCCAAAAGGAGAAATATATCTTATACCGCAGGTTCCGGCATGGGGCGACCCGTGCCGGAACGTACCTCTTAAACTGATACTTCCTTCACGTTTTGCCACCCACCACCGCCCACCCGGGCGGACGGCTCGGGCGGCTTTTTTGCGCTTGCAAAAGCGCATCTCAGTAACACCATTTCGTCTTGTCTCATACTATAAACAGAGGCTCGCCTCTGGGCGGGCTTCAATAAGAATAAGGAGATACAAGATGAAACTTACTAATATACTCAGCACTTCCGATTGCTGTGACGCTTCCGACAGCCCGTCTCTTGACTGCAAACAGCCGACGACGTCTCTGCCTGCAAGCACACCCATCGGGATGCTCTATGTGCCTTATCAGTCCTGGCAGAAGGTTTATGAGCCGCAGGTCGGACTGCCTCGGGGCACCATCTTTGAAGAGCTTGACAAGCCGTTTATAGGGGAGAGAACGATATGAGTAATACTAATCCTTTGAAGTATGTACAGCAGTACTCGTTCGCAGTCCTGGAGGCACAGCTTTTCCTCGACTCTCATCCGAACTGCGCCGATGCTCTTGCATACTACAACAAGTACAAGAAGCTTTATGAAGAAGCAAAAGCTGACTACGAGGCAACCTATGGACCTCTTACCGCCGATTCTCAGGCAAACGATGAATGTTGGCAGTGGGTGAAGGCTCCGTGGCCCTGGGAACTTTCTGCAAACGAGGAGGTGTGAGATATGTGGCAATATGAGAAGAAACTGCAATATCCCGTCAAGATAGCGAATCCCGACCCCGCGGCGGCAAAGATAATAATCTCGCAGTTCGGCGGACCGGACGGCGAGCTCAACGCCTCGATGCGCTACCTCTCCCAGAGATACACCGCACCCTGCCCCGAGGTCAAGGCAATACTAAACGACATTGGCACAGAAGAACTCGGTCACATGGAAATGATCTGCGCCATCATCTACCAGCTGACAAAGAACCTCACCCCGAAGGAAATCAAGGAGTCCGGCTTCGACACTTATTTCGTCGACCATACAACCGGTCTTTATCCGATAGCCGCTTCCGGAACGCCCTTCTCGGCGGAGCTCTTCCAGTCGACCGGCGACCCGATTGCAGATTTGTCTGAGGACCTGGCGGCAGAGCAGAAGGCTCGCCTGACCTACGACAATATCTTAAGACTTGTCGACGACCCCGACGTAAGAGACGTAATCAAGTTCCTCCGCCAGCGTGAGATAGTCCACTTCCAGCGCTTTGGTGAAGCGATGAGGCTAGTCACCGACCAGCTCGATTCAAAGAACTTCTACGCTTTCAATCCAAGCTTTGACAAATAAGCATGTCTTTTCTCGGAAATCCTCGCCATATAGAGCGGGGATTTCCTGTTGAAAACTTTTTGCATATTTTTAATAAAAAGTTCTTGCATTTTTGACTGACTCGTGTTATAATAATGTCAGTAAGGAGATAAGAACGACGTTTGTTGTTTACCGTGTCTTATCTCATTGGATTTCGATGACCGGCGTTGCTCTGTTGTATCGCTGAGAATTGGAATGTGATACGGCAGGCTTTTTTATTTAGAAATCCTTATTATAGACTTAGTCGTACCGAGCAGCTGTGGAAGGATGCGAGAGTATGAGGAATACTGTGCTTTGCTATATTGACAGATTCAGGCACAATCGCCATGAGCGACTGGTGCTTGGGTCTGTTTTGCTTGTTTTAGCAATCATAGTTATGATCTCCGTCTATTGGCAACTGCGCTACACCGGCATCACAATGACTAACGAAACCTACTGTGGCTATGAAGAGCATATTCACACCGAAGATTGCTACGAGTATACATTGATTTGCGGTATGGATGAGTCTGAAGGTCACACTCATGATGAATCCTGCTATGATGAAGAAGGAAACCTGATTTGTGAGATTGAAGAGTCAGAGGGTCATACTCACACTGAAGACTGCTACGAAAAAACTCTTGTCTGTGAAATAGAAGAGCATGCCCACACGGTTGAGTGCCTTGTCGACATCGCCGCCGATGTCGAGGATGCTTCTGTTTGGGAGATGACACTTCCTGCACTCACCGGCGACCTGAGAACCGACGTCGTGGCAATCGCATATTCTCAACTAGGTTACACCGAGTCTACCGCCAACTATACTCTCGCTGAGGACGGCATCACCCACAACGGCTACACCCGCTATGGAGCCTGGTACGGAAGCATCTACGCCGACTGGGATTCTATGTTCGTGGCGTTCTGCCTTGACTATGCCGGAATTCCGGACGAATTTACATACAATGCCGGCGCCTATGCCTGGACGGTTGATTTAACCAATCTCGGCTACTACCAGTCTGCTGAAAGCTACATCCCGACAGCAGGCGATATAGCCTTCATCGACAACAATTCCGACGGCAAAGCTGACGTTTCCGCAATAGTTGTCGCTATAGACGAATCTGCAATAACTGTAATTCAGGGTAACTATGAAGACGCTGTCGCAATAGTCACCTATAGCACGGCTTCCGAAATCACACCCTTAGTTCTCGGTTATGCAAATATCTCGCCGGAAGTAGCTTCTGAGGAGCTCGTCGAAGAGGTCACCGAAGAAATTGTTGAAGAGACCATCGAAGAGTCTCCCGAAGAGGAAATCACCATTGAAGAAGAGCAGATTTCCGAAGAAGAGTCAGCAGAGGAATCCGTGGAAGAAATCACTGAAGAAGCCACTGAAGAAATCACTGAAGAAGTTATTTCCGAAGAAATTATTGAAGATGCACCCGAAACCGAACCGGAGCTTTACGAAGAGGAAATCATCAGTGTTTCACTGACATCTGAGAACCCATATGCCGCTTCGGTAGTAGCCGAAGAGGAGGGCGGGGAAGGAAACGAAATCGTCCTTACTGCTACTAACGTCACCTATTCTGATAATCTTGAAGAAGCCGCCGAAGTACTCTGGAACTACGACAAGGTCACCTATTCCGAAGGTACCTTCGACATCAGCTTCAACATAACATTCTCCGAGCTGACAAAAGATGAGATTCAGGGCGTTGACAATACCTTCTATCTCTATCTCCCGTCCGGAGTCGACGTCACCGGCATTACTTTGGGCTATGAGTATACCGGCTACGACACAAACAATGTCGAGGCTTTCCACTTCTATTTCTATCAGGATTCAAGTGACAATTACTATGTAAAGATAGTATTCGAGGAAAGCTATATAAACAGCCTTGCAAGCGACGCCACCGTCGCCGGCTACATAAAGTTCAATTCTGAGGTCTCACGTTCCGATGTAACAATCGACGAGACGACCAATACAATCACCATTGGCTCTGGTACCACCACCATCGATATTCAAGGTAGCGAAATTGAGTCGGGAGACAACGAAAACTGGTATGCCGACCTTAATGTTTCAAAGAGCTCTTCAAGCTACAACGCCACAACCAAGAGCATTACCTACACGGTGACGATATATTCAACACTCGGCACCCAGGACGAGATTGTCCTTGAAGACCTTATTTCAAGCATCGTCAACAACTCCAGCTATGCCAACACCGGAGTAACTGTAAACCATGTTGAATTCGGCAGTGTAACCTACTATTCAGAGTACTATAGCTGGAATAGCGTGGGATGGAACTCTACAGTGTTAGATAGTACAGATTACTCCTACACCATCAGTGCCGACAACGAGCTCACAGTCACCCTTCCTGCTCTTAGCGGTCCTGTAAGCGGAGCTCAGTATTCCATCGGCGATGCCTACGTCGTGACGTATACCGTCTACTTCGACAATGCCAGCGCTGAGTACAACTCTTCGATAACCAACTCGGTAACCGCCACAACCGAAACCACCGATGGCGATATTACCGATTACGACGCCGTAACCACAACCGCAACCGGTCATGCGGCATACAAAACCGGTAGCTACAACACCTCCACCGAAACAATCACCTGGAACATCACCTTCAACTCCTCCGGTGCTGATATTTCCGGCTATACTCTCACCGACAAATATCTTTCAGAAGCGATAGGGAACACAGTAACCATAACCCACACCGATGGCACAACAGCCGACCCCAGCGAGTACACAATCAATTATAACAGCGACAATACTATCGCAAGCATAACCTTCAGCTCCGGAAACAGCTATTCCTACACTATTTCCTATACAACCCTTGCCGGCTCGACTTTGGGCTCCTCCGGACAGACGGTTACCAACGAAGTTGAGATTACCAACGCAAGTGACGAACCAGTCGGCGAAGCTGAAAAGGGCGTCTGGGTTCCTGCAAGCGGCTCAGTCTCAAAGGATTTGAAGACTTCAAGCTCTGTAACAGCAGACGGCACCACTGCAACACGCATACTCACATGGCAGACGACAATCGCAGTCCCGTCGGGAGGCATTGCCGCAGGCACAGTGATTGAAGACTACTTAGGCACCTATGGCGGAGACGCCTACTACTATCAGTGGCTTGATTCGGTCGACCAGTGGTTCACTTATACGCAGATTACCACTTTCTTCAATAATCTTTACACCAACGGCATAACCCTTGTCGGCGGCAGTACCGGCACAGACCAGACAATCGCAAGCACTGATTTCACTATGACAGCCTACGACCCGTCAACCTGGACTTGGGTTTCATACGAAGACTTGATTGCCAATCCCACTACTTATGAAAACACTGTATTCACCGCCTACAAGATTACCCTCACGACCGGTACCGAATACAACGGCACCATAACCCTTGAATACGCCACCACCGCCGATGTGACCGATGTCTACTATGGCTCCTCGCTCGAACAGAGCTACTACAACTCCGTCAAGGTTGGAAATCTCTCCTCGAACGACAATTACGCCGAGCACGAGAGACTCTACAAAACCGACGGCAACGAAAAGCAGGGAACGACCACAATCGATACCGACGACGGCGTCCTCACCTGGAAGGTCTATCTCTATATCGACGCTGGGAGCACCTATACCTACACCATCACCGATACACTTCCAGCCGGTCTGACTCTGGAGTCAATAAAGGTTTCCTTCAAGGACACCTCCGACTACGCCAACCTGACAATTGATTCTAACGGCAACATCACCGGAAATCTCGCCTACAATTCTTCTGCCGATATCACCGGTAGTGTAACAAAAGACACAAGCGGCTCAACGGTCGTACTTGAAATCGACCCCGATGTCTACTCATGGATTGTAAACAACGGTGGATATATCATAATTACATACACAGTTTCTATAGATGGTTTTGACAACACAGACGCCCAGTATACAACGGCAGGAACATACCAGATTAACTCGTATACA
>Ga0192275_1130_pt1 | contig 9597 bp, 10 predicted proteins | sample Koala_Koa24_H3_FD_131265 | JGI IMG/M metagenome (GOLD analysis project Ga0192275, IMG submission 131265) | Enriched cells from koala feces incubated with labeled cellulose particles, San Francisco Zoo, California, United States - Koala_Koa2-4_H3 ...
TTGTAGCACCGGGATCATAGTCGATTGCCACAATATTTGAGTTGGGAAATGACTGCCGCAGCTTTCTTATCATGCCCTTTCCTATTATGTGATTTGGCAGACAGCCAAAGGGCTGGGCGCATACTATGTTCTCGACACCGCTGTTTATAAGCTCAACCATTTCGGCAGTAAGCAGCCAGCCCTCGCCCATCTTATTTGCGGGGGAAATAAAGGGCTGAACATTCTTTTTAGACTCCTCAAAATGTCCGGGAGGCTGGAAACGCGATTCACTGACAACCTTGATAATCTTGTTCTGCATACCAATCAAAAATACTTTCAGCGCCGATGAACCGATATACTTTTTGTATCTAACATGATAAAGCTGTGTATCCACTATATGGTGGTCGCACATAAAAATAATAAAATCCAATAGTCCCGGCACATATACCTCAGCACCCTCGCTTTGCAGGAAAGCCTCAAGGTTATTATTTCCCAAGGGTGCATATTTGATGTATATTTCGCCAACTATCCCCACCTTTATCTTGTCACTATCGGGCTTATAGGGTATAGCCTCGTAATCCGCCACAATTTCCTTGGAAACCTTTGAAAATGATGCCAAGCTGAATTTCATATCAACAAGCTTATTTGTCCACTTTTCCGTTACCGCCTCGGTATCACCCTTGTTGATTTCATAGGGACGCACCTGATTGGCAAGGAGCATCATTAAATCCGCATAGCAAATTGCCGAAACAAGCTCTACAACCAGCGGAACGCTTAGGCTAAATCCGGGATTTTTCTCCATATTGGAAAGATTAAGGGAAATAACGGGGATCTGCTCCATGTGGTTTTTCTTTAATGCCTTTCGGAGAAGATTGATATAGTTTGAAGCCCTGCATCCGCCGCCCGTCTGGGTGATCATAAGCGCCGTTTTATTAAGGTCGTACTTCCCTGATTTAAGCGCATCCATAAATTGACCTATTACAAGCAGCGCAGGGTAACAGGTATCGTTATGAACACAGCTTAAGCCCTCATCGACAATCCTTCTTCCGGTAGTTGTCAATAGCTCCATTTTGTAACCGTGATTATTGAATATTCTCTCCAAAAAAGTAAAATGCAGGGGCAGCATTTGAGGAATGAGAATTGTGTATTCCTTTCGCATTTCCTCCGTGAACAGAAGTCTGCCCTGCTCATTGTATACAAGCTCTGCCATAAAAATAAATCATCCTCAATTCAATATTTTTTCAGGGGAATAAACATTATTCTCCGCAAAATTATTAAGAAAATCGACCCATGTTTCGCCGCCCACAAAAACGTTATCGCCTATTATATAAACTCGTCCGCTTTCACCGTAGGCTATATAATCGTCGTTAATAAGTCCCAGCGGCACAATTTTGTCCTCCACAGCATTGCCAAGCTTTTCAAAAAGCGGGTACGCATCATATATATTTTCGGGACAAACGGTAAATGTATTTTCCAAAAAGGCATTTTTTGTGGGTGTAAAAACCCCATCGGAAAGCACGCCTCGTTTACCTACATTTATCATATAGAAATCTGTAATAATTTCACGCAGTGAGTTATCAACACGATAACCCTCCTCCTCATAAAACGCAAACGGCTCACTCATAAATTCATCGGTAATAAACAAATGCTCCTTGCCATAGCCGCACTCGGTTATAACCGACAGCGCTTTATCTGTAATGCCTTGTAGCTCCAAAGCCATCACCCTTTCAAAAAAGCAATGCCTAAACAGGCAGTAAATAATATGCTATACAACTACTATTATACCTCATAAAAAGCATTATGTCAACCGTTAACGCGAATTTTCGTGGTACAACTTATTAACAGTAATTTCCTTATTTCCTACATAAAACAGCAAGCCCGCCAAGGCACTGCATCTGCAGTATCAGGGCGGGCTTTATGTGGCGGAGACGGTGGGATTCGAACCCACGGTACCATAAGGTACAACTGATTTCGAGTCAGTCCCGTTATGACCACTTCGATACGTCTCCAAATAATGACGGAACATTCATTCCGCTCATACCGACACTTATTGTCTAACCATGATATTATATCATAATAATTACATAAAATCAAGGCTTTTGAACAAATTTAATATGTTATTATTAAAATTATAACATTTCTTTGCTATTAGTATCGGTAAATGCAATCAAAATTCAATAAGTGGCGCTAAAAGCAGCTTATATCTTTTAACCTATATCCCCCGCCTATTGGGACGGGGACATAGATCGCGGGTTATACTTTATATTTTTCAGTCCACTGCATTAAGCAGTCCTCTCTCACTCTCATGCTTTTTCGGTCTGCCCATCAAGTCGGAAATAACGCCCTCTACAGACTTTCCGTTGTACAAAACATCATAACACTTTTCGGTAATCGGCAAAGTAATACCGTACTTTCTTGACAGCTCATAGGCTGCCTTGGTGCAGAAATAGCCTTCAACCGTTCCAACCTGTTTAACAGCCTCGGCTGGATCCGTACCCTTACCGATAAGAATACCCGCCCTGCGATTTCTGCTGTGCATACTGGTGCAGGTGACGATTAAATCGCCAATTCCCGTAAGTCCCGCAAAGGTATCAAGCTGTCCGCCGAGAGCCACTCCAAGGCGCGCAATTTCAGCTATTCCTCTTGTCATAAGAGCCGCCTTTGTATTATCACCGCAGCCCATACCGTCACATACGCCGGCGCAAAGGGCAATAATGTTTTTCAGCGCGCCTCCTATTTCACATCCCACCACATCATTATTTGTATACACCCTAAATGTGAAGCTTGACATGATGTTCTGCACATATTCCGAATACGCCGTGTTCTTGCAGGCAGCGACTACGGTGGTGGGCATGCCTATGGCAACCTCCTCCGCATGACTGGGACCGCTGAGTACAACGCACTCTTTTCCCGTTTCCTCGCAAATTACCTGACTCATACGCTTGTATGATCCTGCCTCAAGTCCTTTTCCCGCATTCACCACTATAGTGCTGTCGCTGATATATGGAGCAGCTTCGGCGGCAACAGAACGAATGAAATTAACGGGTATTCCGAAAATAACAAGATCCTTACCCTTAACACAGGAAATATCGTCTGTCAAAGCAATATTGGGACTGATTTTCACTCCGGGCAGCTTTGCCTTATTCTCACCGTCACGGCGAATATCCTCAAGCTCGCTCTTGAACTTTGACCAGACCGTAACATTATTTCCCTCACCCTCAAGCATTACAGCAAGAGCAAGTCCAAATCCGCCCGAACCGAGTATCGTTACATCAGCCATTGTAAAATCTCCTTTATTATTTATCGTTGGAATTTTCCGTTACTGCGTCCTTTTTCTTTGCACCGAATTTGTTTTCGGTTCCGTTTTTAAGCCGCTTAATGTTCTCGTGGTGCATATAGATAAGCAGGATAGATGTCAGAACCGTAAGTCCCGTGTGCAGCAGCGAAAGTCCAAGGGACAGATCATAGTGAAAGTAATGAACCAAAAAGGTAAGAATAGGATAAAAACACGCCGCCGCTATTGACCCTACGGATACATACTTTGTTACAGCAACCACAACCGCAAAAAAAGGTATTACGATACAAAAGGAAACGGGATCTATAACAAGGAGTATGGACGAAGCCACAAGCACGCCCTTTCCGCCCTTGAATCCGTAATACAAGGGGAAAATATGACCGAGTATTGCAAAGAAGCCGGAAATATATCCCACAGCATAGCTGTCTATAAAACGGCTGTCGGAATAGCTTTCCCCAAGAAGCATGGGAAATACAAGATAGACCGCTATAATCGAGGCTATAACCCCTTTTGCGAGATCTCCGATAAGGGTAATCAAAGCGGCGGTTTTACCATAGCAGCGCAATGTATTGGTAAGTCCCGCATTTTTGCTGCCATGCTCCCTAATATCCTCATGCTTCAGAAGCTTTACAACAATTATTGACGAATTACAGCTGCCCAGCAGATAGGACTCAACGGCAGTTATCAGCAAAGCGATAATTAACATTATTCACACACATCTCCAAAAATTATTTTACGTCCTTTTTATCCCTCTCTCGTATCTTAAAGCGTATGGGAGTTCCGTTAAGTCCGAATGTCTGCCTTATTTGATTTTCCAAATAGCGCTGATAGGAAAAGTGGAATAAATCCGCCCTATTCACGAAAAACACAAATGTTGGCGGCTTCGCGGAGGGCTGGGTCGCATAGTATATTTTAAGACGTCTGCCCTTATCCGACGGCGGCTGAACCCTCTCGGTGGCATATGCCAGCACGTCGTTCAGCATACCTGTGGAAATGCGCATACAGTTTTGGTTGTAGACATCGTTTATCATTCCGAAAAGCTTGTCCACACGCTGTCCGGTCTTTGCGGAAATAAACACAAAGGGCACATAGGACATGAAGCTGAAATCCTTACTCAGCTTTTCCTTGTACTCATTCATGGTATTATCATTTTTCTCAACGGCATCCCACTTATTGACGGCAACAATGCACGCCTTGCCCTGTTCATGGGCATAGCCCGCAACCTTGGAATCCTGCTCGGTAAATCCCACCAGCGCGTCAATCATTATTATGCACACATCGGCTCTGTCAACAGCCATATATGCACGGAGAACGCTGTAATGCTCAATTCTCTCCGTTACCTTGGATTTTTTCCGAATACCCGCTGTATCAACAAAAACATATCGTCCGTTTTCATTTTCCACAACGGTATCTGTGGCATCTCTCGTTGTTCCCGCAATGTCGGAAACTATTACCCTTTCCTCTCCCGCAATTCTGTTAATCAGCGAGGATTTTCCCACATTGGGCTTGCCAATGACGGCGACGCGAATACTGTCGTTGTCCTCTTCCTCTTCACTTAACTCCGGCAGATGATTATACACCTCGTCAAGCATATCGCCCGTTCCGTGACCGTGTTCAGCCGAAACGGCAATGGGGTCGCCGAGTCCCAAATTATAGAACTCGTAAAGCTCCGGCGGAACAAATCCCACCTTATCGCATTTATTCACGCAAAGGACTATGGGCTTGCCGCTCTTTTGCAGCATTGTAGCAACCTCATAGTCATCGGCAGTTACACCGCAGCGAATATCGGTGATGAATATAATCACATCAGCCTTGTCAATTGCTATCTGCGCCTGACTGCGCATCTGTGCAAGGATTATATCATCGGTTCTCGGCTCAATGCCGCCCGTATCCACAAGCATAAATTCTCTCGCCCGCCACTCGCACTTGGAGTAAATGCGGTCTCTGGTAACTCCGGGAGTATCCTCGACTATCGAAAGTCTTTTACCTATAAGCCTGTTAAAAAGTGTGGACTTTCCAACGTTGGGACGTCCCACAACCGCCACTATCGGCAGTGACATATTACCAACTCCATTTATTTATCTCAGCCTTGAAAAAAAAGCAGAGCAAGATATACTCCTACTCTGCTTCAAGACAAGCTTACGCTTCTTTCTTGATTACTTCAACGCCCTTGTAATATCCGCAATTCTTGCATACCTTGTGAGGAGCGCAAAGCTCTCCGCAATGTGAGCATCTTGAAAATGCGGGGGTGTCAAGCTTCCATACAGCAGAGCGTCTTTTGTCACGTCTCGCCTTGGAAACCTTTCTCTTTGGTACTGCCATAGTTTAGCACCTCCTTGCTGATTATCCGATCAAAGGCGCACAGCCACAGTCGGTTACATTTAAATCTGCACCGCACACAGGACACAAACCCTTGCAGTCCTCTTTACAGAGCAGCCTTGTCGGCATCTGCAGCAGCAGATCATCTACAGCAAGCTCGTCCAAATCAAGGCTATCGCCCTCGGTAACTATATACTCGTCACCATCATCCGAGCTGCTGAGCTCTCTGACAAGGACATACTCCGACTCAAAGCAAAGCTCCTTCTCAAATTCAGCCAAGCATCTGTCACACTGAGCATTCAGTGTAAAGGAAACAGAGTAGCTGAGCAAAAGAACACCTGCACGATTTCTGAGAACGCCCTTCACAGTAACAGGACCCTTAAAGCTATACCCCTTGACCTGAGCTAATCTTTCGGGAGAAACCTCACAGTCAAACGTCTTAACCTCTCCAACTATTTCATATAGCTGTCTTAAGTTTATAACCATAATATGCTCCTGTACCAACACACAAACTTTATTATATCACGAAAATCATGTCGTGTCAATAGCCTGCGGCTAATTTTTTTAATCAGTTAACAGCGTACTTGGTAACGGAATCGGGAAGATCCGCCTTGTCCGCAGAAACGGTAAATACAACATTTACATTATCACCGGTAAGCTTTTCAACCTTAGCAAGCAGAGCTGCCAGAGCCTCATAGTCTGCTCCGCCGATTTTCAGTATCGAATCAACGAAAATATCGGTAATATCGTAGTTACCCGCAACAAGTCCCGCAACAAGTCCGTAGAAAGCCTCAAAGGAATAGATACGGCTTACATCGGTGTCAACAATTCTTACGCTGTGTCCGATGTCATATCTAAGCTTATCACTTTTATCAATGCAGACAACATAGCCGTCGGTATTCTTGGACGCTGTATTGATCATGTCAATCAGTATCTTTGTCTTACCGGAACCTTTATTACCTGTAATAATTTTTACCATAACAAAAAACTCCATTCTCAGCGGTACAAGATTTTTTACAGCAATCCCCACCTCACGCATTTTCCGCTGCTAAAAGCGTGTTGTGTCCGTAACACAAGGGCAATTGCCATTCCCCGATAAAGCGGAGAAATATCATTTCCCTCAAAGGGAATATGAAACTAAATATGCAGGGAGCTTATCGGCCAAGCTTAGCCTCAAGTGCTGCTTTCTGATCCTCATAGCCGGGTTTGCCGAGAAGAGCAAACATATTCTTCTTGTAGCTTTCAACGCCGGGCTGATTGAAAGGATTGATACCAAGCATATAGCCGCTTACGGCACAAGCCTTTTCAAAGAAGTAGATAAGATAACCCAGCGACTTCTCGGAGGTATCCTCCATCTCGATAACTCCGTTGGGAACGCCGCCCTCGGTATGTGCGAGAATAGTGCCCTCAAGAGCGCATCTGTTTACAACGGACATATTTTGGTTCGTCAGGAAGTTAAGACCATCGAGGTTTTGGGGATCGTCCTGCAGGTAAAAATCCTGCTTGGGCTTTTTGATATCAACTACGGTTTCAAACATCACCCTTGAACCGTCCTGAATGAACTGTCCCATAGAGTGAAGATCCGTTGAGAATATGCAGGATGAGGGATAAAGTCCCCTGTTATCCTTGCCCTCGCTCTCACCGAAAAGCTGTTTCCACCATTCAGCCATCATAGCGAATGACGGGTCATAGGAAACCAAAATTTCAACCTGCTTGCCCTTACGATTAAGTATATTTCTGGCAGCCGCATATTTGTAGCAGTCGTTGCTGTCAAAATCAGCCTTCAGATCCTCTCTTGCCTGAGCCGCGCCTGCCATAAGCGCATCGATATCACAGCCCGCAACGGCAATGGGCAGAAGTCCCACGGCTGTGAGAGCGGAATATCTTCCTCCCACATCATCGGGAACAACAAACGTTTCGTAGCCCTGCTCGTCCGCAAGGCTTTTAAGCGTACCCTTTGCCTTATCTGTGGTTGCGAAGATTCTTTCCTTAGCGCCCTCCTTGCCGTAACGCTTCTCAACGAGATCTCTGAATACTCTGAAAGCCAGTGCAGGCTCGGTGGTTGTACCCGATTTGGATATAACGTTTACGGAAATATCCTTGCCCTCACAGATAGATATAATTTCATTGAGATATGTGGGGGAAATATTATTGCCCACATAGTAAATGTCGGGGGTATCCTTTTTCAGCGCATTATAGTTGGGTGACTTCAAAAATTCAATCGCCGCCCTTGCGCCCAGGTAAGAGCCTCCTATTCCGATAACGATAAGCACATCGGAATTTGCCTTGATTTTTTCGGCAGCAGCCTTTATTCTTACAAACTCATCCTTGTCATAATCGACAGGAAGATCGCACCATCCGAGAAAATCGCTTCCCGCACCGCTGCGGCTTTCAAGAGTCTGTGCAGCAAGCACAGTTTGGCTCTTCATCGCAGACATTTCATCGGCGGAAACAAATTTCTCCAGGTACTTCGTATTAAATTTTACAGGTGCCATTCCATATCCTCCTAAAATACATGGCAGATACTGTATTGCTGTAACAATATCGCCAAGTAATCCTTCAGATATAATATTACTATAATTTCTGCAACTTTGCAAGATTTTTTGCAAAGATTAAAATGATTGACACAAATTTATACATATATGCTAAAATTTAAGCATATTTTTTAGTATTTCTGACAATGTGTTTTTTACATTCTTACTCTCTGCATACTCGGCAGCAGTTATTCTACAGGTTTTGATAACAGTATCGTCTATCATAAACCTTAGCTCTCCGAGAACGCTCCCCTTTTCTACGGGAGCATATACATAATCCGGCAGAATGATCCGCGCGGTGACATCATCGCTTCTGCTCTTTTTTATAAGGGCAAATCCCGGATTTTCCACGGCAATTCTAATCTGCTCGCCCACGCCCGTTTCCAGGGGAATTGCATCGGGCATATCATCGGGAATAAAAAGCCCCGTAACAGTATATCCCGCAAAGGCGGAATCAAGCAGCTCCTTTGAAAGGGACAGCGCATAATCCTCGTCCTCGCAGTCAAGGACAGCCGCTGCAAAGCAAAGCCCGTCCCGCCGCGCGCCCTCAGCCGCAAAGCAGCCGGAATTCGGACCGCTTCCGCATTTAAACCCAACAGAACCGTTGTAGCTGTGGCATAGGGTATTAGTCGTACCAAGAGAAGCCTTACCCTCTCTTACCTCGTCCAGTCTTTAGGTAAAAATATCGGTAAGGAAATCATATTCGGCAAGCTCACACAGCAAAAGCGCCGCATCATAGGCAGTCGTATACTGGAGATTATCCTCATAATAGCCGTTGGAGTTGGTAAAGCAGGTGTTCGTCATGCCGATTTCAGCGGCTCGACTGTTCATAAGCTTCACGAAATTATCCTCGCTGCCCGACACGCCCTCAGCCAACACCGCGGCGGCATCGTTGGCATTACCGATAATAACAGCCTTGAGCAGCTCCTCAACGGTAATTTTCTCGCCGACATCCAGCCATATCTGTGCGCCCTGCATCGAGTTGGCATATTCGGAGCAGGTAAGCCGAGTATCAAAAGACAGCTCTCCCCTGCCTATTGCCTCGGCAGTAAGCAGCACAGTCATAAGCTTATTAAAAGAGCCCATATGAACACGCCGTTCACAGTCGCGGTCAAACACCACCGTGCCGGTGGATACCTCAATCAAGGCATAGCAGGGCGTATGCTCCGCAGCATTATCGCTAACCGCGCCGAAAGCGGTAAAATTCGCTGCCGCAGAGAAAATCATACAGACAATGAGTGCGGCAGATAGGATTTTTTTGATCATAGCAGTTATCCTTTCAGCACCAATTACCCTAAATTATATGCCGAAAAGGGCAGAAAATATACACGCTGCACGATAGGATAAAACCGCTCATAAACAAACGCCAACACCGACAGCGAAAATTCAGCCGCAATCGGTATCAGCGTCGAAATGTACTGCTGACATTATTCAACAATATACTGCTTAATTCTCTCAAAAAGCTCGCTG
>Ga0192275_1151_pt1 | contig 9036 bp, 9 predicted proteins | sample Koala_Koa24_H3_FD_131265 | JGI IMG/M metagenome (GOLD analysis project Ga0192275, IMG submission 131265) | Enriched cells from koala feces incubated with labeled cellulose particles, San Francisco Zoo, California, United States - Koala_Koa2-4_H3 ...
GATGATGCGGAAGCTGCGATGAAACTATATAATCAAACGTAAATTTGAAGATGATGAACATGCAGTCAAAGCACCCCATCTGATTCTATGAGCAAGTAGTAAGCCACTAAATTTCTTATGCGGCCATACGCATAACACCCCAGAGAATCTTTCTCTCTGGGGTGTTTCAATCAAATCCGGAATTTCTTCCTCATCTCCTGCATGGTCGCCCTCTTCTGGAAGAGAAACAGCCCTACCAGGGTAAGAAAGCTGATACCGACACAGAGAATCGATGCATACAGAATCCGCACGACCCCTGCCAGCATAAGTACCAGCGGGATGAAGCCGAAAGCACAGGCCTGCACCAGATAGAACAGGTATTCCTGCTTCTCAAGATGCTGGACTTTGGCAATCACAGGAACAGAGCCAAGCACGACCAGCGCCGCCACCGGAATCAGGAAATCAACAGACCAGCCCCGCCATCGGGTGAAGCAATCCCAGAGAAAACCGATCACGGAGATCAGGGCCAGCAGCCACATCTCATTTTTCAATAGATTCCGCCGTTTCCGATAGGCGACGACGACCACCAGCCAGGCGGAGAAAACGCCTGCTGTCACGAACCAGCTCCAGCCAAACTGTCGGCTCATCATCGCGTCGATCATGCCACAGATCACCACCACGGCGATACACAGAAAGGTAAATATAGAAAAAAGCGTTTTGCTCTCTCTGTGGCGTTCTTTTTTGTAGCCCGGAAAATCGTTCTCAAGCTCCTGGTAGGGTACCCCGTCTTCTTTGAGGAGCCGCATAAAGTTCCTCTGGATGCTGTCCGCAGGAAGCTTAGAAGAAATCCCGATCTCCAGCTTTTTCCCATAAGTGCAGGAGCAGATCTGCATGGTATCGGTGCTGCAGAACAGCCGGAAAGTGTCAATGTAGGGCGCGTATTCCTCCGGCATACGGATGATGCCGACATTGGAGCAGACTGCAGTAACATTTCTCGATCCCACAGAGGCTCCCGCCGCCAGAGCAAACTGCTTGATGCCCAGCGGCACCGCCCGCAGGACGGGATGCTTCTCCAGACTGACCCAGGCATTCAGCCGCGCAGCCAGCCGATTTTTGTCCAGCTCCCGCTCAAACTGTCCCTTTACGTGGGCAAGTACATCCGTAAGAGTCGTGTCCTCGCGGAACTCATACCCCACTTCGATCCATCCCCAGAAATTCGCCATTGACTGGGATGGAAAATAATTGCGCAGATTTACCGGCACCATCAGAACAATCGGGCGATGCTGTCTCCGGTTCACCGGCACTTCTTCATGAATCGCGAAAAGAAGCATTGAAGCAATCAGAACGGTGAGCGACACGCCGTAGCCCCGCGCTTTCGCCAGCATCTTCCGCACCGGAACCTCAATCTCCGTAATACGCATCTCATCCTGCGCCAGGCGTTCTCCTCTGATCTGCACCGCGAAATGCTTTTTCTCCCGCTCTTTCTCGCCGCGCGCAGAATAATACTGGGAAAAGCTGTCCTCCTCCTGATCCCTGCCGGTCACGTCCGTCTCCGGCGCCAATTCCGGAAAGCAGACATCCGGATGCGCAAGCATCAGGTAATTTTTGACAAGCTCCTGAAGGAAATGCATCGCTCCCGTGCCGTCCGTCAGCGCGTGAAAGACTTCAAAATTAATCCGGTTTCCATAATATGAAACCTCAAACAACAGCGACTTTTTATCGCGGATGTACAGATTGCTGCAGGGCGGCTTTTCTTCCGGAATGACTGTCGCGCGGATGTCCCGCCGCTCCAGATAAAACCAGAACAACCCCTTACGCAGCACCGCCTGATACAGAGGATATTTTTTCATCGTCTGATCCAGCGCGCGCTGCAAAAGTTCCGCATCTACCGCCTCATTCAATTGACAGTAAAAACGGAAAACGCGATTGTTGCTCTCGCCTGCTGCGGCCGGAAAGGCCAGCCCGGCGTTATCCAGTTTTCTCCACTGGGAATATCCAAATTCTGCCATATCCTCACCTTATGTTTGTGTTCTATGTTCGATAAATGATATGCTGATATCATTCCTTCTCCCTGTCTTTCAGGAAACTGTTAATATAGTCAAAGCTCTCCTGCACATGCCAAAACTTAATTCCAAGTGCAAAAAAACCATGCAGCGCATCTGCGATCCGATGCATCTCAACGTCGTTTCCGGCTGCCCGCAGACGCTCCCCGTACGCTTCCCCCTCGTCCCGCAGCGGATCATACTCTGCTGTCAGTATCAGCGTACGCGGCATGTTCTGCAAATCATTCGCCAGAATCGGCGCGAAATATGGGTTCTGCCGATCTTCGGGTGCGCTCTCATACAGCTCAAGGTAGCGCTCCATCTTTTTCGCGGTCAGCAGGTAGCCTTCCCCATTTTCCTGAACCGATGTAAATTCTGATTCTTCCGTATAGCAGTTGTTCAGCGCCGGATAGATCAGAATCTGCCGCTCGATCGGAAACTCTCCGGTATCCCGCGCCATCAGGCTTAAGGCCGCCGCCAGGTTCCCGCCCGCGCTGTCGCCGATCACTGTCAGTCCGCCCGCAGGCACACGCAGCAAAATTGGTCTGGTGTTCTGCGAATCTTTCTGGGAAGCCTCATTTGATACCGGATGCAGCGAAATGCGGCGTGTCCTGGAAGCATTCGATTCTGTCTGCTGTTCCTCCGTATCAACAGGCCGCTCCCAATAAAGTTCCCCTTTTGATAATGCCCGCGCCGCCGCGTAACAGTCCCGCAGCCCAGTCGGAAAAGGGTGTTCCGGCGCCAGCCGGTATTCTACCGATACGACCAATTGCCCGGTCGCCTGCGCCATACGGGCACAAACCCGGTCGTAATTCTCTACGCTCTCTGTCACCCAGCCGCCGCCGTGAAAAAAAAGCAGTGCTGACATTGGAAAACTGGCCGGCCCGGTTGCCGCCTCGTCTTTCCGGTCACATGCTTTTTCCATATTCTCCATGACTTCCTCCGACGGAAAATACAGCCGAAGCGGCACCTTATAATCCCCGTTGTAAGCCTCCGCGTCCAATTTTCTGCAAAAAATCCGTACCGGATCCAGTTTTTTTAAATCAGCCAGCCGTCTCGACGATTCCAGCTCCATATCGCTGTAAGAAAGCGCATGGAGAATCGCTCTCATCGGTTTTGATATCAAAGACTCTTCCTCTCTTCCATTCTGGTTTGGTTCATACCTTTACTTCATCGGTCCCGCCAGCAGCTCGTCTTCCCAGCGCTGCAGATTCCCCAGGATTTCCATTACTCTCGCGTTTGCGTTGTTCACCTGCCGGATCGCGTCGTTGATCCTGGACTGCACCATCCAGTCTGCGACCGCGCCGTCAAAAAAGAGATCCGCAAAACTCAGAAAGCCGCCCACTTCTATATTAAAATTCATCGGCACATCGATATCCCGCAATTCTTTCTTTAGTACCTGCAGATAATACTTTGCGTCTTCAATCTGGCGCTGGGCTTTGTCCATGCGGCCATGCTTGAACATCGTGGTCATCATGCCGCCCCCAAACAAATCGAGAAGCCCCCAGTTTTTCGCGCCTTTCAGCTCCCGCTGCGCGCTTTCCAGGCTGTCCAGAGCCCGGTTTGCCGCTGTAATCGCCTCGCGGACTTCCTTTAAAGTCTGCTGTGTTGTCATATAGTTCTCCTTATATTCATCATAACAGTTCAGAACAACATCGAAATGAAAAGACAGGTGCCAAGAGCCAATGACGTCTACACTTCGTTTCGGTCCGTCCTTAACGCGTGCCACTGGCACGCAGGACCATTTCTTCAAATATCTCCCTGCAGTCTTAAAATCGATTTTTCTGTCTCAAATCCGTTCGGATACCGCTTTTTCAGCTTATCGATATTCGCCTGCAGCACTGCCTCCAGCGGCAAATCCAGCGCAGTCGCAGCCTCCGCCAGATACCACGCAATATCGCCCAGCTCCTTTGCCAGATGCTCTCTATCCAGCTCATGTCCCTGTGCCAGCCACTTTTTCACAATATCAATCGCCTCACCGGATTCCCCGCACAGTCCCATCACGCTGTTGATCAGGACGTCTTTACGGTCCAGCTCCGGATTCAGCGTCGTCATCGCAAGAGTCTGATATTCATTGATGGTCATTTTCTCCACCTCACACAAAATCCGTCGGCAATGCCAGAAATGCCTCATACACCTCAGGAAACTTACGTTTCAATGAAATCGGCCGCCCGTCTGCACCCAGAAAACAATGCCCGGTCTTCCCTGTGCAGCAGACCACGTCATCACTCTCACGCAGCACCTCGTATTTCAGTGTCAGACGTATCCCATCAAATTTTTCAATGGCCGCCCGGATTTTTACTGTCTCGCCAAAATGAACACTCTTTCCAATCTTAGCCTCGATCGTCAGAACCGGGCTGGCGATCCCCGCCGCTTCCAGCTGATCATAGCCATATCCAATCTCATCGAGAATATGCACGCGGCATTCCTCAAACCAGCGGATAAAATTGGAATGATGAACGACCTGCATCTGGTCGGTCTCATAATATTGAACCTTGTGAATCCAGGGAGTAATTGTCTGCATCCCGCAATCCTTCTTTCCAATGATCTGTCATTGTTACATTCTCTTTCATTCTAGTTATCTTTCTATGCAAAGTCAAATTAAAATTCTATTACATCCATACATGACCAATGAACCAATCGAGCAGGAGGCAGCTTGCCGAATCCTACTCGCGCATAAAATCTGGAAAGGGAGATGCCGCAGCATCTCCCTTTCAAAAAACATATAACTGTTCCGCACCCTCACAGCTGCCTTTCCACAGAGCTTTTCACGCCTCTGTCAGAGCAGGCACCCATGTACGCTTTCCTTCATCACGGCTGTTTGCCGATATATGCGAGGATTCCGCCATCTACATACAGCACCTGTCCATTGACAAAGTTGGACGCATCTGACGCCAGGAATACAGCCGGTCCGACCAGATCCTCGGTCTCGCCCCAGCGGTTCGCCGGTGTCTTCGCGCAGATGAACTGGTCAAACGGATGACGGCTGCCGTCCGCCTGCGGCTCACGCAGCGGCGCGGTCTGCGGGGTAGCAATATAGCCCGGTCCGATGCCGTTGCACTGAATGTTCTGTCCGCCGTACTCCGAGCAGATGTTCTTCGTCAGCATCTTCAGGCCGCCCTTGGCTGCCGCATACGCAGATACAGTCTCACGGCCAAGCTCGCTCATCATCGAGCAGATGTTGATGATTTTACCATGTCCCTTTTCAATCATGCCCGGAATCACCGCTTTTGATACAATGAACGGCGCATTCAGATCCACGTCGATCACCTGACGGAATTCTGCCGCAGACATCTCGCACATCGGGATACGCTTGATAATACCGGCATTGTTTACCAGGATATCAATCACGCCGACTTCCTCATTGATCTTCTGTACCATCGCGGTGACCTGCTCTTCATCCGTCACATCGCAGAGATAGCCTTTCGCCTCAATGCCAAGCTTTTTATACTCCTCCTCAGCCGCAGCCAGGCGCTGCTCATTGTGACCGTTAAATACGATTTTTGCTCCCGCCTCACCATACGCCGCAGCGATCGCAAAGCCGATTCCATAGGTTGCTCCGGTGACCAGCGCCACCTTTCCTTTCAGTGAAAATGTGTCCAGTACGCTCATGTTTTTCCTCCTATTTCATGTCTGTGATTGCAATGTTATCCATATCGTCAAATTCCTGGTTTTCGCCGCCCATCGCCCAGATGAAAGTATAATTGCTGGTGCCTGCACCCGCGTGGATCGACCAGGACGGGGAGATGACAGCCTCTTCATTGTGCATAATGATGTGGCGGGTCTCCTGCCCTTCGCCCATCATATGGAAAACAACATTTCCTTCCGGAATATCAAAATAAGTATAGATCTCCATACGGCGCTCGTGCGTATGCGCCGGCATGGTATTCCAGACGCTGCCTGGCTCCAGAACTGTCATGCCCATGCAAAGCTGACAGGTCTTTAAGACGTCCGGGTGAATGAACTGGTTGATCGTTCTCTTATTCGACGTCTCAGCCGCGCCGACCGGACGCTTCGCCGCATCCTCGATCTTGATCAGGCGTGTCTCATAAGAGCAGTGCGCCGGTGCGGATACCATGTAAAACTTCGCAGGTGCTTCCGGATCGTTGCTCTCAAAGGTCACCGCCTTCGCTCCTCTGGTAATATACAGGCAATCCTTGTTTCCCATCGGATAGACCGTGCCGTCCACGGTGATCTTCCCTGCGTTTCCGATATTGAAAATACCGATCTCACGGCGTTCCAGGAAGTAGCTGGTGCCAAAATTAGCCCACACGTCGATTCCCTGGTCAATCGGAACCACCTTATTTACCGGCATACAGCCCAGGGTCACCATACGGTCTACATGGCTGTATACAGCCACAACCTGGTCTGCCTGATACAGATTCTGGATCAGGAACTCATCGCGAAGCTCCTCTGTCGTGTAGCGCTTGACATCGCGCTGATTTGCTGAATATCGAATATCCATTTTCATACCCCTTTCTTTATATAGATAGCAGGCCTTTGCTGCATGACCCGCGTACCTTTACTGATGTTATATAACTACTATCTTCTCCGCAGAAATTTATGGACTTTCCGCGGATTGTTGCAAATTATCTTTTTGAAGCCGCAGAAGTTTTTTTCCGGTAAATCTGATAATAACAGTTCCACTCAAACGCATCCTCTGGCTCATAGTCTTTTGGAAAGAATTTTCTGAGCTGATCTTTTATCCCATCCTCTTTTAATTCATCCCGTAATTCTTTTTTTAAGCCATTTACATCCAAAAATTTTCCAACCTCTTCGAGTCCTGTTACTGCTTTCTTTTTCTCCACGCAATAATCAATGTCATACCATGTATCCGTCTCCCAACGGGTCAGCATATCCGTTTTTTCTTTTATCCAGTCCGTAATCGTCACGCAAGAGCCGTTATTCTCGGACATACGAACCAGTTTATCAATATCATGCGTATTGGGCACCGTCACCCCCACACACTCCAGAAAGGCCTTTAATGTCTTTTCAACCGCCTGCTGCAGATGGTATGCCACATTATTCATATAAGCCTCATCGTTTTCCGGAACAGCCAGCAGGTTTGCAGCAGTTCTGTAATCCAGCCAGGCCCGCCGAAAAAGGCGAATGTCACACATAGTTTCCCTCCCTGTCATATACCACGATACCTTTTTGGGAAATCTCGTTTTTCAGTCTCTCTCCGATCCGATCCCAATACAGCAGATCGATCTCCTCTTCCGAAGTGCAGTGAAACGGCTTTTCATGATCATATCGTTCCAGACAAAGATCCAGATCACTGTAGCTATTGCAGCGAAACTCCACCGCGCTTCCGAAAACGATCACGGTCTTTACATTACAATCCCCTTCAAAATCTATTTGGAGAGACTGCAGCAAATCCTGTTTCAGAGGATGGATGTATTCTGCATTTGCAAAGCGGATTTCCTTATTCTTTCGATCAAACGAAAAATGCAGGTCATAATTATTGAACTTTTTCATCGCGTTCCTCTCTGAAATGTCTGTTTTCCATAATGAAATATCAGCGTACCTTCCGCGCGGGCAGCACCTCGAACAACCTTTTATTTCTCTGGAATATATTATAACCTCTATTGCCTGAAAATGGAAGTCAGAATTATGCTTACAACGCAAAAAAGGAGACCAGCCTTTTTGCCGGTCTCCCATTTTTACGTAATCTGTTTTTCGCTCAATCCAAGCTCCCATGATCTGAGCCAGACACACGTCATTCTTTATTTGCTTGCCTGATAGTAATCGTTGTACAGATTTACAAGGCTGGATGCGTTCTGTGCCTCTACCTCTGCTACGTAGGTATCCCAGTCAGCCTCTACATCAGCCTGACCCATCGCGAACTTCAAGGTCCAGGTGTTGATCGTGTCAACCAACGGAGTCGCCCACAGGTTCGCCATCTCGGAATCATCCTCGGTCATAGCGATCGACGGATCAATCTCAGACATTTCTCTGTAGGCAGACATCCTGTCATAGTAATCTCTCAGTTCTGCGGAGAAGTTGCTGGTCAGAAGCTCCTGACTGCCGCTGTACATGAAGTTGCCGCACGCGAAGCCCTTCTCCATACGCAGATCTACCTGATCGTCAGAGGTCTGCACGATGGAAAGTCCGCCGCAGTAATAGCCATCGGTCAGAGCATAGGTGCCATCTGTCACGGTATAGGTGTCACCCTCTACGCCCCACTTGGTCAGAGTCAGGCCAGCCTCGGAATACCACAGCCAGTCTACAAAACGCATCATCTTGATAAACTCGTCCTCGCCCAGCTCATTCAAAGCCTTGGAAGAAATACACACGCCGCACTCCAGACGGGAATTCTCTGCCTGATAGTTGTTGGTTCCCTTCGGAATTACGATCTGGTATACAGAGAAATTACCTTCACCAAGCTGAGAAGTCAATCCATCTTTCTGTACCGTAAAGGAAGAACGGTTTGTGGAAATCAGAGCCGTCTCACCGCGATAAAACTTGCCATCTGCGGTGTCATCCTCCTGGCTCCAGGTCTCCGGATCCAGGATGCCCTCGCTTACCAGACGCTGTACGACTGTCATGTACTCTTTGTATGCGTCGCTCGTTGCGCTGAGTTTGAACTCATCCGCATCCCAGTCAAAATACAGACCAGCGGAGTTCGATGTGATGCTCCAGCCGCTGTGGATACCATAGGTAGCCGCGATCAAGTTCAGAAGGCAGCCGCCCTGTCCGTATCCGGATGTGGCGCCGCACCAGCGGTCAGACCAGATGTAAGCAGACTCATCAATCATGCCCTGCTCTACCATGTATGCTTTTACATCAATCAGAATATCCGTGAACTCATCCCAGGTCCAGTTCTCTTCCAGGGCAGTTACGTCATAGCCGGCCGCCTCAAAAAGATCAGAACGGATCAGCAGAGAGTAGTCCTGAAGAGCGGTCTCTTTCAGGCCCGGCAGACGATAATAGCGGCCATCATCCTGAAGCAGGGTATCTACCTCTGACTGAAGATCATAAGTCTCGATCATACCGGAGTAGTTTGTCATATAAT
>Ga0192275_1152_pt1 | contig 8954 bp, 7 predicted proteins | sample Koala_Koa24_H3_FD_131265 | JGI IMG/M metagenome (GOLD analysis project Ga0192275, IMG submission 131265) | Enriched cells from koala feces incubated with labeled cellulose particles, San Francisco Zoo, California, United States - Koala_Koa2-4_H3 ...
TGCTTCAGATATTCGGAAGAGCCTTGGAAATAGTATTCCTCCGTAAGGCAGGATATAGCGTCTGCACCTGCCCTTTCGTATTCGGCGGCAATAAGCGGGGGATTGAAGTCGGGCTGGATAAGTCCCTTTGAGGGGGAAGCTTTTTTTACCTCGGATATTACGGAAAGTCTGTCCTTACGGGACAATGCCGCTTTAAAATCACGGCAGGGTTTATCCCGCAAAAGAGCAAGCTCTTTCATCTTTTCGGGGGAAACAGTGGCTTTCTCCCGCTCCAGCTGTACTTTGCGCTTAGCGACTATATCATCAAGTATCATATTAAAGCTATCCTCACTTTTTAAGGCTGTTGGTGAAATCCTTCATCTTGGTGAATTTCTCATATGCCTTGCCGCTGTCGATAGCTTCGGCGGCAAGCTTTACGCCCTCGGCAATGGTCTGAGCCTTGCCGTAGCAGTAGATAGCACAGCCTGCGTTAAGGAGTACGATATTTCTTCTTGCGCCCTGCTCCTTGCCTGTGAGTATATCGAGGGTAATTTGTGCATTCTCCTGGGGAGTGCCGCCCTTGAGAACATCGGGAGTGCAGTATTCAAAGCCGTAATCATGGGGATCAATGTCATAGTGGAGTATTTTGCCGTCACGAACCTCCGCAACATGGGTAGGACCTGTCATGGTTATCTCATCAAGTCCATCTGCGCCGTGTACAACCATAGCGCCCTTTATTCCCAGGTTAATAAGAACATTCGCCATGAGATCCGCAATCGAGTCGTCATAAACGCCCAGAACAATGTAATCGGCAAGAGCGGGGTTGGTGAGAGGTCCCAATATATTAAAGAAGGTTCTTACGCCTATTTCCTTTCTTACGGGAGCAACATACTTCATTGCATTGTGGAATGCAGCCGCGAAAAGGAATACTATTCCCGTTTCCTCAAGGCATTTTCTTCCCTGTTCGGGGGTAAGGTTTACATTTACATCAAGGGCAATAAGGCAGTCGGCTGCACCGCTCTTACTGGAGGCGGCTCTGTTTCCATGCTTGGCAACCTCTGTACCCGTTGCGGCAATTACAAAGGAGGAGGTTGTGGAAATATTGAATGTACCTGCCATATCTCCGCCTGTGCCCACAATATCGATAGAGGAGCGACAGCCGTCCAGCTTCGCAGCCTTGCCTCTCATACCCTTTGCAAAGCCTGTTATCTCGGTGATATTCTCGCCTTTCATACGCATAGCCGTGAGGAAAGAGGCAATTTGTGCATTGGTAGCGGCATCGGACATGATAACGTTCATAGCGTCGTAAGCCTCTTCCTCGGTGAGATCCTCTCTGTCTACTGCCTTGGCGATATACTTTTTAAGTGCTGTGCGCTTTTCTTGGGGAATTGAGGGCACATTTACCATAGCTGTTTTCAGTCCCACAACCTCGGAAAGGAAGTTTGCAAGGATATTTTCACCCATTTCAGCAAGTATGGACTCGGGGTGGAACTGAACTCCGTATACGGGATATTCCTTGTGGCGGACAGCCATAATCTGTCCCTGCTCGTCCTCAGCGGTTACAGCCAAGCATTCAGGCAGACTTTCCTTTTCGATAACCAGTGAATGGTATCTTGCCGCGGATATTTTTTCGGGCAGACCCATGAAAATCGGACAGGAATTGTCTAAGGTAATCTGTGTTGCCTTGCCGTGGAGAGGCTCATTTGCGTGAACGATTTTACCGCCGAATGCTGCGCCTATGGACTGATGACCCAAGCATATGCCCAAGATAGGTAGCTTGCCAGCAAAATGCTGTATTGCCTCGATGCAAATTCCCGCCTGTTCGGGGTAGGAGGGCCCGGGGGAAATAACCAGTGCCTGCGGTGCAAGCTTTTCCAGCTCCTCCACGGTGATTTCATCGTTTCGGAAAACCTTGACATCGGGATAAAGCTTTCCCAGTGCCTGATAAACGTTGTAAGCAAAGCTGTCGTAATTGTCGATCATAACGATCATGGTAAATCAATCCTTTCATAAAAAATGGTTTTATACGTTAAACGGTGGTTGTGGGAGTAAAATGCTCTTTACCGCCGTAAATGTGAAAATATTACAGCTCCGCCGCCTTTGTAATAGCGTTGATAACAGCCGCAGCCTTACGCTTGGTTTCCTCATATTCGCTTTCGGGAACGCTGTCGTAAACAATTCCCGCGCCTGCCTGAACGTAAGCCTTGTTGTTGCGGAAAAGCACGGTGCGTATGGCGATACAGGTATCAATGTCACCGTCAAATGCCATATAGCCCACAGTTCCGCCGTAAAGCCCCCGCTTTACATTTTCAAGCTCATCGATTATCTCCATTGCTTTAACCTTTGGCGCACCCGAAAGAGTTCCGGCAGGAAGTACGGACATAAGCGCATCAACAGCGGTCTTTCCCTCGCACAGCTCGCCCTGCACATCGGAAACCAGATGCATTACCTTGGAATAGCGTTCAACACGCATAAAGTCGGTAACCTTAACCGTGCCGAATTTACAAACTCTTCCCACATCGTTTCTGCCCAAATCCACAAGCATGGTATGCTCCGCACGCTCCTTGGGATCGGATACAAGACGCTTCTCGTAGGCATTGTCCTCCTCGGTGGTGATACCTCTGGGCATTGTTCCCGCTATGGGCTTGTTAAGGACAATTCCGTCGGTAACATTTACAAGCATTTCAGGGGACGCACCCGCAACGCAGTAATCCTTATGGTCGAAGAAATAAAGGTAGGGTGAGGGGTTTGTGGAACGCAGCATTCTGTAAACGTCGAAAGGTTCGGGGGGATTATCAATCTCGAAACGCTGGGAAACGACTATCTGACTTATATCTCCGTCAACAATACGGCGCTTGCACTCCTCAACCATGCCGCAAAATTCCTCCTTGGTGTAGTTTGAGGTAACGTTTGCGGCGGTGGGGGTAAGCATTCTCGGCGCAGGCTCGGGAGTATATCTGCAAAGAAACTTTCCCAGAACCTCCGCACGCTTTTCACAGCCGTCGTAAAGCTCGCCGAAGGCATCCTCAAAGCTCTGCCCCGATTTTTCAGCAAGCTCCTTGACCGCCGAATTTTCTATATTCAGTATAATAACCGCGCGGTTGGAAAGGTGGTCGTATGCCACTATTTCGTCGTAAAGGAACATATTCGCGTCGGGCATATCAAGATCGTCCTTGGGGATATTAACCAGCTTTTTCTCGTAGTAGCGAACCATATCATAGCCGAAGTAGCCGATAAGACCGCCCGTAAGCTTTGGCTTTCCGATAAATTTAGGGGATTTATGCTCGTCAAGTATTTCCTTGAAAAGCTTAACGGGGTCGGAGGCATCTCGCTCGGCTTTGCTGCCGTCCGCACAGATAAACTCCGCCTTGCCGTCCTTTATGCGAATTTCCATTTTGGGGTTAAGCCCGATAAAGGAGTATCTTCCCCATTGGTTTGAATTGTCAACGGACTCCAGTATAAAGCAGTTTTCGTAATTTTCCTTGAGAATACTGAACATTCTCACGGGAGTAAAGCTGTCTGTAAGCAGCTCGTAAAAGACAGGAATGGTGTTGTACTTATTTGTCAGCGCCAGTGCATCCTTTTTCTCCGGAAACATCATAATAAAAACCTCCTAAACTAAAAAATCCATCGCTCCCGAAAAGGAAAGAAAAAAACTCACCTTTTCGGGGGCAATGGACTCGCTGTGCCACCCCAAATTCGCGGCTATAAAAAAACCGCCTCAAAAGCATCGAAGCGGAAAAGACTGCAAAAAACAAGTACGCAGCATACGCATCAATACCCTTTCCACTAACGCAGGACACCTCGGCACAGGCTAACGGCGGACACCCGCTTTCACCCTGCTCCTCACAAACCCATTCATATCCACCGTGCATACCGCGTTTACACCACCGTGCGGCTCTCTGAAATGCCGTATAAGATACTACTTGCTTTTGATCATAGGATTTAGCAACATATTCAACTGATAATACTATTATATCACTAATTTTTGTTTTGTCAAGGGGTTTGGGAAAAGAATTTTTTTACTGTCCTGCATATTCGCAATAGTGGAGCGCTCTTGTATTAAGCTCTCTGAACTGCGGCTTTACGGCTTTCAGCATAACAGATTCTATTTCTGCCATGGTAAAGGGGAGCGCGCCGCTTTGCACTGCCGCACCCAATAAAACCGTATTTGTTACACGAGGTGACCCAAGTGCATCGCAGGCTTTTTTGCAGTCTATCCGTGTAAGCTGTGCGGCTGTCTTTTCCAGATAATCAAGCATTTTCTCAGCCTTGTAATCAAAGCCGCCCAGGGAAGCGGTTACGGGCATAATCGGTCGGGTGTTCACAATAACCGTGCCGCCATCCTTCAGATATTCCGCCATCCTTACCGCCTCGGCAGGCTCGAATGCTATTATAATATCGGCGCTTCCCTTACCGAACATGGGACTGTAGAGGGAGCTTCCTATACGCAGGAAGCTGAATACGCTGCCGCCCTTTTGTGCCATACCGATAGTTTCCGCACTCATTACCTCGTAATTCTTTTCAACGGCTGCGGCGGCAATCAGCTTCGAGGCAAGAACTGTGCCCTGTCCGCCCACACCGCACAGAAGTATATTGCTGCTCATTGCTTTTCCCCTTCCTCAATGGCACTTACGGGACATACCTGTGTGCAAAGTCCGCAGCCCACGCAAAGGGAGGTGTCTATTGCAGCCATGCCCTCCTTGAGAATAAGTGCGGGACATCCCAAGGTGTTTATGCATTTTTTGCAATTTATGCATTTATCCGTTATCACAGCGGGTTTACCCGACTTGATAATTGCAGCGCAGGGTGATTTAAAAATAATGGCTTTTACACCCTTTACAGCACTTACACGCTTTACACATTCAACGGATTCCTTTAAATTAAGGGGATCAACCGTTTCAACCGCCGCAGCACCGATACCCTTAAGTATCTGTTCAATGCTGACCTTATTAACCACATCGCCCATCATGGTGACTCCCGTTCCCGGGTGGGGCTGATGACCTGTCATGGCGGTAGTGGAATTATCCAGTACAACCAGCGTCATATCAGCACCGTTGTAGACAGCGTTTACCACACCTGTAATTGCCGAGGCAAAAAAGGTTGAATCTCCCACAAAGGCAAAGCAGCTTGTATCGGGGTCAATTCTCCCTATTCCCTGTGTCATATTCACCCCCGCGCCCATGCAAAGACAGGTATCCACCATATCCAGCGGCATGGCATTTCCCAGTGTATAGCAGCCTATATCACCGCAAAAAACGGCTTTTTTACCCTTCATAGCCTGCTTTACCGCAAAGAACGATCCACGGTGCGGACATCCCGCGCAAAGAACAGGGGGACGTACAGGGAGATTAGGCTTTTCCGAGGGTAAATTCTCCTTGTGTTCGACACCTATGAAATCGGTGCCGATGAACTCGGCAATAGCCATATATACGCTGTCACAGGTATTTTCTCCCGCCGGGGCAATGTGACCCGTCTGCTTGCCTAAAATTTTAATGGTCTTGCCGTATTTTCCGCACAGGTATACAAGCTCTCGTTCCAGAACATAGTCAAGCTCCTCTATGCAGAGAATCTCGTCAAGTCCCTCCATAAACTCCAGAGCCTTTCTTTCGGGGAAAGGATAGGGGGTTGATATTTTCAGCAGGGGAATGCTTCCAAGCTTCTCAAGAGCCTCCATAGCATAGCCATAGCTTGCTCCGTGAGTGACAATTCCCTTCCTTAAGCCCTTGCTGTCGCAGCTTACAGTCATGTTCCTTTGATAATCGGAAAACACATCCGCAAGGGTTTCGTTACGCTTTTCCGTTTCAATATGGTTAAGGTAGGAGGTTCGGGGAAATATCACCCATCGCTGTGTGTCTTTTACAAAGCCTGAGGGAGTATTCGGATTATATTCCTCCCTGTCCTTTACGTCAATGGAGGAATATGCGTGACAAATTCTGGTTGTGGGGCGAAAAAGCACGGGAGTATGATATTTTTCCGAAAACTCAAATGCTTCTTGTATCATATAATAGGCTTCCTGCACCGTGGAGGGATCAAAGCAGGCAAGCTTTGCAAACTGCGCAAAGCGTCTGGTGTCCTGCTCCGTCTGGGAGGATATAGGTCCGGGGTCGTCCGCCACCATAATGACCATACCGCCCTTTACGCCCATGTAGGACAGGCACATAAGCGGGTCGGAGGCAACGTTAAGTCCCACCTGCTTCATAGTAACCATTACCCTTGCGCCCGAATATGCCGCACCTGCCCCAAGCTCCATAGCAGCCTTTTCGTTGACGCTCCACTCCACATAAATGCTGCCGTCATTGTTTTTGGCTACCGTTTCGAGAACCTCCGTGGAGGGAGTACCCGGATAACCGCATACCACATTTACGCCTGCGGCTATTGCACCCATAGCTACAGCGGAGTTACCCATTAAAAATTCCCTGTGCATAAAATCTCTCCTGACCTACCCGACAAATTACTCGTATCTCTCATCTATAACGCGCTTTGTCTTTTTCTCGCTTCTTGGCAGTACACCCACTTCAACAACCTTTACAATAGGCGTGAAGCCGATTTTGCTCTTGACAGCGCCCGCAATTTCATCCGCAAGCTTTATAAAGTCCACATCTCCCGTGGTTTCAACGTAAATCCTCATGGTATCCTTGCCGTCCACATGGGAAATACGTATCTGATATTCACTGGAAAGAGCGGGGAATTCCCTCAGTATCTCCTCAATCTGGGCAGGGAATACGTTTACGCCCTTAATCTTCATCATGTCGTCCGTCCTGCCCATTATTACGTCAAGTCTTGGGTAGCTGCGTCCGCATTCGCAGGTTCCGGGGATAATCCTTGAAAGGTCGTGAGTTCTGTATCGAATAAGGGGCGCACCCTCCTTTACAAGGGTTGTAATGACAATTTCACCGATTTCACCGTCGGGGAGGATTTTTCCCGTGTTCGGGTCGATAATTTCTATGTAAATGAAGTCGTCCCAGTAGTGCATACCGCTGTTGTACTTGCAGTTTACGCCTATTCCCGGACCGTAAATTTCCGTAAGACCGTAAATGTCGTAAAGCTCTATTCCAAGCTCCTCGGAAATGCGCTTTCTCATCTTCTCGCCCCAGCGTTCCGAGCCTATGACACCCTTTTTCAGCTTGATTTTATCCTTTATGCCGCGCTTTTGTATTTCCTCGGCAAGAAGAAGTGCATAGGAGGAGGTTGCACAGATAACGGTGCTGCCCAGATCCTGCATCATCTGCAGCTGCTTTTCGGTGTTGCCCGGACCCATGGGGATAGCCATTGCGCCAAGCTTTTCCGCACCTGCCTGAAAGCCTATTCCCGCCGTCCACAGACCGTAGCCGGGGGTTATCTGTATTCTGTCCTTATTGGTAATACCCGCGGTTTCATAGCAGCGGGTGAACATTGTAGCCCAGTCGTCTACGTCCTTTGCGGTGTAGGGGATAATTACAGGAAGTCCCGTTGTTCCCGAGGAGGAATGGATACGGACTATATCCTCTTCGGGAGCGGTCATAAGTCCCAGCGGATATGCATCGCGGAGATCCGACTTTTCCGAAAAGGGCAATGCTTCAAATTCCTCCGCCGAGGAAACGCCGCTTATTCCCTTTTCCTTGAGCTTTTTGCCGTAAAATCCGTCTGCCTCGATAAGCGCCTTGATTCGTCCGTTCACAAGTGCAAGCTGTTCATCAGATATTCTCATAAAAAAACATCCTTTCAGGTAGGATAGAGGCGGAAAAGCTGTGCGTTTCCCCGTCTCCAAAAAAATATATTACCACTTCGCAGGATAAAGACCGTTTTCGGTCATCTTTTGGAGCGCGTCCTTTACAACGGCGTAATCCTCGGAGTGAGTAAGTCCGAACCAAACGTCATCGGTTTCAACCATTTTTACGGAAATATCCCCGCCGTGTATCAGCTTGTCCACAATTGTGGGGAGGAGAAATTCCGAGGTCATCTCGCCGCCCTTTTTCTCCAAAAAGTCCGTGAAAAGGTCGCTGATTTTTGAAACCATAGTCGGGTGAAATCCCCACTTATTCATGGAAACGTTGGAATCTATGCTTACGGTAATTTCCTCGCTGTTTCTCTCGCCCACAGCACAAGTATCGGAGCAGCGGGTAAGCTTATAGGTTTCCTCAACGGACGTAAGCATATTATTATCATCAACGCTGCATATTCCCCGTGTAACCGTGCCGTTGTCGCTTAGGGTATTTTTAAGAGTGTAGCCCGACATAAACTGGTTATGCTCCGAACACTCCTCGGTCAGGAATTTATAAGCGTTGGCAAAGGAGGTCTTACCGAAATAGTCGTCCGAGCCTATTACAAGAAAAGGCTCTTTGATAAGCTCTCTTGCGGCCAAAACAGCATGACCCGTACCCCAAGGCTTTGTTCTGCCCTCGGGAACGGCAAAGCCATCGGGAATATCGTTTATATCCTGTATACAAAGCTCTGTGGGTGCGTATTTTTCCAGCCTTTTTGCAACGGTAGCGGAGAAGTCCTCGGCTATATCCCACCGCAGAATAACTATAATCTTGTCGAATCCCGCTTTTACGGCATCATATACGGCATAATCCAGTAAAATATGTCCCTGTTCGTCCATCGGCGCAATTTGCTTGACGCTGCCCTTATAGCGTGACCCCAGTCCCGCCGCCATAATAAGTAAAGCTGCTTTCGCCATAGCACACCTCATTTATAGAAATATCGATGTGGGGGATTGAAAATAGGGTAAATAGGGTATAGGGGATAGAATTTTCGCCTGTTTGTGTGTGCCCAATAGTTGAAAAAAGGTTTTCTATCTTCAAATCATTTTGTGCTTTAGTCAACATCCGATCCCATTCATCTTCATTCATTGTAGCATATATTCGCATTTTTTGCAATATATTTGGGAAAAAATTTAGATAAACACTGAATTTTCTTTTACCTCATTGTACAATATCGACAAAAAAATATAGTCGGGTATTTTATAATAAGTTTGGAGTTAAGGCAAAGTG
>Ga0192275_1083_pt1 | contig 8751 bp, 9 predicted proteins | sample Koala_Koa24_H3_FD_131265 | JGI IMG/M metagenome (GOLD analysis project Ga0192275, IMG submission 131265) | Enriched cells from koala feces incubated with labeled cellulose particles, San Francisco Zoo, California, United States - Koala_Koa2-4_H3 ...
GTTTCCCGCATGCCATCCCGGCAGCCGCCGCAAAATAATTCTTTGGAGGGACAGACCTATGGATTTGTTTGAAACTTTAGTTGAGACATTGAAAAAGAATCCGAAAAAAATCGTATTCACGGAAGGTACAGACGCGCGTATCCTCTCCGCTACTGATCGCCTGGTAAAGGGCGGTGATTTTCTGCAGCCGGTACTGGTAGGCAATGTAGATGAGGTGAAGGCTGCAGCGGAAAAAGGCGGCTTCTGCATCGACGGCGTACAGATTCTCGATCCTCTGACCTATGAAGGTATGGAAGAAATGGTTGCGAAGATGGTAGAGCTGCGCAAGGGCAAGATGACCGAAGAGCAGTGCCGTGAGAACCTGAAGAAGGGCAATTACTTCGGCACCATGCTTGTAAAAATGGGCGTAGCGGATTCCCTGCTCGGCGGCGCTACCTACTCGACAGCGGATACAGTTCGTCCGGCCCTGCAGCTGATTAAGACAAAGCCGGGCAATAAGAGCGTCAGCTCCAGCTTTATCCTGATCCGTGAGAAGGACGGCGTAGAGGAGCGCATCGCAATGGGCGACTGTGCGATCCAGATCGCTCCGGATGAGGATGCTCTGGTAGAGACCGCTGTTGAGACAGCGAAGACTGCTTCCTATTTTGGCATCGACCCGAAGGTGGCGATGCTGAGCTTCTCCACAAAAGGCTCCGGCAAGGGCGACGATGTAACGAAGGTAGCAAATGCCACTGCGAAGCTGAAAGCTGCTTATCCGGATATGAAGGTAGACGGCGAGATGCAGTTTGACGCTGCGGTTTCTCCGGAAGTCGGCCAGCTGAAGTTCCCGGGCTCCCCGGTCGCAGGCCAGGCGAATACCTTTATCTTCCCGGAGATCCAGTCCGGCAACATCGGATACAAGATCGCGCAGAGACTCGGCGGCTTCGACGCATTCGGCCCGATCCTTCAGGGACTGAACGCACCGATCAACGACCTTTCCCGCGGCTGCAATGCCGATGAAGTGTACAAGATGGCGCTGATCACCGCTGTGATGGCGTAATTTTACAGACAGAGCCTCCTGTTACATACGCCGCCGGATGAATCGGCAGCGATATGCATGAAACAATCGAGCAGGATGCGCCCCTGCGCGTATCAAAAAAACCGCTCTGCGGCAGACGCGATTTTTCCCTCTGCCTTCAGGGCGGTTTTTCTTTTCTCTGCAATCCACGAATCCAGTTCGCCTGAATTATCTACATTCCCAGATATTGCGAGCTTGACCGCTCCAGCGCTTCTTTCGCGCTCTTTACATTCTCCAGATCCTGGTCAGTCATCTTATCCAGCCGGAATTTGGAGAGCGCTTTCTGCAGCGCGTTGCAGTCATTCTTGATCTGTTTAGCGGCATTCTTGTCCAGCTCTTTCTTCCGATCCTTGTACGCCTGCTGTGCTTTGGCCAGAAGGCTCTGCGCTTCATTTGTAATCTCGATCGCATCCCGTCTCTGATCATCCGCTCCGGCATACGCCTGTGCCTCAAAGATCGCCTGCTGAATTTCTGACTCGGACATACGGTCATCCGCCGTGATCGTAATCGACTGCTCTTTCTGCGTATCCAGATCCTTTGCGGATACCTTCAAAATTCCATTGGCGTCAATGTCAAAGGTCACCTCAATCTGCGGCACGCCTGCCGGAGCGCGGCGAATCCCTTTGAGACGGAATTTTCCAATAGATTTGTTATCGCGCGCCATTGTGCGCTCACCCTGCAGCACATTGATTTCTACGTCGCGCTGATAAGCCGCTGCCGTAGAAAACACACGCGAGTAGCGGTATGGCACAGTCGTATTGCGCTCCACCAGCCGCGTCGCCACTCCGCCTACCGTTTCAATCGACAGGCTCAGCGGCGTGACGTCCATCAGCAGCAGGTTCATGCCCGTGTCCGCCGCCATCAGAGAATTCCCCTGAAGCGTACTCCCCAGGATCGCGGCTCCCTGCGCCACACACTCGTCCGGATTGATATTCTTAGACGGCTCCTTGCCAGTCAGCTGGAATACTTTCTGCTGCACAGCCGGAATTCTCGTCGAACCGCCGACCAGAAGCACCCTGCCCAGCTGCGCCGCGGTGATTCCCGCGTCAGAAAGCGCCGTCTGCACCGGCACCTCCGTCCGGCGAACCAGATCAGCCGTCAGTTCATTGAATTTATTTCTTGTCAGCGTCCGCTCCAGATGAACCGCCTCTCCTCTGATCTGCGTCAGATACGGCAGCACAATATTCGTGCTCTCAGAGGTGGAAAGCTCTTTTTTTGCCTGCTCCGCTGCTTCTTTGATCCGCTGCATCGCCGCGACATCATGCGAAAGGTCTACCCGATGCTCGGACTTAAATTCCGCAACCAGCCAGTCTGATATACGCGCGTCGAAATCGTCGCCGCCCAGGTGATTGTCTCCAGATGTCGAAAGCACTTCGATCAGTCCCTCACTGATTTCAATGATCGAGACATCAAACGTACCGCCGCCCAGATCATATACCATAACCTTCTGCGGCTCGCCGTGATCCAGCCCGTAAGAAAGCGCAGCGCTCGTCGGCTCATTGATGATACGCTTCACATCCAGCCCCGCGATGCGTCCCGCGTCTTTGGTCGCCTGACGCTGAATATCATTAAAGTACGCCGGCACTGTGATCACAGCCTCCGTCACGCTTTCTCCCAGAAAATCCTCCGCATCCTTTTTCAGCTGCATCAGAATCATCGCGCTGATCGTCTGCGGCTTATACTGCTTTCCATCGATGCGGATATCCCAGTCTGATCCCATATGTCTTTTCACCGAGGTGATCGTTCTTGAGGAATTCGTCACCGCCTGCCGCCGCGCCGGGTCGCCGACCAGCCGCTCTCCGTTTTTCGCAAACGCCACTACGCTCGGCGTCGTACGCCCGCCGGTGGAATTCGGTATAATGACCGGCTGGTCATTCTCCACCACTGAAACACAGCTGTTGGTTGTCCCAAGATCGATACCAATTACTTTTCCCACTTTTATTTCCTCCAATTTGTCTGATTCCAACAGGATACTTTCCTTCTTTTATTCTGTCTCTGAAAAAGTATAGCTTTCCAGAAGCAGAAAATCAAGCCGTTAAAGTTTGTAATGTTACATATATCATATTTATGTTCATTAAATTTTTCTAATCTTTCTAAACGAAATCTTTCACGTCCGTTTGTTACATACTCTTTTGTTTTGACATTTTCTTCGCAATTCGTACACAAAATGTGCACATATTTTTCGTAGAGTAAAGCAAAAGTTGTTGCGAATCACACATGCGAACTGTGTTCTGGCGAAGCCTGACAGCAAGTGTCAGACTCGCCGTGAATAGTAACCACCCGTTTCACTGTGCAATGCGGTTAGCCTGATGTGACCTATAACCAAACCGATACCCCATGGCAGGGGAGAGAGGAAACGATTATGAAAAAGGAAAACAAAAAACTGGCACAACAGAGACGCGCGGCAGAGCGGGCAAAAAAGGAGCAGCGGAAAAAATCAGAAAAACGCTTTCCATTGGAATTCCGGCCGCTCTTATAGCAATCCTGATTATTGTCATTCTTGTCGATACTTTCCAGCCTTTTAGCAGCTCCACCGACGATACAGAGGAAGCCTCGACAGAGGAAACCGTTTCCTATTCAACAGACACCTCCCTGACCGTGGCAGACGGAGATACTGTAAACATTGATTATGTCGGTTCCGTAGACGGCGTTGAATTTTCCGGCGGAAGCACGGATGGAGCAGGTGCAGATCTCACCATCGGTTCCGGTACCTATATTGATGACTTTGAAGAACAGCTGATCGGCTATCATCCGGGAGACACGGTGGAAGTGACTGTAACCTTCCCCGAGGATTACGGGGTAGATGATCTGAACGGACAGGAAGCTGTATTCGAAGTAACGATCAATGGCATCTATGAATAAGCTGGTTTCAACACTGCATTTTCAACATGAATGACAACTGCTCAACATATGATTTTTAAAGAGAAAGGATTATTCAAATGGCACAGGACAAAGAAAAAACAAAGGACTGTATTTTTACCGCGCTGACCTCCTTAATGGAGCAAAAGGAGTATCAATACATCACGGTCACTGACATTGCGAGAAAATCCGGAATATCCCGCATGACATATTACCGCACCTATTCTTCCAAAGAGGATATTCTGCTACAGCACTTCCGGAAAGTCGCGCAGCAGATTGTCTCTGACGCACAGGGAGATGAGGAGCGGGCGCTTTCCCTCTTTTTCTCCTGGTTTCAGGAACACAGAAAACTGACAGAGCTTCTGGAGCAGGCGCACCTGATGGGGCTTTTGATTGACTGTTTTTCCGTATTTACCGATTTTCTGTATAACGCAATTCATACAGAGGAAAAAACGCAGCCGATTACCGAATATGCGACCCGGTTTGAAGCCGGAGGACTGTTCTCCCTGCTGACACACTCTCTCACTGAGGGAGACCTAGAAAGTCCGGAGGAAATGGCCCAGATCACACTGAAAATCATGCGGAAATAACGGGATCGTGTCCAGCCATTCCCATTCACATTTACACAAACACATCCCGCAAATATCTCTCCTCAAAAGCAGAAATTTATGCTATGATAAGGACAGGCAATCCGATGAAGGATTCCTGTCCTTCCTCTTTGTTTCTGCGCATGAAAAAGGAGCGTATTTTTATGTCTGCAAATTCAACTTCCAGGCGCACTTATCTCGCGATTGACCTGAAATCTTATTTTGCAAGCTGTGAAGCTGCTGACCGCCAGATGAACCCTCTGACAACCAACCTGGTCGTGGCTGACGCTTCCCGAACAGAAAAAACCATTTGTCTTGCCGTCTCCCCTTCCCTGAAAGCACACGGTATTCCCGGGAGAGCAAGACTTTTTGAGGTTGTACAAAAAGTAAAGGAAGTCAACGCTGCCAGGCTCACCCGGCTTCGCCGCATCAGCCGTAACCCGGAAGCAGAATTTGCAATGGCTTCCTGGGACGCGGAAGCGCTGGAAAAAGACCCCTGGCTGGAGCTCTCCTACATCATCGCCCCGCCGCGGATGAAGCTGTATGTCGAGACATCCGCACAAATCTATCGCATTTACCTGAAATATGTCGCGCCGGAAGATATTTTTTCCTATTCCATCGATGAAGTCTTCATTGACGCGACAGCTTACCTCTCTACGTATCATATGACCGCCCATGAGCTGGCGATGACCATGATTCGTGAAGTCCTTTACACCACCGGCATCACTGCCACAGCTGGCATCGGGACGAATCTCTACCTTGCAAAGATAGCCATGGACATTGTGGCTAAGCATGTGCCTGCCGATAAAGACGGGGTGCGGATCGCTGAGCTTGACGAATACAGCTACCGGGCAAATCTGTGGGATCACCGGCCGCTGACGGACTTCTGGCGAGTCGGCGGGGCGACCGCGAGGAAGCTGGAAAAGCACTATCTCTACACCATGGGGGACGTCGCCAGAGAAAGCCTGAACGATCCTGAATGGTTCTATAAGACATTTGGTATCGACGCGGAAATTCTCATGGATCATGCCTGGGGCATCGAGCCAGTCACGATGGAGCAGATTAAGAACTACAAAACGGATAACAACAGCATCTCGGAAGGTCAGGTGCTTTCCGAACCCTATCCGTATCGTCAGGCCCGGATCATCGTCCGCGAAATGGCCGACAGTCTGGTTTTGCAGCTTGTGGAAAAAGGGCTGGTGACAGATCAGCTGACCCTGGATATCTCCTACGACCGCGAGAATGTGGACAAAGGCACCTTTTACGGAGACACAAAAACAGACCACTATGGGCGTGTCGTCCCGAAGCCGGCGCACGGAAGCTCCCGGCTTGCCACCCCGACCAACCTCGGCTCTGTCATCCTTGACGCCGCGGTCGGAATCTTTGATAAGATTGCCGATCGAAGCCTGACCGTCCGCAAAATCAGCATTGCCGCCGGTCATGTCATCCCGGACGAGGGCGTGTTCCAGCTGGATCTGTTTACCGATGCGGAAAAGCAGGAAAAAGAAAAGAAATTACAGGCGGCCGTCGCCTCCATCAAGCGGCGCTACGGCAAAAATGCCATTCTGAAAGGCACGAACTTCGAAGAAGGCGCGACCATGCGGGAGCGAAATGGACAGATCGGTGGACATAAAGCGTAGCGTCAATCTGCAGCCGGAACAATCTTTTACAAAAACATACCGGATAAGACCATTTAGGAAGAGAGCAAATGCAGCTATGACTACTTCAGAAGAAAAATACAAAGACATTATAAATAAAAGCTGGCCCGCAGATCCGGCGATTTACCGCAGACACCCGAAAATGCCGCTTGCGGATCGGGCGAAGATTTTTGCGCCCTTTGCTGCCCTGCGCGGACACAGTGACCGGCTGGGGGAAGAGGCCGGAAAGCTTCTGCTCACGGCACGTGTTGAATTATCGGAAGAGGAGGCAGAAATTCTCTCCGGCAAGCTTGCGCAAATAAAGCCCGGAATGGACGTGACAGTCATTTATTTCAAACCGGATCCTTCCGACAATGATACAGGATCCTATGTCTCCCTCTCTGGTAAGGTGAGCGGATTTGATCCAGCGTATCAGGTCATACACATCGCCACCGGCATCCAGGGAGAAAAAGGCGAACTCATCCGGGAAATCCACTTTAGCGACCTGGCTGATGTACAGGGCGCCGGGATTATAGATGCTTCCGCCTTTGATTCCATTTGTTAGGCTTTTCTTTTTGTTCTGTTTCGTCAATTGTATGCCATATTGTACCAGGATCTGCCCGGCATTCTATGCTGCATGGGGCGGGTTCTGTTACAGAATTTCAATTCCTGCCTCACGGCAGGCTTTCATAGTCTCTTCGTCCCAGATACCGGCCTGTACCTCGCCGACATGAGCTTTTTTCAGCAGAAGCATACAGATTCGTGACTGGCCAATGCCGCCTCCAATCGTCAGCGGAAGCTTATTTTCCAGAAGCATCTGATGGAACGGAAGATTCCTTCTCTCATCACAGCCGGCCTTTGTGAGCTGTTCGTCGAGCGATTTTGCGTCTACGCGAATACCCATAGAAGAAACTTCCAGCGCACACTGCAGGGGTTCATGCCAGAAAAGCAGATCGCCATTTAACTTCCAGTCATCGTAGTCCGGAGCGCGCCCATCGTGGCGAACGCCTGATTTCAGCAGATCACCGATCTGCATAATAAAAATCGTCTTCTTCTCTCGCGCGTAAGCATTCTCGCGTTCCTTTGGCGTCATGTCCGGATAAAGGTCTTCCAGCTCCTGAGAGGTGATGAAAGAAATCTCGCGGCACAGCTCGGTGTCAAGCTGCTCATAGCGGTATTTTACCTCATCCAGCGTATTGCAGATGGATTCCACGATACGCTTCACCGTCATTTTCAGGTAATCAAAATTACGGTCTTCCGCCGTAATGATTTTTTCCCAGTCCCACTGGTCTACGTAGGCAGAATGGAGATTATCCAGCTCCTCATCCCGGCGAATAGCATTCATGTCGCAGAGCAGGCCGTTTCCCACATGGAAGTCATAGCGATAGAGAGCCATGCGCTTCCACTTTGCAAGAGAGTGGACTACCTGGACGTCAACCCCAGCGTCCGGAATTTCAAAAGAAACCGGCCGTTCCACACCGTTCAGGTCGTCATTCAGGCCGGTAGTCGGATCCACAAACAGCGGTGCTGTCACACGCTTCAGCTTCAGCGCCATGCAAAGCTTGCTCTGCATCAGATTCTTAATCATGCCGATCGCTTCCTGTGTCTCATAATTGTTCAGACAGGAATGATAGTTCTCTGGTATTACTACTTGGCTCATTTTTCAGGTTCCCCTTTCTCTCTTACAGGATTACGGAAATCGTTCCATTGCGTTTTCTATGGTTATTATACATGGATTTTCAGGTAAGTCAAATATCTTGGCTGCTGTTCTGAACGGTTGCAAAAAAAGATCCAGGAACATCCTGAATCTTCTTTCACAAGCGCGAGACGGGATTCGAACCCGCGACCCCTGCCTTGGCAAGGCAGTACTCCACCACTGAGCCACTCGCGCATCTTCTGTTTTCTGTTCGACTCCGTATCTCTGTCCGTCGAACAATGCATACTATACTACATCTTTCCCGTCCTGTCAACACTTTTTTTAAAATTTTTTCAATTTTTGAATTTTTCCAAATTTATATACAATTATAACAATATTATCGGCATGCGGTCGTGCTGCTGCACGGCCGCACCCTATATTCGCCAATCACGTTCCCATTCTTTTTCTGCTTATCACAAACACCGTCGTGTTATTCTTTTCATTGAGCAGAAATCTCTTCTCGATACGGTATTCGCTCCATACGCGCACGGATTCCAGCACATAATTCGGTTCTGACGAATAGATCACCAGCACTGCCTCTTCTTTCAGCAGCTTGCCGATTGTCTCAAAAAACCGGTGATAAAGCTCCCGCAATGCTCCCTTAGTTCCTTCCGGCGCGGTCTGCGGCATATCCGTGATTACTTCATCAAAAAGATATTCGTGCGTGAAGGTAAAATAATCCCGATGCACGTAGTTTACAATGCAGCCGGCCCGCTGTGTGTTGCGCCGGGCTTTCTCGATCGCTTCCCCGAAAAGGTCAAGCCCGTACATGGTTCCGGTTTTCACCGCACGGCTGCGCTCGATCAGCATCGTCCCGACCCCGCAGAAAGGATCCAGAATCTGTGCTCCCTCTTTCAGCCAGGGCTTTGCCCGATAAGCTGTCAGGGCAGCAGTCACCGGCGCGAGGGAGGATGA
>Ga0192275_1156_pt1 | contig 8656 bp, 7 predicted proteins | sample Koala_Koa24_H3_FD_131265 | JGI IMG/M metagenome (GOLD analysis project Ga0192275, IMG submission 131265) | Enriched cells from koala feces incubated with labeled cellulose particles, San Francisco Zoo, California, United States - Koala_Koa2-4_H3 ...
GCGAAGGAAAAAGAGCCAGGAAGATGACTGCCGGAGATTATGAAAAGTATGACTGGATCCTGGGAATGGAGGATCTGAATCTCCGTTATATGCTGCGCATTCTTGGCGGCGACCCGGAACAAAAGGTGCGCCGCCTGCTGGATTTTTCTGATCGTCCGCGTAACATCGCGGATCCGTGGTATACCGGGGAATTTGGTCAGACCTACCGTGATATTGTGGAAGGCTGCGAAGCGCTATTGGAATACGTGAACCAGCCGCTATAACACAGCCAGGCCGTGAATTCCCGAACGAGCAGCATCGGAAAGTCGTTTATTCTCGGCAGCTATTCCTGTTCCGTGGATTCCATCCGGGCAATTCCATAGGAAATCTGCATGACTTCCGGATCCATCTGTGTGGGTGCCAGCTGGATCAATTTCGTATCGTCTTCGATCGCTGCCATCCCCATGCTCCATCCGGCCGGGTGGATTCTGGAATCGTAGGATACCAGCATATCGACTTGTTCCCAGGCGCCTTCTCCCAGATTGTAGTTAACCAGAAATTTGCCCGGATCCCGCAGGCCTAACCATTCGCCGTCACGCTTGCCGCTGAGAATGATTGTTCCATTGGGGCCGCCTGCTTTTGTCCAGATGCAGTAAGGCATACTTCCGACGTACTTCCCGACTGCTGTCTGCGCCCTTGTTCCGCACAGGGATGGTTCTCCGAAATCCATTCCATCATCAGAAAGCTTATAAAAGATCCCACAGTTTTCATCATTTACGATCTCAAAGCACATAAAATATCTGCCGTTTGGCAGTTTTGTGACAATCGCCATACCAGGGCGGCGCAGACCATCCGGTATTGCAACTACCAGCTTTGATTCGCCCCACGTCTTTCCGCCATCCGGGGAAGAAACCACGGCCAGGCACTGGTTCAGGATATGGTCTGTGTGCGGTTTTTCATCGGAATAGACGACCGTGAGATCTCCATACGCATTGAGGTATAAAAACGGCTCCCAGACCGGTCCGAGGCAATCCCAATTGTACTCCTTTGGTACGCCTCCGTATGCAAAGGAAGAACGGTATTCCCATGTTTTGCCATGATCACGGCTGATATAGAGCTGAAGCTCTGTACCGATGAAATCCGGCGGATTGTCATCCGCAAAAGCCTGCATCGGAATAGAATTTCCGGCAAACAGAAGCGTTCCGGCCGGGAGATCGCCGCAGGTCTGCGGGAGTTCAAAAAGGAAAGGCTGAAAGCGCATCCCCCACCCGTTCTTTGTATCTTCTACCTCACTGAAGTGATTCCATGTTTTGCCGCCATCTGTGCTTTTATAAACCGGGATCACGGCCGGTTCACGCTCCGCATAGTATTCGAAAGAGGCAAGCAGCGTTCCGTTCTCTTCTCCCGCATACTTCAGTTCAAGAATTCTCGGATAAAGAACGCCCGGACCTGGCTTGATTTCATTTTTCTCCATATCATGTTATATTTTTTGACCGATGCTATAATTTATCACACTTCAAAGAGCGAAACAAGACCAGAATACGGGAAAAAGAAGCCATACATACATTATTTGTATAAAAAGACTGCCAGCTTTTTTAACGATTCAGGATCCGTGATCTCAATTTTACGTTCAAACGTGCTTGTTGCCATAAATGATTCCTTCTTTCCAATTGGCTTACAGATTGCTTCTGTGTTTATAATATATCCAAAGTAAACTGAAAAATCAACGCATTTATTGCCTAAAGCGAAAGTTCCTGAACGTCCATGAAAGTGGCGAATATGGATCCGATCGAAGCACTGCGAAGAGAATAAAAAAACCCTTGCATGGGAAACATAGAATTGTTATACTTTTAGAAAGATTGTAATTTTTTAAGAAAGGAATGATTTCCGATATGACCATTGTAAGCACATACGATAATTATTTATCCGAACCGCAGGCGCTCACGTTAGAGCAGATGGCAGATATCCATCGACAGATGGCAGATGAAATCGGCAATGACACGGAAATACTGGAATACTACGCAGACCTCCTGAAAGCAGCCAATAAATATGCCGGTATCCGTGCATCGTGGCCAATGCTGGACGTAAAGGAAAAGATGGAGAAAGACCCCGGCAGAACATCCGCCCACGACTCCGTAATTACACATGTAAATCTCATGGCACGCCTGTTACGATCCATGGGGAAACCCGCGGCATGGCGGGATATACTCGGGGAAGAAAAAGATCCGTATAACCGCAAGGCGATCGGCGACTTTGCCTGTTACCTGGCGTTTATAGCCGGAATCAGTGCAAGGTAAAAGGCCTTCCCCTGTCGCTATGGCCCAAAATATAATCACACCGAGAAAATAGAGCAGAAACTTTCGTAGCAGCCTTTTCAACCCATTCACAACCCATATCTCTCCAGTACTCTAAATGCTCATTTATGAGCATTTTCTTTTGTGATAATCAAACCATATAACGTAAAATTGTTATCGTCAAGAAGAAATAATTTATATACCTCTGCTCCAGGCTGTTTCTGATTCACCCTGCGAAAAGCGGCGCACGTACCGTGCCTGGGCACAATATTTGGAAAATGGCCTGAAAGGATGCCCCTTGCACTTCCATGTATTTCATATAATCTTTCGTGGATATATTATCACATATGCCGTACCTCCTATTCAAGTCCGGATAGATGCGGCAGGAAAGGAGCACAAGATGCATGAAACATACGGATACGTCCGCGTATCCACCAAAGAACAGAACGAAGACCGGCAGAGGATCGCGATGCGGGAAGCAAACGTGCCGGAGAAAAACATATTCATGGATAAGCAGTCCGGTAAGGACTTCGACCGCCCGCAGTATAAGAAACTGGTAAAAAGCTGCGCAGAGATGATCTGCTCTACATCAAGAGTATTGACCGCCTGGGACGTAATTACGAAGAGATCCAGAACCAGTGGCGCATCCTCACGAAAGAGAAATGCATTGACATCGTTGTGTTAGACATGCCATTACTTGACACGCGGCGTGACAAGAACCTGATCGGCACATTTGTCGCTGACCTTGTACTACAGATTCTCTCATTCGTAGCCGAAAGCGAGCAGACGAACATCCGGCAGCGCCAGGCCGAAGGCATTGCCGCGGCGAAAGCGAAAGGTGTACGCTTTGGCAGGCCGCCCATGCCTCTGCCCGACGGGTTTGACAGAGCTTGTTCCAAATGGAAATCCGGAGAAATCTCCTGCACGCAGGCTGCGAAGGCCTGCGGGATGCCAGTCTCCACCTTCCGGTATAAAGCCGGAATCTGCGAAAAGAACCAGCGCAGTCAAACCGACGAAAAAGTGTAGGTTTCCGCACACCATTTTTCCTTACATTCCAATATCACATTTTAGCACATCCTTTTGCCATTTTCCACTCATAAATGAACAAAATGCACAATTTTGCCTCTGCCTATGCCTTCAAAATCGGATCGACAAAAACCTACACTTTATTAAAGCTGCCAAATAGCAGGAAATATTTTTTTTGAAATTCATAAAACTTTTTCAGCTTCTCGCCTGTCTTAGAGATAGAAGGGGAGGTGATGAAACATTACACAGTATACCCGCCCGGATCCTTTCCCAGGCTTCATTTCAAAAAACAGCAGCCAATCCGGGCAAGGCATTTAAGAATTTATACGAGGTGGTGCGAAAAAAATTACTAAGCTGTAAGACAACATATAATGCACAAATGAGAGAAGGAGAAAAATGAACATGGCACACACAATTTTAAGCAAAATTAAAAATCTGTTCCTGTTGTCTGCGATTGTTTTCTTTGCAGGGATGCTCATCCCCGGACGAAACGTACAGGCAGCGACAGCTGGTGTCTACACGCTCGCAACGGGCAAACAGTATACGCAATACGATGTAACCGGGGACGGTAAGGCTGACAAGGTGAAGCTGACTGCGACCGGCCTCTCCTGGGATTACAACGCGCCGCCATCCACACTGAAAATCAAAGTGAATGGCAAGACGGCCTATACCCTGAAGACTACCATAGGCGTCTATGAATTCGACGTAAAGCTTCTCACTTTAAGCAACGGGAAAGCATACCTGTTCCTGGATGCAGCTGCTGACGCGGATATGTATCATGTGACCTACATCCTGCAATACAAAAAGAGTTCCGGAAAGTTCAAGATCGTTTATGATATCCAGAATTTGTTCCAGAAATACAATCCCTATGTAATTGCAGAATCCCAATCCGTCAGCGGGAAAAAGATCGTTATCCGTCTGAATTTTATGAATTATACCCTGGGCGGCGTATACTGTGATCTCACGTTTAAATACGAGTCAGGCAGCCTGACCCAGAAAGCATCCATGAGTATCAGTAAAATAGTATCCAACAGAACCAATTCCGGCAGGACGCTCACAGCGAACAAGAGTATGACTGCATATAAGACTGCCACTTTAAAGAGCAAATCTTTTACGATCACAGCGGGGACAAAAGTCACTGTCTCAGCCTTTTCGTATAAGAACGGGAAGCTTGCAATCAAAGTCCAGGCCAACGGGAAAACCGGATGGATTGCCGCTGCGACATCCTATAGTTCCACCCAGCCGTTCAAGGAAGTTTATTATGCTGGATAATTAAGCCGGGAACAGCTGGAATTTCAGAAATTACAAAGCAATATTTACTCACACAAAGGATATCACCAGGTCAACAGGACTGGATGATATACATTAAGCAAAAGGAGAAATCAGTTATGAAAAAGAAAGGAAAAATAACCATGCTGGCCTTCGCGCTCTCTATGACTTTGGCCACGAACATATCTGTCATGGCAGCACAGGATGTACCGATAGAGGAAAAAACGGTTACTTCCGGGCTGGATGCTTCTGACATGTACGTCATGCCGGGTCCGGACGGGCAGCAGTGCATCGGCTATCTGGTTACAAATTATAACTCTACGGCTGTTAATCTCGGGCTGAACATAGAGTTCCGCGACGCAGAATATGGGAACATCGGAAGCGCATCTTCATTTGTCCCTTCCGTGGAACCCGGTGAAACGGTCTTCATCAGCGTACCGAATTATTACGGAGAAACTGCTTCTTACCTGTATAGATCCTTTTCCGTTGCTGTGGCCAGTGGAACAACGGCAGAGCCTTCCGGCGTGTCCTGTTCGAAAATGTATACACTAATAGGGCCGGATGGACAGCAGTGTGCAGGTTACGTAGTGACCAATGAAAATTCCTATGATATATTCCTGGGGCTGACGGTTGATTATCTCGATGACTCAAATGAATCCATCGGGACCTCGTCTGCCTGCATCCCTTGCCTGGGTGCCGGTGCTACTGCCTGCATCTACGCTGTGAATTATTACGGGGAAGAGGCCACTTACGCAAACAGCTCATGGGCGGTATCTGAGTCGATCTATGAATCAGTTGCCACAAGTATCCAAATAAACCTGTCAGCGCAAGATGATCATATGCGTGTAAGTGCTGTCAACATATCATCTGGGGCTGTATCCTTACCGGAAGTAACTATCTTATATTTCCAGGAATCCGAGCCGGTATACGTTTATTCCGGGCTACTGACAGATTCAAACGGTTCCGAAGGATTAGGTGAGGGAAGCGGAGGATTTCTAAATCTCGATCTTCCATCTTCCAGCTGGGATACCTGTTACTACTATATAACCGCGTACAGTTCCGGATCCTGATATAACATAAGCAAAGCAATATTTACCCATACAAAAGATATCACCAGATCCACCGGACTGGACGATATAAATTAAACAAAAAGGAGAACAGACAGATGAAAAAGAAACTATTCGGGCTGCTCTGTGCAGCAATGGTACTCACGATGGCAAGCGGAACTGTGTACGCGTCTGACGCGGAAACTGCGGACGCTTCCACAGAAATCCAGTTAGGCACAAACCAGGATGACGCAATCCTTATGCCGCTGGAAACAGTTATTCGCTGCGAACTGGATGAAAATTACAGCTGGTGCTGTTTTACCACAAATGATAATGCAAACGCAGACTATCGGATAACGATAATAAATAAAGAAGGATCGTATAACTTAAATGCTGTTTTGTATGATGAATATGGGACAGAACTCACGTCTGGAGAAGCAAAGGAAGATGGTTTGGCAGTGACATTTTCCTGCGGCACATTATCTGCAAATACAACGTATTACATAAGATTGAATTTGCATAGCGGAGCCTATATAAAATCAGGATCTCTCGCTGTAATCGTCAGGGATTTAAACAGTACCGCATCCGGCGTAGCAACATCTGATAACAGCGGTATTATACAAGCTACTGATGAAATTGCGACGAACCAGGATGACGCAATACTGGTATCTGTCGGAGAAAAATATGAAAGTTCCACGCAGGGAACATATAATTATTATGCGTTTACTGCCACTGTATCCGGCGAATATATGATTACCATGACCGATAAATCTACGGAATATCAACTTCAGGGAAGAGTATATGATAAATATGGGACAGAACTTGCATCCGCATCAGCAAAAAACGACGGAGCAGCTGTAACTTTCTCTTGTGCTGATTTGGTTGCAGACGAAATTTATTATATTAGATTTCATGCGACTTCAGGCGCATATATAAAAGAAGCTGATTATTCTTTCATCGTCCGCGCACCCGAAACAGCTGAAACCGAATCCGTCATAATCGGAGAATCCTATGAGGAAACCGAAGCAGAAACGGAGGAACTGATTTTCACCGTCCCTTTTGAGATAAACTCCACGCAGGTGCAGTTCGTCATCAACTCTGACGAGTTCATGGATGAAGAAGCTGCGAAAACTGCTGTGGAGCCTGTAGCAGAAGCCTTGTTATCACATCCGGATAACGCGATCCTGATCGCTGGGACAACCGCGACGGACGGCACGCAGGAATCCTGCGTCGATTTATCCAACCGACGCGCTGCCGCTGTGAAAAACCTGCTAGTCAACGAGTTCGGCGTACCGGAAACACAGATTCAGACGATCGGATTAGGATACGAAGCTGACCCGTTTGAACGCGGACAGGATCGTGAGATAGAAGGAGATATCACGAGTAAATTTATCGAATCCGAAGGAAAGAAAAACCGCCGGGTCGTCATTATGGATCTGGCATCCGACATCGCGCAGCAGATACTTGCAGATAACAGCTGATAGTAAACATATGCTGTATAAGTGGACCATATCTGTTTATACAGCATCCAGATACCGACGGACTGAGCAAAACTATGAGAGAGAAGAATGACTATGAAACACAAAAGAAAACTTATCAGCCTGATGCTGGCATTTACGTTAATCCTTGCAATGCCGGTGCAGTCCTTTGCACATGAGGACACAGTCACCACAGTATCTTCCAGTTCGGAAGAACTGTCACACTCCGACGTGTATATCTTTAATGGGCCGGATGGCCTGACCTATGTGGGATACGAAATATCGAACAATTTTTCCTATGACATTTACGTTGGTCTGACCGTCCAGTACCGTGACAGGGATTACAATAATGTCGGTGAGACTTCCGCTTATATCCCAAGTGTCGCGCCGGGAGAAGCCGCATTCATCTTTGCCCCGGACTATTACGACACGCAGGATTATTACAACTATTCCACACTGTTCTATGGTGATTCCGGTTATGAATCAGCGACATGGGGATTAAGCCAGATCCAGACAGAGCAGAGCGGAAATCAGCTCACGTTCTCGACCCACAATAACACATACGATGTCATCTACGCGCCAATCATAACCGTCGTTTACTGGCAGGACGCTATGCCGGTTGCCGCGTATTCCGGAACAGTATCAAATTCATCCGGAAATGATTACATCATAAGCAAACAGGACGGATCCGTGACATTCACAGTACCGGATATTGAGTATGACCAGTGCCTGTATTACGTAACTGCGTATTTCTTTGAAGGTGGAATCGAATAAATAAACGCAGGGCAGTAATATACCCGTCAGCGACTTTTACAGCTGTTGGCGGGTATTTCTTTTTCATATACAAACTTCATTCAGACTATCCAGATTGATATGGATTGGATTTACTGTACGTTATCCAGCCCCGTCAGATCTGATATCTCCGTCCATTCTGCAAGCGGATTGCTTTCTTTGAACTGTGTATACGCATCATCCTGAATATTCATTTCATATACAGAATCAGACTGAAGCACACCGTCTTGAAGCGTCACTTGATCGATATAGGCCATTCCGGTTCCGCGCTGTAGCCAGGTTTCCGCATAGAAGCAGCTTCCATCTGCCGGAAGGAACACACTCAGCAGTTCGATATCATCACCGATCTGGACCAGACTTCCAGCTTCCACATCAAACACCAGACAGTCATGCCAATAGAAAACGTCGGTATCATCATGTGTATACTGTACTCCGACTACCAGTTCCGGGCTATCATCGCCATCCATATCAGTGACGAAATAATAATATCCTTCTATATTGCACCCTGCTGCACTCGGAAACGAATATTTCCCATCCGCGACATCCTGCAGCACCTGCTCATACAACGCGCGTATCTCATCCGTCATGCCGGTATCAGCCGTACTGCCTGTATCTTCGCCGATGATCATGACGATCTCTTCCTCGGAGTCTGTTCCGGAGTCTGACACTGTTCCGCCATCCGTATCGGTAGCTGAACTGGATGACGCGTACAGTTCCTCACTGCTGACCGCAGCCGCGGCTGGCGGGCGCACGATCTGGAAGTTACCGTTGG
>Ga0192275_1157_pt1 | contig 8600 bp, 6 predicted proteins | sample Koala_Koa24_H3_FD_131265 | JGI IMG/M metagenome (GOLD analysis project Ga0192275, IMG submission 131265) | Enriched cells from koala feces incubated with labeled cellulose particles, San Francisco Zoo, California, United States - Koala_Koa2-4_H3 ...
GGTTCCCGGCGGAATTGTTTCACGTGAAACAAAAAAAACAACTGTTATTTGTCTTCTTCTTCTTCCTCTTCGTCTTCTTCGTCGGTTTCTTTTCCAAACTTCCAACAATAGGTATCAGGTGCATAAGTAAGGGCGTGAAGCTCTCCATGTGGTTGACTCGTATCCGTGGTAGTGCCACTCTTTGTCCACGTCTCTCCCCCATCGGTGGAATAAGCCAGCCAAGGGTGGTAATTGTTGATGTTGCCGGTGCTGGCGCTATACCGGTAGCCCGCCACAACAAAGCGTCCGCCTCCGTAAGCAAGGGCGTAAAGCAGCCCATGTGTTTGATTCTCATCCGCGGTAGTTTCACTCTTTGTCCACGTCTCTCCCCCATCGGTGGAATAAGCCAGCCAAGGGTGGTTATTGTCGGTGTCGGGGCTGTCATACCGATAACCCGCCACAACAAAGCGTCCGCCGCCGTAAGCAAGGGCGCGAAGGTGCCCATGTGGTTGCTCCTCATCCGCGGTAGTGTCACTCTTTGTCCACGTCTCTCCCCCATCAGTGGAGTAAGCCAGCCAAGGGTGGTAATCGTCGTTGTTGTCCGTGCTGTCTTTGTAGCCTTCGTTAAACCGCCAGCCCGCCACAACAAAGCGTCCGCTGTAGGCGTCAATTTCCTCCCACGGACAGGCTTCCTCTTCTTCCGCCCGGGCAGCTCTTAGTAGCCGAACTTTATTCACGCCGTCAGTTGCTTCTGAAAGGACAACAACCGGCTTCTTTTGTTTTTTTGTCTCTCTGGTTTTCATTTTTTTGTGTATTTATTATTACGATAAAGACTGTTTTTCACATGTTGCCCAGGATGGTATGTCATCCCTCTCCGGTTCGATGCAGTCCATCCAGGCGTAAGCGCAGGGCGTTTCGTCTTCGTCTTCGTCTTCGTCTTCCGATTCAATTGAAATAATAACGGCTACCCGTGCTGTTTTGTTTCCGCTCCGAAAATAAACGTAATGGGTTCCCAGGGCGTTTGCGATGTCGGAAGAGTCCTCCTCCTCCTCATCCTCATTGCAATTCGGTCCCGTATAACTGATTTTGTAGTGGGTTCCTTTTCCTTCGTCCTCTTCGTCCGAACAACAATCCCCGTCCTCGTCTTCGCCCTCCCCGCAGCGCTTAACCTGCAGGTAATCGCTTGACGTCGAATAGGTCACACCCCGGCTACTCTCAACCGTTACACAGGCTTCGTATTCCTGTTTAGAGTCTTCCCCCTCCTCCTGTTCGCATAGCCGCCAATAGATAGAAGCGGGAGTAACTGTCAGCGTAGCACCTCCTACGCCTGTGCCGTCGTAATTCTGAGCATTGAGGCGCACCAGCGTGAGGTCCGATAGTCCGTTTTGCCAAGCAGCTTCGTACACACACCATACACGCGCCGAAGTGCTGACAAGGGATAAGTTATTTAGCTGCATGAACTGATAAAAGGGCATGGGGATCGTCACCTCGTAGGTTGTTTTTTCCTGTAATACCCGGTTTAAGTCTTCGTTTTGTCCCATGTCAAAAGCGCGCAGTGTACTGAGCGGGGAGCTGCAGCCGCTCCATAGGGCGACTGTAGCTTCCCCCTCCCAACTGATATCTGTATAATCGATTGTTCCCTCCTCCTCATCTACTTCGCGCGTATATTCGATATTTTTTAGATAAAGGTAACTTCCCAGTGTGGAGCCGCTCGCCAGCGGTGAAGTATACCAGTCGTTTTGAGCGGTCAGTGTAGAATTGGGCACGCTGTAGTTGGTCTCATAGCCGTCGGCACGTTCCTCGGTCAGTTCGCCTTCTGTGAACCGAATAAAGTTGCTGTAAGCCAGTTCCCCCACACCACGTGTTAAGGTGTCGCTTCCCAACTCCTCCGGTCCGTAGTAAACAGGATTTACCGCCGCTTCCCCTTCATTGTAATTGTTACCATCTGCCCAGTTGTAATTAAAATAATGAAGGCACGGCACCCCCCGTTCGTTGTTCTTTAGCCCAAGCGTCCGCCCGGTTATAGCTCCGTATGTTAAGAACAGGTCGAGCGGCTCGACGTCAGGCAGGTTGTCCATCAAATTAAATGTGTCCCCTTGTTGTAGTTTGTTGCCTTCGCTGTCTACCGCCGTAGGTAGGACGATGACGAGCCATTTGCCAATTGTGTCATAATATTCATCCGCCTCGGCGGTCCATCCCAAGTCCAGCTGTGCGGAAATGCTTTCCAGTAAGTACATAAAAGACACGCAGGGCATGAAGGGCATATCGCCGGGGAGGGATGAAAGTGTGAGCGAAGCGCTATTCCAGGTGTCGGGCGTGTCAGAATTTTCCAAACTCAGGTATTTAATTCCGTTCGCGCCCACTAGTACGGCCACCTGTTCGTCACTATTCTCTTCATTTTTTACAGCCATCGCCCACCAAGTGTTGCTGCCGATGCTCACTTCCGTCCAGTTTTTAACGTCGGAAATATCCCCCTCCTTCGCATAATAGCTATGCCCACTCTCTCCGGCTGCAATATAATAGCCGTTCCAGTATCCGCCGCAAAACATAGAATACGACAGCGTTTTGTCATCTTTCTTATTAACAGCGGTAAAGTCAGGCGGATTATTATTATTATTATTATTATTATTATTATTATTGTAATATAACCGGGTGCCGTTTCCGCTCTTACCGGCTGTTCCGGCGAACCACTGCCCTCCTTCGTGGGAGACAAACCAGCCGTTTTTGTTACTCATAAGGCTTCCTTGCGAGGCGCTGTTATTGCTGCTGATGGTCCCGTTATCAATATACCATCCCGCCCCGTGGCGGCCGACGCCGTAAATATAGTTTTCGCCCGCCGCCATGGAATACGTCTCCGTCCCGCTGGCTTTACCGCTTAGTTTATGGCCGGAAGAAGTGGAATTATTTTCCGCACAGGATTTGTAATATACCTCGCCACCGGAAGTATAATACAGCTTCCCGCCCATTACACATAGCGGCGCAAAAGCATGGCCTGACTTGTATCCTTTTCCCGCATTATCGATAGAAGGCGTTTGCAGCCCGAAGGCGAAGAGAGTTAGCGACTCGATGTCCTCGATGCCCTCAAAAGAATAGATTGCGTTTGATTTTCGGACGTAATATGTAGTACTTTCCTCGCTTTCGCCCTCTTCTTTATCGTACGCCGCACAGGCAAAAAAACCACTTGCAGAGGCTTCCAGGTTTTCTTCGCGCCCTGTGGTGTAGATTTCCGCCCAGTGCATCCCGTCCGCGCTGGAAACAATAGAAGAGGGACCGACGGCCACAAAGCCGCTTTTACCATAACAGACATCAAAAAACGTCCCGCCGCCTTCACCTTCCGTGTAATATCTCTGAATACAAAGGTTTGGGGCTTTTATTGCGCACTCAGTGCCGCCTCTTCGGCAATCTTCTGAGTCACTCCAATCCATAATAACCGATAATGTATAAGGGTCCGCTACCGTATAAACGGTCCCGGTTCCTTCTCCTTCGTCGTCCGCTTCTTCCTCTTCTATGCTGCTTCCAAGCGCCGTTTTTAGGTCTGTTGCCTCCGCCAGTGTCCGGAGAGCCGACACGCCGCCGGAGAGCGTCAGGCAGGCGTTATAGGCGCCGTCGGCGTAATCGACAACAGATATGTTCCCATTGATTTGTCCGGTGTCATACAGGAGCGTGCACCCCATTTCATCCGTAACGGCATCGCCCGAGGCGGCAGGGTATTCACTAAATCCCAATACTGCATTGTTGTGCGGCGTGGCAGGGATGGAAATATTAAACGAGCGTGTCATCTCCAAATCTTCAAAACGGAATAAAAGCGAAGTATACTGGAAGCCGGTATCCTCCTCACTCAGTTCGATGTATTGGGATCCGGAGTTTTCTACTTCGTTTTCTTCCGCCTGAACACGGCTGCTCGCTGTATCAATTATTAGCTTAAACATCTCTTATTTTTTTTGTTTCACGTGAAACATTAAAAAGCAACATGCAACAGGTAGAATGTAACGGAAACATCTGAAACGGTACCCCCTAGTGATACACTGGGGGCACTTCCCACACGCGCGGGGAGGTCGTCTTGTATCCAGTCTACCCTAAGGTCATTCGCCACCCCAATGTCAGATAGATAACGGCGCTGCTCCATCGTAAGCCCCCGGCTTATGCCTGTCACAGTCATCCGATAGCCACTGCGGTGCGGATAGCCGATTGTTTCCATGTCGTAAAAGTCAACATTATCCTCTGCCGTTAGTTGCTCCGTCCCGGCTTCAAATACCCACGCTTTTTCAAAACCAAACATCCCCGTCCAACGGGCTTTGATTTTTTCGCAGGGTTCCTGTAGGGCGCGCACCTTTACAACCCGGGTCACGCCACCCGGTGCGGTGAACCGGTATGAGCCTACCGGAAGAGAAGCACAGGCATACCACAAAAGAGGGTTATCGCTTTCCGTTCCCTCTCTTTTCAACGTGCGAAGCGCGTTCGTTTTTCCTTCCTGTGATTTTCCCGGTGGGGGACAGGTATTCTCATTTACACCATACAGGGTAAGCCCTTTTCCGACAAAATAAACAGGCTGCTCGTCCTCACCCTCCGCCACGCGGTACTCGGTAAGGGGGTAAATGGTTTCAGCGGGGCGGATACCGCCATGCAGGTAAATGGTTTTTATATCCCCTTCCGCTTCCGCTTCCGCTTCCGCTTCCTCTTCCTCTACAATTTGCATAGTAATATAGTCCATACCATAACTGTAAGCGGAGCGTGCAAAATCGCGAAAAGAAAACGTAATTTTGTCGTCAAGCCACCCGTCAAGGGTTAATTCGGTATCAAACTGGCTATAGGGGTCGTTTTCTTCTTCCGTACTGCTACTCATTGAAAGCAGAACCCTCACACTTTCCATCTCCCCGGACGTGCCTCCGTTCTCGTTCGCTGGTGTAATAACCGCCGAACAGGCGTCATTTACCCAAACATCCCGGGGCACTGTTAATGTATAAGTCGCCATCGTTTTATTTTTTTATTTCCTAATATTTGCGTATTCTTTATATAGCGCCGTTCGTTTCTGGAACGTCGTAAACTCTTTATAATCCATTATCGGCGCGGGTTGTGCTGCGACGGCTTCCGTAAGCGAAGCGGTTAGGGTTTCATAATCAAAACCACCCCCGGCACCCCCGTCCGCGGGACTGTTTGCCAGTTCAAAAAGGCGGGCTTGTTGCGAGCCGTTTAATATCATTTCCCCGCTATTAACACGCGCCATAAGGTGGTCGCCTGTATACAGCCTCCCGCCTACAATCCCCCCGGCAGCAAAACCGCTTTGGGAGAATGTCTTAAAAACCGTAGCAAATTGGGAGGTAATCTGCGCAATTGTAGTAACTAAAGCGGCTATATTGCCGGGGAATCCCAGTGTTTGACTAGCTGCCGTACCGCGTGCTAGTGCCAGCGCTTCATTGGTCAGGATTTCCGCCATTTGGACGCTCGCCTGCAGGGCGGCGGCTTTTTCACTCTCGCCCGCCATGTCGCCCAGGCTTCCTATCATCTGCGATGTACTTTTTGAAACCGATGAGGCAAAACTTTGCCAGTCTTTTACTCTTTTCTCTGTATCTTTGTGAGTGGAATCTGTAAGCTTTTGTTCCGCCTTATCTACCTGCTCCATCGCCGCGGCTAGCTCCTCGAGATAGGAACCCTCTTCGGGATACAAAATGTTGCGGGTTTCTTCATCCAGTTGAAGTAGATAATTTAAGTAATTCTGTGCCTGCTTCAGCTCGCGGCTTGCGGCGCGAGTTTCTGCGCTCTCGCCTTCTTCTTCAATCAGGGCATTTTGTTCCTCCAGCGCCGCGCGCATGTCCTCGAGTAGTTCGGCGCGCCTGCCTGCATCCCGTGTGCGTGAAGCCTGCTCCCGGCGCTGCCGGTAGTTTTCTTCTATATTGTCGCGTTCGGATTCCAAAAGGTCCGTATTTTGCAGTTCCTGTGCTCGTTGCATTTCAAGAAGCTGCAGGCGAAGCTGATACTCCTCTTCGCTTCCTCGCCTCGTTTCATTCAACCGAAGTTGTACGGCTTCGATAGCAGCTGCCTGCTGTCGTTTGTTCAACTCTTCTACCTCTTTGGCATAAGCGTCCGCCTCGGCGGCGGCGGCTTTTTCTGCCACCTGCCGGCGCTGATTCTCCTCCCTTATGGCTGCCTGCGTGGCGTTCGCCTCCGCTTCGTTAAAAGATTGCAGAGAGGATTGAAGGCGCCTGATGCCGTCTTCGTAATTTTTTTCGGCGGTAAAAACTGCCGCCTGCAGGTTAGCTATATTATTTTTTGTCGCGTCCGATGTATCTTTTTCCCGTTTTGCCTGCTCCTGGGCAATCCGGAGCCGTTCGGAGGCATTCCGGCGCTGTTCTTCAAGGTCTTCTTTTTCAAGTTCTATCGCCTGTTGTAGGGCTTTCCTCCGCTCGTCCAGACTCTTATCCTTGTTCTGTGCTTCGTTCCGGAGGCGGGAAATCTCGGCGGCGCGCTGGGCGCTACTCACTGTGTATGCCCTTTCGGATTCCTCCAGCGCATCCTGTGCCAAGACCAGCTCACGCGCCGCGTCGGCAGCTTGTTTATAAGATGGGATAAGCTTTCCGAGGATGGAAGTTGTTACATTCGCAACCGCCGTCACGACTTTTGCAATTATATTTACAAGCGCTTGAAAGGCATCGCTAACGAGGGTTAAGACAGGTTCGAAAGCGGAAAAAGCCGCCTGTAGCTGCGTCATGGCGTCATCGTTCTTTTTAAACGCATCTGTTACACCTTTTATCACTGCCATAATTGCCGCAAGCAGGGCAGTAATTACGTTAAGCGGATAAGTAACGAACACTTTGCCAAAGGACTGCACAGAACCGGTGAGGGATTTCAAATGAGCGCCGCCGGTCGTTCCCATACCTTTTAAGGCTTGTTCAATACTGGCTGTGTAATTCCCTACGTTACGCTGGTTGTTTCCCATCGAGCTTTCAAGGTTCCCCACCTCGGTGCGTAGTCCCTGTATATGGGTAAGGAGTTCTGTCCCCCGGGCGCTTTCGCGCTCTTCTTTGGAAAGGGAGGCGTAAGAGCGCTGTAAGGAGGCGAGTGAGGCGCGCATTTCATTCAGACTATCGCCGTAATCCGCCCCGTTTTTTGTCGCGTCGACAATTTGGGCGTCCAGCGTTTTCAGCGCCGCCTGGTCCATTTTAATAGCTTCTTCGTTTAAAGCCAGTTGGCGGGCGCTTTCAGCCGAGGTATCCGTCATCGCGTCTACATCCTTTTTTAGCTCTTTGTTGGCTGCGCGAAGCGCCGACAGTTCTGCGCGGACTTTGGCGGCGCGTGCCTCGAGGTCGTTCGTTTCAAAGGAGACATCGATCAGTATAGTTTCGTTATTGGATGGCATCTCTTATTTGTATATTAAATCGGTTATATAATTCTTTGTGTACCCCGGCAGGTTTTTTTTTAGTTCATCTCCGACCTGCTGAACAGATAGCGTCCAGTTATACGTGCGGCTTCCATACCGAGCGGGAGAGGGACGCCCGTAGCCAAACCGTTTGATTTTTCCATAAGCCACCGCCCCGGCAAACTGCCGGCGTTCTTTCTCGCTACTGAACCGAAGTCCCTTGTCGCGGCTCCACTGTTCGATAATCTCCGTAAAGTTCCGCGGCACCGCACCCGCCGCGCGCCCGTGTTCGAGTGTCATGAGCGGGGCGGCACCCGCCTCGCGGCTATAGTATAACTGTGCACGGGTATCGGATACCCTTACCCGAAAACCGTCGGCACTTCTACCGCTCGCATTAATCTTCTGTCCCGAAAGCGCGACCTTGATTTCATCCCTCCCTCTTTCGAGTTCTTTTTTTATGTAATCACTGAGTGCGCTCATTTCTTTTCACCTCCCTGCGGTTTGCTGTGCTTCCATTTCCGGTGTGGATGGGGTACGCTGTGAAAGGGATGCTCCCCGCTCCAACCTGGAGCCACTACGTGAATGGGTCGGCGGAAATAAAAAGCAGGATCCTCCACACAGACGCCCAGCGATTCAATGAGCCGGACGCGGACGCCGATCCCTGTAAAAACGTCTTCAAACTCCAAATACACCCGGTTTAGGGTGGGATCGGAAAGTAGTTCAAACGCGTGGTCCGTGTCAGGACTGTGACGAATATAATTCAGCCAGGCATCGGCGTACGCTTTTGTGTGCTGTACAATTCGTTCCTGTTCCACACTGTTAGCCCGGTGGCTGGCGCGGTCGATAAAATAGAGGGTAGGTGTAAAAATCTCACACCGCATTGTATTGCGATACGTTGTTTCCGTCTCGTCAATTCGATAACACATACAGGCAGGCATGGGGGTATTACCGATAAGCACGTCCAGCTCCTCCCCCGTGCCGTACCGGAAGGGCAGTCCGATCGCTTTTACACTATTTTTTAGCTTCTGCACAATGCCTTCCGTGCCGTATGGGAATGGCATATGTGGGCGGTCGATGCCGGGTGGCGGGAGCGTGGAGGGTTTAAAATGTTTCTTTGCCATACGGGTTATTTTTTATATTTTCGTCTCAATTGTCTTTTTTGTCGCTCGTAACGCATCCGCTCCAGGTAAGCCGTACTGTAAAGGTCCTTGCGGGCTAAAAACCAGTCACCCAGCGGGACAGCCGCTGCGGCGTCAAAAGAAGAAAG
>Ga0192275_1149_pt2 | contig 8598 bp, 10 predicted proteins | sample Koala_Koa24_H3_FD_131265 | JGI IMG/M metagenome (GOLD analysis project Ga0192275, IMG submission 131265) | Enriched cells from koala feces incubated with labeled cellulose particles, San Francisco Zoo, California, United States - Koala_Koa2-4_H3 ...
TTTCAAATTTTATTTCCGCGGATGGAAGAATTCATGGAAAGTTTCACCAGACAATTACGGCGACTGGACGGATCAGCAGCACCGATCCGAATCTGCAGAATATTCCGATCCGCATGGAGCTGGGCCGCTTGATTCGCAAGGTGTTTGTTCCGGATGAAGGCTATGTATTTCTGGACGCTGACTACTCCCAGATTGAACTGCGTGTACTGGCACATTTTTCGAATGATGAGGATCTGATTCAGGCCTATCAGGAAGCGCAGGACGTCCATACGGCTACTGCCGCAAAGGTGTTCCATGTTGCTCCGGAAGAGGTGACGCCGCAGCTGCGACGCAATGCGAAAGCAGTTAACTTTGGCATTGTCTATGGCATCAGCTCTTTTGGCCTCAGCCAGAATTTAAGCATCACGCAGAAAGAGGCAAAGGAATATATTGAGCAATACTTTAAGACCTATCCGGGGATTAAAGAGTTTCAGGATAAGGCAGTCGCGGACGCGAAAAGGGACGGCTATGTGACGACGATGTTCGGCCGCCGCCGCCCGATGCCGGAATTGAAATCATCCAATTTTATGCAGCGCTCTTTTGGCGAGCGCGTCGCCATGAATGCGCCCATTCAGGGTACCGCGGCTGACATTATCAAAATTGCGATGAACCGTGTCAATGCCTGCCTGCACAATCGGAAGATGAAGTCCCGGCTGATTCTTCAGGTACATGATGAGCTTTTGGTAGAGACTGCGATCGAAGAGCTGGATGAAGTGCGGGAGATTATGGTGCGGGAAATGCAGAATGCGGCAGACCTTCGTGTCAGGCTGGAAGTGGATATTCATGACGGGAAGAACTGGTATGAGGCGAAGTAAAAACAGAGAGGAAAACCAGAGAGCATTGCATGCAGAACAAAACGGAAAAAATGCGAAGGTACTTGGAATCACAGGCGGGGTTGGCGCCGGAAAAAGCACCATTCTTTCCTATTTAAAAGAACAGTATGGTGCCTGCATTCTGGAAGCGGACAGAGTCGGCCATCAGGTACAGCAGCCGGGTGAAGTGTGCTGGGAGCAAATCAAAGAAAAGTTTGGCGTGGAAATTCTGCATGAGGATGGAACGATTGACCGGGGACGGCTCGGAGCGATCGTGTATACAGCCCGCGATAAAATGGCACAGCTGACCGCGATCGTGCATCCGGCAGTGAAAACGCGGATTCTCGAAGAAATGGATGCTTTTCGCTCTCAGCGGTCGGCTGAATCGGAGAAAACACTGGTTTCAGAGTGTAAAACGCAGAGATTTCCTATTTTGGTCATTGAAGCAGCACTGCTTTTGGAAGATCATTACGATGAGATATGCGATGAAGTCTGGTATGTCTATGCGGATGAAGAAACCCGGATGAGTCGTCTGATGAAATCCCGCGGTTATTCCAGGGAAAAGGTTCGGCAGATTATGCGCAACCAGCTGAGCGAAGAAGAATTCCGCCGCCGCTGCCAGGTGGTGATTGATAACAGCAGCGAAGATGTGGAGCATACCTATGCGCAGATTGATGAAAGAATCATACATTTATCTGAAGAAAAAGGGAATTGATTGTTCCTGCATTTTGTGGTAGTATGCAACAGTCTGAGGTATATTTTGTGCTCCATAAGAACAGGAATCTGTTTGAACGGCAGATCGCAGACCATTATATTTTTACATAAGGATTGATACAGATGAATTTTTGCAGCATTGCCAGCGGAAGCAGCGGGAACTGCATTTTTGCAGGGACAGAGCACACCAGTGTGCTGATTGACGCAGGCATCAGTGGAAAGAAGGTAGTAGCCGGTTTAAAGGAGATTGATCGCAAACCGGAAGAGCTTGACGCGATCCTGATTACGCACGAACATTCGGATCACATCAAGGGTCTGGGAGTTCTTGCCCGGAAATATGGGATTCCGGTATATTGTTCCGCTGGAACGATGCATGAGATGCTTGACAACCATATGCTAGGGGCAGTGGATGAGACACTGTTCCACGAAGTTACGCCTGATCAGCACTTCCTGATTCAGGATTTGGAGGTACTTCCTTTCCGCGTCTCTCATGATGCGGCAGAGCCGGTCGCTTATCGATTGAGCCATGAGGGGAAGAACGTCGCCGTTGCGACAGATCTGGGCTATTATGATGATTACGTGGTGGATCATCTGCGGCAGCTGGATGCAGTTTTGATTGAGTCCAATCACGACATCAATATGCTGCAGGTCGGAAGGTATCCTTATTATCTGAAACAGCGGATTCTGGGGCTGAAAGGGCATCTTTCGAATGACAATGCCGGGCGCCTGCTCGGAGAGATTCTGCATGAGAATATGAAAGGAATTCTGCTGGGACATCTGAGTCAGGAGAATAATCTGGAAGAACTGGCGCTGATGACGGTTACGGAAGAAATTACTCTGGGGGAAAACCCGTTTAAAGGAACGGATTTCCCAATTCAGATAGCCGAAAGAGATCGCCCCTCAGAGATGATAGCGGTTTAATTCTTTTGGCGCGGCAGTGCGGGAATCCCGCAAAAGTGAGATTCTATAAAAACAGGAAGAGAAAAAGGAGTCACTTATGAAAAAAACAATCATTACCGTAGTCGGAAAAGATACCGTTGGTATTATCGCAAAGGTCTGCACATATCTGGCAGAGAATAATGTCAACATTCTTGATATCTCGCAGACGATTGTACAGGGATATTTTAACATGATGATGGTGACGGATGCGACCCAGTCGCCCAAGAGCGGCGCAAAGATCGCTGAAGAGCTGGAACAGCTGGGGGAGCAGATCGGCGTTTCTATCCGCTGCCAGCATGAAGACATTTTTAACATGATGCACCGAATCTGAGAGACCCTCTGCCGATTGGAGAATGACATGATAAATATATTTGAAGTAAGTGAAACAAATAAAATGATTACCCAGGAGAATCTGGATGTTCGGACAATCACTCTGGGAATCAGTCTGTTGGATTGCATTACAGACGATCTGGGTACTTTGAACGACAATATATACCGCAAGATCACCCGCGTGGCGAAGAATCTGGTTTCCACTGGGGAGGAGATTGAGCATGAATTCGGGATCCCGATTGTGAATAAGCGGATTTCCGTGACACCGATTGCTCTGGTAGGCGGCAGCGCATGCCACTCATCGGAGGATTATGTGACTATTGCCCGGACACTTGACCGGGCTGCAAAAGAAGTGGGTGTGAATTTCCTGGGCGGATATTCTGCTCTGGTCTCCAAAGGTATGACAAAAGCGGATGAATATTTGATTCGTTCGATCCCCCAGGCGCTGGCAGAGACAGAGCGCGTGTGCAGCTCCGTCAATGTCGGTTCTACCAAATGCGGCATTGACATGGACGCGGTTCGCCTTCTGGGAGAAGTGATTTTACAGACGGCAGAACTGACAAAAGAAGAAGATTCGTTAGGATGCGCAAAACTGGTTGTTTTCTGCAATGCGCCCGATGATAATCCGTTTATGGCCGGGGCGTTTCATGGTGTGACAGAAGGGGATGCGGTGATCAATGTCGGCGTCAGCGGTCCCGGTGTGGTAAAACACGCATTGGAGGAAGTGCGAGGTGCAGATTTTGAAACTCTCTGTGAGACGATCAAAAAGACGGCGTTCAAGGTAACCCGTGTCGGACAGCTGGTCGCGCAGGAGGCGTCCAGAAGACTTGGCATCCCATTTGGTATTATTGATTTGTCCCTCGCGCCGACACCGGCGATCGGGGACAGCGTGGCGGACATCCTTTGCGAGATCGGTCTGGAGCACGCGGGAGCGCCGGGTACGACTGCGGCTCTTGCACTTCTGAACGATCAGGTGAAAAAGGGCGGGGTCATGGCTTCTTCCTACGTCGGGGGCTTAAGCGGCGCCTTTATTCCGGTCAGCGAAGATCAGGGAATGATTGACGCGGTACAGGCCGGGGCGCTTTCACTGGAAAAGCTGGAAGCAATGACCTGCGTCTGCTCGGTCGGCCTTGATATGATCGCGATTCCAGGCAGCACGAGCGCCGCGACCATTTCCGGTATCATTGCGGATGAGATGGCGATCGGCATGGTAAATCAGAAGACAACGGCTGTCCGTCTGATCCCGGTGATCGGAAAGGACGTCGGTGATATGGTGGAGTTTGGCGGCCTGCTTGGCTACGCGCCGATCATGCCGGTGAATCCATTCTCCTGCGAGGCGTTTATCGGGCGTACGGGGCGAATCCCCGCACCGATTCACAGTTTTAAAAACTGACGGAGCACTCATCCATGCGCACGGTAGGAATTATTGCGGAGTATAATCCATTTCACACAGGACATGAATATCATATTCAAAAAGCAAAAGAATGCGCCGGAGCTGATTTCGCTGTAGTTGTGATGAGTCCCGATTATGTACAGCGCGGAAGCCCGGCAGTTTTCGATAAGTATACCCGCGCTCAGATGGCTCTTCAATGCGGTGCGGATCTGGTGCTTGCGCTTCCTGTCTGCTACGCTACCGGAAGTGCAGAATACTTTGCAGAGGGCGCTGTTCAACTTCTGGATGGGCTGGGTGTTATTGATACGCTTTGTTTTGGTACAGAGGCGGGCGGGGATGCCGCTCCATCTGAGACTGGGACGGCAGATGAAGCTCCTGCACGTCTGGAGACGGCGGAGGCAGAACTCTTTCAGATGATAGCAGGGATTCTGCTTGAGGAGCCGGAGCCCTACCGGCATGTGCTGCAGGAAGGAATGCGCAAAGGACTCACATTCCCACGGGCGCGTGAAGAAGCGGTGATCCGGTATCTACAGGAAGCTGTGAAGGAAGACTGCCGATGGCAGCCTCAGCTTACCAATCAGGACACAACCTGCGGGATGGCTGCTTCCAGGCTGCTTTCCTCGCCCAATAACATTTTGGGAGTGGAATACTGCAAGGCTTTAATGAAAATTCATTCCAGAATCGTTCCGCTTCCGTTTCCGCGCCGGGGCAATTCCTATTCGGATCTGACGCTGGACGGAGAATTCTGTTCGGCTAGTGCAATCCGAAAATACCTTGAGGCGGGAATGGCTGTATCATGTTTCGATCAGATCAGCGTTTATCTTCCGGATGCGATACGTTCCCTGTTTGCAGACGCATGTGCCGTTCCGGTTTTTCTGGATGATTTTCTGCCGATTCTGTCGCAGAAGCTGATTTATTGTGAACAGCTGGAGAAGATTTTTGACCTTTCCCCAGAGATGGCGGATCGGTTAGACCGTCTGCGTTTTCAATGCATGGGGAAAAGCATTCAGGAGATTTCTGCCCTGTTGAAAACAAAACAGATCACTGAGGCCCGCATCCGCCGTGCCTTGCTGCATCTGATTCTGGATATCCGAAAAGATACCGTAGAAACGTTTCGCGGGGACAGGGGCGTTTATTACGCACACATTCTCGGATTTCGCAGGAATACGGAGCCGCTTTTGCATGAAATAAAACAGAAAGGCATTCTGCCGCTGATTTCAAAGGCGTCAAATGCTTCAAAAGTATTGACAGATGTTGGTATGCAAATGTGGTCACAGGATATGGCGGCGTCCCATTTGTACCGTGCGATTCGAGCCAATCGGTATGGAGTACCGTTTAAGGCAGAGCAGGAGATAAGCCCGATCAGGGTGTGAGGGGCTTTCATTGTTTAGAACAGCAGGCCACAGACCGCCTGCTATGAACTGTTATTGCAAAATAAATTCTTTACAAAACAGGAGAGAGAGTATATAATCAGTACGTTGAAGTCTGATGAGACAGACGTGATGAGATCGGGAGGAGGGAACTATAAGCATTTACACCCGTGAATCATTGACGAGGCTTGCAGCGGGTGAATTACTTACAGGAGGGCGAAATGGAAACAGAAGTACAAAATAATGACGAAATAACCATAGATCTTGGGGAAATAGTCTCTTTTATACTCAGCAAAATTGGATACGTGATTTTGGTGGTTGCTTTATGCTCGATTCTTTCTTTTATTATAACTGCGTGGTTTATTACCCCCCAGTATACTTCGACCGCAAAGATTTACGTTTTGAACCGTCAGTCGAATGACAGCGTTACGAGCAGTGATATCACGAGCAGTACATATCTGACAGAAGATTACATTGAGATGATTCAGAGCCGGACCGTGATTGAGGCGGTCATCGCGGAGCTGGGGCTTGATGTGGATTATGATGAGCTCCTTGAAGTAGTGACGGTATCTGCGCAGTCGGATACCCGTGTTGTGTCGATCAGTGTAACAGATCCGGATCCTTATACGGCGAGGGACATTGCCGAAGCAATCTGCCAGGCGTCTGTTACGCACATTAAGGAAATTATGGAACTGGAGTCGGTCAATGTTGTAGATGCTGCGAACATTCCGACAGAAAAGTCCAGTCCGAGCCTTGCGAGAAATGTATTGATTGCGGCTCTTCTTGGAATGGTGGTTTCGCTTGCCGTTCTGGTTGTGATTTTTATCCTTGATGATAAGGTAAAGACGTCGGAAGACGTTGAGAGGTATCTGGGGCTCAGTGTTTTGGGGGCCATGCCTTTAGATGAATCCCTTGTGCGTGAAAAGAAAAAACGTAAGAAACGCGAGCGCGCGAATAAAAAGAGGAAGGGCTGAATCGATGAAATATATAGAAATCAAAAAACCGGAATTGAATTATTACAGCGCCGAGGCGTGTAAGTCTCTTCGAACAAACCTTCAGTTTTGCGGCGGAGATAAAAAAGCGATTGTTTTTACTTCCTGCACACAGAATGAGGGAAAGACCTATGTAATCTTAAACCTGGCGATTTCTCTCTCTGAGATTGGGAAGAAGGTTCTTTTGCTTGATGCAGATCTGAGAAAATCTGCTTTGCTCGGCCGCGTGGATGTGACCGGCAATATGAAGGGAATGACGCATTTTCTTTCTAAGCAGGCTTCACTGGTTGACATTATCTGTCAGACAAACGTTCCGAATTTCTATATGGCGTTTGCGGGACCTGTTCCGCCAAACCCGTCGGAGCTTCTGAGCAGTACGTATTTTGACCATATGCTTGCGGCTCTCAGAGAAAGCTATGATTATATCCTCATTGATTCCCCGCCTCTTGGCAGCGTGGTGGACAGCGCGATTATTGCCAGCAAGTGCGATGGCTCTATTATTGTAATCGAAGAAGGCTGGAACAGCTATCGGTTTGAGCAGGATATAAAGCGGCAGCTGGAGAAGACAAATACACCGATCCTGGGTGTTGTTTTAAATAAGGTAGATTATACGAAGAGCTCCTATTACGGTAAGTATGGAAAATACGGCAAGTACGGAAAATACGGTAAGTATTATGGGACTCCTTATGGCGAACCATATGGGAATGCTCCGGAAGAGTCAGCCCAAAAGAGTGGGGAAAAAGCGTAAAAAAGAATTGACGCAGACAGAAGTGTGTGTTAATATGTGAAAGTATGCCGCACAAAGAGGTTTAAGTACCGCATGGTCGGTCACCGTATTTGGCGAGTAATGATAGACAGGAGGTGTGCCATATGTACGCAATTATTGCAACAGGTGGTAAACAGTACAAAGTAGCCGAGGGCGATATCATTCGTGTAGAAAAGCTTGGTGTAGAGGCTGGAGAGACTGTTACGTTTGATCAGGGGCTTGCAGTAAGTGATGCTGGGCTGAAGGTGGGCGCAGATGTTGCCGGCGCGACCGTGACTGCTACAGTTGTTCGCAATGCGAAAGCGAAGAAAGTCATCGTTTACAAGTACAAGAGAAAAACTGGTTACCATAAGAAAAATGGTCATAGACAGCAGTATACACAGGTAAAGATTGAAAAGATCAATGGTTAATGATTATGATCGTTTTTACTGTGTGGCAGTCAGAACATCAGTACAGGGGCTTCTCCTTTGAAGGACATGCGGAATACGCAGAAGAAGGCAGTGATCTTGTCTGTGCAGCCGTTTCTGTAATGGCTCTGAATACAGTGAATTCTATTGAGACATTCACGGAGGATTTATTCAGGCAGGAATTATCAGAAGACGGCGGATACCTGAAAATGGATTTTCCGTGCGGTCTTAGCGAGAAGAGTTGCCTGCTGATGGACAGTCTGATACTGGGAATACGAAGTATACAGGCTGAATATGGAGAGGAATATATTAGCCTTACATTTGAGGAGGTGTGACGAATGTTGAATATGAACCTTCAGTTCTTCGCTCACAAAAAGGGAGTCGGTTCTACTAAGAACGGCAGAGATTCCGAGGCAAAAAGACTTGGATCTAATAGGGCAGATGGACAGTTTGTAAACGCCGGAAATATTCTATACAGACAGCGCGGTACGAAGATCCATCCTGGTCTGAACGTTGGACGGGGCGGAGATGACACACTGTTTGCAACGGCAGATGGGGTCGTACGTTTTGAGCGGCTTGGAAGAGACAAGAAGCAGGTGTCTGTTCATCCGGTTGCAGCTGAATAATTCACAGAAGGTTTCAAATCGTATTGTTGGTTTGAAGCCTTTCTTTTTATGCGCAGGGGCGGGCAGGGTGTTTTGCGGCTTATGCCGCACCCGCCCCGCGCGGCGAGTAGGAGCTGGCAAGCCGCCTCCTACTCGATCGCAAGGCCGGGTAAGGGACAAAACTACTGCTCGATTTGGGAGAGAAAACTATGTTTGCGGACAGAGCAAAAA
>Ga0192275_1164_pt1 | contig 8426 bp, 17 predicted proteins | sample Koala_Koa24_H3_FD_131265 | JGI IMG/M metagenome (GOLD analysis project Ga0192275, IMG submission 131265) | Enriched cells from koala feces incubated with labeled cellulose particles, San Francisco Zoo, California, United States - Koala_Koa2-4_H3 ...
ACAATACGTGCCCTCAGCATCTGGCGGGGGAAAGACTTCCACGTCTGCTTTAATTGTCCACGCCCATCGACAGCAACACCACTATCCACCATCTCTTCAATAGTCAGGCCGAGGGTTACGCCTTCAGGCGCGAACTCCGGGTGGCTAAATACCGCCTCGCACTTCTCATTGGTGCTCGTAATCCAGCGGATGCGGCCTCCCTGCCGAAGAAACTGCGCTTGCATAGCGTCGGCACGCATAGAGAGGCGGCCATTGACAATATGATAGGTGCGGGCAAACTCGATTGGGGATATGTGCTCAGTATAGCACGTGAGCGCGACGATAAGGCCTTGACTAGGATTAGATACGCCAAGAATACCTGACTTGGCGAATTCAGTGCCAAGGGTTTGAAGATTTTGCATAAGTTGACTGTCGTTAAGATGTGCAAGTTCGTTAGCCATTTGTTATCCTCCATATTGTATTTATTTTTCATCATGCCCAAATAAAAAATCCCATCCGTGGCAACCCCAGACACATATTGTTATAAACCAAACAATTGCGGCAAACGAAGAACCTGTGAATATGTATTTAACTAAGATTGGCTGGATTAAAGAGAATCAAACGTGGCGCAACCTGTCATCTAGCCAAAAGGAAAAGATTAAAGCTAAACTTGACAGCTTTATTACCAAGGCGAAAGACTATGTCATGTCTCTCGAGCAGGAGGAGGAAAACTAATGCACCCCACTAAACGTCAAATCAAATATTATATCCTTTACTGCATCACTCAACTGATTGTCTGGTTTTTCTGGGCTTCTGACTGGCATTTCTATAGTCACTCGCGTTGGTGTGGCTTGCATATTAGTGATTATATTACATTTACCAGTGCCGTACTTATCCCATTTCTGCTTGGCCTTCTTGTTTTCAGTATCCTCTTTCTTCCCTTTTATCTTCGTCGTGAGGATGACTAATGCACACACTCTCAGATCTACTGTATACCGTTTTCTGGTACTGCATCTATCCGATCTGTATTATTTTTCTCGGACTCGAGTTTCATAAGTATATCTTTTGGAAGTACATGGCTAAAGAAGAAGAGGCGGACGATGGCGATCGCGAATTTCACGAGCCGAGTATAGAGATGTGTTCACGTTGCCGTAACCCTAACTGTGGCCACAGGCTGGCTGACTATACGGAGGACTGAACATGGCTAAGCATCATCCGATCTTCGCTCCATCTGCATTCCCTGCCCTCGTCCATTGCCGCCACTTCCGCAATGCCGGCACGGAATCAGCCAACGCCACACGGGGAACTAGTCAGCACGAACTCTTGGCCAGAATCCTGACGAACCAGCCAATTCCGGAGGACGTGGACGCTAACGACTTGGCCTGTGTTGAGTGGGCGGCACAGGTTATCAACAACTGCACCTCCGCCGAAAACAGGGAAGTAGAGGTAGGGCTAATGCTGCTTGATGAGGATTGGCAAGAGTTAACTTTCGGTACTGCCGATGTAGTCTCCATGACGCCACGTGCGACTGGCGATATGCTCGTCGTTGTGGACTATAAATCAGGGAGTATCAAAGAGTACAGGCCACAGCTCCACATGTACGCACGTATGGCAATGCAACGGCATGGGGTCAATCGATGCGAATGCCATATCCTCTACGGTATGGATAGGCATGATGAAACTTTTAGGGTTAACTACAATGAAACTAATTACATTATTGACATCATTAAGCAAATCGATACTAACCAGCTTGGGGAAAAGAAGGCCAATGAATTCTGCCAGTACTGTAAGAATCAACCCACCTGCCCCCAAACCCAAGCCATCGTTACGTCTGTAACGAAGGCAGAGAATTATGATATCACCGGCATTGTAGACTGGAAGATAGAGAATGCTAGCCCCGATAAACTCAATCACCTCTATGCAGCAGCATCATGGCTCGAGAAATTTTCACAACGGATTAAGGAAGGCGTCAAAGAAAAAATCAAAGATGGTACGGAAGTCCCGGGATACCGTTTCGTCAGCATCGCCAGACGTAGTATCTCTGACATTCCGGCCGCCTTCGAGGCGAGTGGACTGACACAAGAGGAATTCCTTGACGCATGCACCGTTAGTGCGGCGAAACTGGAGAAGAAGATGGGCAAGGCAAATTTTGAGGCGAGCATGGCTGGCCTTATCCATGAGTCGGTAAGTGAACAACTGAAAAGGACAAGCCAATGAGCAGAGCACGGTATACACGGCCACTTGAGACGCTCAGTAATATCGATGTGTGGCTGAATGATCCAGATATTACAGAGCTCAGGAGGGCAGAACTGTTGGTGGCGAGAGACAGGGTTGCAGCTATTAAAACGGCGGCGATAATGAATGGTATAGTTAAGGGGAAAGATGATGGCGGCGAAGGCAAGGGGGGGTAGTTGATGTCAAACGTAAGAGATCTAAAAGGCCAAAGGTTCGGTAGGCTGGTTGTGTTGTATGATACCGGTGAGCGTAGTTCTAACGGTCAAGTTATTTGGCGTTGCCGTTGCAATTGCAGAGCTGAGGTAGATGTCAGAAGTGATCACCTTACCTCCGGCGCCACAAGGTCCTGTGGTTGTTATAACAGAGAACGTGTAGCTGAAAGACGCACTGTGCACGGGATGACTCGGAATAAGAAAGCAAGCCCTATATATAAGGCATGGGCAAGCATGCTCCAGCGCTGCGAGAATCCGAATGATAAGCGTTATAAAGATTACGGTGGCCGTGGCATCACGGTCTGTGACGAGTGGCATGACCCTGTGGTTTTTATCGACTGGGCTCTGGCTAACGGTTGGGAGGAAGGCTTAACGCTCGACCGCATTGACAATAACGGCAACTACGAACCCGGCAACTGCCGTTGGGCAACGCGAAAAGAGCAAGCGCAAAATAAGCGTAATAACCGCTTTATCACATTTAACGGTAAGACGCAATGTTTGGCTGATTGGTCAAGGGAAACAGGTATAACTCGTGATGCCTTGTGGCAAAGAATTTATCATTCTCATTGGCCTATCGAACGAGCATTGACTGAACCTGCAAGGAGGCCTGAATATGCTGGCTAAAATCCTTGGCAATCCACAAGGAAGATTGACAAAAAAAGCGCAGGATACGTTACTTGCGAAAGGCATAACGAGCGAGATTATTAATCCGGATGTGCTGGAACCGACTGAAGGCTGGAGGACGAATGGCGCTGTGGATTATAGAGCCGACTATGAAACGCATAATCAGATGCTGCCGCTGATTTATATCGACGGGGTATGTTATAGTTTCGTGCAGGCAATGAAAAAATATGGCCCTCAAGATATAAAATGGAAAGTTTGGGCACCAAGCCCTTCAGTGTGTAGTAAGGCTATTGCAGTGGCTATTAAGGATGACGTGATACAGGAGGTATTATTTTCCGGTGGGTGTGATGGCAATAGCACATGCATTAATCGATTGCTTTACGGAACAAGCGTACAGATGGCTAAACATTTACTCGGTGATGTTATGTGTGGGGATAAGGGAACGAGTTGCGGACGTGAGCTAGCAAGGGGGTTATAATGACTACTACCGCTGATTATTACGAAGGTAACATGGTTACTATCCGCTGCCCATCATGTGGCAAGATGAAGTTGCGTGTGTTTCCGGATGACATTGACTCCGGTGCGGCAGATAGTATGATGTGCTTTGATTGCGAGTATGAAGAGATGAAGGAGATGAACGGATTTAACCCAGTCAGGTATATGGACTGCATAGAGGATAGCCGATTGCCGAGGGAATTTGTAGGAGAGTAAAGGAATGAAAGATATGCTCACGTTTTTCTTGGTATGTTGCCTTATCCCGTCATGCACGGGCTGCAACAAAAGGAAGGGCCGAACGCGGAGACACGAACCGCAGCCTGTCATGCTCCGCGATAACCCCGCACCACGGCCCGCTGAAGTGAAGCAGGTACCTCAACCTACCCCTGCTCCGCAACGTGCACCACAGCCCGTGCAAACGGCTCCTGTGGGCAATCCTGTAGAGTATACCCATAGTGAGCCCGGCGTGGACTATTTGACTGAACGTGATTTGGAGAGGAAATGAACGCACATTTTATTTTGCCAATCAAGGTAGTATCAGAACTCAATAAAGCTGGCCATGAACACTGGACAACGACGGCTAACCGGAGAAAGCCGCATCGATTTATGGGTAAGCTAATGACAAGTGGCCAGATAAAACCCAAGTGGGATGGGCAGCCAATTACAGTTATATTTACTAGGCTCATGGGGAAGGGAGTGAGAAAGTTTGATGATGACAACTTGTCTTCATCGATGAAAGCAATACGCGACGGTGTAGCAGATGGATTGGAGATAAATGATAATGATCCACGTATTACATGGAAATATGAACAAGTAAAGGATGTGATGCACGGAGTGAGGGTTACGTTTACTGATACGGAGGAGAAAGACAATGGCTAGAGGAAATGGAAATGCGGTGATTGTAATTCCGTGCTGTGCGGATAAGGTGCCAAGCAAAGCCCATGATTTGGATGCGTGTTACGATCTGAAAGCGCGATGCTACATCGATGCGAGCGAACCTGACCTACCTACGGGCAGTCTCCGTCTTCTCCCCGGCCACAGATGTCTTGCGAAGACAGACGTTCGTTTGCAGTTACCACCGAATTATCATGCGCGTATACTGCCGTGCTTTGACTTGGCATGGGAAACTGGTGTACAGGCTTTGCCTGATATAATTGAACATGGGAACCATAATGAAATTGAAGTCTTACTTTACAATATGGGGACAGGGGGAGTTGATCTGAAATTTGGGCAGGTGGTAGCCCGATTGGTTATTTCGAAAAGCTATTCCGTTCACCTAACAAAGGTCTTGGAATCAGAGATGGATAAGGGAGAAGAGGGAGATGTCGAAAAAGATTGATTTAAAAGACCAAAGGTTCGGTAGGCTGGTTGTGTCACATGATACCGGTGAACGGAAACACCGTCAAGTTGTTTGGCACTGCCGTTGCGATTGCGGGAACGAAGTAAATGTGGTGGGGTACGACCTCACTTCTGGCCGCACAACGTCCTGTGGTTGTTATCAAAGAGAACGCTCGGTCGAAGCGAACACTGTATACGGAATGAACAGGCAGGGAGAAACCCACCCCGTGTATGTGGTATGGAATTTCAATGCTCCAGCGTTGCGAAAACCCAAATAATTCCGCCTACAAAGACTACGGTGGTCGTGGCATCACGGTTTGTGGCGAGTGGCATGACCCTGTGGTTTTTATCAACTGGGCTCTGGTTAGTGGCTGGCAAAAAGGATTACAGATCGACCGCATCGATAACAACGGCGATTACAAGCCGGATAACTGCCGATTCGTAACCCCCAAAGAAAACAACAGGAATAGGCGGGATAACCGTTTCATCACCTTTAATGGGAGGACGCAAAGTTTGGCTGCATGGGCAGAGGAGGCGGGAGTAAATAGAGTAACACTTCAAAGTCGTATTGATAGGGGCCGCTGGCCAATCGAACGGGCACTTACCGAGTCTATTCGAGGAAGAATATATTCTCCGCCGGGTTAATCTCGGCGGAGGATATATTTGTCAAGAATTTGAGATAGATTATTTATTGCCAATGTGTTAGCGGAAATAGTTTCACGAATCTGTTTTAGTTCTTCTTGATATACTTTGTCTCTCTTCCAATTACCAATTAGGAGTGCAAAAACAAGAAGGAATAGCAGTGACAGGATTAATCCTATCAATCCACCTGAATCATAAAACTTATCCATCACCGGTATAGCGGTTTCAACGACTTCCATCCCCATCTCCTATCCCAGCAACGGATGCCCGGGCAACGCATTCCTCAAGGCTTCCTTTACCAGTGGATTCGAAATATCACAATTGCTTACCACCGTTTCTAGCGCATACCTCTTCAACTCAGCATCTTTCAAAGCCGCATCCCTATCAGCCTTGGCCTGCTTCAGTTCATCGTCATACACGCTCAGCGTGGCCCTAATGCATGGCCTAAAATATTCAGCATCACCTCTAGTCGCCGCATCAAGCAACGTGCCGCATGCATTATTCCCAGACATGATACTCCGGACAACAGCTTCCACCCTCTCTTCCAACACTGTCATCCCCGTCGCAGGGCAAATGCCATCTTTACATTCCATGGGTACTCTCCTTAATATCATACGCCAAAGCACAATACCCAGCTAAGTCTATATAACTGTCGCGCGTACCAATGCCGGTCTTTGCTCTGGCTATCTTCAATAAGCACATCATTATAGCCACATCATGTTCATCAATAAATGTGCCGGTATAGGTAGTCCACAGCTGGGCAATCAGTTTAAAGTTATCCTCTGGCTTACCGTAGCTATCCACCCTGCCGCCATTTATAATTCCCTTGGCGTCATCAAGAATATCACCTCTAGCCATAGCCCCTCCTCAGAAACTCTTACTAAACCACACTCCCAACGTCGGCCTCGTCGTCAATCGTTTCTTTAAAGCTGACAAGGATGTTGGCGCTTTCTTCATCCCCAGCTCTTTATCTATCGCCCCAACCCTTATTGTAGTCCCTGTCGTCTTATCGTCAACCTTTATTCCAGATGAGGTTATCTTTACCTCCCCGGTCTTCCATCTTAGTTTATTGACAAAGAGAAATTTTCCGGCTTCACGGCGAGCGATTCTAACGGGAGCAAGGCACTTTTTTTTAGACTGGATTCCTTAAGTTCTGCCAGCTTGGCTTCAGCCAACATGTCAATCACTTGCGCACCGTAGGTTTTTAGAGCTGAAATTCCTTGTGTTTTAAGTGCTTCAATAACATATGATCTACACTCATTCATAATAAAAGAACTTTGCTCGGCAGTAAGTTTTCCGTCTTTGGCCACCGCCTTGTACGATTCGGTGTATTTATTCCAACATCCAAGTACTCCTTGTTCAACCGCATCAAGCAATAGCCCAAAGTTATGGTCAGTAGCCCAAGTTTTAAGGCGAGGGCGAATAATATCCATGTAAATTGCAGCCATAATAATAAGAATTGCCCAACCCCATAAGGAATCAAGAAGTGACAGCATGAGTGTTCTTCTCCTGTTTGCGAGTAGGTGTAGTGAAAGCGCGTTCGATAGTCCAATGATTTCGGTATAATCGTGCCCATAAACGCGATTGCGGAATATGTAGTTCTTTCCCCCAAGCGGTTAGATTTTGGGTTTTACCATGCCATGTGATATTATCATTAGTATGTCTATTAGAGGCTTGCTTCGCTGGTATAATCCAGCAACAATTACTTGGTTCATAGTTGCCATTATTATCAATACGCTCAATTGTTAAGCCGGGAGACCAGCCGTTATTTATTGCCCAGTCATAAAATATTTTAGGATTATGCCATTCATCGCAAACCGTAATGCCGCGCCCACCATAACGGTGGTATCTTGAGTTATTTGGATTCTCGCAACGTTGAATCATACCTGAATGAGCACTATAAATTGGATGTATGGCGCCATCGCGAGCCAATCCATGTATAGTTTTGGTCTTAGCCGCAATTTCACGCTGCAGGCAACCACATGATTGCGTGTTATTTTTCTTGTGGAGATCATGTGTACTTACTATTACTTTGTTCCCGCAGTCACAAGCACAACGCCATCGGCTTCTCTCTCCCGCTGGTGTAGGTACTTCTTCCAGAACTACAAGGCGTCCAAACCGTTGACCTACGAGATTAAAACGTGAGCCTGTATTATGCCTAAGACAACCGCAACTTTTAGTAATTCCAGAACGGAGCGCGCTATGAAATACAGTTATTTCGTTACCGCAATCGCATTTACACAACCAAGTACGTTTCCTTTGGCCACTTGGCTGGATATGTATTTTGCCTTCCGCGATTACCGTCAGTTTCCCATATTGTTCGCCGATTAAATTCATGCTTTTGGCCATTCATCCTCCCTTCACCAGCAAGAATCTCATAGATAGTCATGGTTCCCCCTACAACCCTGCGTTGAAATCAACCGCTTCAGTATCTTTCTCTTCAGCCACTGTAATAACTTCACTTGCCTCAATACTATTGCCAGCCTTATCAGTAGCTGTAGCAATAACTGTATAATCACCTGCCTCTTCAGGGGTAAAGGTATAAGTGCTTGTTGCTATAGGTGTACCTTTACCTGTTGACATTTGAGCACGTTTCTTTTTACCAGCAACAGTACAGGTGATATTCGTTATAGCCACATTGTCTGTTGCTACGATTGTAATAGGCATGGCTACACCTATAGTAGGTTCATCCTCGCCAAGGGTAATTGTGATTGACGGGGTAATCATATCTGGTTCCTCTTCTTCTTCAGCAACAGGCTCAGGTTCAGGCTCTGGCTCTGGCTCAGGCTCCGGTTCCGGCTCGAGTTCAGGTTCAGGTTCTGGCTCCACTGGCTCCGGCTCTGGTTCTGGCTCTGCCTGCTCTTCGACCACCTGTTCCTGCTCTGGTTCCATGGCTGGCGG
>Ga0192275_1168_pt1 | contig 8302 bp, 9 predicted proteins | sample Koala_Koa24_H3_FD_131265 | JGI IMG/M metagenome (GOLD analysis project Ga0192275, IMG submission 131265) | Enriched cells from koala feces incubated with labeled cellulose particles, San Francisco Zoo, California, United States - Koala_Koa2-4_H3 ...
AGCGTAAAGGGAACGCGTAGGCTACCGCCGGCAAATATATCAACCGTCTGGAAATCCAGGAATATCTGTGGAATCAGGATGGTAACCGATTCGGCTACGATACAGATGACGGAATACAGGAACCCCCAGAAAATGCGGACGGTCATACTGTTCTGATAAAACACAATCGCGAAAACGATGTTCAAAGCGCACGTTACAGCGATGGTGAAAAAGGTTGATGCGTTAGAAAAGTTCATAATACAGGTTACAGCAACCAAGAGGAAAAGAAACAGAAGCTGTTTTGTTTTTCTGTGGCTGATCTCCGTATTGACACACAGATTCATGTTTACAAATTGATAAAATAAAACCGTCTCCAAAAGGTTGACAACGAATTCCCATATGACAGAAAGCATAATTTGTTTCTCCAAATGAATGATACAAGGAATAAATGGTCAGGAGTGGAACGCTTGCGTTCCGAATCATGACCTGCCAGCAGGATACATGATGTACTATATCATCATACGACGGGCTTTTCAATCCGGGAAAATGTCGTTCGTGCCGGTAAACGTGCAGTTCAGGTAATGACTCTTGAACGGGAGGGTGACGTTTGCTATACTGACCGTAACCTTAAGGTTGTAAAAGATAGAAAGAAATGACTCATAACGTTAGTATGTGGAGGGCAGTATGAAAAAAGAAGTAGTTGTGGTATTGCTGTGCGTTGTGCTTTTGGGTGGGTGTTCTGGCAAAGAAAATGAAGAAACAGCAGACACAGAGGCATCCATTACAATCGAAACAACATCGGATACCGAAAGTGCAGAATTAGAAAACAATACGGAAGATGTTGATGATAAAGACAGAAATAGCGAAATAATGGACGCCACGGTTTCGGCGGCTGCCGTAGACGAAGCTGAAACGGAAAAAGAACAGGGGACAGCAGATGATTCGGAGCTGGAACAAGTCGCTATGGGAGAGGCCTTTCCGGCTGGCGAAGGCAGTGTCTCGGAGGGAGAACTATTATATTCCATAGAAGCCTGTGAAGTATATACAAGCCTCGCAGACTGTTCCCTGACCAGGGAGAATATGACAAGTCTTGAGAATACTTACAATGATTTGGAGTGGCTGAACAACTATTCTGAGTTTGAAGATATTATAAATGAGGAAGGAGAGATTTCTTCTTTCTTCCGTTTCTTACTTTTGAAGGTCAGAATTCAGAATGTTGACGCAGTAGGCGACGTAAAAAAGAACGAATTTAACATTTATGGGATACGGATGGAAGGGCCGAGCGCCGACGATAATTACCGTATTTGTTATTTTAGCGAAGCGGAAAATTCGCCAGTCGAAGATCAGCCTTATTATTTTACACTGCAGCAAGGGGAAGAAATCACAGTGAAACTCGGATTCCTTGTCCCTGCGGAAAACCTGGAGAACCATCAGATCAGGTGTAGATATAGGGATACAATCATAGATTTGGGAATATGATGTGAGGTGACAGGATGTACAGATGTTTGCGATGTGAAATTAAGAAGGCTTTTTTGCAGAAAAAAAATGCTGGCTGTAGCTCTGATCCTTGGTGTGCTTTCTCTTTTCCACGCGAAGGAAGCAATCACAACCGGACTGAATGCTTTGACGGGGAACTATTCCGGTAATCCGCAGATTACCAGTGGCTCAGCATTTGTCCATTGGCTGGGGGCGGATACAGGCTCTTTTGAAAGTACCACTTTTTTCTTCCTTTTGCCGGTATTTGCTGCATTGCCCTATGGCTGGTCGCTTGCCGGAGAATTACAGTCCAGATACACGGGACAGATGATTTCCAGATGCGGAAGGAAAGAATATTTTTTTGCAAAAATGGTCAGTTCCTTTTTATCCGGGATGGCTATCGTAGTCGCTCCGCTACTCCTGAATTTCCTGGTGGTTTCCATGTTCCTGCCTTCACTGACCCCGGAACTCTGCTATCCATATGGGGGATTACTACAGAGAAGCCTTTGGTCAGGGATTTATTACACACATCCGCTGATTTACGTGATGCTGTATATTTTACTGGACGGACTCTATGGGGGCGCTTTTGCCGTGCTGGGGACGGTATCCTCTTTTTTCCTGAAATATCGTATTATGGCGCTTCTGTTTCCGTTTTGCCTGTATATGGTTCTGGAATATCTGGATTCAAATTTTGTGGTATATACAGGAATCGGATATGATTGTTCCCCGGCAAAATTTTTGCGGGCAATGGCAGTTGCAAACGAACATAGCGGAGCCATAATTGCGGCAGAGTTTCTTTTACTGACAGGTGTCTCTTTGGCGGTAATGATATACAGGGGGAAACACTATGAAGTGCTTTAAGCGTACTTTGGCATATGATCTGAAACACGGCATTTGGGAGAAAAAGGGCGGATATTTCGTAACTGCTTTGCTGGCTGTGTTTTTATTCACGGATTACTCCATCAAACTGCGAAATTATTATGGAAACGGTATGGCAGGGAATCCGGATGTGACGATGGCGGATTACCTTCTCTACTTTTTCTCCGGAAGATATCCGTATATGGAAGGGGAACAGGTTTTCCTGATCCCGATCACCTGGCTGCTTATTTTTTTGTGTTCTTCGCTGCTGGTTCTCAATTACCCCATGCAAAACCTGTGCGGCCATGGAATACAGGTTTTGATTCGCATCAGGGACAGGAAGCTATGGTGGCTGTCTAAATGCGGTTACGTGCTTTGCAGTACCGTGCTTTATTATTTCATCCTGTACGCGGTGACTTTTGTGCTGTGCCTGATTTCCGGAGTCCGTTTGTCCGCGAGCTATTCGGAAAGTGCCATGGAGAACATACTGAATTTTACATTTCAGACACCGCCAGAAAAAAACCGGTCTCCTGGTTCAGCTGCTTTTCATGCCTGTACTTGTTTCCCTGGCGGTCAATCTGCTGCAGCTTGGCCTGTCATTGCTGCTGGACCGGATTTATGCTTTCATGCTGGCCGCTGTATTGCTGCTTTTATCTACCTATATTCAGGTATGCTGGCTGCCGGGAGTTTATGCAATGGTAATGCGGAGCAGCTGGGTGATGGAAGAAGGTGTCTTATGGAAACAGGGAATATTGGTGGCAGGCATATACATGATCGTATCAGTAATGGCAGGGATGGTTCGTATCAGACGCTTTGATATTCTGAAAAAGGAGGCCGAATAGCTTATGATCCAACTGGAAAATGTGAATAAAAAAATCAAGGGTAAAATGGTTCTGCAGGATATCAATCTGACATTGGAAAGCGGCAAGACATATGGCTTAAGAGGAATCAACGGAAGCGGCAAGACCATGCTCATGCGTATGATCGCCGGTCTGATTTATCCGGACAGCGTCAGGGTGCTTGTGGATGGAAAATGCCTGGGACGGGACATTTCATTTCCGGAACATATGGGGCTTCTGATTGAAAACCCTGTGTTTTTAGATTCCTACACCGGAATGCAAAATCTGAGACTGTTGGCTGAGCTGAACGGGAATGCCGAGGAAAGCGCAATACGAAACGTCCTGGAACGGGTGGGATTAGACCCGGATGATAAGAGAAAGTACCGCAAGTATTCGCTTGGCATGAAACAGAGGCTTGGGATTGCTTCTGCTGTCATGGAAGAACCGCAGATCCTGATATTGGATGAACCTTTAAACGCGCTGGATAAGGATGGAATTGAGCTATTTGAGAAGATCCTTTTTGAACGAAAAGGGAAGAATTGCCTGATTGTTTTAGCCTGCCATGATGAACAGAAACTTCTAAAATATGCAGACAGAATCATAGAAGTGGAAAATGGCCGCTGTTCGGAACCTGTAAACGTATCAGATTAGAGCACAGTTGGAAAAGAGGGGATACCATTGAAAAGGAAAAAATGGAGAGTGGTCGCGGCGGGAGTTATCTTGATTGTATTTGCGACGGCATATATCAGGTTTTACCAGTCTGTCAACAGCAAATGGAGTGACGCGCCTGTGGAATCTTATGCTGTTGGAGATTGTGTTGCCATGGAAGAAGATATTCTGATGGATGGCTCAATGCAGGGATATTCGATTACTGTGGTGGAGTCTGAAGTACTGGAATATCTGGATTATCTGGAGAAATATGGCGCGTCGATCGAAATATCCGATGCCCAGTCAATCATTTCCAGCACATCTTCCATGTAAAGAGACCCAAACATCAGATCTCCGTCCTTTTCTTCTATCAGATCCTGCAGGGCTTCCGCCAAACGTCCGCCATTTAAACCAACCGGTGCTATCTGATTCGTGTCAGGAATAATTCCGCGCAACACGGCTGTCCTGGGTTGAAAAATTCCATATTTTGAAAAATCAGACGCAATGCTTCGTGCTTCCAGAAGCTCCGGCTTATCATCAATCAGGAAAAAGCCAATATAATTATTCATGGATTGGGAAGAAGCATTGCTTCGACCCCATTTCTTCTCGCCATTCTGATACAACGCTTCAGAGTGATATTTCCAATACTCGGACTCCTTCGGCGTTGTCAGATGAACGTCGTACTGAAAACAGCTGCCCGTTTTTGTATCTTCCCACTCTAAAGACAGATCAACGGTAGATTTTGCACGTTTTATGCTTTTAAAGGCAGATTTGCACAAATCAGAGGTACTTAAGCGAACTCCTTTCCTCTGTAGACTTCCAGCATCCACCCGGTCGGTCATCGCCGCGCTTAATAATCCTATTCCTTCCAGTATCGTAGACTTACCGGAACCATTGGCACCAATAAACACATTCACTCTTCCTGGCTCAAATGAGGTATTGTATAAAGATTTAAAATTACCGAAACTGATATTCTTTAATTTCACGTACAGACACCTCCATTCATAGAAGCAGTATAGCATACTCTATTAATTAATATAGTCTATTTTTCGATTTTTATTATATCTAATTCACAGATAATCACAATTGCTGTCTCACATTTTTCCTGCTGTCATCTAGAAAGGCAGTGTCCCACTCAGTTCGAAATCCCTGCACATATTTCCGTCCTCATCCGTATATACTTCGGATGTATTCGCGATTATTCTCAAAAATTCATATTCATCCTAGGAAACCAACATCTCCTGGCCTAATTTTCGCTCAATCTGCTGACGTTTCCTTTCAATCATTTCCAGCGTCTCTACTGCCCCATCTTTCTTTGCCACATTCTCAATGTCCTCCAGAAGAGACAATTGATCGAACAAAAAACCATTATACTCTTTCTCACTGATAGGTAGAATTTGCAAATCGGCAGCTTCTCTTTCTACTATATCCTCAACTGTATAAAAACACACGATCGCCATCTGATCCGGCGGAAGTATCACCTCAGTCCCCGGAGCTTCCCTGTCCTTTCGGCTCAACAATGTAATATTTTTTCCACTGGCATTCACAATATACAGATAGTCCGTGTAGTGCTCATTAAAAACAAAATCAGGCTTCCCTTCGTATGTACCCAAAGATGAGATCAGCCCATATCCCGCATTGCAGTAGCCAAAATTTCTCTCATCAAAATCAACTGCGTATGCCTCATAATCATCTCTGGTTCGAAACCCGCCTTTCTTAAAGTGCATAATAATCTCATGTCCGTGACCAGACGGATACATATCGCCATTAAATTCCAACGTACTGTAAACTTGCCAGTTTTTCTCCACAAACTGTATCTTTCCTCTTGTCATCGTGTCTTCTTCCCCTTTCCATCTGCCTGATACTCATTCATACATCTACAGGTATCGCATCCCTGCACGTTACATTCACGATTATACCTGATGCAAACGCAAATGTCATCCAAGTTGTCCTTGGATACGAAGACATTCCGATCGTCAGTACAACCGAATTGGGATTACAGATACGGCATGTCCGCTAGGCGCGTGTAAGCGTTCGGGAAAGAGGCCGTATGATTGTCTCTCAAAAAGCATTTCATTTTCCTGATTGCTTCTCAATCGCTTCTCATTTTCCGTTAATTCCAGAAAAAGCTTCTCATTTTCTGACACATCCTTATTACTGCCGCGCATCATTTCCTTTGAAACGTTGTGATTACCGAATCTCCTCTTTTCCCTACACATTTAATTTAACAAGTTGCTGTAAATATCTGGATACTGCACGCTCTGGATCTTCCTGTAACTTCACTGGCTGTTCGCGCATCAATTTTTTTCATGAGATTTCAAATATTCCACAACGGGCAAAATTTTAATCTTTTCTTTATCAGAAAGTTCCCTGCTCAAAATATCCATCATCCTGTCAATAGGATGCACTTTTTCCCTCACTTTTCTGCTAAATACAGGATGGAAAGTGGAAAGCTGCGGAAGGAAGAACAACAAGCAGAAAATGACCTCTCCGCGACGTCTGAGTGCGTGGCCAACCTTTTTCATTGATTTCGCAGAATTTTTCGTGGAATTTGAGGTTTGAACGATAATAACCGACACATTTTCAGGTTCGCTCTGAAGGCAAAAAATCCGAAAATCCTTTGTTCTCAAGGCTTTCCGGACTCCTCATCTGTCTCCGCTCCACTTCGGTCGTTGCTAAACGAACATCCACTGGATGTTCAGCACCGTCCACTGGACGATCAGCGCCTCTGCGTCCCGAACGTGAGAAGGCCAGCAGGCGTCCATGCACACGAAGATTCCTGTATGTGCCTGGAAGTGCCTGAAATAAAGGCTTTTCGCCAGTCGCTGCATTAAGAATCCCCGATTTACAAGGATCATTCAAAATCCTGTTTTGGGGAATTTTTAGGGAATTTTCCCTGTGATGAATGATCGCAACAAAGCAATAAGCTTACGGGCTGCACAACGTTCCAACCCATGTCATGTTCGAAATGATACAGGTAGAATATCGTTTCCCTTTATCGCTTGTAATTTATCGCTTGTAATTTATCGCTTGTAATTTATCGCTTGTTTTTTATCGCTTGCTTTTTATCACTTGCTTTTTATCGCTTGCTTTTTATCACTTGCTTTTTATCGCTTGCTTTTTATCGCTTTTTTTCGCCGCTTTTTTCTGGCGCCTTTTCAAGCGCCATAATCATCCGAATCCGATTCATACAGTATCCGTTAATTTATATTGCTTGTTTCTGTTTGCTCCAACTGCAATCACGTCATCCATATCCGACATAATTTTTCTCGTCCTCGCTTGGCTCAAACCAAGGTATGTTGCAATATCACTAGTTTTGGCTCCTTCGTTTTCTCTCAGATATTCTCTGATTTTTTCCATATTTTCAGCTGTTTTCTTTCTGATCTTTTTATCGCTTGTTTTTATCGCTTGTTTTTTATCGCTTGTTTTTATCGCTTGTTTTTTACGAAATTCAAGCGTCAAAATCGTCCTGTCCGGAGCAAACTGTTCCTCAATAACCGGCTCAACCCAGCCTTGATCTTCCCAAACATTAAATATATTTGGAACACCGCTCCCTGCTCGTTCGCCAATATTGATGAGATTGAACATCTTCAGCAATGTCTTGTTTCGCGGGTCAGATATACCGCCCAGACGCATTTGTCCCTTGCCGGTTCTGATGTAACCAGGATTTTCCAAAACCAGTTTATCCACTTCTTTTTTGATAACAACGCCTCTCACACCATAAAAATCAGCATTGACAAGGCAATTGGCCAGAGCCTCCCTTAGAGCCTTGTGTACCGGAGTATCATCAATCCGGTCTCCACCCTCCATGCGAAATGGAATTTTTACATCTTTTATAATCTTGTTGTATACCCTGAAATAAAAATCACAGATATTACCAGACCATTCTCCGGAGCTTGACTGCAAACGATCTGTCCAACGAATCGTTGGGTCAAGCATTTCCCTGTAATCCAGAAAATATTCCGGAAAATGCCGAACAATATTATATTCATTTCCGAACATCAGCATGCCTGCGGCAGTCGGGTGCAATTCACCATCTTCATCAGAAATCGCAGCTGCACCGATACTACGCAGATATTCCTCATCCGTCAAACGTTCAAATGGATGACCAGGCCTTAATGTCCTGTGCCGGTTCCGATATCCCTGTATAGTTTCATAATTTAAGTCTTTCATCGGCACGCGATCCAGCACTTCCATGTCCATTGTATTTTCTGTCTGATCACGAAGCATGGACTTCACCTGGAGCCTTGTACAATGATAGTCCCCCTCATGGCTCCGACGGAAAGTGTTGCGAAACATATCGTCATTTATAAAAACAGGCTTTTCTTCTCGCTTTGCCATCGGCACATAGATTACGATAACGATATCCTCCCCGACTTCATATACCTCCACATCATTATCAGAGAGAAGATTGATGCTCACTTTTGTTCTGTTATAAATCGTATCCCAGAAATCCTTCAAAAGCTTCCGCTGATCGGCTTTCTTTAAGCCCGTTGTTCTCC
>Ga0192275_1173_pt1 | contig 8096 bp, 6 predicted proteins | sample Koala_Koa24_H3_FD_131265 | JGI IMG/M metagenome (GOLD analysis project Ga0192275, IMG submission 131265) | Enriched cells from koala feces incubated with labeled cellulose particles, San Francisco Zoo, California, United States - Koala_Koa2-4_H3 ...
TATATCCGGCGGAAACACTGCCCGCTCCGGATTCATCATATGCCATGAATAGCTGCTTGTCTGCTCCAACGGTTCCCGTATCGCAGTTTGTCGCATCTACGAGATAATTGCCTTTGCTTGTGCAGACAATATTCCACATATGTGCGCCTTCTCCGGTGCCGCCGGTCATCGTGCCAGACACTGTAAGGCAGAAAAGGTCTTCATCCTCAAATCCAGAGAGATCACACAGATACTTAAACGCTTTGGAATATCCTTCACATACAACAGTGGTATTTTCATCTCCATCAAAAACATATACCAGCTGCCATGGATCGCCAAAGGATACCTCACTGTCGTCCGCGGCCGCCTCTTCATTATAGGAAGCAAGCGCATTTATTTCTTCCAGATATTTTTCCAGTTTTTCATAATCCGAATATGAAGCATATTTATCCACAATCGCCTGGGCCTTTGTTTTCGCGGTGTTCGCCGTCGCCACAGCAGAACTGTCTACCGTATATTGTGCCTCTGCAGCGGTAGAATCCTGATAATCAGAGGCAACTGCCATGCTGATAACGATATCCGTATATCCAATGGACCATCCTTCGTCTGCGGAGCCGGAAAGGGCAATCCCATAGGCAATGGAAATCCCTCCCGATGATGTTTTGTCATACCAGTACAGATCATATGGACAATCCTCCAGCAGCGCGTCCATCACATTGCCTGCCGCACTGGATATCCCTGTCGCAGCGGCCAAAGCAGTCTTTGCCTCTGCGTTCGGAGAATAGGTAGTCGTATTCGTGCTCTCATCTAAAGAAGCATCTGCAACCGCAGTCGCCCCCAGGTCTGACGCAGTATAATAGGTAAGCCCCAGATCGGATGACGCGGAAAACGTAAATACGGTAGATGCCGCATTGCCAGCCGCCACGTCTTCAATCTGCGCTTTCAGTAAAGTATACAGAGTCGTCTCGAGCGTTGTCGTCAGCGTATCGCTGCCGGCCGTGCCAAGCAGTACAATCTCAGAGGTTTCCAACAGTTCCGAGATATAGCCTGCCAGCATTTCTTCATTCTCCATCAGGCCATCGCTGTCCTGCGTCACATACTCTACAGCGCTTGATTCACTTACCACAACCGTAGGTTCAGCCGCCGCTTCCGTCTCAGCCTGTGTCTGTTCCTGCTCCTGTGTCTGTTCCTCCACCCCGCTCTCACTCTCGCCGGCAGCCTGCTCCTCTGTCTCACCCGACGCACCCGTTGGCGTCTCTGTCGAATCCTCATCCGCAAGCACTACGGTCGTCCCGGACAGAAACGAGGTCATTGGCACAGCTTCCGCGGAAACCATAGTCAGTGCAATCACAAACGCCAGAGCCGCTTTCATACCCCGCTTTGCGGGAATGTGTCTGTTCTTTTTTCCTTTCATAACCCTACCTCCTGATTTTTACAAATTTTACTCGTGCCTTATATTTTTTCTTTTACTATACACTCACCAGCATAACATTTACAACTACTTTCTTTCTTAAGAAATTATATTTGACGTGTCCCGCAGTGGTGTGCTACACTAGCATCGTTTCATACATTAGCAGGATAAAGTGTGATGAGGAGAATTATTATGACAAAAATTTGCTGCCTGAACCCCATCTCGGAGGTGGGGACAAACAATCTTACCAGTGACTATGAACTGACGCAGAATCTGCAGGAGGCGGACGCGGTACTGGTGCGCAGCGCGGATATGCACGCGCTGGAGCTGCCGGAAAATCTGGTCGCGATCGCGCGAGCCGGAGCGGGTGTGAATAATATTCCGCTGGATCGCTGCGTCGAGCAGGGCATTGTTGTTTTCAATACGCCTGGCGCGAACGCGAACGGGGTAAAAGAGCTGGTGCTCGCCGGAATGCTGCTCGCCGCGCGGGACATCGACGGCGGTATCCGCTGGGTCGAGGAAAACCGCGAGGATGAGACCATTTCAAAGGATATGGAAAAGAGCAAGAAAAATTTTGCCGGGACAGAGCTGAAGGGCAAAACACTCGGCGTGATCGGCCTTGGCGCGATCGGCATTGAAGTGGCAAACGCAGCGGACGCGCTCGGTATGCATGTCATCGGCTATGACCCCTATCTTTCTGTGAGCGGCGCGCTTCGCCTTTCCCGTCAGGTAAAGATTGTGGAAACGCCGGGCGCCATTTACGCAAACTGCAATTACATCACCTTGCATGTGCCGCTTCTTGACGATACCCGCGGAATGATCAATAAGGACGCCATCGCCATGATGCAGGAGGGCACGGTCATCCTGAATTATGCCCGCGACCTGCTGGTAAATGACGACGATATGGCGGAAGGGCTTGCCTCCGGGCGCATTCGCCGCTATATGACGGATTTTCCGAACCCGAAGACCTGCCATATGCAAAACGTCATTGCCACACCGCATCTGGGCGCTTCGACCGCTGAATCGGAGGACAATTGCGCGGCCATGGCTGTCGACGAGCTGCGCGACTTTATCGAGACCGGCCGCATCCGCAATTCGGTCAACTATCCGAGCTGCACCCTGCCGCCGGAAAAATGCGCGTGCCGCATCTGCATTATGAACGTGAACCGGCCGAACATGATCGTGAGCTTCTCCTCCCTGCTCTCTCAGGAAGGCATCAACATCCCGAACATGACAAACAAGAGTCGCGGCGAGGCAGCTTACACCCTGATCGACTGCGACACGCTGCCAGATGAATCGGTGATTGAGAAAATCCGCGCCATCGACGGCGTGAAGAAAGTGCGCGTGATTTATTATTAAGGATCTGTCGCGAAATTATATATTCATCTTGCATCGGCAAACGCGCGGATTGTAAGCAATAAAATCCTCAGCGCAGCCCGGTCCCGAACAACACCGAAATGAAAAACAGCCTGCGAAAGGCTGTTTTTCATTATTTCTACAATAACAATTCCTCTATCATTATCTGCAAATCCCCGTAAATCCCCACAGTTATCGCACAATCAAATGGAATAATCATCGGTGCCGCATCCTCTTCATAGCGATATACCGTCGTTCTTTTCCTTACAGGATCCACAATCCAATATTCCCGAACTCCCGCATCTGAATACAACGCATTTTTCGTAGAATAATCTATCTTGCGGCTCCCCGGAGAAACCACCTCTATAATAAAATCGGGAGCTCCTTTGCATCCCCTCTCTGTAAGCTTATTTCCATCGCAAATCACACTGATGTCCGGCTCCACCCATGTTTCATCATCTGCATTTAAATCAACCGCAAATGGTGCAGGATAAACTTTACACACTCCCTTTCGATCACGAACATAATTCCGAATTGTGGAGGATAGTTCCATGACCAGTTCCTGATGTATTCGACTCGGCGGAGCCATATTATAAAGCCGTCCGGCAATCAATTCTGCACGCTGCCCATCCGGCAATCTCCAATAATCCTCTGAAGTATAGGTATCTTCCTTTAATAATGGCATAAGAAACACCTCCTTCTATTTCAGCACGACCTCAATCACCGTATCCGCCGGATCCGGCAGTACCGGGTTCTCGCCCAGCGACGCAAACACAATATCCGGATAATCCGCATAGACCCAGTCGCTTCTGATCGGAAGCTCCGCGCCGGTCGCCAGATAGCGGATCGCCTCAACGTCCTCGCGCTTTACGCCGGTCAGGGGAATCGCGCCCACTGTGTTCTCAAACACATGGAAGTACAGCCGATGGTCTCCTGCAGTGATGCGGCCGTAGTCCGGCTTTTCCAGCTCAGATTTGCCGCAGCCATAAATGCTCCGGCTGTTTTTATCCATCCATTCGCCGATCGCTTCCAGCCGCTCGGTCGCCTCCGGCGGGAAGTTCCCGCGCGCGTCAGGTCCTACATTCAGCAGCATATTGCCGCCTTTCGAGACGCATTCCACCAGCTTCCGGATCAGCATGGACGCCGGTTTATAAAAGTGATCCATCGCGTGGTAGCCCCAGCTGTTGTTCATCGTAAAGCAGGCTTCCCAGGCCAGGTCGTTTCCATTCACATCCTGCAGGCCTTTCGGCGGAATGATCTGCTCCGGGCTGACAAAATCGCCGTGGTAAGGCGTCGGATGCCCCTCTGCCAGAGAGCCAAATCCCTCGCCGCTCACCTCGAGCCGGTTATCAATGATCACGTCCGGCTGCAGAGAGCGCACCATCTGTACCAGTTCAGTCGCCCTCCAGGCCTCACCGCGCAGTTCATCATAAGAAAAGTCAAACCAGAGGATATCCAGCTTTCCATAATTGGTACAAAGCTCGCGCACCTGATTGTGCATATAATCAAGATAGCGGTTAAAATCGCGGTTCTCATTGCTATACTCTGGATTGTTCCGCATCGGATGGTTCGCATCCCCATAATGCGGGAAATCCTCATGATACCAGTCCAGAAGGGAGAAATACAAACCCACTTTCAGGCCTTCCGCGCGGACGGCTTCTACGTATTCCCTTACCAGATCCCGGCCGCTTTTCGTATTTGTAGACTTAAAATCCGTGTACTGACTGTCAAACAGGCAAAAACCATCATGGTGCTTTGCGGTCATCACCATGTACTTCATGCCCGCCCGTTTCGCCGCGCGCGCCCATTTGCGCGGGTCATAGTCCACCGGGTCAAACTCCCGGAAATACTTCATGTAATCTTCTTTCGGCATCTGCTCCACGCTGCGCACCCACTCACCGCGCGCCGGAATCGCGTATAATCCCCAGTGAATGAACATGCCAAAACGCGCGTCCAGATACCATTCCATCCGCTTGTCGTAAGCTTCCCGGTCAAAAATAAATTCTGCCATTTTGTTTTCCTCCTTTTATACCAGCGCCGCATACACCTCTCGCTTCGAAATCCCGCGATCCTTTGCGGCTGCTTTCATCGCTTCTTTGCGCTCCATCCCCTGCGCCTCATACAGCGCGACATGCTCGGGAATCGTCAGTGTCTCCCACTGCTGCTGCTCTTCGCGCTCCATCTCTTCCCGGCTGCGTCCCTCCATCACAATCACGCACTCGCCGCGCGGCTCATTTTCCTGATACCAGGCAAGCGCTTTTTCGAGAGTCGTAGCGAAGATGGTCTCATGTTTTTTCGTCAGCTCGCGGCAGACCGTTGCGCGGCGGTCGCCGAGCGTCTCATACAGCTCCGTGAGTGTCCGCACAAGCCGGTGCGGAGCCTCATAGAGAATGATCGTGCGCGTCTCGCTCTTTAACTCCTCCAGAATCTGCCGCCGCTCTTTTTTGTCCGCGGGCAGAAACGCCTCGAAGCAAAAACGCCTCGTCGGAAGTCCGGAAAGTGTCAGCGCAGTCACGCAGGCACAGGCGCCCGGCAGGGAGGTTACCTCAATCCCCGCCTCCATGGACAGCCGCACGAGATTCTCGCCCGGGTCGGAAATGCCCGGCGTCCCGGCATCCGTGATCAGGGCAACATTGCTGCCCGCCAGCATTTTCGCGATCAGAGTATGCGCTTTTTCGATACGGTTGTACTCGTGATAGCTCGTCATCGGCGTGTGGATATCAAAATGATTCAGCAGCTTGATACTTCCGCGCGTATCCTCCGCCGCAATCAGATCGACCTCCTTCAACGTGCGGAGCACACGCAGCGTAATATCCTCCAGGTTGCCGATCGGAGTGGCGCAGAGGTAGAGGCGGCCGACGCCGGACGATGGCGATTCTTTTTCTTCCCTGACCATACAATATCCTTTCTTATTTAAAGTGGGGGCCTGGCGCTGCCGAGCCGTACCCACCGGTTCAATATCCGTAAATCTCCGTGATCTCCCGGTTGTACACCCCCGGCCGGTCATACACAATCAGCGGCTTCTCCACAGTCATCCGCGCCCGTCCGCCGCGTACGGCCTCGATGAGCACCATGTTTGGCTCCTTGTCCACATAAGGGTAAACAAGGCGCATCCGTTTAGGCTCCAGCCGGTACTGCGAAAGCAGGCAGATGATCTCGGCCAGACGAAACGGGCGGTGTACCATGTAAAAATGTCCCCCCGGCACCAACAGCTTCGCGGCTGCCCGCACCACATCCTCAAGCGTACACAGAATCTCATGGCGCGCCGCGGCTTTCTCCATATCCGGGTTTAAAAGACCATGACTGCCCTGGAGATACGGCGGATTGGAGGTGACGGTGTCAAAAGAAGCCGGTGCGAACAGCGCGTCGGCTTCCCTGATATCTCCTTTTACAATCTCGATCCGGCCAGACAGGTCATTGAGCAAAACGCTGCGGGCGGCCATATCCGCGCTCGCCTCCGAAATCTCCAGACCGGTAAAATGCCTCCCCGGCGTCTTCGCCGAGAGCAGAATCGGTATGATACCGGTGCCTGTCCCCAGATCAAGGGCCCGGCCGCCTTCTTTTACCCGGGCGAAGCCGGAAAGCAGTACCGCATCCATCCCGAACCGGAACAGATGCTCACTCTGGATAATCCGCAGACCATTGCGATACAGGTCATCCAGGTGTTCGCCCTCTTTTAATTCTACTTCCATAAGAAGTAATTCCTTTCTAACCGTGGGCTCCCCCATCGCCGAAAACCGATGAGCTTGCGGTCGGCCTAATTTAAAGTTCCCAAAAAGATTTTTCATTGCCTCTTCAGGACTTATGGGATTTCGATTTTGGTTTTCCTTCTTTTCGTTCCAGCGCTTCCAGCTCCTGCAGTTCTTTCTCTTCCTGCGTCTGGGCGCCGCCGGAGCGGGAGCGGCGGCTTTCTTTATCTCTCTCTTTATCTCTCTCTTTGTCTCTCTCTTTGTCTCTCTCTTTGTCTTTCTCTCTATCCTTATCTCTGTCCTTGCCCTTGCCGCCTTTTTCTTTCCTGCGTCTCGGACGGAAATTCAGATCAGCGACCTCAAACTCTTCGAGCTCCTTGTCATCGCCTTCTTCAAAAAGAACCTTGACTCTCTGACGCAGGACATTGACATTCTGCACCACACCGGTCCGTCCATCTGCCGTCGTCACGGTATCGCCCTGCGCCGGAAGGCGGCTGTTCAGGTATTCGTAGGTCTCTTCCTCATTCTTCAGGCAGCACATCAGACGGCCGCAGACCCCGGAAATCTTGGTCGGATTCAGGGAGAGGTTCTGCTCCTTGGCCATCCGGATAGACACTGGTGCAAAATCAGAGAGATAGGAATGGCAGCAAAGCTCCCGACCGCAAATGCCGATGCCGCCCAGAAGCTTCGTCTCGTCGCGCACACCGACCTGTCTCAGCTCAATCCGCATGCGGAATACTGCTGCCAGGTCCTTGACCAGCTCGCGAAAATCAATTCTCCCATCTGCCGTAAAATAAAACAGGACTTTATTATCATCAAAGGTGTATTCTGCGTCAATCAGCTTCATTTCCAGGCCATGCTTCAGGATTTTCTCCCGGCAGATCCGCATAGCCTCCCGTTCTTTCTCACGATTGCGAAGCGCATGGGCGTCGTCCTCCTCCGTTGCCATGCGGACAACCTCTTTCAGCGGCGGTATGACCTTGTCATCCTCCACCTCCCGGACACCGCCAATCGCCGTGCCGTATTCCACCCCGCGGGATGTCTCCACAATCACATGATCTCCCGAATGAATTTCATAAGATTTGGGATCAAAGTAGTAAACCTTGCCCGCGTTTCGGAATCTGACTCCAATTATTTTAACCATGTATGTTCTCCTTAATCACCAGGAACAGAAGCTCCATTGTCAGGTCAAAGTTGACATTCGCATTCAGGCGCGTCTTTGCCGTCTCAATGGCTTTCATGACCTCCTCTGCCCCCTCATAAGAGCATCTGCGGACGGTCTCCCGGATCGTGCGCAGCTCGTCTTTAAAAATCAGGCCGTCGATATCTCTCGTCGCCTTATAGTATACCATATCCCGATACCAGAGAGCGAGGATATCCAGATAATCCTGAATGGAAATCTTATACTCCTGCACCTCTTTCACGTAATCAATGATGGCGCTGATCTCCATGTCCCCCGCATTACGTACCAGGCGCATCGCAGAAGCCTTGATCGCGTTGAAATCATCCGAGGACGCCAGCCGCTCGGCCTTGCCAATATTCCCCTGGGCAAACGCCGCGCAGATATCCGCCTGATAATCCGGTATCTGAATCTTCTCCATCAGATATTCTTTCACGACTTCATCCGGCACCGGCTTCAGATTCAGCGTCACACACCGCGA
>Ga0192275_1176_pt1 | contig 8049 bp, 5 predicted proteins | sample Koala_Koa24_H3_FD_131265 | JGI IMG/M metagenome (GOLD analysis project Ga0192275, IMG submission 131265) | Enriched cells from koala feces incubated with labeled cellulose particles, San Francisco Zoo, California, United States - Koala_Koa2-4_H3 ...
ACGCCGGATCGGCCGCGATCAGCTCCAGAAGATTATTGTCCTTGCCCTCTTCTTTGACCGTTCTGCCCGCTTCCATCGACAGCTCGCGAATTTTCTCGTGGAGCTCCTGCCGGTCTCCGCCCGCCTTGACGGCATCCATCATGATGTTTTCTGTCGCCATGAACGGCAGCTCTGCCATCAGATGCTTTTCGATCACCTTCGGATAAACCTTCAGACCATCGGTGACATTCAGGCAGAGATCCAGAATCCCGTCAATCGCCAGGAATCCCTCCGGGATTGACAGCCGCTTGTTCGCAGAATCATCCAAAGTACGCTCAAACCACTGGCAGGACGAGGTCACCGCCGGATTCAGCGCGTCGCAGAGGACATAGCGCGACAGCGAAGCAATGCGCTCGCTGCGCATCGGATTGCGCTTGTATGCCATCGCCGAAGAACCGATCTGTGTCTTTTCAAACGGCTCCTCGACTTCTTTCAGATGCTGCAGCAGACGGATGTCATTTGACATCTTATGCGCGCTCGCTGCGATCCCGGCAAGCACATTCAGCACTCTTGTATCCGTCTTGCGCGAATAGGTCTGCCCAGAGACAGCCACACACGCGGAAAAGCCCATCTTTTCAGCAATCATCGGATCAATCTGGTCGATCTTCTCCTGGTCGCCGTCGAACAGCTCCAGGAAGCTCGCCTGTGTACCGGTTGTCCCCTTGGAGCCCAGCAGCTTCATCGTAGAAAGAACATAGTCCAGATCCTCCAGATCCATCAGGAACTCCTGCGTCCAGAGCGTCGCCCGCTTGCCTACGGTCGTCGGCTGTGCCGGCTGGAAATGCGTAAACGCAAGCGTCGGAAGGTCCTTATATTTTAACGCAAAATCCTTCAGCTGTGCAATGACATTGACCAGCTTTTTCTTCACAAGCTGCAGGGCCTCTGTCATGACAATAATGTCCGTATTGTCTCCCACATAGCAGGACGTCGCGCCGAGATGAATAATCGGCTTCGCCTTCGGGCACTGTACCCCGTAAGCATATACATGAGACATGACGTCATGGCGGACAACTTTTTCCCGCTCTTTCGCTACATCATAGTTAATATCGTCCTGATGCTCCTTCATCTGGGCAATCTGCTCATCCGTAATGGCAAGGCCAAGCGCCTGCTCCGTCTCCGCCAGGGCGATCCACAGCCGCCTCCAGGTGCGGAACTTCTTATCCGGCGAGAAAATATACTGCATTTCCCGGCTCGCGTACCGCTCCGAGAGCGGGCTCTGATAAATATCTGTACTCATTATAAAATCTCCTTGTTCATGTAGGTTTTCACCTCGTCCAGCACAGCAGGCCACAGTCCTTTGCGGATAAAGCCGCACGTCTCCGCTTCGCTCCGGTCGGTGCTAAACGCGTGCCACTGGCACGCAGCACCTGTTTTTTCATTTTGCTGCTGCTCTGGACTGTTAATGTATGTAGTCTCCTCTGATATCCTCACTTGGCGGATCCATCGGGTATTTCCCGGTAAAGCATCCGTTGCAGATCGGCAGCCCGCCGGTCAGCTCCGGCAGCCGTTCCAGACTAAGATAAGCCAGGCTGTCCGCGCCGATGATGCGGCGGATGTCTTCAGTCTCACGGTTGTAAGCGATCAGCTGCTCCCGCGCCGGTACGTCCGTACCAAAATAGCACGGATAAAGGAACGGCGGTGAGCTGACACGCATATGTACCTCCTTTGCCCCGGCGTCGCGCAGCATCCGCACGATCCGGTCGCTGGTCGTACCGCGGACAATCGAGTCGTCGATCATGATGACACGCTTGCCTTCAACCGCTTCCCGCAACACATTCAGCTTCACACGCACGCTCGACTCTCGGCTGCTCTGTCCGGGTTTGATGAAGGTACGTCCCACATAACTGTTTTTCATAAACGCCATCCCGTAGGGGATGCCGGATTCCAGCGAATAACCAAGGGCTGCGACATTGCCGGATTCCGGTACGCCAACCACCAGATCCGCCTCTACCGGAGAGTCCATCGCCAGATAGCGCCCCGCGCGGATGCGGGAATCGTAGACACTGACGCCATCCAGGTAGCTGTCCGCCCTGCCAAAATAAATATATTCAAACACACACCGCGCCGTCTCACACTGCCGTTCCGGCGGGAAGCACATCGTACGATTCGAAGCAATGGCAGCTTCTGTATCCGGAGCATCGCTCGCGGCAGGAATTCCGCCTTGTACATAATGCTTTTCCGTCGATGACACAACTGTATTTTTGGGTGTGATCGTCACAATCTCTCCCGGCTCCACATCGCGGACATACTCCGCTCCAATCGTATCCAGCGCGCAGGTCTCTGACGCCAGAATATAGGCATGATCCCGCTTTCCGATACAAAGCGGCCGGAATCCATAAGGATCCCGCGCACCGATCAGCTTGCGCGGAGACATGATAATAAGCGAATACGCGCCTTTCAGCTTCTTCATCGCATTCGCTACCGCTTCTTCTACATTTCTTGTCCGTACGCGTTCCCGCGCGATATGGTAGGCAATCACTTCGGTATCAATCGTCGTCTGGAAAATCGCTCCGCCAAGCTCCAGCTCCCTGCGCAGCTCCGGCGTGTTGACCAGATTGCCATTGTGCGCCAGCGCCAGAGTTCCTTTTACATAATTCAGGCCCAGCGGCTGCGCATTTTCCCGGGTACTGCCTCCCGCTGTCGAATAGCGAACGTGCCCTACGCCAATGTCGCCTTTCATCTGCGCGAGATGCTCCCCGGTAAATACTTCATTCACCAGACCCATGCCTTTATGGGAAAGCACCTTGCCCTTGGGGCCATTCGTATCACTGACCGCGATGCCGCAGCTTTCCTGACCGCGGTGCTGCAGCGCAAACAGCCCATAATAAATCGTGGAGGCGACATCCTCCCCTGAAAAATCATATATGCCAAATACGCCGCACTCCTCGCGCAGCTCATCCATCGGTTCCTGTTGCTCATAAATCGGTTCTGTCTGTCCAAGATTCATCCGTCTCACCTCTGGTGTATGTATGGCGATCCATTTGCTTTCCGAAAATATCCTTGGACATTATATATGATATCATCGTGGTAAGTCAATAAAAAAGTGGATACACTCCGTTTTCATTGCTTCCGTTTTCATTCTATTTTCATTCGAAATAACAGTGATTACGTTTTCACCAAAACATTTATTTTCTCAAAAACCGTTTCTTTTTCCTTGCATTTTTTTCGGAAAAATGCTTTTGCTGTTCATCAATCGTAAATATTTCTGAAAACGTTTTCACATATTTGCTTTGCTCTCTTTTGGCTTTTTTTATATGATGCCTTTTGTAACCACTCTCACACAGCACTGCGGAAAGGATGGTGAGTCAGAAATATGCGGGCAATCATGGTAATGTTTGATTCCCTGAGACGGAACGAGCTCCCCTGTTACGGCGGCACAGAGGTGTACTTGCCTAATTTTGAACGGTTGTCTTCAAAGACAACTGTCTTTGAGCATAGTTACGCCTGTAGTCTGCCATGTATGCCGGCGAGACGGGAACTTCATACAGGAAGGCCAAACTTTCTGCACAGAAGCTGGGGACCTCTGGAACCTTTTGACGACTCCATGCCGGAGCTTTTAAAACAGCATGGTGTCCACACCCGTTTGTCTACCGATCACTACCATTACTTTCAGGACGGCGGAGCCACCTACCACACCAGATACTCATCCTGGGAATGCTTTCGCGGTCAGGAATCGGATCCATGGGTCGGCGACTGTAGTCCAAGGGATCCGGACAGGGAACCTGCTCCGATTCTGTTAAATCCGGATTCACAGCCGAAACCTCTGGCGGCTGTCCGCAAAAGAAATGCCTGGCAAAATCTGGCTAACAGAACGCGGATACAGGGAGAAGAAATGTTTTCCCAGACCAGAACGTTTGACGATGGAATCCGCTTTATCGAGGATAACTTACCCTATGATAACTGGTTTTTACAGATCGAAGCGTTTGACCCGCATGAGCCATTCGACTCTCCGGAAGCGTTTCGGAAAGCATGGTTTTTCAATGAGGAATCCTTTGAGGCTGACTGGCCTCCCTACGCGCCGGTTCAGGACGATGAGGAGACCGTCTGGAATATGAAGAAAAAATATTTCGCTCTCCTGCAGTACTGTGACAAAAGTCTTGGCAGGATACTGGATCTCATGGATCGCGAAAATCTGTGGAAGGATACCATGCTGATTGTCAATACAGATCACGGGCTGCTTCTCGGAGAACACGGCTGGTGGGAGAAAAACAATCCGCCCGAGTATGACGAAATCGCACACACGCCTCTTTTCATCTGGGATCCACTGCACCCGGCGGCCGGACAAAGAAGAGAGGCGCTGGTACAGACGATTGATCTTGCTCCAACGCTGCTGAATTATTTTGGAGTTCCCGTTCCAAAAGATATGCTTGGTCAATCATTACGTACTGTGCTGGAGGAAGATACCCCGGTACGGAAATACGCCATTTTCGGCATCCACGGCGGACCAATTAACATCACAGACGGACGGTATGTTTATATGCGTTCTGTCCGAAAAGAGGAAGGGACGGAAGCTCCGGCAAGGGAATATACTCTGATGCCGATGCATATGAATCGTCTGTTCTCCACGGACGAACTAAAAACCGCCAGGCTTTCTCCCGGTTTTTCTTTTACAAAAGGCTGCCCGGTACTGGAAATTCCGACCGTTCCCTGGGCAAGAGCCGGGAAACTGGAAGAGGATCTTCTCTTTGATCTCACAGTGGATCCAGAAGAGAGCGCACCGATCCGGGATGCGGCGACAGAGCACAGATTTACAGCCGCTCTGTCCAGTAATAATCAACCCATCGTTTTTTCCCTCTGTCTCCCGGCACATACTTCCAATGAGATTGTCAAGATTCTCCTGCCTGCACTTCTGGTCATCCGAAAATTCCGGCATGAACCAGACCTTTGACAGAATGCACATATTCTTATGGATTTCACATTCTACCGTCCGCAAAAGTTCAGAGAAAAATGGATCCGACAATGAGGCATCCATCCGCGTCATCAATACATACAGATAATAAACCTTCGTGTCCTCCGAAGAATGCCCGACTTTCAAATTTCTCGCAGCTTCGTTGGGCACATAATTTTGCTCCATCGCGACTTTCCAGATCTTGTCCCGAAGCTCCGGTTTCTGACACCGATAGCCGGGATTATTCAAGACACGGGAAGCCGTAGCCGGAGATGTTCCAACCTGTTTCGCAATTTTTTTGACCGACATCTCTATCCTCTCTGGTATCTTGCGTTATACTCCGCATTCGTCTCCCGGTTCTCACGCTTTTACACTACTGTGATCGTATTCTTCAGCATTCCCATCCAGCACGTATAGGTAAAGGTTCCCGTCCTGGTCGGCGTAAATTCGATCACATTTTCTTCCTCCTGCAGCGTAATCTGCTGGCTGTATTCCGGAATTACGATTGCATTATTACAGCCATTCAGGCTGGAAGCATCCGCTGTGATCGTCCAGACGACCGGAATGCCTGCCTCCACTACGATATCGTCAAACCCATTCACATGGAGCGTTGTCGACAGCACTTGCACACTGCCATCTCCATCAACCATCGCCGTTACAGCGCTGCCATCTGACGTACCGGAAACGGACAGGCCAGGCAGGGATATCCCCAGCAGGGTGAAGTTGTTCTGCAGCATGAAAAGCCCGAACACCAGCACAAGGACTGCACTGACGCGCAGCATCCGGCTTTTCCATTTTTTTCTTTAAGAAACCGGCCGCCAGGCCGACAATCAGCATCAGGGGGATTGTCCCCAGGCAGAAAAAGAACATGGAAAAAGCCCCGGCGGCAAAGCCGCCAGCCGCGATTGCATACAGCTGCATGGACTGCAGAGGACCGCAGGGCATAAACGCGTTGACAATTCCGATCGCGAACGAGCCTTGTTTGCCGAAAGAAACTGCCGCGTTTGCGACGCCTTTTGGCATTTTTAAGGTTACCTTTTTCAGGAAACCAAAGTTACCAAGCATATTCACACCGGTCAGTACCATAAAAACGCCCGCCAGTACGCCAATCAGGCCGCGGACACGGAGCGTCACCGAAGCAGCCTCTCCAATCAGCCCCAGCACTCCGCCAACCATTGTATATCCGACCAGCCGCCCGGCGTTATACAGCAGGTTCCGGCGCACCGGCGCGCTCTCCCTTCCGGTCACGCTCTGCGTCAGATTGATCCCGCCGCACATGGCAATGCAGTGTACCGAAGTGAACAGGCCAATCACAAACAGCACCGCATACCCGACCTTTTCTTCACTGACGGTTGGAAACCTCTGAAAGACCTGCGTCAGGCCGCACTGGGTCGCGATCACATAGAGTCCAAGGATGACGACTAGGATATACAGGGTATCCTGATTCTGCCTGCGTGCGGACTTCCGTACACTCTTTTCTTTCGACGGGCGGTCATCCTTTTCCCCGTCCTCAGCTGCATCATACCCGGCCGCACACACGGCTTTTCGAATCGCGTCCAGGGCGGCCGGGCTGGCATATTCCACCGCCAGACAATTTTTCGAGCAGTCCGCCCTTGCATCTTTCACTCCCTCCACATTTCTCACTGCAGTCTCACCCCGTCGCTCACAGGCCTCACACATCATGCCTTCGACCCGGATGAGCGCTTTTTTCGTTTCCCCTGCGTATTCCTGTCCAGCCACTTGCTGCCCCAATGCTTTTTTGTTTTCTATCTCTGCCGTCTTCTTTTGCATTTTTTTCCTGGTTTTTTTACTCATATGATCGAGTCCTCGCATTTCCTAAGCGTTTTTCCAGTTTGCGAAAGAATCCTTATATTCCTTCAGGAAATCCTCTGAGATTGTAATTACTCCATCTGACTCTTCATAATACTCTTCTGTGACAGGCACTGGATTACATCCGCCCGCTTCCAGACCGATGTCGTCTCGTGAAAACGCATTCCCACAATTCTGACAGATAAAGGAATCCCCTTCCTGCACAAAATAGGCGTACGGCGACCCCTGGCAGACCTGGCAGGTATTCAGCGCCAGCTGCACTGTTCCATCCGTCGCGGTTACAGCCAGCACCTCGACTGTCGTTCCATCCACGTCATAATCATAATAAGAGGCAGTCGCACCGACTTCATTAACTGCAATTGTGTTCTCATTCATTTCTGTCAAGGCAGAAGAGGACGAGTTCGACACAGACTGACTTTCGTCTTCCGTACTTCCGCCCAGTCTCGAAACTGCGATCACTGCGACCGCGGCTGCTACTACCACCCCCGCTATCACAGGCAAGATTCGGTTTGACGTTTCAGAAGCTGCCACTCTGCTATTCCCATTTGACGTGTTACTTTTCTTTGCGTTACCATTTTTATTCGTTTGATTCTTTGTATTTTTCTTCTTACCAGACACAAATAAATCCCCTTTCCCGGTCATTTTAGCCTTCACTCATGATTTCTTCCATGTTTATATACCTATCTTTTTAGTAGGTTTATAGTTTAGCGTAGGTAATATTAAATCATGTCTGGCTCCTTGTCAACCGAATTTGCTCATTTTCCTTTTTGTGTCACTGATTTTTCACATTTCTTCACAGTTACTTTCCTATAGGAAAAAGGTCAGACCGGCACCCCTGCGAATCTGCCAGTCTGACCTTTCTTTTGTTTTATTGTTTTTCTTATTTCTCTGTAAACTGCCGAAATGCCTCGTAATCCGCGTCCGCGTTATAGAGCTTCAGCACCTGCAGCATATCGGTCGCGCTGTAGGTATTCTCGTACGCGCTGATGGATTGCGCGTACAGCTCGTTAAATCCTTCTGTACTGGCCGCGTACCAGTAGGTCTGGTACAGCCGGAACGCGCTCCCGTCTTCTGTGCGGAACTCTTCCGCATATCCGGCGTAAGCGTTACACATCGCTACAAAGGATGGCCCGACAATGGCGCCGTATTTTCCGACGAGGCAGTTCAGCTTTGAATCACCGTTCACGTCTGTCTCGTTGAAAAACGCATAGTTCTGATCTGTAAAGCAGTCCACCATGCCGACCTTAATGTCATAACCATTGGCTTCCTCCGCGTTGCAGATGTTTGTAATC